>Ga0209382_10008228_pt1 | contig 13154 bp, 11 predicted proteins | sample SoiMetdeltSBSDD5_FD_187599 | JGI IMG/M metagenome (GOLD analysis project Ga0209382, IMG submission 187599) | Bulk soil microbial communities from a Populus tree surrounding site in Tennessee, USA - Soil MetaG P. deltoides SBSDD5 (SPAdes) (version 2) | ecosystem: Environmental > Terrestrial >... | reverse complement strand
CAGCGCGATTTAGGTTCCGAGACGTCGCGGTCGATGGGTTCGGCCGGGCCGTGGATGCGGGCGACCGAACGCACGGCCGCCGCCACGGCCGGGGCGACCTTGGGGTCGAAGACGCTGGGCGTCGAGCATGCCGCGGAAGACGCCGGGGAAGGCGAGCACGTTGTTGATCTGGTTGGGCTGGTCGGAGCGGCCGGTCGCGACGATCGCGGCGTGCTCCCGCGCCTCGCGTGGGTCGACCTCGGGGTCCGGGTTGGCGAGTGCGAAGACGATGGCGCCGGGTGCCATGCGGGCGATGTCGTCGCCGGTGAGCAGGTTGGGCGCGCTGACGCCGATGAAGACGTCGGCGCCGCGGATCGCACCCGGTAGGTCGCCGGCGTAGCCGTCCCGGTTGGTGTGCTCGACCAGCCATTGCCACGAGCCGCTCAGGCCGGGCAGACCCCGATGCAGTGCGCCCGGCCGATCGTAGGCGATGACATCCCCGACGCCCTCTCGCAGCAGGAGCTTGATGATGGCCGTACCGGCGGCCCCCGCGCCCGAGACGACCACCTTCACCTGTGACAGCTGCTTGCCGACGACGCGCAACGCATTGGTGAGCGCGGCCAACACACAGATCGCGGTGCCGTGCTGGTCATCGTGGAAGACGGGGATGTCCAGCAGCTCCCGCAGTCGCGACTCGATCTCGAAGCAGCGCGGCGCGGCGATGTCCTCCAGGTTGATTCCGCCGTACCCGGGCGCGATGGCCCGCACCACCTGCACGATCTCGTCGGTGTCCTGGGTGTCGAGCACCACCGGCCAGGCGTCGACCCCGCCGAAGCGCTTGAACAGTGCGGCCTTGCCCTCCATGACGGGCAGGGCCGCGGCCGGGCCTAGGTTGCCCAGGCCGAGCACGGCGGACCCGTCGGTCACGACGGCGACGCTGTTGCGTTTGATCGTGAGGCGGCGGGCGTCCGCCGGGTTCGCGGCGATCGCCAGGCACACCCGGGCGACGCCCGGCGTGTACGCGCGCGAGAGCTCGTCCCGGGTGCGCAGCGCGACCTTCGGCGTCACCTCGATCTTGCCGCCCAGGTGGAGCAGGAAGGTGCGGTCGCTCACCTTCCGCACGTCGACCCGTCGAGGGCCGTGACGATGGCCCCCGCCTCGCCAACCGCCGTGGTCAACCGGCCGACGGCGTACGGATCGGCGGTCACGCTGACCCGGATCGTGATCGAGAACCCGGCGCTCGGAAGCGGGCGCATGGTCATGTGCGTATTCTGCGCCAGGCCGGTCGCGTTCTGGCCAGCCTGACGCGCTCAGTCCGCCACGACCGGTACCCGTCCCGCGATCGTCCACCGCGGCTCGAGGTCGAGGTCCGGATGCTGGGCCCGGATCGCGGCCTGCAGCCGCTGCGACGCGGGGGCCGGCTCGATGTCGAGCTCGTCCGCCAGCACCGCCCGGACCCGTTCGTAGACCTCGAGCGACTCGGCCTGCCGGCCGCACCGGTAGAGTGCGATCATGAGCTGGCCGCATAGGCGCTCGTCGAGCGGGTACGCCCGGACCAGCGCCTCGAGTTCGGGCACCAACCCGACGTGGCGGCCCAGTTCGAGGTCGGCCTCGACGCGCATGACCGTCGCCGACAGCCGCTGCGCCTCGAGTCTCGTGATCGTGTCCTGTGCGGCATCGGAGAGCGCCACATCGGCGAGGGCGGCGCCCCGCCATAGCCCGAGCGCCCGGGCCAGGATCTCGGCGGCCGCGCTCGGATCGCCCCGCTCGAGGGCGGCCCGGCCCTCGCCGACGAGTCGTCCAAAACGCAGCGCGTCGAGCTGGTCCGGTTCGATGCGCAGCAGGTAGCCCGGTGGCCGTCGCAGCAGTACGCCCGATGACGACCAGGGGGTCCGGTCCGGCTCCAGAGCCCGCCGCAGTCGCGACACGTGCGCCTGTACGATCGCGGCCGCCGACCGAGGAGGGTCGCGCGGCCACAGCCAGTCGATGAGTCGGTCGACGGACACGACGTCGTTCGTTGCGCTGAGGAGGGCGCAGAGGACGAGTCGTTGCTTGAGTCCGTCGAGCTCGATTTGTCCGTTCCCGTTGGAGACTTCTAGTGGCCCAAGGATTTTGAAGTACACCGGTGTTCTCCGCCCCGGTTTGTCGCCCCAGCGGCGATTATCCAACATCATGGATGGGCCGCATAGGCGGAATGCTCTATTCGAATGGGTCCAGAAAGCCCGCGTCCCGCCCCGCAAGTTTGATACAAGTTCAACGCGGGTTTACCGACCGCACTTCGACGTCGGGCTGTGCGATGGCCAACGTTCATCGACAAGATCGGCGCATCTGTGGCGAAGGCCGAGCGCGGTCTGGGAGCGGTTCCAGCAAAGGTCTGACCACCATCGGTTAAGCGTGGCCGAACAGCCTGCGGGAACTCGTATGCAGGGACAATCATCGATGCTTCTGTCGACCGGGGCGCCGGTTGACAAGGAGGTTGATGAGATGACCATGGAATACCCGATGGGCGCGGGGGCGCTGTCGAGGGCCGGCGTTGGCGCGACCCAGGGCGGGGCAACGGCTGCGCGGCTGCCCCTTCGGCCCGATCCGCGCGCCCTGTTCGATCCCACTTACACGCCGGCACCAGCAGCCGCGGAGGCGCCGGTTGCGCCGGTCGGGCGGCTCGGGCTGCGCGGGATGATCCGCGAGATCGCGGCCGTGTGGAACGGCTTCTACCGGCATCGTCTGTCCTATGTGGCGCTTATCGCGACATCACTGATGCTCTGTTATGTCGGCGGCGCTGCCATGTTCTGGTTCCACGCTGTTGAACTAGGCGAGGGCGGGCCCGCGATTAGCTGGTACGCGCATTGGACGCTCGACTCCACGTTTGGATTCATCGCGTTGACGCCCGCGCTGGCTGTGATCATTCCGCTGTCGGCCTGGATCGCGGGGCAGATCGGTGGCGGGCTGCGGCCGCGACTGCTGCCCTGGCTGTACGCGGTCGTGGCCGGCGCGATCTTCGCGGTCGTCACGATTCCCGGCCCGCTCGCGCACGATCTCCTCGTGGGGCGGGGCACCTGGATCGCGAACGAGGCCACCGCCCTGGTCGGCAATCCGAACCAGCCGCTCACACCGGTGAGCGACTATCCGGTGCTGGCCGCGTTGACCCAGCAGCTCGGTGCCGCTGTCCCGATCTACCTGGGGCTGTCGCTCTTCTCCGTGCTGCTGCTGCGTCGAATGGTGGGGCTCCGCCGGGCGGTCGCCGCCCGTGGCTCGCGGTGAGCTGAGCTTCACCTCGGCCGAAGCGCAACTCGGGTGCGTCGCCGGCGTGCACCGTGGCACGATCAAAGGCGATGTCCCGTTCTGACGTAGTCCCTGAGGAGTTCGCCGGCACGTCTGGCGAGCTCGATCTCGCCGACCGTCACGCGCTGCGCCGCGTGGGCGGATTGTCCACCGAGCTCGTCGATGTCTCGGAGGTCGAGTACCGCCAGCTCCGGCTCGAACGCGTGGTGCTGGTCGGTGTCTGGACCGAGGGCACCATCACCGACGCCGAGAACTCGCTCGCCGAACTCGCCGAGCTGGCCAAGACGGCCGGCTCGCAGGTCCTGGAGGGCCTCATCCAGCGGCGCGGGCGACCCGACCCGTCGACCTACATCGGGCGGGGCAAGGTCGAGGAGCTGCGGTCGGTCGTCGTCGGAACCGGCGCCGACACCGTTGTCTGCGACGGCGAGCTCTCGCCCAGCCAACTGCGCACGCTCGAGGACCGGATCAAGGTCAAGGTCATCGACCGGACGGCACTGATCCTGGACATCTTCGCCCAGCACGCGAAGAGCAAGGAGGGCAAGGCCCAGGTCGAGCTCGCACAGCTGCAGTACCTCGTGCCCCGGCTGCGGGGCTGGGGCGAGGCGATGAGCCGGCAGGCCGGCGGGCGGGTGGGGTCCCAGGGCGGGGGCATCGGGGCGCGCGGTCCGGGTGAGACCAAGCTCGAGACCGACCGTCGGCGCATCCGCACCCGGATCTCCCGGTTGAAGCGCGAGATTGCCGGCATGCGGACGGTTCGCGACACGAAGCGGGCCGTACGGGTCCAGCAGGCTGTACCGGCGGTGGCCATCGCGGGCTACACCAACGCCGGCAAGTCATCGCTGCTCAACCGCCTCACCGGTGCGGGCGTGCTCGTCGAGGACGCGCTGTTCGCGACCCTCGACCCGGCGACCCGACGGACGCGCACGGCCGATGGCCGGGTCTACACGCTCTCCGACACGGTGGGCTTCGTCCGGCACCTGCCGCACCAGCTCGTCGAGGCGTTCCGGTCGACCCTCGAGGAGGTCGCGCAGGCCGACCTCATCGTGCACGTCGTCGACGGCGCTCACGTGGACCCGCGGGAGCAGGTGCGGGCCGTCCGCGAGGTGCTCGCCGAGGTGGGCGCCGAGAAGGTGCCCGAGTTGCTGGTCGTCAACAAGATCGACATAACGGACGAGGAGACACAGCTGCGCCTCAAGCGCCTGTGGCCGGACGCCGTGTTCGTCTCCGCCCGGACCGGCCGAGGGCTGGACGCGCTGCGCGAGGCGATCGAGCTTCGGCTCCCTCGGCCGGCCGTCGTCCTCGACGTCGTCATCCCGTACCAGCGCGGCGACCTCGTCGCCCGGGTGCACGAGCGGGGCGAAATTCTGGCCAGTGAGCACACCGACCGCGGTACCGCGCTGAGGGTACGCGTCGATGAGATGCTCGCGGCCGAACTGGCACCCTACGCCCCCAGCAAGGGGTAGGTCGAGCGTTGCGCAGTGTTACGTCCGTCATCCGACTACTCAGTGTGCCGATGACTCTGACACACTGAGCCGCATGCTTCATCACCCCTCCCGGCGTTCCGGCGCGGCGTTCGCGCTGGCCGGTGCCGCCGCGCTGGTCGCCGCGGTCGCCGTGGCCCTGGGCCCCGCGGCACCTGCGCGGGCGGAGGATGCCACTCCGACACCGCCCCCGACGGGCGGTTCGACGGTGCCCAACCTTGGCCCGCCCACGCCCGGCGAGCCGGTGTGCACGATCAGCAGCACGACGCTGATCGCGATCTCGGGCATGGTGACCACGGCGAACGGCTACGTCGTCGTCGAGGACGGCTCGAAGGACCCGGCCAACCTCAAGCTCTACACGCTCGACGCGCAGTGCAAGAGCGCGGTCAAGACCTACGTTGGCGACCCGGTCGACCCCGAGGACCTGGCGTTGGGCTCCGACGGCACGATCTACATCAGCGACACGGGCGACAACGAGAAGGTCCGCGACCGGGTGGCGCTGTGGAAGATCCCCGCGAGCGGCACCACGGCGATCCGCTACCGCCTGTCCTACCCCGACGGCAAGCACGACGCCGAGGCCCTGTTGATGGGCAAGGACGACGTGCCGCTGATCATCACGAAGGACGGGCCGAAGTCGGGGATCTACCGCCCGGTCGGTGCGCTGCAGCCGAACAACGCCACGGCGCAGCCGATGGAGAAGGTCGGCGACTTCTCGCCGCAGAAGACCGAGACCTCGACCCCGCTCGGGCAGCTGGGCAACGTGGCCGTCACCGGTGCCGCGAAATCCCCCGACGGCAAGAAGGTCGTGATCCGCACGCTCTCCGACGCGTACGAGTTCGACGTGGTCGACGGCGACGTGGCCGCGGCCATCACCGGCACGCCGCGCAGCATCACTCCGCTGCCGGACGAGGCGCAGGGCGAGGCGATCAGCTACACCGCCGACGGCACCGCGTTCGTGACGCTGGGGGAGAAGCCGCAGGGCGCCGAGCCCCCGAAGCTGCTCAAGTACACGCCGTACAACCCTCCGCCGCCGGCGCAGCCGGGCGGTGGTGGCGGCAACCAGCAGCAGCCCAAGAGCACCCAGAGCTGGCTGGACAAGCTGTCGTTCACGCAGCTGACCCGGATCGTCGCCGCGGTGGGGGTCGTCGGCCTCGTGCTCGCGATCGCCGGCATCGTCGGCATCCGCCGGGCCCGTCGTCGGCGCATGGAAGAGGAGTACGACGACTACGAGGACGACTACGACGAGCCGCCAAGGCGTCGTGGCCGCCGTGGGCGTGAGGATGAACACAGCTTCGCCGGCCTGCGCGACTCGCGCTATCGCGAAGGCTTCGACCCCTATGACGCCGGGTCCAACGGCGGTGGCTACTACGACCAGTCGGGCTACCCGGATCCCGGGTACGCCGGCAGCCGGGGCGGCGGTGGCTACGCCGGGCAGGCGTATGCCGGCCAGGGCTACGAGGGGCAGGGGTACGGCCAGCCGGGCTACGAGGGTCAGGGCTACGCCGGCCAGGGGTACGGCCAGCCGGGCCAGGACGCTCAGGGCTACGCCGGCCAGGGCTATGCCGGCCAGGCGTACGGCCAGCCGGGCTACGACGAGTACGCCGGCGGCCAGTACGGCAGCGGCGGTCAGTACGGGGGCGGGGCCTATCCCGGCAACGGCTACGAGGACTTCGACCCGATGCAGGACCCGCGCCGCCGCTAGCCAAGCGGCGCGGGCCCGCACGGGTGGAGTCAGACCCGGCGCAGGACGGCGACCACCTTGCCGAGGATGGTCGCCTCGTCGCCCAGGATCGGGTCGAACGCGGGGTTGTGCGGCATCAGCCACACGTGGCCGTCCCGGAACCGGTAGGTCTTGACCGTCGCCTCGCCGTCGAGCATCGCGGCGACGATGTCGCCCCCGACGGCCGTCGGCTGTTGGCGCACCACGACCCAGTCGCCGTCGCAGATGGCGGCGTCGAGCATGGAGTCGCCCTTCACCTGCAGCAGGAAGAGGGTGCCTTCGCCCACGAGTTCGCGGGGCAGCGGGAACACCGCCTCCACCGATTGCTCGGCCAGGATCGGTCCGCCGGCCGCGATCCGGCCCAGCACCGGCACGTAGGCCGGCGCCGGCCGGTGCGCCCGGATGGCCTCCTCCTCGTCATCGAGCGCCAGCTCACTGGGCGGACGCACGTCCACCGCCCGGGGGCGGTTGGGGTCCTTGCGCAGGTATCCCTTCCGCTCCAGCACGCCCATCTGGTAGGCCACGCTGGACGGCGACACGAGACCGACGGCCTCACCGATCTCGCGAACGGTGGGCGGGTAGCCCCGTCGTTCCACTGTGTCCCGGATGTAGTCGAGGATGCGCCGCTGCCGTGGCGTCAGGTCGGCGGTGAAGATGTCGGGCAGTGCGGTGACCACGGCCTCCACCGCCGCCAACTCGTCCGCGCCGCCGCGGCGGCGGGTGCTCGTCCGTGGGGCGGCGGCCGATTGGCCTCCGGGTGACGCGCTCGGCCGCGCGGGCGAACCCGCGGCGGGTTGCCGGCCGTCCTTGCGACGGTCGTCGGTTGACACGTCCGTCCTCCCTCTGGAGCTCGGGCTGGTCGGTCGCGAGCCGGCCGGTTGACCGGGCTCGGTGGTGCCTGCTGGTCGGTTCTGCGGTCGATCGGAGTGGCTGGTCGGTCTGGTCCGCAGTGCGTTCTTCGGGGTGTTTGCACCCCTGCCGAGCACCCTAGCGTCGGCTCCTCCCATTTTCAAACAGCTGTTCGACCGGCGCGTCGCGGGCGGCGACGACCGGAAACGACGCGTGGTTTCCTCGCACGCTTCGAGACCGCGATCATTTGTTTCTCTCGCAAGCTTCGAGAAATGTCGTACGGAGGTTCGATAGTACGACCGTTCGGGCTTGGCCGGTCCAGGAGGGTCCCGGCTGTGCGGTTCGGGCGGGAGGTGGTCGCCATGGCCGACGGGCGCCGGCTGCGGTTGACGACGCGCGGCCGGGTGGTGGTCGCTGCGGGGACGTTGACGTTGGGATTCGTTCTCGCCGGGGCGGTGATGACGGCCGGCTCGGCGGCGAATCCGGCGGGTCCGGAGCGGGCGACGGTCGTGCGCGAGGACGACACGCTCTGGCGGATCGCGCGCCGCGAGCTGCCGGAGCTCGAGCCCTACGAGGCGATCGACGTCATCCGCCGGCTCAACGGGATCAGCGACTACACCGTCCACCCCGGGCAGCACCTTCTGCTGCCCCCGGGCAGTTAGAGGGGTGCGGCGATGGCGATCGGGCCCTGGTCCAGCGCAGCCGCTGAGGTGCGCGCGGCCGACACGCCGGGCGCGGATGGCACTGGGGAGAAGACTTGCGAAGAGATCGGCGCCGGGGTAGCTTCTACTACATCTAGTAGTTACACCGATGTGACTTACCCACAGGTTGGGTCAGGTTATCCACAAGCCAGCACAGAGGTGCCTGGCGCGTCCCCGGGTTCGGGGCCGCGACGGGTCGGCTGGCATGCCCCGGCCGGCGAGCTTGCGAGCGGACCACGTAGCCAGGTCACGCCCAGCGGGGCACCCGCCAACGCGTCGGCGAGCTTGCGAGCCGACCATGAGGGAGAGGAGGCCACGATGCGCTGCCCGTACTGCCGGCATCCCGATTCGCGCGTGGTCGACTCCCGCGAGGCGGAGGACGGCGCGCTGATCCGGCGCCGTCGGTCCTGCCCCGAGTGCGGCCGCCGGTTCACCACGGTCGAGGAGGCGGTGCTCGCCATCGTCAAGCGCAGCGGCGTGACCGAGCCGTTCAGCCGCACGAAGGTCATTGCCGGGGTGCGCAAGGCCTGCCAGGGCCGCCCGGTCGACGAGGACGCCATCGCCCTGCTCGCGCAGCGGGTGGAGGAGGCGATCCGGGCCCGGGGCGCCGCCGAGGTGCCAAGCCACGAGGTCGGCCTCGCGATCCTGGGGCCGCTGCGCGAACTGGACGAGGTGGCGTACCTGCGCTTCGCCAGCGTCTACCGGTCGTTCGAGTCGCTCGCTGATTTCGAGCGAGAGATCACCGCGCTCCGTGAGCGCGACACCGACCGACATGGCGGCCGAGGTGCCGACCTAAATGCCGACGCGGGTTCCGACCCCGACCGCGGGTCGGCCAACGGCCGGGTGCCGGAGCGGGCGGCCAATCAGACCTGACCCGCGGCATTGGCGGCGGGCTCGGCGAAGTTCCTATCCATCCTGAATGACGACGAGTGCGGCCTGGTGCCGCGGAGGCAAAGGGAGAACGGGCATGACGCGGGCCGTGGGGGAGCAGAAGGGGCGCGGAAAGTCCGCGTCGGGGCTGCGCATCGAGCGCGTGTGGACCGCCGCGGGCGTGCACCCTTATGACGAGGTGACGTGGGAGCGCCGCGACGTCGTCATGACGAACTGGCGGGACGGGTCCGTCAACTTCGAGCAGCGCGGGGTGGAGTTCCCCGACTTCTGGAGCGTCAACGCGGCCAACATCGTGACCACGAAGTACTTCCGGGGCGCGGTCGACACCCGGGAGCGCGAGTCGAGCCTGCGCCAGCTCATCGACCGGGTCGTCCGCACGTACCGGACGGCGGGTGAGAAGCACGGCTACTTCGCCTCTGCCGAGGACGCGGAGATCTTCGACCACGAGCTGACGTGGATGCTGCTGCATCAGGTCTTCAGCTTCAACTCGCCGGTGTGGTTCAACGTCGGAACCGCCTCAAAGCAGCAGGTCTCCGCGTGCTTCATCCTTTCTGTTGATGATTCGATGGAATCCATCCTCAATTGGTACAGAGAGGAAGGGTTGATCTTCCAGGGCGGATCCGGGTCGGGCGTCAACCTCTCCCGCATCCGTGCCTCGAAAGAGCTGCTCTCCAGTGGCGGCACGGCGTCCGGCCCGGTGAGCTTCATGCGCGGCGCGGACGCGAGCGCCGGCACCATCAAGTCGGGCGGCGCGACCCGCCGCGCGGCCAAGATGGTCGTGCTCGACGTGGACCACCCCGACATCGAGGAGTTCATCGCGACCAAGGCCCGCGAGGAGGACAAGATCCGGGCCCTGCGCGATGCCGGCTTCGACATGGACCTCGGCGGCAAGGACATCGTCAGCGTCCAGTACCAGAACGCCAACAACTCGGTCCGCGTCTCCGACGAGTTCATGCGTGCGGTCGAGGAGGGCCTGCCGTTCGAGCTGCTCGGCCGGCTCGATGGGCGGGTCGTTGACACGGTCGACGCCAAGACCCTGTTCCGCTCGATGGCGCAGGCGGCCTGGGAGTGCGCCGACCCCGGCATGCAGTACGACGGCACCATCAACGACTGGCACACCAACCCCGAAACCGGACGTATCACGGCCTCCAACCCATGCTTCACGGGCGACACGATGGTCCACACGGACCGGGGGCTGATCCGCTTCGACTAGCTCATCGACCGTGCCCGTCGCGGCGAGTCGTTCGGCGTCTACACCCACGACGCCACCAATGTGGACGCACCGGCCGATCGGGTCGAGCTGACGACCCCCGAGGCTTTCATGATCACCGGGACGAACGAGATCGTACGGCTCGAGTTCAGCAACGGCATGGTGCTGCGGTGCACGCCCGGGCACCGCATCTGGACCACCAACCGCGGCTACGTCGAGGCGAAGGATCTCAACGAAACTGACCGGATCCTGCCGCTCACGCTCGCGACCCCCCCGGTTCACGCCTCCTACGAGTTCGTGCAGCGAGCCGACGCGATTGTCGCGCCGGGAGAACGCCGCCGGTTGCGGCAGTTCGAGACCGTGCTGCCCGAGAAATGGACGAACGAGTTCGCCCACCTGCTCGGCTGGCTGGTTGGCGATGGCTCAGTCCGACGTGGACGGTCCGGGGTCCCCGGCAACACCGACTGCGCCACATGGGTCTACAGCGCCGAGGATCGCGAGCACTTCCTGGACCGGCACCGCGCCAGCCTCACGGAGATGCTGGGGTTCGCCCCGAAGCCGTCGGAGCAGCCCAACGGCACGGTCCAACTGCGGGCCGCCCGGCCGACCGTGGTCGACTTCCTGGCGAGCCTGGGCGTCACCGTGCGCAGGGCGGCCGACAAGCGCGTGCCGTTCGCGGTCATGCAGGCGCCCGTCGAGATCCAGGCACAGTTCCTGCGCGGACTGTTCGACGCCGACGGATGCGCGGCGAAGACGGCCAACGACACGCGCTACGTCGGGCTGGGCTCGGTCTCCATCGAGCTGCTGCGTGATGTGCAGCGGATGCTGAGCACGTTCGGCATCGCCAGCCGCATCTACGCGACGCGGAAGCGGGGCGACACGCACTTCAGCTACACCACCGTCGCCGGCGACGCCCGCGCATACACCGGCGGCCAGCTCTATGACCTGCGGATCAGCGGCCAGAACATCGCCAGGTTCGCGGCCGCGATCGGCTTCGACCACCCGCGCAAGGCGGAGCGGCTCGCCGACTGGCTGGCCCAGCACCGCTTCTACCGGACCGACCAGTCGGCCAGGCTGACCAGCCGCACGTTCGACGGCTTCGAGACCACGTACAACCTGTCGGAGCCGCGCAACCACTCGTATCTCGCCAACGGCGTCGTCGTCCGCAACTGCTCCGAGTACATGTCCCTGGACAACTCGTCGTGCAATCTGGCGAGCCTCAACCTCATGAAGTTCCGCACCGGCAACGGTGCCTTCGAGGTAGAGAAGTTCGTGCGGTCGGTCGAGTTCATCATCACCGCGATGGACATTTCGATCTGCTTCGCCGACTTCCCGACGGAGAAGATCGGCGAGGTCACGCGGGCCTACCGGCAGCTCGGCATCGGGTACGCGAACCTGGGTGCCCTGCTCATGGCGAGCGGTCTGCCCTACGACTCCGACGCCGGGCGTTCGGTCGCGGCTGCGATCACGTCGTTGATGACGGGCACGGCCTACCGCCGCTCGGCCGAGCTCGCCGGCGTGGTCGGCCCTTACGACGGCTACGCCCGCAACGCGGAACCGCACAAGCGGGTCATGCGCAAGCACGCCGCCGCGGCCGACGAGATCAAGCCGCACGCTCTCGCCACGGCTATTGCTCGGGAGGCCACCAAGCAGTGGCAGCAGTGCCTGAAGGTCGGCGAGAAGAATGGCTACCGAAACGGACAAGCCTCGCTACTAGCCCCAACTGGCACAATAGGGCTCATGATGGACTGCGACACGACCGGCATCGAGCCCGACCTGGCGCTGGTGAAGTTCAAGAAGCTGGTCGGCGGCGGCTCGATGCAGATCGTCAACCAGACCGTGCCGGAGGCGCTGCGCCACCTTGGCTACCAGGAGGAGCAGGTCGAGGCGATCGTCGAGTACATCGCCGAGCACGGGCACGTGGTGAACGCGCCGGGGCTGCGGCAGGAGCACTACGCCGTCTTCGACTGCGCGATGGGCGAGCGCTCGATCGCGCCGATGGGACACGTGCGGATGATGGCGGCGACCCAGCCGCACCTGTCCGGCGCGATCAGCAAGACGGTGAACATGCCGGAGTCGGCGACCGTTGAGGACATCGAGAAGATCCACTTCGAGGGCTGGAAGCTGGGCCTCAAGGCGCTCGCGATCTACCGCGACAACTGCAAGGTCGGCCAGCCGCTGTCCAACGCCAAGTCGAAGAAGGAGGTCGCCGAGAAGCCGGAGCCGGAGAAGATCATCGAGTACCGGCCCCAGCGGCGGCGGCTGCCCAAGAAGCGCCCGTCGGAGACCGTGCGGTTCACGGTGGGCGGGGCGAAGGGCTACCTCACGGCATCGTCCTATCCGGACGATGGGCTCGGCGAGGTCTTCCTCAAGATGTCGAAGCAGGGCTCGACGCTGGCCGGCGTGATGGACGCGTTCTCGGTCGCCATCTCGATCGGCCTGCAGTACGGCGTGCCCCTGGAGACCTACGTCGGCAAGTTCACCAACATGCGGTTCGAGCCGGCGGGCATGACCGACGACCCGGACGTGCGCATGGCGGCGTCGGTCATCGACTACATCTTCCGGCGGCTGGCGCTGGACTTCCTGCCGTCCGAGACCCGGGCGGAGCTTGGCATCTTCACGGCCGCGGAACGGGCCGCCCAGGCCCGGGCCGAGGCCGGTGAGGAGATCGACCTGACCGCCATGGCCGGCTCGGCCCCGATCGAGAAGGCGAAGGGCGACGAGCCCAAGGACACCGACCCGACCGTGGCCACGGCCCGGCCGGTGCAGAACGTGGGCTCCTCGACCGAGCTGCTTGAGCGGGTGCAGGGCACCGTCGCCGACGCTCCGCTGTGCTTCACCTGCGGCACGAAGATGCGCCCGGCCGGCAGCTGCTACGTCTGTGAGGGCTGCGGCTCAACGAGCGGCTGCAGTTAAGCGACCGGTGACACCGTCATGATCTGGGTGGATCGTGTGGCCTATGTAGCCCACAGGATCCACCCAGATCATGAGGCAGCGGCGTCCGCGCGTAGCACGAGCGTCCGCAACTCGTCCGGCCACGC
>Ga0209382_10008222_pt1 | contig 13161 bp, 11 predicted proteins | sample SoiMetdeltSBSDD5_FD_187599 | JGI IMG/M metagenome (GOLD analysis project Ga0209382, IMG submission 187599) | Bulk soil microbial communities from a Populus tree surrounding site in Tennessee, USA - Soil MetaG P. deltoides SBSDD5 (SPAdes) (version 2) | ecosystem: Environmental > Terrestrial >... | reverse complement strand
CGCGTTCGACCCTGCGCAGGCGATGGCACCTCTGCCGCGCGCGTACCACTGGGCCGACGGTTCCGCCTACGTCAATCACGTCGAGCTCGTGCGCAAGGCTCGTGGCGCGGAGATGCCACCCTCGTTCTGGACCGACCCGCTCATGTACCAGGGTGGCTCCGACGACCTGCTCGGTGCGCGCGACGACGTTCCGGTCGCGAGCGAGGACTTCGGCATCGACCTCGAGGCAGAGATCGCGGTCATCACCGATGACGTGCCCATGGGAACGCGCCCGGGCGAGGCGGGAGCGCACATAGTTCTCATGGCGCTGGTCAACGACTGGTCGCTGCGCAACCTGATCCCGGGCGAGCTGCTCAAGGGCTTCGGGTTCTACCAGTCGAAGCCGGCCACCTCGTTCTCACCGGTGGCCGTGACGCCCGACGAGCTCGGCGGCGCCTGGGACGGCGGCCGGGTGCATCGGCCGCTCGAGTCGCATGTCAACGGTCGCCTGCTGGGGCAACCGCACGCCGGCTCCGACATGACCTTCGATTTCCCGGCGCTGATCGCACACGCGGCCCGTACCCGCCGGCTGGGCGCCGGGTCGATCATCGGATCGGGAACCGTGTCGAACCACGATCGTTCGCGCGGGTCATCGTGCCTGGCGGAACGGCGCATGCTCGAACAGATCGAAGGCGGAAAGCCCGTCACTCCCTTTCTGCGATTCGGCGACCGCGTGCGCATCGAGATGTACGACGAGGCGGGCCGCAGCATCTTCGGCGCGCTCGACCAGCGGGTCGTCGCCGTATCGTCGCGCCGCTAAACGCTACGCGCCACTGCGCTGTCGCGGCGCCCGGCTCTGCGGCATGATGAGCTGCTCACCGAAGACGGAGCGCCGCATGTTCGACAAGATCGAAAGCCTGCCGCCGGATCCGATCCTCGGCGTGAATGCCGCGTTCCGCCGCGACAGCTCGCCGCACAAGATCGACCTCGGGATCGGCGTCTATCGCGACCAGTCGGGAAACACGCCCGTCCCCGCCGCGGTTCACCAGGCCGAGCAGGCGATGATCGCCGCGCAGACCAGCAAGACCTACGTCGGGCCGCTGGGAAATCCCGAGTTCAACGAGCGGATCACCGAGCTTGCGCTCGGCCCGCTTGCACGTACGCTGCGGCCGCGCATCGCTGCGATCCAGACGGTGGGCGGTTGCGGCGCGCTGCGGGTCGGGGCCGAGCTGCTGCGCGTCGCGGCGCCGGATACCGTGATCCACGTGAGCACGCCGACGTGGGCCAACCACGAGCCGCTGGTGGGCAGCTCGGGTCTCGCGCTCGAGCGTTATCCGTATTACGACCCCGCCACGTGTGGCGTCGACTTCGATGCGCTGCACACGCACCTGTCGCGGCTCCCGGCCGGCGCTGTGGTGCTGCTGCATGCCTGCTGCCACAACCCGACGGGCGCGGATCTGAGCGTCGAGCAGTGGCACAGCATCGCCGAGCTCGTCGAGAAGCGCGGCCTGGTGCCGTTCGTCGATCTTGCGTACCAGGGACTGGGAACCGACCTCGACGTCGACGTCGCCGGCGTGCGTCTGATCGCCGAGCGCGTCCCTGAGATGATGCTCGCCATCTCCTGCTCGAAGAACTTCGGTCTGTACCGGGAGCGTGTCGGCGCGCTGGTCGTGATCGGCCGCGACGCCCCAGCGGCGGCTGCGCTCGCAACTCACCAGGCCCGGACCGGACGTCGCATGTATTCGATGCCACCCGACCACGGCGCGGCGATCGTGGCCTGCGTACTGGGCGACCCCGGGTTGCGTTCCGCGTGGGCCGAGGAGCTGGGCGCGATGACCGCACGACTCCTGAGCCTGCGCGAGCTCCTGGCCCGGAGCCTGGCGGTCTGCCGCCCGGATCGCGATTTCTCCTGGCTCGTGCGGCACCGGGGCATGTTCTCGCTGCTGCCCCTCGCCGAGACCGCGCTTATCGAGCTCCGGGAGCGCCATCACGTCTACGCGCTTACGGACGGGCGGGTGAACGTGGCCGGTATCAGCGTCGACAACGTCGAGCGGGTCGCGGAGGCCGTTGGCAGGCTCTTTTCGTAGGCTTCTCGTGAAGCCAGGAGCCCGCCCCGAGAGATCGGAGGCGGACTAGCCGAGCGCGTAGCCATGCTATAGAATCGCGCGCCTGAACAGCCGCGTCGCTCTCGCCAAGTGCTTGATCGGCGCGAAAGTTCGGTCGGATTTGGGCGCCCTTGGCCCATGCGGCCGCAGGAAGCCGCAGTCCGGCGGGAGATTCGCCATAGAAATCCCCGAACGCGGGGATTTTTCTTTTGCGGGAGCCGCGAACCACGGCGACGCAGGGGAACGAATGGGCCGCCGGCCCATTTTTTGTGTCTGCGCGGTGCAGGACGGTCGATGCTCAGGGACAAGCTTGTGGCGATCGTGGAGCCGGTCGTCGAAGGGCTCGGATACGAGCTCTGGGACCTCGATTACGTGCCGGGGCGGGGTGACGGTCTGGTGCGTGTCTACATCGACACGGCGCGGGGTGTCACCGTCGATGACTGCGAGCGTGTCAGCAGGACGGTGAGCGAGGTGCTCGACGAGCGGGACCCCGTACCGGGTCACTACACGCTCGAGGTTTCGTCGCCCGGCTTCGAGCGGACGCTGCGTACGGCGGGGCAGTTCGCGAGATTCGTGGGCGAGAACGTGTACGTGGAACTCGCCCAGCCGCTCGAGGGGCAGCGTCGGTACAAGGGGCCGTTGCTCGCCGCGGACAGCGAGACGGTCGAGGTCGAGGTGGATGGACGGCGGCGGGTGCTGCCGATCGCGGGCATACGCAAGGCACACCTGGCGCCGCACTGAAGCATTCCCGGGCTCCGGGAGGACGAGAGATGAACAAAGAGATCCTGACCGTCGTCGAGAACGTGTCGAACGAGAAGGGCGTCGACAAGGAGATCATTTTCGAGGCGCTCGAAGCCGCGCTCGCGTCTGCGACGCGCAAGAAGGACGGCGAGGACATCGACGTCCGGGTCTCGATCAATCGCAAGACCGGGGACTACGACACGTTCCGGCGCTGGAAGGTGTTTGCCGACGATTCGACCGAGCTCGAGTTCCCCGAGAAAGAGCTGCGTCTCGAGGACGCGCTCGATCTCTCGCCCGACGCCGAGCCGGGTGGTTACGTCGAGACGTCGCATCCCTCGGTAGTGTTCGGCCGCATTGCGGCTCAGACCGCAAAACAGGTGATCGTGCAGAAGGTGCGCGAGGCCGAGCGTGCGCAGGTCGTCGAAGGCTACGCAAACCGCGTCGGCCAGCTCGTCTCCGGGATCGTCAAGCGCGTCGACCGCAACGGTATCTACGTCGACCTGGGTGGCAACGCCGAGGGCTTCATCCCGCGCGAGAACATGATTCCGCGCGAGCCGGTCCGCACCCAGGACCGCATCAAGGCTTTCCTCAAGGACGTACGCTCCGAGCCGCGTGGCCCGCAGCTCTTCCTGTCGCGTACCGCGCCGGAATTCCTGATCGAGCTCTTCAAGCTGGAAGTCCCCGAGGTCGGCCAGGGCCTGATCAACATACTGGGCGCAGCACGCGACTCGGGTGCGCGCGCCAAGATCGCGGTGAAGAGCAACGACCCGCGCATCGACCCGGTCGGCGCCTGCGTCGGCATGCGGGGCTCACGCGTGCAGGCGGTCTCGAGCGAAATTGCCGGCGAGCGCGTCGACATCATCCCGTGGGACGAGAATTCCGCGCAGTTCGTCATCAACGCGATGGCGCCTGCGGAGGTGAGCTCGATCGTCGTCGACGAGGAATCACACAGCATGGACATTGCGGTCGCCGAGGAGAAGCTCTCGCAGGCGATCGGCCGCGGCGGGCAGAACATCCGGCTTGCGAGCGAGCTCACGGGCTGGAAGCTCAACATCATGAGCGAGCAGGCCGCCGACGAGAAGAGCGAGTCCGAGCAACGCGAGCTGCGCGAGCTCTTCATGAAGGCGCTCGACGTGGACGAGGACGTGGCGGGGATCCTGGTGCAGTCCGGCTTCTCGAGCATCGAGGAGATCGCCTACGTGCCACAGTCGGAGCTCGCGGCGATCGAGGAGTTCGATGCGCAGATGGTCCAGGAGCTGCGCAACCGCGCCCGCGACGTGCTGCTCACGCAGGCGATCGCCTCCGAGGAGACGATCGAGACGGCGGAGCCCGCGCAGGACCTGCTCGAGGTCGAGGGCATGGACGACGACCTGGCGGGGGAGCTCGCGCGGCACGGCATCGTGACCCGCGAGGATCTCGCCGAGCAGTCGATCGACGAGCTGGCCGATATTCCGAATCTCGCGCCGGACCGCGCGGGCGAGCTGATCCTCGCGGCGCGCAAACACTGGTTCGAGCAGAGTCAGCAGGCCTGACCGGAGAGCAGACATGGCGGAAGTGACGGTCAGCCAATTTGCGGATGTACTGAAGGTGCCGGTCGAGCGCCTGATGACCCAGCTCGACGAGGCTGGGATCAAGGTCGCCGGTGCTGATGACGTGATCAGCGACGAGGCCAAGATGGAGCTGCTGACGCACCTGCGCCGGGCGCATGGCCGCATCGAGGACCAGGCTGCCCCGCGCCGGATCACGCTGCAGCGCAAGTCGCAGTCCGAGATCAAGCTCGCCTCTCCCCAGGGGCGCGCGCGGACGGTCAACGTCGAGGTGCGGCGCAAGCGCACCTACCTCAACCGCACCGTGCTCGAGGAAGAGCAGCGGCACCGGCAGGAAGAGCTCGACCGTCAACGGCAGGCGGACGAAGCGGTACGGCTCGAGGCGGAACGTCGTGAACAGGACAAGCGCGCGGCCGAGCAGCGCGAACGCGATCGCGTCGAGGCCGAAGTCAAGCGCAAGGCGGACGATGAGGCCCGGCTGCGCGTGGAGGAAGAAGCTCGTCGGCTGGCCGAGGCTCGCGAGCGCGAGAAGGCCGAGCGTCCCGAGCCGGCGCGCCATGCGCCCCCCGCGCCCGCGCATGCCCCCAAGGCGCGTGCCGAGGCACCTGTCGACGAGCGCCGCGGGACCAAGTACGGCCGCCAGGAACTCCATGTCGGCGTCGATGCGAGCGCTCGGTACAAGAAGAAGCAGGCGCAGCGCACGCGGCGCCATGTCCAGGTCAGCGTCGACGCACGGCACGGCTTCGAGCTGCCTACTGCGCCGGTCAAGCGCGACGTGCAGCTCTCCGAGACGATCACCGTTGGCGAGCTGGCCAACCGCATGGCGGTCAAGGCCAACGAGGTGATCAAGGTCATGATGAAGATGGGCGTGATGGCGACCATCAACCAGCCCATCGACCAGGACACTGCGCAGCTCGTGGTCGAGGAGTTCGGCCACACGGCGGTGCGGCTCAAGACGGACACGCTCGAAGAGCAGCTGCGCGCCGGCGACGGCGTCGAGGAAGCGCTGCCGCGGCCACCGGTGGTGACCATCATGGGCCACGTCGACCACGGCAAGACCTCGCTGCTCGACTACATCCGGCGCACGAAGGTGGCCGCGGGCGAGGCGGGCGGCATCACGCAGCACATCGGCGCCTACCAGGTGCAGACCCCGAAGGGCCTGATCACCTTCATCGACACTCCGGGCCACGCCGCGTTCACGGCGATGCGCGCCCGCGGCGCGCACGTCACCGACATCGTCGTGCTGGTGGTCGCCGCCGACGACGGGGTGATGCCGCAGACCGTCGAGGCGATTCAGCACGCGCGTGCGGCGAACGTCGCGATAGTCGTCGCGGTCAACAAGGTCGACAAGGGCGATGCGGACCCCGACCGCGTGCGCAACGATCTCGGCAAGCAGAACGTCATCCCCGAGGAGTGGGGCGGGGACACGATGTTCGTCAATGTCTCGGCGCGCACCGGGCAGGGTGTCGACCAGCTGCTCGAGAGCATCCTGCTGCAGGCCGAGGTGCTCGATCTCAAGGCGGCGCAGGCAGGGGCGGCGGTCGGCGTAGTGCTCGAGTCGAGCATCGAAAAGGGCCGCGGCGCCGTCGCTACCGTGCTGGTCAAGCGCGGCACGCTGAGTGCCGGCGATCCGATCATCGCGGGCCAGGAGTTCGGCCGCGTACGGGCGCTCTTCGACGCCACCGGCAAGCAGGTCACCGAGGCCACTCCGGCTGTTCCGGTCCAGGTGCTCGGATTATCCGACGCACCCAACGCCGGCGACGAGCTGCACGTGGTGGAGAGCGAGCGCAAGGCGCGCGAGCTCGCGCTGCACCGGCAGGGCAAGGTGCGCGACGTGCGGCTCGCGAGTGCCGCCAAGAAGAGCGACGACGTCTTCTCGCAGATGGGCAGCGAAGCGAGCGAGACAGTGCAGCTCATCGTCAAGGCGGACGTACAGGGCAGCGCCGAGGCGCTGCGCGACGCGCTGTCACAGCTCGGCAACGACGAGGTCACGGTGCGGGTCATAGCGAGCGGCGTCGGCGGCATCACCGAGTCCGACGTGACGCTTGCGATCGCATCCCGCGCCCGCATCATTGGCTTCAACGTGCGCGCCGACGCCGCGGCGCGGGCGGCGCTCAAGGACTCAGGGGTCGATGTCCGCTACTACAGCATCATCTACGAGGCGATCGACGACGTTAAGCAGGCTATCGCGGGCCTGATCAAGCCCGAGATCAAGGAGCAGATCGTCGGCCTCGCCGAGGTTCGCGAAGTGTTCCGCTCGAGCAAGTTCGGCACCGTCGCAGGCTGTCTCGTCGTGGAGGGCTACATCCGGCGCGGCAACCCGGTGCGGGTGCTGCGCGACAACGTGGTCATCCACCAGGGCGAGCTCGACTCGCTGCGGCGTTTCAAGGACGACGTCAGCGAGGTACGCGCCGGGACGGAGTGCGGCATCGGTGTGCGCAACTACAACGACATCCGGGCCGGCGATCAGATCGAGTGCTTTGCGCGCGTCGAGGTCGCGCGCAACGCCTGAGGCGGCAGCGTGCCACGCGAAATCCCCCGCGCGCGGCGGGTCGCCGAGCAGGTGCAGCGCATCCTGAGCGAGATGCTGCGGCGCGAGGTGCGCGATCCGCGCCTGAAGCCGCTCACCATCACGCACGTCAGGCTGTCACCCGACCTGTCGCACGCCTGGGTGTACTACGCGCCGCTGTCGGGCGATTCGCACGACGCGCTCCAACGCGAGATCCTGGACCAGGCGGCCTCCTATCTGCGCGGGCCGCTGGGACGGGCGTTGCGTCTGCGCCTGTCGCCGCAGCTGCACTTCCAGCCCGACGAGGAGCTCGAGCGCGGCAACCGGCTCGAAGAGCTCATCACCCGCGCAGTGCGCGACGATGCGGCGCGGCACATCCCGGACGACGGCGAGGACGGGTGACCGTGGCTCGCGAGCGCACGGCGACCGGCGGCAGTCCACGCCGGGCGCGGCGCACGGTGAACGGCGTCGTGCTGCTCGACAAGCCGGCCGGTCTCAGCTCTAACCACGCGCTACAGCACGTGCGACGCGTACTCGCGGCGGCCAAGGGGGGCCATGCGGGCACGCTCGATCCTCCGGCGACCGGCATGCTGCCGCTCTGCTTCGGTCAGGCCACCAAGACCTGCGGGATCATCCTGGGCGCACGCAAGGCATACCGGGCGCGGCTGCGCCTGGGTGCGGCTACGGACACCGGCGATGCGCAGGGGTCGATAGTGAGCGAGGCGGACGTTCCCGCGGTCGATACGGCTCAGGTCGCGGATGTTCTGCGCGGGTTCCTGGGTGCAAGCGAGCAGGTGCCCCCGATGGTCAGCGCGCTCAAGCACGGCGGCGAGCGTCTGTACGAACTCGCGCGGCGCGGCGAGAGCGTGCCGCGCGCCGCGCGCCGCATCGAGCTGCACCGCATCGATCTCATCGGCGTGACGGCCGGCGAGATCGAGTTCGACGTCGAGTGCTCCAAGGGCACGTATGTCCGTGTTCTCGCTGCGGATGTCGCGGCATGTCTCGGCACCGTCGGACACCTCGCCGCCCTGCGCCGGCTGTGGGTTTCGCCATTCGAGCACGAGCCCATGGTGAGCCTGGACGAGGTCCTTGCCTGGGGCGACACCCACGACACGGGCGGCGGAGATGCGCCTTGGTTGCGCCCGCTAGACTGCGGATTGACCGGGCTCACCCGCGTGGACCTCGGCACCGCTGACAGCGCCTCGATCCTGCATGGGCGGGCGATCCGTTCCGAGACCGGTCTGCCGGCCGGAACAACCGTTCGTGCGTACGACGCCCACGGCGAGCTCTTGGGGCTGCTCGAAGTGACCCCCGGCGACCGCCTGCAGGTGATACGCCTGATGGTGGCCGCTGCACCCCTGATTCGACAGCTGACTTGAGCCACTCCGCCGCGAGAGGCTAGAATGCGCGGCTCATTCAAGGGAAAACCAGGTTTCGAGGACACTCAAAGATGACTCTGTCCACCTCGCGCAAGAGCGAGATCGTCGGCGAGCACCGCCGCGGCGCCAGGGACACCGGCTCACCGGAAGTCCAGATCGCACTTCTCACCGCCCGGATCAACGAGCTGGGCGAGCACTTCACCGTCCACAAGCGCGACCACTCCTCGCGTCGTGGACTGCTCAAGCTGGTGACCCAGCGGCGCAAGCTCCTCGATTACCTCAAGGACTCCGACGCCGCGCGCTACCAGGAAGTCGTCAGCCGGCTAGGCTTGCGCCGCTGACCCGCTCGCTCCGGCCCGCAGTGCGGGCCGGTTTCGTTTCTGCTCCTTAGCACCAGTCAACCAGTACCGGACCACCTATCGTGAACGTCCACAAGAAAAACTTTCAGTTCGGCCCGCACAGCGTAACGCTGGAGACGGGTCGCCTCGCGCGTCAGGCGGATGGCGCCGTCCTCGTATCCATGGGCGACACCGTCGTGCTCGTCACGGCCGTCGGCCGCAAGGAAGCCGCCCCGGGCAAGGACTTCCTGCCGCTGACCGTCAACTATGTCGAGAAGACCTACGCCGCCGGTCGTATCCCGGGCGGCTTCTTCAAGCGCGAGGGCCGGCCAACCGAAAAGGAAACGCTGACCTCGCGGCTGATCGATCGCCCGATCCGCCCGCTCTTTCCCGAGGGCTTCTACAACGAAGTGCAGATCATCGCGACGGTGATCTCGCTCGATCCGGAGATCGACTCCGATGTACCCGCCATGCTGGGCGCCTCGGCGGCCCTGTGCCTCTCCGGAATGCCGTTCAAGGGTCCGATCGCGGCCGCACGCATCGGCTATCGCGACGGCCAGTATCTGCTCAACCCGACGGCGAAGGACCTCGAGACCTCAGCGCTCGACCTGGTCGTGGCCGGAACCGCGGAAGCGGTGCTGATGGTCGAGTCCGAGGCGGAGCGTCTGTCGGAAGCGGTGATGCTTGGGGCCGTGGTGCACGGTCACGAGCAGATGCAGGTCGCGATCCGCGCGATCCGCGAGCTCGCCGCCGAGGCGGGCAAGCCCGCCTGGCAGTCTGCGCCGGCGACGAGCGACGCCGGGCTCGCCACCGCGGTCGGGGCGCTGGGCGAGGCGGAGCTCGCCAAGGCCTACACCATCACGGAGAAGCAGGCGCGGTACGGACGCATTGCCGAGATCAAGCAGCAGGTCATCGAGGCGTTGAGCGGGGGCGAGACCCCGAAGTTCGACGCCAAGAGGGTCGGCGACGAGCTCGGCCGGCTGGAGTACAACCTCGTGCGCCACAAGGTGCTCGCCGGCGAGCGGCGCATCGACGGTCGCGATATGCGCACCGTCCGGCCGATCACCGTCGAGACGGGCCTGCTGCCCCGCACCCACGGCTCGGCGCTCTTTACGCGCGGCGAGACGCAGGCGCTGGTGACGACCACGCTCGGCACCGGTCGCGACGCGCAGATCATCGATGCGCTGTCGGGCGAACGCAAAGAGCCCTTCATGTTGCATTACAACTTCCCGCCGTTCTCGGTAAACGAAGTGAGCATGCAGCTCGCGCCGAAACGTCGCGAGATCGGTCACGGCAACCTGGCGCGCCGCGGGATCAGCGCCGTGATGCCGGACATGGGCACGTTCCCGTACGTGATCCGGGTCGTCTCGGAGATTCTTGAGTCGAACGGGTCGAGCTCGATGGCTAGCGTGTGCGGCACTAGCCTCGCGCTCATGGATGCCGGTGTGCCGATCACTGCGCCCGTCGCCGGCGTCGCGATGGGCCTGGTGCTCGAGGGGGAGCGCTTCCAGGTGCTCACCGACATCCTCGGCGACGAGGATCACCTGGGCGACATGGACTTCAAGGTGGCGGGGACCGCCGACGGCGTCACCGCGCTGCAGATGGACATCAAGATCGAGGGGATCACTCAGGAGATCATGCGGGTCGCGCTCGACCAGGCGCGCGAGGCGCGTCTGCACATCCTGGGCGAGATGGCCAAGGTGCTGTCGAAGCCACGCGAGACGATGTCCGAGTGGGCCCCGACGATCATCACGATGAAGATTGACCCGGAGAAGATCCGCGAGGTGATCGGCAAGGGCGGGGCGGTCATCCGCGCCATCACCGAGGAGACCGGGACCACGATCGACATCGAGAACGACGGCACGGTCAAGATCGCTTCGGTGATCGGCACGGCTGGCCGCGAGGCGCAGCGGCGCATCGAGCTCATCACCTCGGACGTCGAGGTCGGTCGCGTCTACGAGGGCAAGGTGGTCCGCCTGATGGACTTTGGCGCCTTTGTGCAGATCCTTCCTGGCAAGGACGGCCTGGTGCACATTTCGCAGATCTCGGACGAGCGCGTGGAGCGCGTCAGCGACAAGCTCAAGGAAGGCGACCTGATCCGCGTAAAAGTGCTCGAGGTCGACCGGCAGGGCCGCGTGCGCCTCTCGATGCGCAGCGTCGACGCGTAGAGGGGACACCGCCCTTTTCGCGTCGATGGACTGGTCTGCCGCTCCTGGCCGGTCACGGCAGCAGGAGCGTCCCCGTACTGATCCCGGTGTGGATTCGGGCTCGCCGGGCGGTCATTCCTTCTCGTCGCGGGCAAACGGCCTGGGCAGGCGACTGAACACCTCTTCCTGCAGGCTCTTCCACCGCTGGTAGTTCTTCTGCGCGACGGCGGTCACCGCCTCGACGGGATCCAGGCCCACGACTCCCCGGAAGCGCTCTCGCAGATCGCGCTCGCCGCGCGCGAATAGCCGCAGGCTCTCGTCGAGATACCGACCGACCAGCTCCTGCAGACCGTTGCCGTAGCTGCGGATGACCTGCGAAAGGAAGTCACGGCTCATCAGCGACTCACCGCCGCCTTCCTGTTCCGCGATCACCTGCAGCAGGATGCTGCGGGTGATGTCCTGCTGAGTCTTGCGATCCAGGACCACGAAATCGACGCGCTCGATCACCAGGCGGCGCACGTCCGCCAGCGTCACGTAGCGGCTCTCCACGGTGTCGTAGAGACGACGGTTCGGATACTTCCGGATGACGCGCGGGTTCGTCGCCCGCGCGCCGTCGTCGGACAGCGCGCCCCCTGGCGCACGCTTGTGCTTGGGCCTGCTGGTCATCGAGTGGATTCCTGGCTGGCGCTCGCAGGCACCCGACTTGGATTTATTGTCATCAGACTCCGAAACCGCTGCGGACGCCAGTGCTCGAGCGCCCAGGCCCACACCTCGCGGCAAGACGCCCGTTCGAGGCCGTCTGGCGGCGCCTGCTGCAGGGCCCCGAGAACCGCCACGAGCTGCACCGACGCCGCAGCCGAATCCAGGGCCGGCGCATCGCCCGACTTGGAGAGCTTATGCCCGTTCGCGTCCACGGCAAGTGGCAGATGCAGGTAGCCGGGTCGGGGAAACCCGAGCGCGTCCTGCAGCAGGAGCTGCCGGCTGGTCGAGACGAGTAGATCGGCACCGCGCACGACGTCGGTCACACCCTGCATCGCATCGTCCACGGTGACTGCAAGCTGATAGGCGTGCAGGCCATCGCGGCGGCGCAGCACGAACGGACCCACGGTACGTGCGACGTTGACGCCGATCGGGCCGCCGCTGCGGTCCTCGAACTCGACGACCCGATCCGGAACGCGCAGCCGCACCGCACCCTTGCCGCGGGCGGCGGGATTCGGGCACTCGGGCGGGTGGTAGAGCTCGTCCGGCACGTTCGCCGCGTCGGAGTTCATGGCGGCAAGCTGGCCGCGGCTGCAGCCGCAGCGGAGGGTCAGCCCGAGCTCGTCGAGGCGATCCAGCGCTGCCCCGTAGTAGTGAGCGCGCCTGCTCTGGCGCAGCACCGGTGCATCCCACTCGAAGCCGAATAGATCCAGATCGGAGAGAATTCGATCCGCGGCGCCCGGGCGCTCGCGTGGTGGATCGAGATCCTCGATGCGCACCAGCCAGCGGCCGCGCCGTGACCGTGCCTCGAGATAGCTGCCGACGGCGGCAAGCAGCGAGCCGAAGTGCAGCGGCCCCGTCGGGCTCGGGGCGAAGCGTCCGCAGTAGCCAGCCGCCCCGTCAGCGGTACCAGTCGTCCCGGTCGCCGAACTGCTTTTCGCGACGCTCACGCCGCTCCTGCGCCTCGACGCTCAGGGTCGCCACCGGACGTGCCTCGAGCCGCTTCACGCCGATCGGCTCGCCGGTTTCGAGGCAGTAGCCATAGCTGCCGTCGTCGATGCGCTTGAGCGCCTCGTCGATCTTGCGGATGAGCTTCCGCTCACGGTCTCGCGTGCGCAGCTCGAGGCTGAACTCCGATTCCTGCGTGGCGCGGTCGTTCGGATCCGGAAAGTTGGCCGCTTCGTCCTTCATGTGCAGCATCGTGCGATCGACTTCCTGCATCAGGTCCTGCTTCCAGCTGGCGAGGATGCGACGGAAATGATCGAGCTGCGCCTTGCTCATGTATTCCTCGTCCTTGCGCGCGACGTAGGGCTTGACGTTGCGCGGACCGGCGAGAAGGTTGAAACGCGGCTCCCCGTCGGTCTCGTCCACGGTCGGCAGGACCGGATTCGGAGGCCTAGCCGCAACCGTCGGCTGCAGGACACGAACCGGGCGCGGAGCCGGGCTGGCAGGCGTGGGGCGCGTCGTCGGCTTTCGTGGCGCCGCCGGCCGGGCCTTGACCGCCGCGCGGGGTGCAGACCTGGGGGCCGTCTTGACGGGCGCAGAAACAGTCTTCTTGGGCTTGGCAGCCTTGGCAGACGGTTTCTTGGCGGGCATCGGAGACTCCGGGCGGTCCTTGAAGGGTGCGGGATTATACAGACCGGCCGCGCGCGGTCCACCCGGGTTTTTCCACGCCGTGGAATGCCGCAAATCCACGGGTGTACAGCCCGCCGAGGCC
>Ga0209382_10008221_pt1 | contig 13163 bp, 12 predicted proteins | sample SoiMetdeltSBSDD5_FD_187599 | JGI IMG/M metagenome (GOLD analysis project Ga0209382, IMG submission 187599) | Bulk soil microbial communities from a Populus tree surrounding site in Tennessee, USA - Soil MetaG P. deltoides SBSDD5 (SPAdes) (version 2) | ecosystem: Environmental > Terrestrial >... | reverse complement strand
GATGATGTATTCATACTTTTCATCCCAGTTATCGAACAACGAAAATTCATCAACTATTTCACTTTCTATTTCTGCTATCTTCTTAGTTTCTTCCATTTCCTTATGCCAGCATTTTTATCGCCCTATGCAATCCTTCAGTCAGCACGTCAATTTCCTCAATCGTGTTGTACATGGCAAATGATGCGCGTGTTGTACCCGGAATGCAGAAGAAGTCCATCAACGGCTGTGTGCAGTGATGCCCTGTTCTTACCGCCACTCCTCTGTTATCGAGTAGTATACCCAAATCCTGCGGATGCACCTTTTCTATAACAAAAGAAACAACACTAACCTTTTCCTTCGCACGGCCAATGATCTTCAGTCCTGGTACCTGTTGAAGCTGATTGGTAGCATATGCCAGCAACTCACTTTCATGCTTGCGGATCTTTTCCTTTCCAATATGATTTACAAAATCCATTGCAGCCTTGAATGCAACAGTATCTGCAATGTTCGGCGTTCCAGCCTCAAACTTGTAAGGAAGGTCGTTGTATGAGATGTCTGTAAAACTTACCTCTTTGATCATTTCACCACCACCCTGGTACACAGGCATCGATTCCAGCAGCTGCTTCTTTCCATATAATACTCCAACGCCGGTAGGTCCGTATAATTTATGAGAAGAAAAAGCATAGAAATCGCAATCCAGTTGCTGCACATCTATGTCAAGATGAACAGTGGATTGAGCGCCATCGAGCAGCACAACCGCTCCTGCTGCATGTGCCTTTTCAATTATTTTCCTTACGGGGTTGATCGTACCAAGTGAATTTGAAGCATAAGCAATCGCAACAATTTTTGTTTTGCCGCCAAGCATTTTTTCAAACTCTTCAAATATGATCTCACCATCCTGTGTAACGGGTATCACTTTCAGCACCGCACCCTTTTCCTGGCACAACACGTGCCATGGAACGATGTTGGAATGGTGTTCCATCGTGGATATGATGATCTCATCTCCCTTATTGATATTTTGCCTGCCCCACGTTTGCGCCACAAGATTAATCCCTTCTGTAGTTCCGCCTGTGAAGATTATTTCTTCTCTTGCGGACGCATTAATGAATTGCTTCGCGGTGTCGCGCGTTGCTTCAAATGCAGCAGTCGCTTCTTCTGCGAGTGAATGTATGCCACGATGAATATTTGCGTTGAATCTTGAATAATATTCAACGAGCGCATCAATAACCACTTTTGGTTTCTGAGTAGTGGCCGCATTGTCGAAATAAACCAAAGGTTTATTTTTTACTTCACGATCGAGTATAGGGAAATGTTTCCTTACGGAATAAACATCAAATTCATTTTGTATCGCTGCTGACGGCATCATGTGCATCAAATTTCTAACCGTTCAAAAATCAGTTTGTCAACATAATCACGCAGTACGGCCGACTTCACATGTTCAAGAATATCTATTGCAAATGCATGAATAAGCAGGGAACGTGCAGTGTTTTCACTGATACCTCTTGACCGGAGGTAAAATAATCCCTCCTCATCGAGGCGGCCCACAGTACAACCATGTGAACACTTTACATCATCGGCGAAAATTTCAAGCTGGGGCTTTGTATTCACGCTTGCACCGTCCGATAAAAGCACATTCTTGTTCGACTGGTACGCATTCGTTTTCTGCGCGTCCTGCTGAACGAATATTTTTCCATTGAACACAGCAGTAGCATCGCCATCTATAATTCCTTTATAAAGCTCATTGCTCATGCAATTGGGCTTAACATGATCAACAACTGTATGATTATCCACATGCGTGCGTCCTTTGAGAAAATAAAGTCCATACAAATGCGCCTCCGCATGTTCAGCCTCAAGAGTAATGCTCATATTGTTACGCACTATTCCACCGGTTAATGAAATAGTAACCGCATGTATGTTGCTTTTACCTGTTTGCCTGAAATGCGTTGTGCAAACATGGTTTGAGTGATCCGCATCGTTCTGGATCTTGTAATAGTTCACATTCGCATCCCTTTCAACAATCACTTCAAGTACATGGTTCGTGAAGCTTTCCGAAACGCCAAGTGTATGATGGGTTTCAGCGATTTCCACTTCTGCACGCTCACTGATGTGTACGAGATTGCGTGGCTGTGAAAGTATGTTTGCCTCCCTGGCATCTGTTATATAGTAAACATATACAGGGTGCTCAGTTATCTGGCCAGGGGCGATGTGAATGAATACACCCTCGTGAACAAAGGAACTGTTCAGCGCGTGCACCCCGTCCTTTGCATAACGGCTGCTATGGCCAAGATGCTTCTGCACAATACCCGCGTATTCATTTAACGAAGCGTCCTGGAGTGGTTGCACAACCAGCTCGCGTGAACGGACCGTAGAAAGGTCTGGATTATATATTCCGTTTACAAAAACCAATTCATTGGCGTCTTCATAGCCCGCCATACGAACAGCCGCAATATCTTTCATTGTAATATTGCCGCCACCTGGTTTGATCTGAAACTCCTTATTGAATACGCTTCCTATGCGTGTATACTTCCATTCTTCGTGCTTCGACGTAGGTATCCCCAATCTATTGAACGCTTCAAACGCATTCTGCTCGTGAGCCTTCAGTTTTCCATTACCCGCAGATTGCAGCTCATGAAACCTTTCCTTTATATTTTCTATCGTGTTCATTAATAATTATTTTGTTATCTGCCCTCTGCCTTCTGCCCCTTTCAACTACGCTTCCTGTGCCGCGTTCACTTCATTCTTGATAAAATCATATCCCCTTTCTTCCAGCTCAAGCGCCAGTTCTTTTGTGCCCGACTTCACGATCCTTCCATCATATAGTACATGCACAAAATCGGGAACGATGTAGTCAAGCAGACGTTGATAGTGAGTAACCACAAGCACCGCGTTGTCTTTGTTGCGTAGTTTATTTACACCATTTGCTACAATACGGATCGCATCAATGTCGAGCCCTGAATCCGTTTCGTCGAGTATGGCAAGCTTTGGCTGCAGCATCGCCATCTGGAAGATTTCATTCCTCTTCTTTTCACCACCGGAAAATCCTTCGTTTAATGAGCGGCTCAGCAGCGCCTGGTCGATATTCATCAAAGCCATCTTCTCTTTCATCATCCTAAGGAACTGAACGCTGTCCAGTGCAGGCTCGCCACGATACTTTCTGATTTCGTTCACTGCTGTCTTAACAAAGTTTGTTGTGCTCAGTCCCGCAATTTCTATCGGATACTGAAATGCGAGAAACAACCCTTCTCCCGCTCTTTTTTCCGGCGCAAGTTCCAGCAGATCCTTTCCAAGAAATTCTACTGTTCCTTCGGTTACTTCATAGTCTTCCCTGCCTGCCAGCACCGATGCGAGCGTACTTTTTCCCGAACCGTTTGGTCCCATGATGGCATGCACTTCTCCGGCGTTGATCTCGAGATTTAGTCCTTTCAGAATTTTCTTGTCTTCAATTCCTGCGTGAAGATTTTTTATTGATAGCATCTTATGATTTTATGTTCTTTAGTAAAATTTATTGGCAAAACGCAGAGGGCAGAAGGCAACTTTTGCCTCTGCGTTCTGCCTTCTACCCTATTACCCCACACTCCCCTCAAGGCTTATCGCCAACAGCTTTTGCGCTTCAATGGCAAACTCCATCGGCAACTGGTTCATCACCTCCTTTGCAAATCCGTTGATAATTAGTGCCACTGCAGTTTCAGTGTCAATACCACGCTGGTTGCAATAAAAGATCTGATCCTCTCCGATTTTGGAGGTAGTGGCTTCATGTTCCACCACCGCTGACTTATTTTTTACTTCGATATATGGGAAAGTATGCGCGCCGCACCGGTCGCCAAGCAGTAGTGAGTCGCACTGCGAGAAGTTTCTTGCATTAGAGGCGCTCCTGCCCACCTGAACAAGCCCGCGATAGCTGTTGTTGCTCACACCGGCAGAAATACCTTTCGAAACTATCCTGCTTTTAGTGTTCTTTCCAATGTGCATCATCTTCGTACCCGTGTCGGCCTGCTGATGGTTATTGGTCACAGCCACAGAATAAAATTCACCGGTTGAATAATCGCCTTTCAGTATCACGCTCGGATATTTCCAGGTGATAGCCGATCCGGTTTCTACCTGCGTCCATGATATCTTCGAATGATTTCCCTTACAGATCCCTCTTTTCGTTACGAAGTTGTATATGCCACCCTGGCCTTCTTTATCACCAGGGTACCAGTTCTGAACAGTTGAATATTTTATCTCCGCGTTGTCTAGTGCTATAAGCTCAACCACCGCAGCGTGCAGCTGGTTCTCATCACGCATCGGCGCTGTACATCCCTCAAGGTAGCTGACATAGCTGCCTTCATCTGCTATGATCAACGTTCTTTCGAACTGTCCGGTATTTTCCGCATTGATCCTGAAGTAGGTCGACAATTCCATCGGGCAGCGAACGCCCTTGGGTATGTAAACAAACGAACCGTCACTGAATACAGCGGAGTTTAGTGCCGCAAAATAATTGTCGGTAACAGGTACCACCGAGCTCAAATATTTTTTTACCAGTTCCGGGTGTTCTATAACAGCTTCGCTCATCGAGCAGAAGATCACGCCAAGCTCACCAAGCTGCTTCTTAAATGTAGTTCCGATAGAAACGCTGTCGATCACTGCATCCACCGCTACGCCTGTCAAACGCTTCTGCTCATCCAGCGAAATACCAAGCTTTTCGAATGTCCTTCTCAGCTCTGGATCGATCTGGTCCAGGCTTTCAGGTTTAACCTTTTGTTTAGGCGCAGAATAGTAAATAATGTCCTGGTAATTGATCGGGTCGAACTTAACATTTGCCCAGTTCGGCTCCTTCATATTCAACCAGTGACGGTAGGCTTTCAGTCGCCATTCGAACATCCATTCGGGTTCGTTCTTTTTTGACGAAATAAACCGGATAATATTCTCGTTCAATCCTTTAGGTGCCTCATCCGCCTCGAAGTCGCTTACAAACCCGTACTTATAATCGCTTTGCACAGTCCGTTCAATGGCATCGAGCTCGTCTTCCATCACCACTTTATCCTGCTGAAAGTCTCCTGTATTCATAACTGCAAATTTACTACTATTTATACTGAAAAGTAGAAACAGAAAAGGTAATTACTTCTAAAATATCTATATTCATAAAAGATAACTCCAACCATGTACATACCAGCCGAAAAAAGCATTGAAACAAATATTCAATCAAATCAACCGGCGGGTAGTTCCGGTTATGTAATTGCCATTTCCCTTACCGCCGCCCTGGCGGGTTTTATTTTTGGTTTCGATACTGTTGTAATCTCAGGGGCCAATCTTCCTATTAAAGAGCTATGGCATACGTCGCCATGGTTTCATGGATTCTTTATTATGTCGATGGCGCTGTGGGGCACCGTGGTAGGCGCAATTTTCGGCGGCATTCCAACGGAAAAATTTGGCCGGAAGAAGGTGCTGGTCTGGATAGGAATCTTGTTCAGTCTGTCTGCAGTCGGTACAGCCCTGGCGCCTGATCCCTATACGTTCTCATTCTTCAGATTTATCGGTGGTCTTGGTATCGGGGTTTCGTCGGTGGCCGCCCCAACTTACATATCAGAAATTTCTAATCCATCGAACCGGGGCAAGCTCGGTGCGTTATATCAATTCAACATTGTCTTTGGTATTCTCGTGGCCTTCCTGTCTAACTACTTTCTTGAAGGCGTAGGCGGCGAGAACGACTGGCGCTGGATGCTCGGTGTGCTTGGCATTCCTTCGCTCATTTACTCTGTGCTGGTTTTCCGTGTGCCTGAAAGTCCGCGCTGGCTAATTACCCATAAAGGCGACGAAGAAGGCGCAAAAAAGATACTGTCGAGCCTGGGTGTTGCCGATGCGAACGCTGAAGTGAACAGCATTGTCAACAGCTACAAACACGAAACTTCCCATGGTAGTTCTCGCATGTTCAGCAAAAAATATAGCGCCATTTTATGGCTCGCATTCATGGTGGCATTTTTTAATCAGATGTCAGGCATCAACTTCATTTTATATTATGCTCCTGAAATTCTTGAGCGCGCCGGACTGGCCGCAAAAGAATCGCTGTTCAATTCTATTGCCATCGGCGGAACCAACCTGATATTCACATTTGTTGGACTTTACCTGATCGATAAGCTCGGAAGAAAAACATTGCTCATCATCGGATCCATTGGATATATCATCAGCCTGGCAATGGTGGCATGGTCGTTCGCATCGCATAGTGGCCCGGGCATTCTTATGATCTTTCTTTTACTATTCATAGCGTCACATGCCATCGGCCAGGGCGCAGTGATATGGGTGTTCATCTCCGAGATATTTCCTAACAAGGTGCGCGCGATGGGACAATCATTCGGAGCCAGTACTCACTGGGTTTTTGCTGCGCTTATTACATTGCTCACGCCGGTTTTCCTCGATGAGAAAGAGGGAATTTATGGAAAGGACCCGTGGCCCATCTTTGCATTCTTTGCATTTATGATGGTGCTGCAGCTGGTATGGGTGCTAACTAAGGTGCCCGAAACAAAAGGAGTATCGCTTGAAGAGCTGGAAAAGAAATTGGTGAAATGAAAAACTATATTTTTTTTCTACTTATAATAGCCGGTACTGGCTGTACACAACTTCAGAAAGGAGCTAATAATTCTTCACAGAGTGAAAAGCACCGCCCACTCTTCCATTTCACTCCCGAAGCCCACTGGATGAACGACCCGAACGGTCTGGTGTTCTTCAACAATAAATACCATCTCTTCTATCAATATTATCCCGGCAGCACTGTGTGGGGACCGATGCATTGGGGCCATGCAACATCAACCGACCTGGTGCATTGGCAACACAAACCCGTAGCCTTATATCCCGACAGCCTCGGCTACATTTTTTCCGGAAGCGCAGTGGCAGATGTCAATAATACCTCTGGCTTCGGTAAAGACGGAAAAATTCCGCTGGTTGCAATTTTCACACATCACGACGACAAGGGAGAAAAAACCGGCAATAACACGTTTCAGAATCAGAGCATCGCTTACAGTCTTGACGATGGTGAAACCTGGACCAAATACGATTCAAACCCGGTTTTGAAAAATCCGGGTATAAAAGACTTCCGTGATCCGAAAGTGAGCTGGCACGATGCAACAAAGAAATGGATCATGACCCTGGCCACGCTTGATCGCATTACATTCTACTCATCGCCTGATCTTAAGCAATGGAAAAAAGAAAGTGAATTTGGCGAAAAGGTCGGTGCACACGGCGGCGTGTGGGAATGTCCCGATCTGTTTCCGTTGAAACACGATGGAAAAGATATATGGCTCTTATTGGTAAGTATAAATCCTGGCGGACCGAATGGCGGGTCAGGCACTCAATATTTTACAGGTCAGTTTGATGGCCACACCTTTACTCCTTACGAAACAGATACAAGGTGGATAGATTATGGTCCCGACAACTACGCCGGTGTAACGTGGTTCAATACAGGCGAAAGAAAAATATTTCTCGGGTGGATGAGCAATTGGGACTATGCCAAAGAGGTACCCACTGAAAAATGGAGAAGCGCGATGACAGTTCCGCGAGATCTGTCACTTGAAAAGATCGGCGATAAATATTACATAGCCTCCACTCCGTCGAAAGAGCTGGATGCATTGAAAGACAAAAAGATTGAGCTAAAAGATAATAAGGCCAGGCTCAATGGTGGTGCCCTTTTGCGCTTTACAGCAGATATGCATACCGATTTTTCAATTGTGCTGTCAAACGATTCATCGGAAAAGACCGTAATTGGCTACGATAAGGCTTCGAACCAGTATTATATTGACCGCACGGCTTCAGGTAAAACATCATTCAATAAAGGTTTTGCCAGCCGCCCGGTTGCTCCTCGTGTAGCGGTAACCGATAGTGCGGGGATCACACTGATCATCGATGTGGCTTCTGTTGAGTTATTTGCCGACGACGGTGTAACGGTAATGACAGGAATATTTTTCCCAGGCGAGGACTACAATGAAATCACAATAGAATCGAAAGAAAAATCTGGAATCAAAGCGATTGAACTTACCGCGCTCAAACCCATGTGACGCGAATAAATCTGAAAAATTAAATTTCGGAATTAAAAAATAATATTAACTTACTAGAACAATTTTTCCAACTCGTTTGCCATGGATACAGTTAGAAAACTACTCCAGGTAAAAGGAAATGTAATCTATTCTATTAGCGCGGACAGTTCTGTTTACGAAGCTCTCGAAAAATTGGAAGATAAGAATCTCGGCTCACTCGTCGTACTGGAAGACAACGGAAAACTGGATGGAATTTTTACAGAAAGGGACTATGCACGCAAAGTGATTCTGAAAGGACGGTCATCACGTGAAACCCGCGTTAGAGACATCATGACGGAAGATCCGATCTTCGTTACACCCGATACGAAGATCGACGAATGCATGAAGATCATGTCGGATAAAAATATCCGCCATCTTCCTGTAATGGACAAAGACCAACTGGCAGGCCTTATTTCGATAGGTGATATTGTTAAATATATCATTAACGACAAGGATTACATTATTCAGAACCTGGAACATTTTATCGCTAGTTAAAACGATTGAACAAATCAACGGTTATGCCCGGAGCTGGAATCTATTGCGTTCCCTTATGGCCATTGCTATTATATGCAACGATTGTAGTTGCCTTGCTGGCACTGATACTTAGTTTATCATACATACTCGGCCAGCACCATCACGACAGGGCAACAGGTAAACCATATGAAGGCGGAATAGAACAATCTGGTTCTGCACGCCTGCGTTTTTCCGCTCAATTCTACCTCGTGGCCATGTTATTCGTAATCTTTGATGTAGAGGCGGTGTTCATCATGTTATGGGCACTTGGCTTTTATGATCTCGGCTGGCCGGGATATATCGGGGCTGCAATTTTCATCGGACAATTGGTAGTTGTATTAATATATGAGTGGGGTATCGGCGCTCTCAATATCGGCCCCGATGGCAAAAAGATTCTCAAAGCATATAAAAACCGGGTTTCCCGCACCGTATGAAATGGTGGACAACACATTCACGAAATTCAACAGAAAACGTATCCGGAACAGGAAGCTTTGAAGACACCCTGAGCCGAAACATCATGCTCACCAGCATGCAGGACCTGCTTGCATGGGGTAGAAAGAATTCGATGTGGCCATTTCATTTTGGATTGAGCTGTTGCTTTGTTGAAATGGCAACGAGCATCACCAGTAAATACGACGTGGCACGGTTTGGTGCCGAAGTGATAAGAGGCACACCGCGCGAAGCGGATGTAATGGTGATCGCAGGAACTGTATTCATAAAAATGGTACCGATCATAAAACGGCTGCATGAGCAAATGATGGAACCCCGTTGGGTGATCTCAATGGGTAGCTGCGCCAACAGCGGCGGCATGTACGACATTTACAGTGTTGTGCAGGGCGTCGATAAATTTTTACCTGTAGACGTGTACGTGCCTGGTTGCCCTCCCCGGCCCGATGCATTTATGCAGGGGCTTGTGCTGTTGGGGCAATCAGTGGGTAAGGAAAGACGTCCGCTGAGCTGGGTGATCGGAGACCAGGGAGTGATAAAGCCGAATCTTGAATCAATGAAGGATCAGAAAAGGGAACAGCGAATGAGCATGGTTGATTTCCGCCCGGCGGATGAAGTCTAACTGCAATGCACGACAGCACGTCCATATTATTGCATCTCCGCAATAGTTTCGGTGATGATGGCCTTTACGAACAGACCACCGTCGACGGTATACCTACGGTGTGGGTATCGAAAAACAATATTCTCGCCACAATAAAATTTCTTCAGCAACATTACCCCTTACTATACGACCTGTGTGGAGTGGATGAAAGGGACAGGGTCAAAAAAAATGGCCTGCCTTCTGCTGATTTCACCGTTGTATACCATCTTTTTTCTTTTGAGATGAATGAATTCATCAGAGTAAAAGTTGGTTTACACGGTGAATATCCCTCCATTCCATCCATCACCACTATCTATATTAATGCCAACTGGTACGAACGCGAAGCCTACGACATGTTTGGCATCACATTCGACGGTCACCCGCACCTTTCAAGAATACTCATGCCACTCACCTGGAAGGGTCATCCTTTACGCAAGGAACATCCCGCGCGCGCAACCGAAATGGGACCCTACCAGCTATTCGACGAAAAGCAAGACATCGAAATGGAGGCTTTACGCTTTAAGCCCGAAGAATGGGGGTTGAAGGAACACAGCGACGATGCCGACTTCATGTTTCTTAACATCGGACCGCAACACCCCGGCACCCACGGCGTGCTGCGCATAATTCTTCAGCTGGATGGCGAAGACATTGTAGAAGCAATTCCAGAAATTGGCTTTCATCACCGCGGCGCAGAAAAAATGGGTGAGCGCCAAAGCTGGCACACCTATATCCCTTACACCGACAGGATAGATTACCTCGGCGGCGTGATGAATAATCTCGCATACCTTCTTGCGGTAGAAAAGCTGGCGGGCATCGAACTTCCCGACCGTGCAAAAGTTATTCGGGTGATGTTGTGCGAACTGTTCCGCATCAACAGTCACCTCGTTTGGTTCGGCACATTTGCGCAGGATCTCGGCCAACTTTCACCCGTATTTTACATGTTCACCGACCGTGAAAAAATATTCGACATCATTGAAGCTATCTGCGGAGGAAGAATGCATCCCAGCTGGTTCCGTATCGGAGGAGTGGCACAGGATCTTCCCAATGGATGGGATAAGCTGGTGCGCGATTTTATTTCATACTTTCCAAAGCAATTGAGGGAATACGACAAAATGGTGATGCGCAACAGTCTTTTTAAAGCACGCACGAAAGGCATTGGCATTTACACGCTTGAAGAAGGAATTGAATGGGGTGTAACAGGCCCGGGGCTCAGAGCGTGTGGTTTCGATTGGGACTTCAGGAAAAAGCGACCTTATTCAGGATACGAAAATTTCGACTTCGACATACCAATTGCGCATAATGGCGACTGTTACGACCGTGCTGTTGTGCGAGTGGAAGAAATGCGGCAGAGCCTCCGGATAGTTGAGCAGTGCCTGAACAATATGCCCGAAGGAAATTATAAAGCAGACCATCCCCTTACTACTCCTCCCATTAAAAAATACACGATGCAGGACATTGAGACGCTCATTACGCATTTTCTGAATGTGAGCTGGGGACCCGTGATTCCACCAGGCGAAGCAATGAGCTGCATCGAAGCAACAAAAGGAGCAAACAGTTATTACCTGATAAGCGATGGTAATACTGCTGCTTACAGGGTTAGGATCCGCACTCCGTCGTTCCCTCATATGCAGATGGTGCCGTACATCGGTAAAGGATATACTGTGGCCGATTTATTATCGATACTTGGAAGCGTTGATTATGTGCTGGCGGACATTGACCGTTAAAAAAACTTATTGATGCTGTCGCAAAACGAAATACAGGAAATTGAGCACGAGATAAAATTGGTGCCTTATAAAAAAGCGGCGCTGATTGAATCGCTTAAAATTGTTCAAAAACACCGTGGATGGATAAGTAATGAAAGCGTTGACGAAATCGCACAGCATTTGGGCATGAGCGCTGCAGAAGTAGACAGCGTCGCCACCTTCTACAATCTCATTTTCCGCAAACCCGTAGGTAAGTATGTGATACTGTTATGCGACAGCATATCGTGCTACGTTATGGGCTATCAGAAAATTTACAAAGCCCTGAATGAAAAACTCGGAATAAAATATGGTGAAACAACCAGCGACAAACGTTTTACGCTTTTGCCGAATGCATGTCTCGGTTGCTGCGACCGCGCACCGGCGTTGATGATCGGTGAAGATCTATACAGGGATGTAACAATTGAACAACTCGACGGCATACTTCAAAAATATGTTTGATTAAATGGAACGCCCGCTTACAAAGGATATGAAAACCGATGGTACTGCCTTAGATATTAAGGAGTATGAAAAAACGGGTGGCTATGCAGCGCTGCGTAAAGTGATAAAGGAGATGCAGCCTGTTGACGTGCAGACCGTGGTAAAGGATAGCAAACTGAAGGGCCGCGGCGGTGCAGGATTCAGCACGGGTATGAAATGGGGCTTTGTACCGATGGGACCCGATGCGCCTAAAATAAAATATCTCATCTGTAATGCAGATGAAATGGAGCCCGGTACATTTAAAGACCGTTGGTTGCTTGAGGGAAATCCGCACCAGTTGATAGAAGGAATGATCATAGCTGCGTATGCCATACAGGCTAACTTCTCTTATGTGTTTCTCAGGTGGGCCTACCGCGAAGCAGCTAAGGTGATACAGAAAAGTTTGGATGAAGCATATAAAGCTGGTTATCTCGGCGACAATATTTTAGGATCAGCTTATTCGTTGCACATGTACCTGCATACAGGAGTTGGCCGATACATGTGCGGTGAAGAAACTGCATTGCTGAATGCATTGGAAGGCAAGCGCGCAACACCGCGGGCAAAACCTCCTTTCCCGCAAATCAGTGGATTATATGGTAAGCCGACAATTGTAAATAATGTGGAAACGCTCTGTTGTGTGCCGCACATTATTAATAATGGTGCTGATTGGTTCCAGGATTTGAGTAAAAGTGAAGATGCCGGAACTAAAATATATGGCGTGAGCGGTAAAGTGAACAGACCGGGTGCCTGGGAACTCCCGATAGGTGTTACAATGGGTGAGCTGATTGAAGAGCACGCAGGAGGTATGAAGAACGGGTATAAGCTAAAAGGAGTATTACCGGGTGGCGCATCAACAGATTTTCTTACTACCGATCATCTTGATGTGAAGATGGACTTTAACTCCGTCGCTGCGGCCGGCAGTCGCTTAGGCACGGGTACAATGGTAGTGCTGGATGATGGAACATGTCCGGTTGGATTCGTGCATAACCTGCAGCATTTTTTCGCGCAGGAAAGTTGCGGATGGTGCACGCCGTGCCGCGAAGGATTGCCCTGGATCGAAAAGATCTTATTGTCACTGGAAAATGGAGAAGGAAAAGAACAAGACATTGAGTTAATCGATATGCATACGAAGTTGCTTGGGCCGGGAAATACTTTCTGTGCGCTTGCACCAGGTGCAATGGAGCCGCTACAAAGCGCGATAAAATATTTTAAGGAAGATTTCATGGAACACGTGAGAGGGAAGAAGTGCCCGTATGATTAGTCCGCAGTTGACAGTTAGCAGTTAACAGTTGGCAGTTAGCAGTTAGCAATCGAAAACTGCAA
>Ga0209382_10008218_pt1 | contig 13164 bp, 12 predicted proteins | sample SoiMetdeltSBSDD5_FD_187599 | JGI IMG/M metagenome (GOLD analysis project Ga0209382, IMG submission 187599) | Bulk soil microbial communities from a Populus tree surrounding site in Tennessee, USA - Soil MetaG P. deltoides SBSDD5 (SPAdes) (version 2) | ecosystem: Environmental > Terrestrial >... | reverse complement strand
CCGTTCATCCGGGCGACGCCGTTCCCGCCGTAGGCGAGCGACTCGATCTCGAGCTCGAGCTCGTCGTCCCGGGCGATCGGCGCGGCCATCGCCCCACCGTAGCTCAGGTGATGTCGCGCCTCCTGAGGCGCTCGGTGCCCGCCGCGCCGAGCACGAGTGCCCAGGCGAGCGACACGCCCACCGCCGTCCAGTAGGGCAGGAGATCCGGGTTCGTCCCGTCCGCGGCGTCGAGCGCCTGGAACGGCAGGTAGTCGGCGAGGCCGCCGACGTCGAGGAGCTCCAGGACCGCGACGATGATCGTCTCCGCGAGGAAGATCCAGATCAGGGTCCCGACAAGGGCCGCGACCTGGCTCTGGACGAGGATGCCGACGGCGACCCCCACCAGAGCCCAGATCGGCGCGGCGAGGAGGAGCTTCGCCGCCGCACCGAGCACGTCGGGGTCGGCGAGCTGGTTGTCCGCACCCACTGCCGCGAGCCAGATGGAGCCGACGACCGCCAGCGTGAGGAACGCCAGGAGCGCGAATCCGATCGAGACGATGACCGCTGCGATCGCCTTCGCGACGACGACGATCTCCCGACGGGGCGTGGTCAAGAGCGTCGGCGTGATCGTCCCGTGCCGGAACTCGGTCGTCACGATCGTGATCGCCAGGATCAGCCCGAGCAGCAGCGCGAACCCAGCGCCTTCGACCAAGCCGCGCTGAAACTCGACGGTGCCTCGAACGAAATCCTCGGCTGTTCCCACGTCACCCGAGACACCGAGGCCGACGAGCAGCACGATGAGCCCCAGGTAGACGTACCAGCCTCGCGTCGTCCGGGCCTTCAGCAGCTCGGCGCGAACGAGATCGATCACTCGGTCGTCTCCCCGCCGGTCAGCTCGAGGAAGACCTCCTCGAGCGTTGCACGCTCGACCGTCAACTCGTGCAGGACGACGCCGTGCCGCGCGGCGACCTCCCCCACTCGTTCGGGCGGCAGGTCGACGAGCAGCACACCGTCGGCGTCGTTCACCTCGACACCCTCGGCCGCCAGCAGCTCTCGAAGCCGCGCCGGGTCGGGTGTACGCACCCTCGTCGCGCCCTGGGCTCCGGCAAGCACCTCCGCAATCGACGCCTGCTGGATCAGCCGCCCGCGGTGGATGATCACGACGCGGTCGACGGTCTGCGCGACCTCGGCGAGCACGTGACTCGACACCAGGATCGTCCGGCCCTCCGCAGCGAGCGCGCGAAGGAGGTCGCGAAGCCACCGGATCCCGGCCGGATCGAGGCCGTTGGCGGGCTCGTCCAGCACGAGCACTTCGGGGTCACCGAGCATCGCGGCGGCGAGACCGAGCCGCTGGCGCATGCCCAGCGAGTAGCCCTTCACCCGCCGCCTGCCACCGGCCGTGAGCTCGACGAGGGCCAGGACTTCGTCCGCGCGCGATCGCGGCAGACCCGCAGCCGTGGCCAGCACCCGTAGGTGGTTCAGGCCGGTGCGACCCGGATGGACCTCGCTCGCCTCGAGCACGGCGCCCACTTGGTGCAGCGGGCGGTCGAGCCCACGGTACGGGACACCGAGCACGACCGCGCTTCCGGAATCCGGGTGCACGAGACCGAGAACCGATCGCAGCGTCGTGGACTTGCCGGCGCCGTTCGGCCCGAGGAAGCCCGTGATCGTCCCAGGCTCGACCCGGAAGCTCAGCCCCGCGACGGCCTGTGTCTTCCCGAACCGCTTGCTGAGGTTCTCGACCTCGATCACGACAGGAGGCTCACCAGGATCGTGCGGTCACGTGGACCGTCGAGCTCGCAGAAGAAGATGCCCTGCCAGGTGCCGAGCGCGAGCCGTCCGCCCTCGACGGGAACCACGACCTGCGGGCCCATGAGCGCTGCGCGGATGTGCGACGGCGCGTTCTCCTCTCCCGCTTCGATGTGCTCCCAGCCCCACCCCTCGCCGACCATACGCTCGAGCGCACGCTCGAAGTCGCGGGCGACGGCGGGATCCGCGTGCTCGTTGATCGTCAGTCCTGCCGTCGTGTGCGGCACGAAGACGAGCGCCGCTGCTGCTTCCGTCCCCTCCACGGCCTCTTGTACCTCGCGCGTGATCTCGAGCAGCTGCGTGCGCCGCTCGGTGCGGACGGGGATCTGACGCACCCGACTATCCTAAGCTCGTGGCTGCCGCACCTCCGACCAGCCGTGAGCTGGACACCTACCGCGAGCGCATCGACCGCTTCGTCGCCGAGCTGGACGAGGAGTACTACCTCCACTACGCCGGCCACAAGGACACGCTGGACCTCAAGGCCCTGTACGAGTCGTACCCCGACCTCTCGCAGCTCGAGCAGGCGCAGGCTCTCGGCGAGGCGGCAAGCGGCGACAGCGGTGTTTCGGAGCTCTGGCGCTTCGCCTCGGAGAACTACCTCGCCGAGCTGACCCGAGAGCACGCCGAGAAAAGCGCGGCCTTGGAGGCGCAGCTCGAGGCCACCGTGGACGGCGAGACCATCGGGTACCGGATGATCCGGCCGACGATCGCGAACGAGGACGACCGCGCCAAGCGAGAGCGGCTCGAGGAGACGCGCAATCGTCTCACCGAGGAGCACATCAACCCGATCCACATCGACGGCATCGCGACGCTGAACGAAGCGGTGCCGCGGCTCGGTGCGCCGAACTACGCCGACCTGTACCGCCGCTTCGGCTTCCGGCTCGACGAGCTCGCCGACCAGTGCCGCGCCGTCCTCGAGTCGACCGAGGCGCTCTACGAGAAAGAGGCGGACAAGCTCTTCCGCACACGGGCGGGCGTCGGCCTGGCAGACGCCGAGCGGTGGGACGTCGCTCGGGTCTTCCGCGCACCGGCCTGGGACGAGGCCTTCCCCGCGGAGAAGATGATGCCCGCGCTCGAGGTCTCCCTCGCCGACCTGGGCATCGACCTGCGCTCCCAGCAGAACGTCGAGCTCGACATCGAGCAGCGGCCGAAGAAGAGCCCACGCGCGTTCTGCGCGCCGATCGAGGTCCCGGGTCGCGTGGTGCTCGTCATCCAGCCCATGGGCGGCGCCGACGACTGGCGCGCCCTCTTCCACGAGGCCGGCCACACGGAGCACTACGCGCACGTCAATCCGGACCTGCCCGTCGAAGCCAGGCGGCTCGGCGACGTGTCCGTGACGGAGGCCTGGGCGACCCTGATGGAGCACTTCCTGCTGGAGCCCGGCTGGCTGGCGAGCCGCCTCGACTTCCCCCGGCCGGACGAGTTCGCGGCCGAGGCCGCCGCCGGCTCGCTGTACCTCCTTCGCCGCTACTGCGGGAAGCTGCTGTACGAGCTCGAGTTCCACGCAGCGACGGAGCTGGACGAGCAGGCGATGTCGTCCCGCTACGTCGAGCTCCTCGGAAGCGCGCTCAAGATCGAGCCCAGCCCCACGGACTACCTCGGCGACATCGACTCCAGCTTCTACGTCACCGGCTACCTCCGCTCGTGGGCTCTGCAGGCCCAGCTCCGCAACCACTTCCGCGACCGTTTCGGGTCGGCGTGGTTCTCGAATCGCGAGGCAGGCAGCATGCTGCGCGAGCTCTGGGGTGAAGGCAGCCGGCTGAACGCGGACGAGCTGCTCGCCGACGTGGCCGGCGAGGAGCTCGAGATGGAAGCGTTCGCCGAGAGCCTGCGCGAGCTCCTGAAGTAGAGGAGGGTGCGCGCGCCTGAGACGCCCTGGCAGGGAGGGCGGATCGACCGGCGGGCGGGTGGCCCGGAGCTGCTGTTCGGGCAGATGTACGAGGACAGCTCCGTCGAGCTGGAGGCCTTCGATCCGGGCGGACGGATCTTCTGCATCGCCTCGGCGGGATGCACGTCCTTCGACCTGGCGGCGCGCGGCGACGATGTGACCGCCGTCGACATCAATCCGGCCCAGGTCGCGTACGTCCGGCGGCGCCTCGCCGGCGGGGCGCTGGAGCGGGGACGGATCGACGGGCGGTTCGACCGGATGCGGCAGATTGCCCCTGCGCTCGGCTGGACTCGCGCAACGCTCGAGCGCTTCTGTGACCTCGACGAGACGGGTGAGCAGCTCGAGTTCTGGCGGCGCCGCCTCGACACCCGCCGCCTGAGACTTGCGCTTGCGGTTGCCTTCAGCCCGAGGCTGCTTCGGCGCATCTACGACCTGCCGTTCGTCGACGTCCTCCCGGCTCGATTCGATCGAATCCTCCTCCGCCGGCTCGAGCGAGGCTTCGGACGTCACCCGAACGCCGGAAACCCGTTCGCATCGGCACTGCTGCTCGGCCGCACGAGGGACATCACGCCTGCGCCGCTTGCAGTAGAGACGGCCGACGCAATCGAGTTCCTCGAAACCTGCGCGCCGGGGAGCTTCGACGGGATCACGCTGTCGAACATCCTCGACGGTGCGGACAGGGCGTACAGCGCTCGCCTCTTCGATGCCGTCCGCCGGGCGGCGGCGCCGGGAGCAGTCATGGTCCTGCGCAGCTTCCGCGAGCCCACGGACGATGAAGGGGCTCGCCGGGCCGCCCGGGACCGGGCCCTCTTCTGGGGCAGCATCCGGGTCGAGCGTCTCTAACGAGAGAATGTCCACGTGGACATTCCCGAGATCCGGTATGCGAAGAGCGGCGACGTCCACATCGCGTACCAGGTGCTGGGCGGCGGGCCGATCGACCTCGTCTTCGCCCCCGGCTTCGTGTCCAACATCGAGATGGGTTGGCGTCTTGCGGGGCGGGCCGAGTTCCTGCGGTCGCTCGCGTCGCACGCACGCCTGATCCAGTTCGACAAGCGCGGCACGGGAATGTCCGACCCGGTGCGCGACTCGCCGACCCTCGAGGTGCGCATGGACGACGTCCGGGCCGTGATGGATGCGGCCGGTTCCGAGCGCGCCGCGCTTCTCGGGGTCGACTCGGGCGGGACGATGAGCGCGGTCTTCGCAGCGACCTACCCGGATCGCACCGCCGGGCTCGTCCTGTTCGGCACCTCGGCTCGCACGCTCTGGGCACCGGATCATCCGTGGGGCCCGACTGAGCAGGAACACCTCAGGACGATCGACAGGTACGAGCGATTCTGGGGCACAACCGACCTCGCCACGGACATCCTGGACACCTACAGCCCGAGTGTCGGGCCGGACGACGACACGATCCGCACGTGGGCGACGTACCTTCGGCAGAGCGCCAGTCCGGGGACAATCGCCGCGTTCGAGCGGATGAACATGCTGATCGACGTTCGCGGTGTTCTGCCAGCGATCCATGTGCCGACGCTCGTCGTCCACCGCTCGGCCGATCGCGTCGTGGACGTTCGGGCAGGTCGCTTTCTCGCCGACCACATTTCTGGAGCGCGCTTCGTCGAGCTCGCCGGCGAGGATCACTCACCTTTCGGGGCGGGAGCCGACGAGCTCGTAGAAACGACAGGCGAGTTCCTCGCGGACCTTCAGGCGGGAGGCCCGGCTCCGGAGCGGGACCGCATCCTCGCGACGATCCTGTTCACCGACATCGTCGGCTCGACCGCGCGCGCAGCGGAGCTCGGCGACGCACGTTGGCGCGACCTGCTGGAGCGGCACCACGCGGCGATCAGGCAGGAGCTCGCCAGGCACCGCGGGACCGAGGTCGAGACGGCCGGCGACGGGTTCCTCGCCACGTTCGACGGGCCTGCGCGCGCAATCCGCTGCGCCACGGCGATCGTCGGCGCGGTCCGCGCGCTCGGGCTCGAGATCCGCGCAGGCCTGCACACGGGTGAGTGCGAGCAGGTGGGCGGCAAGCTCGGCGGGATCGCCGTGCACATCGGCGCCCGCGTCGCGGACGCGGCGCGTCCCGGTGAGGTGCTCGTGTCGGGAACGGTCAAGGATCTCGTCGCCGGCTCGGAGCTCGAATTCGACGAGCAAGAGGCTGCCGAGCTGAAGGGCGTACCCGGCGAGTGGCGCCTGTACGCCGTGAGACGCTAGAGCGCGCCGCCGGCTGCCGGCGGGGCGCCGGCCTCGAGCGGGCTCTCGTCGCCGCCGGTCCGGGCGAGGATCTCCTCGACGATGAGGAGGTTGTCGCCCGCCCGCTCCACGGTCGCGAGCAGGTGGGACATCGACGAGACCTCCTCGCGCTGCTCCTGGAGGAACCAGTGGAGGAACTGCTCGCCGACGAGCTTTCCCTCCTGGCGGGCGAGCTCGACGAGCGCGACGATCTGGTCGGTGACCCGCTTCTCCTGCTCCAGCGCGAGGGCGACGGGCTCCCGCGCATCGCCGAAGTCCGTCTTCGGCGCCTCGACTCCGGGGATGTCGACCGCCTCGTCGGCGTCGAGCAGGAACTGCACCATCATCATCGCGTGGTTCCGCTCCTCGACCGCCTGGCGGTAGAAATGGGCGGCGAGCTGCGGCAGCGACTCGGCGTCGTAGTGCACCGCGATCGCAACGTACTGCTGCGACGCGGCGTACTCGTGCGCGATCTGCTCGTTGAGCGACTCGGCGAAGCCGGCCATCGGCGTGACTCTAACCCTGGCGCCGTCCTGCAAACTGAATAATCTCTATTCATGGATCGAAGACGGCTCGTGATCGTCGGCGCCGCGGGCCGCGACTTCCACAACTTCAACCTCGTCTACCGCGGCCGCGAGGAGTACGAGGTCGTCGCGTTCACGGCGACGCAGATCCCGAACATCGACGGCCGCCGCTACCCGGCCGAGCTCGCGGGTCATCTCTACCCCGCCGGGATCCCCATCCACCCTGAGTCCAAGCTCGAGGAGCTGGTACGGGAGCACGACGTCGACGAGGTGGTGTTCTCCTACTCGGACGTGACCCACGAGCACGTGATGCACATCGGGTCGCGCGTCCTGGCCGCCGGCGCCTCGTACAGCCTGCTCTCGCCGCACCGCACGAGGCTCACCTCGTCGAAGCCGGTGGTCGCGGTCTGCGCGGTTCGGACGGGCTCCGGCAAGAGCCAGACCACGCGGCACATCGCGAAGCTCCTGCGGGACGACGGCAAGCGGGTCGCCGTCCTGCGGCACCCGATGCCCTACGGCGACCTGACGAAGCAGGCCGTCCAGCGGTTCGCCGAGTACGCCGACCTGGACGCCGCTGACGCGACGATCGAGGAGCGCGAGGAGTACGAGCCCCATATCGCGGAGGGCAACGTGGTCTTCGCGGGGATCGACTATGCGGCGATCCTCGACGAGGCCGAGCAGGAAGCGGACGTGATCCTTTGGGACGGCGGGAACAACGACACGCCATTCATCAAGCCGAATCTGCACGTCGTCGTAGTCGACCCGCACCGCGCGGGCCACGAGCTGCGCTACCACCCGGGCGAGACCAACCTGCGCATGGCCCACGTCTGCGTCGTGAACAAGGTCGACACCGCGCCGCCGGAGGGAGTGGAGGCCGTGCTGGACTCGATCCGGAAGGTCAACCCCGAGGCCAAGATCGTGCTGGCGGCCTCGCCCTTCCTGTTGGAGGAGAACGGTGAGACGGTCGCCGGCAAACGTGTGCTCGCCATCGAGGACGGGCCGACGCTCACCCATGGAGAGATGGCGTACGGAGCCGCGGTCCTTGCGGCCAAGGCGAACGGCGCCGCCGAGCTCGTCGATCCCCGCCCGTTCGCCGTCGGCTCGATCGCGAAGACCCTGGAGGAGTATCCGCACGTCACCGAGCTGCTCCCGGCCATGGGCTACGGCCGCAAGCAGATGGACGAGCTGAAGGAGACGATCGCGCGTTCCGACGCCGAGGTCGTCGTGATCGGGACGCCGATCGACCTGCGGCGCGTCATCGACTTCGACAAGCCGGCGCTCCGCGTCACCTACCGCCTTCAGGAGCTCGGCGAGCCCACCCTGGCCGACCTGCTCGCCGAGCGCGGGCTCACTACCGGGAACACCGAACCAGCCGTCGCTTGACGACCGTCGTCGCGCTCGGCGGCAACGCGCTGATCCGCGCGGGCGACCGAGGCACGGCGGCAGAGCAGGCCGCGCGCCTGCGTGAGACCGCCGACGCGCTCGCACCGATCCTTCGAGACGGCAACGTCGTGATCACGCACGGGAACGGGCCGCAGGTCGGAAACGAGCTCCTGCGGCAGGAGCGCTCGGCCGATGAGGTTCCGCCGCTCCCCCTCTACCTGGCCGTGGCCCAGACGCAGGCGGAGATCGGCTCGATAATCGAGATCGAGCTCGGGCCGGCTGCCGGGCGTCCGGTTGCCTGCCTACTCACGCACGTCGTGGTCGACGAGAGCGATCCGGCGTTCGAGCGGCCGACGAAGCCGATTGGTCCGTTCTACCCGGTCGAGCAGGCACGGGCGCTCGAGGCCGAGCGCGGCTGGCAGCTCGTCGAGGAGCACGGCCGAGGCTGGCGCCGGGCCGTCCCGTCCCCCACGCCGCTCGAGATCGTCGAGACCAACCAGATCCGCGCGTTGCTCTCCGCCGGAGCTGTGCCGGTCGCGTGCGGCGGCGGCGGGATCCCGGTCGTCCGGCGCGGGGATCGGCTCGAAGGTGTCGACGCCGTGATCGACAAGGATCGCGCGTCAGCAGTCCTCGCCGGCGAGCTCGGCGCCGACCGGCTCCTGATCCTCACCGACGTGCCGGCCGTGAAGCGAGGGTTCGGCACGCCTGCCGAGGAGGAGATCCGCGAGCTGACGGCAGAGCAGGCCGAGGCGTTCCTACCCGACCTCGCGGAAGGCTCCATGCGGCCGAAGTTGGAGGCCGCGATCTCGATGGCCCGGGCGGGCGGGGAGACGATCATCACCTCGCTCGACGGCGTCGAGGCGGCCCTGCGCGGTCAGGCTGGCACGAAGATAGGGCCGTGACGAGCCCGGTCACCACGTACGCGCCCTCGGAAGGCGGCTACGTCGCGTACCAGCTGTTCGGCTCGGGCTCGACGAACCTCGTGTTCGTCACGAGCTGGGCCAGCAACGTCGACGTGATGTGGGAGGAGCCGCGGATGGCGGCGTATCTCGACCGCCTCGGGTCGTTCGCGCGGGTGGTCGCCTTCGACAAGCGAGGCGCCGGGGTGTCCGATCCCGTGCCGCTCGGCTCGCTGCCGCGCCTCGAAGAGTGGATGGACGACGTCCGAACGGTGATGGACGCCGCCGGGATGGACCAGGCAGCGCTGCTCGGCGACGCGGAGGGTGGCCCCATGGCGATGATGTTTGCCGCCTCGCACCCCGACCGCGTGCCGGCGCTCGCCCTCGTGAACACCTTCGCGCGTTGGCGGCGAGCCGACGACTACCCGATCGGGATGCCGGACGACACGTGGGAGAAGCTCGTCGACCGCTACGAGCAGAACTGGGGCGTCACGAGCGAGGTCCTAGGCCTCACAGCCCCGTCGGTGGCGAACGACCCTGCCTTCACCCGTTGGTTCGTCCGCTACCAGCGGGCCGGCATGCCGAGAGGAGCCGCGACCGAGATGTACCGGTGGGTGACGAACATCGACGTGCGCCCGATCCTCCCGACGATTCGCGTCCCGACGCTCGTCGTTCAACGCGCGGGCGCCCGGCACCACCGGCCGCAGTTCGGCAGCTACCTCGCCGAGCACATCGCCGGCGCAAAGCACGTCGAGCTGCCCGGGGCCGACACCTTTCCTTTCGGAACCGGCGACTTCGCGCCGCTGCTGGACGAGGTCGAGGAGTTCCTGACCGGGGCCCGCCCCCGGCCAGTGCTCAACCGGCAGCTCGCCACGATCCTCTTCACCGACATCGTGGGCTCGACGAGGCTCGCGGCCGAGCGTGGTGACGCCGCGTGGAGCATGCTCGTCCGCGAGCACGACGAGCTCGTCCGGGAACACCTCCGAACGTACCGCGGGCGTGAGATCGATCGCACCGGCGACGGCTTCCTCGCCACGTTCGACGGGCCTGCTCGGGCGGTCACCTGCGCGATCCGCCTGCAGGAGGCGCTGAGCGAGCGCGGGATCAGGATTCGGGCCGGCGTCCACACCGGCGAGGTGGAGCTGGCCGAAGGAACGCTTCGCGGGCTCGCGGTGCACATTGCGGCCCGCGTCATGGCGGCGGCCCAACACGGAGGCATCCTCGTCTCCAGCACCGTGCGTGACCTCGTGGTCGGTTCCGGGATCGAGTTCGTAGACCGCGGGACGCACGAGCTGAAGGGCGTTCCCGGCGCCTGGCAGCTCGCCGAAGCCGTCAGCGCGCCCTAACGGCCGAACCGGACCCGGCGCGGCGCCGAATCAGCGGCGACCCCAAGGCGCCCGCACCGGCGCCGAACCCGAAAGGAGCCGCAGACAATGCGCATGCTCGTACTCGCGATCGTCGGAATCGCGGTGACCGCAGCGGTACTCAGCGTCAAAGCGCTCGCCCCCGAGGCGGGTCAGGCGTCGAGCCACCGTGAAGCGCCGCTGATCGCCGAGGATCCGACGGCCGACACGACGGACCTCTACGCGTACAGGAGCGCCGACGCTCCGAACTCGCTGACCGTGATCGCAAACTGGATCCCGGCGGAGGACCCGGCGGCCGGCCCGAACTGGTACCGCTTCTCCGAGCGGGCCCGCTACGCGATCAACATCGATCGAAGCGGCGACGGCAAGGCCGACGTGATCTACCGGTTCCGCTTCAAGAACCGCGAGGGATCGCTGTTCCTCGGCAACACCGTGCAGGACTACACCGTCACCCGCGTCAGAGGCGGGAGCGAGGTCGTCGTAGCACGCGGCGTGACACCGCCGAACAACATCGGGCCGCGGACGACGCCGAACTACCGGCAGCAGGCCAACGCGGCGATCACGAATCTCGCAGGCGGCGGCAAGGTGTTCGCCGGCCAGCGGGAGGACGCGTTCTTCGCTGACATCGGCGCGATCTTCGACCTGGTCGCGATCCGCAAGGGCACCGGGAACATGGGCGGCGGGAAGGACTTCTTCGCCAACTACGCGGTGCACGGGATCGCACTCCAGATCCCGATCTCGCAGCTCGACGACTCCGACAACACGGTCGGCGTCTGGGCAAGCACCGAGCGGCCCCGGATGAAGGTCCGGTGGTACCGCAAGAACGGCATCCGCCGCGCCTCCGAGGAGAGGCAGTGGGCCCAGGTCTCGCGCCTGGGGAACCCGCTCATCAACGAAGTGATCATCCCGACCAAGCTCAAGGACAAGTGGAACCGCCTGAGCCCGGCCACGGATGCTCAGTTCGAGCAGTACTACCGAACGCCGATCCTCGCGGCGGTCATCAACCAGCTGTACGGCCTCGGCGTCCCGGAGACGAACCGTGACGATCTCGTCGCCGTGCTGCTGACCGGCGTGCCCGGCCTGAACAACACCGGGACGAAGCTCGCCGACATGCTGCGGATCAACCTCTCGATCCCGCCGACGGCGAGCCCGAACCGGCTCGGTGTCTTCGGCGGCGACCTCGCCGGCTTCCCGAACGGGCGCCGGCTGACCGACGACGTCGTCGACATCGCCGAGCGCGCAGTCGCCGGGAAGCTCAAGGGCCATCCAGCCGGCGACCTCCTCGGCGACGGCGTCGACGGGAACGACGTCCCGAACCTGGGCCTCTTCCCGTACGAGAACGACCCGCCGAGCGGGTTCGACAACGCGAAGGGCCAGCAGAAGCCGTGAGGCCGTTTCTGCTCGCAGGTGCGGTGGCGGCAATTGTCGCCACCGCACTCCTCGCCGGCGGCGCCGTCAGCAGAGAGGACGACGCCGCCGCTGCCCCGACCACGAGAGAGCTCGTCCGCCTCGGCCTGCGGGAGTTGGACACCGCTCGCCGGACGGGCGAGCCCTCTCGATACGCCCGCTCGGAGGCTGCGCTCGAGCAGGCGCTCGAGCAGGATCCTGCGGAGGTTCAGGCACTTGTCGGGCTCGCGTCACTCGCGAATGCGAGACACGACTTCCGAGAGGGGCTTGCTCTCGCCAGACGCGCTCACAGACTCTCTCCCGACACGGCAGTCGTGTACGGCGCGATGGGCGACGCACTCGTCGAGCTCGGCCGTTACCGGGACGCATTCGAGACGTTCGACCGGCTCGCAGAGCTGAAGCCCGGCATCGCCGCGTACTCGCGCGTGTCCTACGCCCGGGAGCTTCTCGGCCAGACGGAAGGCGCCCTCGAGGCGATGACACTGGCCGTCGATGCCGCCGGCGGGCGAGGCGAGACGGCGGCATGGGCGCTCACGCAGCTCGGCAAGCTCCATTTCTCCCGGGGGCGGTTGGAACGAGCCGAGGCGGAGTACCGACGTGCACTCGCGGCGCTCCCGGGCTATGTGCAGGCGCTCGACGCACTCGCACACGTCCAGGCGGCCCGTGGACGGTTGCGCAGAGCGATCGAGCTCGAGCAACAGGCAGTCCAACAGTCGCCGCTACCGCAGTACGTCGGCACGCTCGGAGACCTCTACCGAGCTGCCGGACGACCCGGCCTCGCCCGTGAGCAGTACCGGCTCGTGGGCGCAATCGACCGGCTCTTCGTGGCCAACGGCGTCGAGACGGACCTCGAGCTCGCCCTCTTCAACGTCGACCACGGCGTCCGGCTCGGCGAGTCGCTCGAGCGGGCGCGACGCGCACGGCAGGCGCGACCGAGCATCGAGGCAGACGACGTGCTGGCCTGGGCGCTCGTCCGCAACGGGCGCTGCGGAGAGGCCCTTCGCTACTCCCGCAGTGCGTTGCGGCTGGGCACCGTCGACGCCGCCAAGTTCTTCCACCGCGGGATGATCGAGCGCTGCCTGGGCAGGCCTGTCGAGGCGCGGAGCTGGTTCCACAAGGCGCTACGCACGAATCCGCATTTCTCGATTCGCTGGGCCCCGGTCGCGAGGGAGCTCTCGTGAGGCGCTTCCTGCTCGTCCTGGCCGCCTTCGCCCTCTTCGCACCGGGCGCGGCGTCGGCGCACCCCCTCGGCAACTTCACCGTCAACCGCTATGCGGGGATCGAGCTGTCCGGCAACCGGGTCTACGTGCACTACGCCGTCGATCTGGCCGAGATCCCCACCTTCCAGGAAGGGAAGCGGCTTCGGCAGCGGGATGCTGCAGCCCGGCTGGCTCGAGGTCTTGACCTCGCCGTCGACGGACAACGCCGTCGGCTAGAGGTGCTCGACCGGAAGGTCGAGCGGAGGCCTGGAGCAGGCGGTCTCGAGACGCTTCGCTTCGATGCCGTCTACGACGCCGGCCCGAGCGGCAGGCAACTCACGTTCGTCGATCGGAACTTCGATCGTCGCCTCGGCTGGAAGGAGGTCGTCGCTCGCGCGGAGGGCGGAGCCCGGATCGTCTCCTCCACGGTCCCGGCGCGAAGCGTCAGCGATGCCCTCCGAGCCTATCCTCGAGACCTCCTCGCCG
>Ga0209382_10008217_pt1 | contig 13165 bp, 18 predicted proteins | sample SoiMetdeltSBSDD5_FD_187599 | JGI IMG/M metagenome (GOLD analysis project Ga0209382, IMG submission 187599) | Bulk soil microbial communities from a Populus tree surrounding site in Tennessee, USA - Soil MetaG P. deltoides SBSDD5 (SPAdes) (version 2) | ecosystem: Environmental > Terrestrial >... | reverse complement strand
CGGCGCGATCATCGTGATCGAACGGCAGATCGGTCTGCGCAACTACATTGAAGGGGGAATCCCGCTCGACGCGCTCGTCACGTACGACTTGATGGCGAGCATTTTTCATCCGGGCTCCCCACTGCACGACGGGGCTGCGATCATTCAGGGCGATCGCGTCGCGGCCGCTGCGTGCTTCCTGCCGCTTTCCGTGAATCCGCGGCTGGGACGCGAGCTTGGAACACGCCACCGTGCGGCGCTCGGACTCACCGAAGAAAACGACGCCGTCGCCATCGTGGTCTCGGAGGAAACCGGCAGCATATCGCTGGTCCGTGACGGCAAAATCGAACGAGGGATCTCGCCCGAGGTCCTCAGAACTGAGCTGCGCTTCATCATCGGGCGCCGCCGCCCGCGGCTGTTCCGCGCCGAACCCACGAGCTCGCTTGCCTGAATGGCACTTCCCGGCTTCCGGCACCTCGGACTGAAGATTCTGTCGATCGTCCTCGCGGCGCTGATCTGGCTCCTTGTGTCGGGTGAACAGATTGTCGAGCGCGCGTTGCGGATTCCGCTCGAGTTCACGAATCTGCCACCCCAGCTCGAGCTCGTCGGCGACACGCCCGACGTCGTCGACGTGCGGGTTCGTGGATCGTCAGGGGCGCTGAGTCGCGTTGCGTCCGGTGAGCTCGTGGCGGTTTTGGATCTGCGGTCGGCGCGTGCGGGTCGGCGACTCTTTCATTTGGCCAGCACGGACGTCCGCGCCCCGTTCGGCATCGAGGTCGTGCAGATCTCGCCCTCGAACATCCCGGTCACGCTCGAGAGTTCTGCCAGCAAGATCGTGCCTGTCGTCCCCGAGCTCGATGGCGACCCTCGGGACGGCTACGTTGTGGGAACCGTGGCCGCGAGCCCGTCGACGGTTGAGGTGTCCGGTCCGGCGAGTGCCGTCGATCGCCTCACCCATGCGATCACTGAACCGGTCTCGATCACAGGTGCGACCGATACCCTTAATGAGACGGTGAACATCGGTGTCGACGATCCTGCCGTGCGGCTGGTTTCGCCCGTTGCCGCGCGAGTGACCGTTAACGTGATGCCGGCGCCCGTAGAGTGGGCAGTGCCAGGGATTCCGGTTCAGCCCCAGAAGGGGGAGGCGGAAATATCTCCCGCGTCCGTCACCATCTTTGTGCGCGGCCCGCGAGAGGCGCGAAACTGGAACGCGAGCGAATATCGCGCAGCCGTGGACATCGAAGGACTTCGGCCAGGTACTTTTCTGCTGCCGGTGCAGGTGACGTCACCTGCCCGCGTCGGTGTCATCAACGTGGAGCCGCCAACAGTGAGGGTGCGGATAAAGTAGCGATCATTAGTAACGATGGGACGATTGTTCGGCACTGATGGAGTGCGCGGGAGAGCGGGTCAATATCCTCTCGATGGTCCGACAATTCGGCGGCTCGGCGCGGCGCTGGCGCGTGCCATGCGCAATGGCACCGGCCCCGTCCGGTTCCTGTCGGGCCGCGATACGCGCGAATCGGGACCCTGGATCGAGCGCGAACTGGCTGCGGGCATTCGCACCCAGGGAGGCACGCTGGTCAGCGCGGGAGTCATTCCGACCCCTGCTGTCGCCTACCTCACGCCTCGAATGGGGTACACGGCAGGCGTGGTCATCTCCGCGTCGCACAACCCGTTTGAGGACAACGGGATCAAGGTCTTTTCGGGGACAGGCGCCAAATTCACCGAGGCGCTCGAGGACCATGTCGAGGCCATCATGGCCGATCCGTCTTGGAGCTCGGAAGACGCAGCGTCCAGCGACACCGCGAACGTCGAAGAGATCGACTATCGGTCCGAGTATGTCGCGCATCTCTTGCGTATTCTCGAGCCCGCCGGGCGATACAAGGGTTTTCGTATCGCGATCGACTGCGCGAACGGAGCGACCACGACGGTGGCACCCAAGCTCTTTGCGCAGCTTGGCTTCGACGTGCGATGTGTCGGATGCGAACCTGACGGAAGGAACATCAATCTTGGCTGCGGATCAACATCGCCGGAGCTCCTTGCCCGCACCGTTGTCAGTGACGGCTACCTTATCGGGGTTGCGTACGACGGAGACGGTGATCGCGCCGTCTTCGTGGATCGAAGTGGTCAAATCGTGGACGGCGACGCGGTGATGGTGATGTGCGCGAAGCAGATGAAACGCGAGGGCCGGTTAAAGGGCGATGCTGTCGTCGCGACCGTGATGAGCAACATCGGTCTTGAAATCGCGCTGCGCGGCGACCAGATCGAGACCATCAGGTGTCCCGTTGGCGATAAATACGTGATGGAAGAAATGATTCAACGCGATCTGTCGCTCGGCGGCGAACAGTCGGGGCACATCATCTTCTCAGACTACCTGTTTACCGGTGATGGACTCGCGACCTCGTTGAACGTGCTGCGGACAATGGCGGTCACCGGACGGGAACTCGGCGACCTGGCCTCGGACCTTACGAGGTATCCGCAGGTGCTGCTGAATCTGCGTGTCGACCGCAAAGTAGATCTGCAGTCGATTCCTCCGGTTGCGTCGGTACTTGCGTCGGTAGAGTCGCGGCTGGCCCGCGACGGTCGGCTGCTGGTTCGGTATTCCGGCACCGAGCCCCTGCTGCGCGTGATGCTCGAGGGGCAGGACGAGGCGCAAATCCGCCGCTGGGGGGAGGAGATTCTCGACGCGGTGCGACAATACGTCGGTTCGAGCGAGCCCTGATGGTTCGCCTGTCCGTCAACGTCAACAAGGTCGCGACGATTCGCAATTCGCGCGGTGGCAGCGTGCCATCGGTCATCGAGGCCGTGAGCGCCTGCGTCGAAGCGGGCGCGCCAGGCATCACGGTCCACCCGCGCGCGGATGCTAGACACGTCACGACATTGGACGTACGGGAAATCGCGGAGTTTCTCACATCGCTCCGCGGGCGAGTGGAATACAACATCGAAGGCGATCCGCGACCCGACCTCCTTGATTTGGTCCATAGCGTGCGACCCGATCAGTGCACGCTGGTGCCGGTGCGCCCGGGCGAGATCACGAGCCAGGCGGGTTGGTCGGCCCAGACGCCTCGGGCGGCGCTCGCACAAACGATCGACGACCTGCGGAAGTCCCAAATCCGCGTGAGCTTGTTCGTGGACCCCGAGGATGCGGCTGTTCGCTGGGCTGCGGATCTGGGCGCCGACCGTGTCGAGCTCTACACAGAGCCGTTTGCACGTGCTTTCGAACGCGGCGACGAGGTGGCAAGACGCGCGTTCCAAACCTACGCGAACGCAGCCAGCCTCGCGAATGCGCTCGGGCTGGGCGTGAATGCCGGCCACGACCTGGACCTGGAAAACCTCGTTGTATTTCGGACGTTGCCGTATCTTGATGAGGTGTCGATCGGACACGCCCTCGTCAGCCATGCGCTGTTTGTCGGTTTGACCCGGAGCGTTCGGGACTATCTTGCCGTGCTGACACCGTCATGATGGCGTTGCTTCGTCGCGTGCCTTCCGGAGACCTGAAGGTCTCCGGCTACCTCTCGCAAATCGCCAAAGGTGGTGGCTACCGCGCGCACATCGCCAAACGTGGTAGCCGGAGACCTTCATGCCTCCGGGGCACGTTGGTAGTGATCACGCTTGTGCTCATCGGCCTTGCACAGCCGCAGCCCGAGGCCGCGGGTCGTGTCGTGTCGTTTCGCCTCGCTGACGGGCGCATGGTCTCGGGACTCTGGACGGAAGCACAGGAGCGCCCTGCGCCAGCCGTTGTCCTGGTGCCGATGCTCGGACGGCCACGGGACGAGTGGCAGGTCACAGCGGAGCGGTTGGCGGAGGTGAATATCAACGCGCTCGCGATCGACCTGCCTGGCTCAGCCCTGCCGGGAAATCCGGTCGAGCTGACGCGCTGGCACGAGGCGATCACAGCCGCAATCGCATATCTGGCCGGTCACCCTGCAGACGTCAGGCCGGGCGCCATCGGCGTAGCCGGTGCGTCGCTTGGCGCGAATCTGGCGCTTGTCGCGGGCGCCGCGACGCCGTCGGTCGCGTCGCTGGCACTCGTTTCACCGTCGCTCGACTACCGCGGTGTGCGAATCGATTCGTTGCTATCTCAATACGGGGGGCGTCCCGCCCTGCTTATGGCCAGCATTCACGATCCCTACGCGGCACGATCAGTACGAACGCTGGCACAGGACGCCGCCGGCCCGCGCGAGGTCCGATGGTCGAGCATCGCTGCGCATGGGACTCTTCTGCTCTCGCGCGACCCCGAGCTCGTCGGAGCGCTGGTCGAATGGTTCCAGCGGACGCTGGGTGTGCACTAAGATGAAGGTCTTTGGTCTTTCGTCTTTGGTGACAAGAGACTAAAGACCAAAGACTAGAGACCTAAGCTTTTCATGAAGTCCGAATCCATCGTGTTTGCCGTCGCCGGGATGTGTTTTGGCGTCATCCTGGGCTGGGTGATTGGCGTACAGCAGGCCGGCAATCGCGCGGCACCCGTCGTCGCGACAGCGCCCCCTGCCGGTCAGGGTGCGGCGCGGCAGGCGCCGCCTCTCGACGAGGCGCGCGTCCAGTCGCTCATGACGATCCTCAAGAACGACGCGAAGAACGTCGGTGCGATGGTGCAGCTCGCAAATACTTATTTCGACGCCGAGCGGTACCCTGAGGCAATCAAGTGGTACGAGGAGGGGCTCGCCCTCGATCCCAAAAACCCCGACGCGAGTACCGACCTCGGTATCAGCTACTACTATACGGGTCAGACCGACCGCGCCCTCAAGCAGTTCGAGCACTCGCTGTCGATCGACCCTCGTCACACCAAGACGATGTTGAATCAGGGCATCGTGCTGGCGTTTGGCAAGCAGGACCTGGCCGGCGCCGAAGCGAAGTGGAAGCAGGTGATCGAGCTGGCTCCCGACAGCCCTGAAGCCCAGGCGGCTCGTCGCGGCCTCGAAGGCATCAAAGCTGCCGGCCATCCCGGCGCTGGCACCACTCCCGGAAGCTGAAGGCAAGCCTGATGACCCGGATCATCCTGCTTGCGATCCTGTTCATCGTCGTTGCGCGCCTGTTTTGGCGTCTTTTTGATGCGGTCATTGACGGAGCGCGAGGCGGCACATCGCGCGGTCCGACCTCCGCAGTGAAGCTCGTTCGCGATCCGGTGTGCGGAACGTTCGTCACGCCGCGCCCGGCGTTGTCTGTCAGCGCCGGCGGCACCACTCACTACTTCTGCTCCGAGGAATGCCGCGGTAAGTTTTCGGCGTCATGACCCGAGTCGAGGAACAGATTCGCGCCGATATCGTCGAGGCCGGCCGCCGGCTGTATGCGCGTTCGTATATCGCTTCGAACGACGGCAACATCAGCGCACGCCTCGACGAGCGTCGTGTCATTGCCACACCCAAAGGCGTCTCGAAAGGTTTCATGACGCCCGACATGATGGTGATCGTGGACTACGACGGCCGGAAGGTTGCCGGCGAGCGCGATCCCTCCACCGAACTGCCGATGCACCTCGAAATCTACCGCAATCGGCCCGACGCGAACGCGGTTGTCCACGCGCATCCACCGGTTGCGACCGGGTTTGCCGTTGCCGGCATCCCACTGACCCGTGCGGTGCTGGCCGAGGTCATCACCACGCTCGGCAGTATTCCGATTGCCGCGTATGGAACGCCCTCGACGAGCGAACTGCCGGAGGCGGTACGGAAGTACATCAAGGCGCATGACGGTATGCTGCTCGCCAATCACGGCGCGGTCACGTGCGGAAAGGACGTGATGGCCGCGTACTACAAAATGGAGACCATCGAGCATTTCGCGACGATCAGCCTCGTCGCGCGGATGCTCGGCAGGGAGCACCTGATTTCGCGCGAGGAGGTCGAGCGGCTGCAGGGACTCAGGGGTGTGTACGGGATTCCCGCGCCCGCGCCGCTCTGCGCTGATTCATCAGAGGCCGCCGACGCGCAGGTCGCCTGCCAGGTGCTCGAGGCGCCGCCGTCGCCGGATGGACGTCTCGTGCCGGACAGATCGTTCTCGAGCACGAGCAGGGATGGTGAAATTCGGCTAACATACGGCGAACTGACGGCATTGATCGCTGACGCGGTCAAAACGTTGAAAGATTCCTGAACTTACGAATCTACGAATTTGCGAATTTACGAATTCGCTACGGAGATGGACTGGGTCGGTCCAGTCCGGCGGTTCGCAAATGCGTCAATTCCTCATTGAGGGTCCGAGATGGGAGAGGCGCTGGGAATGATCGAGACCAAGGGATTGGTGGCGATGATCGAGGCCGCCGACGCCATGGTCAAGGCCGCGAAGGTGACGCTGATCGGCTGGGAGAAGATCGGCGCCGGCTACGTCACGGCCATCGTTCGGGGCGACGTCGCGGCCGTCAAGGCGGCCACTGATGCGGGCGCTGCCGCCGCACGGCGGGTGGGCGAGCTCGTGTCGGTACACGTGATCCCACGTCCGCACGCGAATCTCGAGGACACGCTGCCTATTGGAAAGTCCGCCGGCGCCGCAAGAGGTTAACTGAGGGCACGTCCCGATGATCCTTGCCCGCATCGTCGGGACCGTTGTCGCCACGCGCAAAGATCCGCGGCTCGTCAGCAACAAGCTGCTTGTCGCCCGTCCGATCGATCCGCAAGGTAAAAGCGAAGGGAATTATCTGGTCGCCGTGGACACCGTCGACGCCGGTGTCGGCGAAACGGTGCTGATTGTGAGCGGCAGCTCCGCGCGGATGGCGGCCGGCATGAAGGATTGCCCCGTCGACGCCGCGATCGTCGGAATTGTCGATACCGTCGAGGTGACGACGGGGTCCTGATCGCATGCAGCTCGCAAGAGTCATCGGCGATGTCGTCGCCACGAGGAAGGACGAGAACCTCACCGGGTTGAAGCTTCTCGTACTGCAGCCGATAGCGGCTGACGGCACAGCGGCCGGCCGGACACTGGTTGCCGTCGACGCGGCCGGCGCCGGCGTGGGAGAAACCGTGTTCTTCGTTCGGGGCAAGGAAGCCAGCTTTCCGTTCTATCCGCTGGAGGTGCCGGCGGACGCGGGCGTCGTCGGCATTGTCGACCACTGGGACGTCGAGGGGTAGATGCAGCTCGGTCGTGTCATCGGGACGGTTGTCGCCACGCAAAAACACCGCAAATTCGAAGGCGCGAAGCTGTTGCTGGTTCAGCCGCTGACGCTGGATGACAAACCGCGCGGTACGGCCCTCATTGCTGTGGACGCCCTCGGTGCAGGGGTTCACGAGAAGGTGCTGTTTGTCATGGAAGGGCGGGCCGCGGGCGAGGCGCTCGGTCGTAAGCTGGCGCCAGTGGATGCTGCGGTCGTGGGCATTGTGGACGTGGTGGACGTGACTGAATGACTGAGGAAGAGCTGCGCGCCCTCGTACGGGCGGCGATCGCGCGTCATGCGGAAGCGCCGTCGGAGCGGCCGTACTTGATGTCGGTGGCACCTCGCGCACATCCGAGCCATGGCATCCTCAGCGTGCCTGCGGGATCAGAGATGGACGGCCCGTGCATTATCGAACCCGCCGTCATGTGCAATCACTGCGGGTACTGCAAATCGATGGGACACTGACACAAGTTCAAAGTTAGAAGTGCAAAGTGTAAAGTAAGTTTGGAGAGTACCCCTGCTAGTTGGAAACTTGCTTAACACTTTGCACTTTCAAGTTTGCACTTGATGAAGCCCCCAGTCCTGCTCACTCGTAAGCTGCCTTCGTCGGTGGTCGCTCGTCTCGAGGCGTCGTGTGACGTCGAGCGGTTCGACGGCGACGCGAACATGCCGCACGAGGCGCTGGTCGAACGGATCGCCGGCAAGCAGGGGCTCATTTCGCTTATCACCGATAGCATCGACGCAGCCACGATCGCTGCGGGTGCCCAACTCCGCGTCATCGCGAATGTCGGCGTCGGCTATAACAACATCGACGTCGCCGCCGCACGCGGCCGCGGCATTATCGTCACGAACACGCCCGACATCCTCACGGACGCGACTGCCGACTTCACGATCGCGCTGATCCTTGCCGTGACCCGGCGTTTGGGCGAGGGCGAGCGCCTGATCCGCCGGCGCGACTGGACGGGTTGGGCTCTCGATCAGTTGCTCGGCATGCAGCTCGGTGGCAAGCAACTCGGGATCGTTGGATACGGCCGCATCGGGCGTGCGGTCGGCTCGCGGGCGGCTGCGTTCGGGATGAAGGTTGCTCACACATCGCGAAGCGGCGATGGCATGCCTCTCGACCGACTGCTCGCGACTTCCGATGTCGTGTCGCTGCATGTGCCGTTGACGCCGGATACCCGTCATTTGATAGGGCAGCGGGAGCTCGCGCGTATGAAGCGCACCGCATATCTTGTCAACACGACGCGGGGACCCGTCGTCGACGAGAGCGCCCTGGCGTGGGCCTTGAAAAATCGAATGATTGCGGGCGCCGCGCTCGATGTTTATGAACGCGAGCCGGAGGTGCACGCGGACTTGCTCGCACTCGAAAACGTCGTCCTCGCGCCGCATCTTGGCAGTGCGACCATTGAAACGCGGACGGCTATGGCCGATCTGGCGGCGCGCAATGTGATCGCGGTTTTGACCGGCGAGCCGCCGCTGACTCCGGTGCCTTGAAATTCCGCAAGACAGATTCCCGCAGCGTCGAACGCGTCATGCGCGCGCTGGCGCGCGCGATCACCGGCCTCGAGCTGCCGGCGGTCGAGAAGATCTCGAAAGAGCAGGCCGAAGATGCGTTCCAGATTTTGATCGCGACGGCCCTCTCGGCGCGAACACAGGATGCGACCACGCATGCTGCCTCGACGCGCCTGTTCGCCAGGGCGCGCACGCCGCGATCGCTGGCGAAGCTGCCCGTCAAGACGATCGAGCGGCTCATTTACCCGGTCAGCTTCTACAGGAACAAGGCACGCCATGTAAAAGCGTGTTGCCAAATGCTCGTCAACCGTTTCGGAGGGTCCGTACCCGCGACGATGGAAGAGCTGTTGACGCTGCCGGGCGTGGGCCGAAAGACGGCGAATCTCGTCCTCATTCTCGGGTTTCAAAGCCTTGACAATATTTGTGTCGATACTCATGTCCATCGCATCTCAAATCGTCTGGGATGGGTGGCGACGAAGATGCCGGAGGAAACGGAGCAGGCGCTCTACCGCGCGATTGACCCTCGCTGGTGGCCGTATATCAACCTGTATCTCGTGACCTGGGGACAAAATGTGTGTCGTCCCGTTTATCCTCGATGTGGGGATTGCGTGATTCGGGACGAATGTCCAAGAATTGGGGTCCGGCCAGGTCGCGGTCAGAAGAAGGGCGAAAGGTGAAGGATGCGATCAGAGAAGGAACAACGAATCAGACGGATGGGTTGGACCTTGATCGCGGCGTGCCTCACGTTGCCGCTGGCTGGCTTTCCTGCAGCACAAGGTGCGGCGCAAAAACCTGCGGGTGCCGGACCGGTGCTCGTAGTGGAGACGGCCAAAGGGTCGTTTCAGATCGAGACGTACCCGGCCGAAGCACCGAAGACCGTCGAGCATATTGTGGCGCTCGTCAAGCGCAACTTCTACAACGGCCATCGCGTGCACCGCGTCGTGCCGGGTTTCGTTGTCCAGTTCGGCGATCCACAGTCGCGCGACATGACAAAGCGCGATCGCTGGGGATCAGGCGGAAGCGGCAGGTCGATCGGTGTGGGGGAATTCAGCCCGAAGCGCAGGCACGGCGTCGGCGCTGTCGCAGCGGCGCATCCCGGCGATGCACGCCTTGGCGACAGTCAGATGTACATCACACTCGCGGCACAGCCGAAGCTCGACGGCCAGTTCACGGTGTTTGGCCAGGTGACTTCCGGCATGGATGTCGTTCGGAACCTCGCGGTGAACGACATCGTGAGGCGAGTTACCGTGAAACCTTGACTGGATAGGGTCTGGCCCTGACGAGATTCCGTATTTCCGGATACCTATCTACCAGGGCGGCAGGGTAGTCACCCGCGATCGACTCGCCGAGCTGCGCTTTGAGCATCACCGCGTTCACCACTGACTGCGCGGCGAAGTGGTTGTTGGTGTACAGATACGCCTTCCTGACCAGCTCCTTCGCCGCCTTGGCCGTTTCAGAAAACTCCTTCAATTCGTCGCTCGAGTACAGGTAGTTGTAGCGGTCTTCGCTCTTGTCGTGACGCCACCACTGCGCCGCATTTCGTCCGTGCAGGCGCATGTAGTAGAAGCCGGTCACGTTCGGCAGCGCAGTCTGTCGGATCGAGAAGCGGAATTTCGGCTCGTCGATTTGCACCCATGCAGCCTGAAACACGTTCAGCAGCGCCAGCGTGTCGCCGAGGGCGTCGCTCCAGCTTCGATGACGCAGCTCGACGGCTATCGGATAGCCCGTGAACGCGGTCAGCAGCTGCGTCAGGTAGTCGCGCGAGGTCGCGCTGTTCTTGAAGCTCGGAGGAAACTGCGCGAGGAGTGCCCCGAGCTTGCCCGCCCGCGCAATTGGTTCGATGCCCGCACGGAAATCGTCGATGTCGCTCTGCGTCACCTGGGCGAGCGCGTCGAGCAGCGTGCCGCCTGGCCCTGGCGCCGTTCTGAGGGCCGCTTCTCGAAACATCTTCGGATGCGTGAACTTCTGATATAGCTTCAGCGAGAATGAGAACCCCGCCGGCGTCCGGCGCACCCAATCGGTTGCAACCTCTGGACGCGGCTGCCCGTAGAAGGTGGTGTTCACCTCCACAGTATCGAAATGCTCCGCATAGTAATGAAGCTCGTCGAAACCGCTGGTCCCATCGCGCTTTGCGCGCGTAGCTGGATAGAACAAGCCATTCCACTTGCCCTTGCCGGAGGGATAGCTCCAGCCCGATGTCCCGACGTGAACGCTCATTGCACCGGTGATAATAGGTACATTGCTGACGATCAACGAAATCTTTTACTCGATCCAGGGAGAGTCGTCATACGCGGGGCGTCCTTGTGTGTTCATTCGTCTGACCGCCTGCGATCTGCGATGCTCCTGGTGCGATACCCCATACGCATTTTACGAAGGACAGAAACAGTCGGTTGACGAGGTACTCGCCGAGGTTGAACGGATCGATTGCCCCCTTGTCGAGGTAACAGGGGGTGAACCGCTGCTCCAGAACGAAGTGTACCCGCTGATGCGGGCGCTCATCGACGGCGGCCGAACGGTATTGCTGGAGACGGGCGGCCATCGCAGCACCGCGGATGTGCCTGAAGCCGTCGTGACCATCCTCGATGTCAAGTGTCCCGGAAGCGGGGAGTCGGACCGCAACGATTGGAGCAACCTCGAGCGGCTTCGACCGCATGACGAGGTGAAATTCGTCGTCACGGACCGCGCAGACTACGAATACGCTCGCGACGTGATCGCGCGCCATCGGCTTGCCGAACGCGCGGCCGCCATCCACCTGTCTCCCGCTCACGGAGCGCTCAATCCACGGGTGTTGTCGGAATGGGTCCTGGCCGATCATCTGCCGGCGCGTGTGCAATTGCAGTTGCACAAGTACATCTGGGAGCCAGGAACGCGAGGAGTCTAGGAGTTGTCCGACGCGATTGTGCTGTTGAGCGGCGGCCTCGATTCCTACACCGCCGCCGCGATGGCGCGCGCCGAGGGATTCCGCCTGTTCGCGTTGACCATTTGCTACGGACAGCGGCACATGCGCGAAATCGAGGCAGCGCGCACGGTGGCCGCCTGGCTGCATGTGGAGCGCCACATCGAGCTCGACGTCGACCTGGCCGCATTCGGCGGCTCGTCATTGACGACCGAGGCTCCAGTGCCGAAGGATCGGCCTGCGAATCTGCAAGACATTCCCTCGACCTACGTTCCCGCAAGGAACACGGTATTTCTCGCTCTTGCCCTGGCGTGGGCCGAAGCGCTTGGCGTTGGCGATATTTTCATCGGCGTCAACGCCATCGACTATTCCGGGTACCCGGACTGTCGCCCGGAGTTCATCGCGGCCTTCGAGCGGCTTGCGTCTCTTGCGACCGCCCGCGGGGTTGGCGGATCCGCATTCCGTATCCATACGCCGCTGATCACGATGACAAAGGGGGACATTGTTCGTAAGGGGCAAGAACTCGGGCTCGATTACGGGCTGACGCACAGTTGCTACGACCCCGATCCGATGGGGCACCCGTGCGGTCGCTGCGACAGCTGCCGACTTCGTGCTGGAGGCTTTGCACAAGCAGGTATTGCGGACCCGCTGTTAGGCCGATAAGCCGATGTGAATCCCTGTTAACATTCGGACCTCTCCTTCATGGCCATGACCTGGGCGCGGCCCCTCCGGCGGCAGCTTCTTCTTGCCATCCTGCTGCTCCTGGCGCCGATTCTTGCAGCCGGCGTCTGGCTCGGTGTCGTGGAGTACGGTGAAACCGTCGAAGAACTCACCGAACTGACCGAGTTGACCGCACGCCGAACGGCGTCGGCTGTCGAGCGCGAGCTCACCGGCCTCGATCGAATGGCGCGAAACATGGCGAGCCATCCGATGGTTCAGCACCTCGATGCCGCGGCGGTCGACTTGTTGCAGCCGCAGCGGCTTCAGCGACCCTCGCTCATCGATCTCGTGCTCGTGGACCGCAGTGGCCAGCTCGTGGCACGCGCGGGGTCGTCTGCAGAGATCGGCGACAACTGGTCGGAGCTGATGCAGCGGGTCGTTCACAAGAATTCGCGCATCGTATCCCCGCTTCACGTCCAGCCGTCAGGACTTGTCTATGTCGCGGTGACCTATCCGTTGCAGGACGGCGGCGATGTCACTGGCGCGCTCGCCTATTACGTCGACCCCGGGCTGCTGCAGGAAGCCTTTCGTGAGCCGCACCTGCCACCAGGCTCCGTCATTGCGCTTACCGAGATCGGGGGCCGGGTCCTGGCGCGGTATCCAGACCCCGAGCGCTATGTCGGGCGCGTCATGGAGGTGGACTTCCACGATGCGCCCGAGCCTCCGACAGAACATACCGGCGTGGATGGAATACGCCGGATGTTCGGCCAGGCTTTGGTCCCAGGCGGTCCCTGGGTGGTGACGGTGGGCATCCCGATGTCTGTGGCCCTCGACAGGGCAGTGTCGCTCTGGATGCGAGCCATTCCGGCACTCACGCTCGTACTTTGCGGCTGGTTGCTCGTGGCGTCCGTCTTCTCGCGGCGTCTGTCCACCTCGGTCGGCCATTTACAAGGAGCGGCCCAGCGGATTGGCGCTGGAGACTTCAGCCCAATCGAGCAGCGGCCGATGCCAACCGACGAGTTCGCCGGGCTTCAGGCTGCATTTGC
>Ga0209382_10008216_pt1 | contig 13166 bp, 10 predicted proteins | sample SoiMetdeltSBSDD5_FD_187599 | JGI IMG/M metagenome (GOLD analysis project Ga0209382, IMG submission 187599) | Bulk soil microbial communities from a Populus tree surrounding site in Tennessee, USA - Soil MetaG P. deltoides SBSDD5 (SPAdes) (version 2) | ecosystem: Environmental > Terrestrial >... | reverse complement strand
GCCTTCGTGGATCCACTCCCACTTCGCCTGGGCCGTTGAGCCGGGCGCCAGGCTGGTCGTCGCCATCGCACCCGTGTTCACCATCGGGTTCGTCAGTCGATCGGCGTTCAGTTCGAGCGGCATCACTGAGTTGAACGGCAGACCGGTGCTGTTCACGCCGATGCGTGCTCGGACCTGCTCGGCGCCGAAGACCTGACAGACCAGCGCGAACACGAACGGCTTGGCGACGCTCATGATCGTGAACGGATGATCGGCGTCGCCGACCGCGTACATGCGGCCGGTGACGTCGGCTACGCACACCCCGAACAGGTCGCGCGATACCGCCGCCAGCGCCGGGTAGTGGGCTGCGTTTTCACCTTCGTCGATAGACTTGCACTGCTCATAGGCGGCATCGACGACCGCCCGGACTTGATGAGCCGGCGGCAGTCGACCGGTCGAAATCGGTGCTGATTCGAACGCCTGTCCCGCTTCCATGACGATCTCCCTACTTCTAGGGATCTATTCCGCGCCGGGCTCCAGACGCTGTGCGTCCTGTCCAGTCGTGGGCCCGGGCATGGCGTACTGCCTGGTCCCGACACCGGTTGCGTCGATCGAATGAGCGCCAGCGGCACGAAAGATAGTGGTCGCCTTCTGGTAGCGCCCCGCGACGTTGGCCGTCACGATGGTCTTGCCCTGCTCGAGCTGGCGCTCGTAGAAGGTGGCCTGTCGCCTGGTCATTCCAAAGCCGGCCAGGACGACGCTGAGGCCGAGAGCGGCGCCACCCAGGGCCGTCGAGAGTACGCCACCGGCGATCACCGGTCCGACCCCGGGGATCACCAGTGCCGTCACAACGCCCAGCAGCCCGCCGATGATCGCGCCGGCCGCGCCGATGCGCCGGACGCCCGAGGATCGGCCGCTCTCGGCCGTCGTCTCGTCTGCGGGGGATCTGGTGGCGGCGTCGGCATCGGGCTCGATGATGCCGATGCCGTCGGCAGCGAATCCTGCCCGGCGCAGCTCCTCAACACAGTGCTCCGCCTCGGCAGCCGTGTTGAAGACACCGATCACAAGAGATCGGACTGTGGCTTCCATGGGGTTGCCCTCCAGTTCAAGCACGTCGTCGACCGTTCATCGGGCCTCGTGGGGACGACTCCGTGCGCGTCCACGTCAGACCTCGGCCGCCCTGGTGAGGCCGAGCTCGACCGCGCGGACCGCGGCCCGAGTACGGTCGGCTACGTCAAGCTTCGGAAAGATCCGTCCCAGGTGGTTCCGCACCGTCCCGGGACTGACATAGAGAAGGGCCGCGATCTGCCGATTCGTCAGACCCTCCGTCAGCATCCCGAGAATCTCGACCTCGCGCCGGGTCAACTGCGCCACGATCAATGCCGCGTCGTCGCTGCGCTTCCGTTCCTCGCGCTGATCGACGATGAGCCGGGCAACCTGTTCGTGGTGACGACGCTCTTGCTGGATCAGCTCCTGACGCAACGCGGCGCACTCATCCTTGAGACGATGCACCTCCGTGAGGTCGCGCGCGAGCATCAGCAGCGAGCGAGGTACCTGACCGATGGTCAAGTCTGGCACGAAGCGTACAAGCAGGCGGCGCTCCCCCTGTGGCGTCAGCAATCCCAGCTCGACCTTGCGCTCACGCCCGGTCCTCAACACCGAGTGCACGGTGGCCCGCCAGCTTCCGAGCTGGAGTGGCGGAATGAGGCCCAGCTCGACGAGCGTCCGACCAATCGCCTCCGGCGCGTCGAATCCGATCGTCGTGCTGAGGGCGCTGTTCACGTACTCGCAGCGAAGCTCCGGGTCCAGCCGGGCGACCATGTCCGGCCCATCTTCGATAATGCTGGCCTCCAGGCGCCGCAGCCGATGTCGTTCCACGGCCGCCGCGATGATCCCTGTCACGTCGGCGACGAACTGCCGATCGGCCTCGGTGATCGGTGTCGGCCGACAGGCAAACGAGCCGAGCAGACCGTACGGCTGTCCTGCCGCCAGGATGACTGCGACGATGCCGCTCCGATCGCCATGCTGGCGTACCTGTGTGAGGGGCGCCAGGGCCGAAGCCTCTATGACGTCGGCGACGACGATCGGTCCGGGCGACTTGATCGCATGGCGCTCGACCGTGCTGTCGCCACAACTGCCAACGACCGTGCCGATCAGATCCTTGTGCCAGCCGACACCGGCCTCGAGCAGCAACGTATCGCCATCCGCGCCGAGTCGCCCGATGTGCGAAAAGTCGGCGTGCAACACGTTCGCCAGCGCAAGCGCCGACATGTGCAAGAGATCGCCGAGATCCGTACTCGCCTGCTCGGCGATGAGCCTGAGGCCCGTGAGTGCTATCGCTCGTAGCTCGCGTGCCGACGGTGCCGCACTGGGCCAGGCATTGTCGGCAGAGGTGTGGTGCAGAGCGCTGCTCGCGTCACGTACGTCCCGCGCAGGACAGGCCACGCCGCGCGGAGGATCGATAGATGAGCCATAAACGAAGTGGCGTCGCACGAACAGTCCCCCAAAGTGGAAGGAGGTCCTGGGGACCAGTCTACGAGCCGGTGCGATTTGCGCCATCGGGAGAAACCCTGACGCCACGCTGCCGAACAGGCCACGCACCGCCGCCGACGTACTGCCGTCGAAACCGCGACGGATCAGCTCCACTCCGCACGCGGCGCGAGAACCGCGTCAGGCCCCGGACAGGTCTCGCAGGTGATCGATAGGCCGCGTGTGGACCAGTGGAATGCAGAATCGCATCCGCGTGCCGTCGTCGACGCGGCTCACGGCCGTCACCCGGGCGCCATGTGCGTCTGCAACGGCCTTGACGATCGCCAGTCCCAATCCGGTCCCGTCCGACCTGCGAACCCGTGATCCGCCGGCCCGGTAGAAGCGCTCGAAGATGTGCGGGAGCTCGGCTTCGGGGATCCCTGGACCGCGATCCGCGACCTCGACACAGAGCGCGCTCAGGTTCGTCTCGGAACGGAGCGTGATCGACTCTCCCGGAGGCGTGTGCTTGGCGGCGTTGTCGACGAGGTTCACGATCGCGTGCTGAACGCGGATCGGATCGATTCGGAGCTGGCCGTCGCCTCGAAGGTCGGTCACGAGCGTCACGCCCCGCTCCCGCGTGACCGTCTCAGCCCGCGCGGCCAGCTCGGCAAGAAACGGAGCGACTTCGACCGACTCCAGCTCGAACGGCGGGGCACCCGATTCCGCGCGCGCCAGGAACAGCAGATCCTCGACCATCCGCGATGTCCGCGCCGCTTCGGCCACGATCTCCTGGAGGCTTTCCGCATGAACGCACGAGCTGTCGAGAACCAGCGCGACCTCGGCGTTCCCGCGCAGCACCGTCAGCGGCGTCCGCAGCTCATGTGAGATGTCCGCGAGGAAGTCGAGCTTTGCCTGGGCTGCCTCGGCCAGTGCCTCGGCTGCCAGACGTTGCTGTGCGTACGACTCGCGCACCCTGGAGATCATGCCCTTTGCGACGAAGATCACGACACCGACGATCGGAACGAGGAGAGCGAGCGCCAGCAGTAGCGCCTGTCGCGACGTCTGCAGGATCAGGTCGACCTGTCCCAGCATCGTCGTCGCATCACTCTCGGCCCAGTCGTCAATGGTCGTGGCCTGGTGATCGAGCAGGTCGAGCGCACGTAGACCGTGATCGCTGGCCTCAGCGAACGCCGCGGGATCACTGCCGTACGCCTCAATGGACGCCCGAAACGCGACGTAGTACCCAACTGCCACAAACCGGAGCTGGGCTGGCTGAGGGAGATCGTCCGGCCGGACGCCGACGTCGGCGAGGCGGTCGAGCTCCGCGAACAGCTGGCTGCACGCGCGGTCGAAATCGGAGACTTCATGAGGCGCCGGGCCATCCGTGAGATCCAGGTGTCGCTCGCGAACGGTGTGGATGGCCAGCGTCAGGTCATCAGTCGTGTCTGCCAGTGCGAGGTCGTAGGCCAGATTCTGTTGAGTGACCTCGGCGCGCCGGCTGAGCACAAGCTCGGCACCTGCGTACCCCAGGATGACGACAAGAAGTCCGACCAGTGCGGCGCCCCCTGCTCGCTCCAGCAGTGCTCGGCGCGGGTCGGGTCGGATCGCCTCATCAACCACGTCATTGCTCCCGCCGACACTGTACGATAGCGAGGGAACCTCGGGAGCGATCAGCATGCGGGTCTTGATCGTCGAAGACGAGGCGGCGATCGTACGCTTCCTTGCACGTGGCCTGGCGGCTCACGGTCATCAGGTCGTCAGCGCGGCCAACGGCGAAGATGGGCTGGTGCTGGCGCTGGACCCTCTGGAGTCCGTCGAATTCGTGCTGCTCGACATCTCCCTGCCCGGCATCGACGGACATGACGTGCTGCGACGGCTGCGCGTCTCGCGACCGGAGCTGCCGGTCCTGATGCTCACCGCGCGCGACGACCTGCAGAACAAGGTGCGGGCGCTCGACGCCGGGGCTGACGACTACCTGACCAAGCCGTTCGCGTTCGAAGAGCTGCTGGCTCGGATGCGCGCGCTGACCCGTCGTGCCGATCAGCCGCGTGCCTCCCAGATCGTGGCTGGCGACCTCCAGGTCGACCTCCTGTCTCGTCGGGCCCGCCGTGGCGACCGTGTCATTGAGCTGTCGAGCCGCGAGTTCGCCTTGCTCGAATACTTCATGCGCCATCCGCATCAGGTGCTCGCGCGCGAGCAGATCCTTTCCGCGATCTGGGACTACAACTTCGACCCCGGCTCGAACGTCGTGGATGTGTACGTCCGGTACCTGCGCAAGAAGCTCGACCACCCGGGCCAATCATCCGTGATCGCCACGGTCCGAGGGGCCGGCTACCGTTTCGATCCGCCGAACGGTTAGCAGCGGGCGACGAGCCGCTGTCGTCAAGGAGCAGACCGGGATCTCATCTGCTCATGTTTCAACATGAGAGCCTTCTCATGACCACGTCACGACTCGCTCATCTGCGCCTTCTATCCTGAACCTACGTGGCATGACGAGAACAGTGATTGACGTTCCTATGACAGCACTGTTTGGACTCCGTCCGCGTTCATCGCCCACGGGGGCGATTGGCCATAGAGGCATTGAAACTGTGGGAATCATGTCGGGGGAGAGCTCACGCAGATGAGAGTCCTGGATCACGAGACGATAAAGCCTGCGTTCACGACACACGCCGTCCCGCTGTCCGCGATGGTTGGCGTCACACCGCTCCGGCGGACGCCGCGGATCGGCGATCTGGTTGTCGCCGAGGTGCTGTCACTCGGCAAGCACTCGGCGATCGAAGATCGCGAGAGCGCGCGCGAGAACATCTTTCCTGGCGATCTGATCGTCGGCGCATTCGGTAATCGCTACGCGACCGATCAGTACGAAGGGTACGTGCCGGAAGGCCGGGCCAGTTTCTGCGACCTGTTGTCAATCGGCGGCGTTTGCGGCAACGTCGTGAGCCGCCATGTCGGGATGGTGTCACCGACGAAACTGCGCATTCACGGCCTGGTCTGTGACCGGGATGGCCAGGTGGTCAATCAGCGCCAGTTTGGTCTGGGACCGCGAAGCTCCGAGGGCAACGGCGAGGTGATTCTGGTCGTCGGCTCCTCCATGAACGCCGGCAAGACCACGGTCGTCGGCACGCTGGCTCGAGCGCTCAGCCGGGCCGGCTTCCGAGTCGCGGCGGCGAAGCTGACCGGCACCGCGGCAAGCAAGGACACCCGGTTCTTCGCGAGCTCTGGGGCCCGGCCGGTCCTGGACTTCACCGACGCCGGCTATCCGTCAACCTACATGCTCGGCATCGACGAGCTCGTGCAGATACATCGGACCTTACTCGCGCACCTTCGCGCGGCAGCGCCGGACTACATCGTCGTCGAGATCGCCGATGGAATCTTCCAGCGGGAGACGCAGCTACTCCTCGAGCATCCCGAGATCCTGGCGACGGTCGATCACGTCTTCTTCGCGGCCAACGACAGCCTGTCAGCCCTGACGGGCCAGCGGTTCGCCGTCGAGCACGAGCTGCCCCTGCGTGCGATTGCCGGGCGGGTGTCGATGAGCCCGCTCGCCGTGCGTGAGACCGAGGAGGTCACGGGATTGCCGTGCCTGACCAATCAGCGCATCCTGAGCGGCGCTGCCCTACGGCTGCTCATGGGGGATCACTGGTCCGAGCCCGCCGTGGAGCCGGCGGTGGCACGCCTCGCCTCAGCTGACGAGGTGGTCGTTTCGATGCCGCCGCCGAAGTCGAATGCGAACGGCGTGGCGGCTCACTGAGCTGCCACCGCGATCGCCCACGCCGATGCAGAAAACCTTGAGCTCATGGATGGCGGTCAGGACGCTCCGGGTGCTGCAACCGTTCCTGGCCGGGCAGACGCGTCCGCTGATCCTGGTTGGAGCCGTTGCGCTGGGGCTCACGATGATTCAGGTGTTAACGGCGCTCTCGATCGGCTGGGTCGTCGACTCCCTCATTGGCGAGCATGCCGGTCAGGCCGGACCGGCCTTTCTCGGCATGTTCGAGCTCACGCGAGGCCATGTTCTCGCGCTCCTGCTGACGTCTGCTCTCCTGCGAGGCGCGCTGCTGGCACGTCGGCAGGCCCTCGCAGGCCGGATCGGCGAAGGTGTGGTGGCCCAGATCCGAAACACGCTCTGGGCTCACCTTCAGCGTCTACCGCTCGAGGAGACGCGGCGACGGGGCACAGGACGCCTGCTCCTGCGGTTCACGAGCGACACGCGTTCGATCCAGCGGTTCGTCACCTACGGGCTCGCCCAGGTCTCGCAGGACCTGCTGGTCGGAGGCGCCGTCCTGCTGGCGCTCGTGCTGCTCAACTGGCGGATGGGGCTGGCTGTCGCGCTGGTAGTGCCCGCCTACGCGTTGATTTTCTGGCGAACGAATCCGGTGCTCCAGGAGAAGAGCAGGCTGGCGCGTCGGCGCCGAAGCGACATCTCGGCCTTTCTGGACGAGCGGATTGACGGCATGGCGACGGTGAAGGCGTTCGTTCAGCATCGCCACGAGACTGCCCGCCTGAAGCGCATGACGCACAGCCTCGCCAGGTGGGGCTCCGAGCTGGCCGCGGCAAGCGGACGGATGCAGGGACTGACCACGTCAACGGTCGCCGTCAGTACAACGTTGGTTCTGGCGCTGGCCGCTGGCGAGGTAGCGGCCGGCCGTCTATCCGTCGGGTCACTGGTTACCTGCATCACGCTCGTCGGTCTGCTCTCGCCGATCTTCCGCCGCCTGGCGAACGCCAACCGATACGTACAGGAAGCGTCGATCTCCGTCGAGCGGCTGGCGCACCTTCTTGCGGCGAGACCGGAGTATGAGCCCGCTGGGCCAGCCCAACGCCTCCGACTCCGCACCGGCCGTGTGACGATCGACAAGATCTCGTTCGCGTATGGCGACGGCCGTCCGTCACTGCGTGACGTGAGTGTCCGGGCCCGTCGCGGCGAGCTCGTCGCGATCGTCGGCGCGAGCGGCGCCGGCCGGAGCACGCTGCTCAACCTGCTCCCGAGATTTCTCAGCCCGACGGCCGGAACGATCACTATCGACGGCCAGGATGTCACTGACATCTCGCCGGCGGTGCTGCGCTCCCGTATTGGCTTCGTCCACCCTGAGGCCCCGATCTTCGAGGCGACCATCGCCGACAATGTCGGCTACGGCGTGCGTCAGGGCCGAACGGACAGGCAAGCCCGCATCGAGCATGCCGCGAGACTGGTCGGACTGGACCGGCTCGTGGCCAGGCTCCCGAACGGCTGGGAGACGATGCTTGGGGATCGTGGCCGACCGCTCTCCCGAGGTGAGCAGCAGCGCATTGCACTCGCTCGGGTGCTGGCTGCCGATCCGCCGATCCTCCTGCTCGACGAGGCAACCGCCGGCCTGGACGCCGCGAGCGAACGTGCGCTCGCCGTGGTACTGCGAGGGTTGGCGCAGGAGAAGACCGTGATCGCGGCAACCCGCAGCGTGCCGATCCTCGAGCTCGCCGATCGGATTTACGTCCTCAAAGGCGGTCGGGTGGTCGAGAAGGGCACGCACGCCGCCCTGCTGAGGGGCGGCGGCCCGTACTCGCGCCTGGTCGGCGGGCCACGTGATGCCCCCCAGGGTGATGCGTTGCTCGATGGGGCCCGCCCGGGCAACGACCCAGGCCGGGTCAAGGGCCACTCAATGCAGACCGGAGCGAGCGTCTGATGTCCCGCCAACCGATGCGATCGAAGAGGAAGCTCTCCCACTACGACCTGGGTCGAACGCCGTACTTCGCGGTGCAGAGCGACCCACGCTTCTCCTACTGCTTGTATGTCCCGCCCGACTACCGCCGGAAGGGTCGAACGAAGTTTCACCTGGCGGTGATTGTGCATGGGACGCGCCGAACGGCCGAACAGTACCGCGACGCGTTCGTGGGCTTCGCGCAGCGGCACCGCTGTATCGTGCTGACACCGCTCTTCCCGCGCGTGGCCGACGAGCCTCAGGGCCTGGACGGATTCAAGCAGGCCAGAGTCGGCGACACGCGCTACGATCTCGTCCTGCTCGACATGGTTGACGAGGTAGCGGAACGCTACCGGGTGCGCGCCGACCGCTTCCTGCTCCATGGGTTCTCAGGCGGCGGTCAGTTCGTTCACCGATTCTTTTACCTGCATCCTGAACGCCTGATGGCAGTCTCGATCGGTGCTCCGGGCGCCGTCACCCTGCTAGATCGGGATCAAGACTGGTGGTGCGGCGTGCGGGACTTCGAGGCTCAGTTCGGCCAGGTGCTTGACTATGGCAAGATGCGCCGTGTACCCGTCCAGATGGTGATCGGCGCGAAGGACACACGGGAACGGAGGGTGAAGATTCGGCCCGCAAGTCCCCTCTGGATGGAAGGCGCCAACGCCCCGGGCCGGAACCGACGGGAACGGTTGCGTGCCCTCAGAGCGAGCTTCAGGCGCGCCGGCATCCGTGTTCGGTATGACGTCGTGCCGGGCGTTGGCCATGACGGCAGACAGGTGCTACGCCCGGTCAAGGCGTTCTTCGCGGACACGCTGGCCGCCTGGCGCGAGAGCCGGCGGCTCCGCCGAACCGCGTGAGCCCGTGCAACGGGCCAGGACCTGGTCATCAGTGTGTTCTCTCGCTCAGTCCCCACCGCTGTCTTGGCCGACCTCTCGCTGGCGTGCAGACACACCTTGCAAAGTCGTGACAGCTCCGTCCCGGCTGAGATGAGGGCTTTCTCATTCCCGTTTCATCTTCCATTTGGCGAGACTGCCTACCATCAACATATAGGCGCACGTGATGGGAGGCATCTTGATGATTGGACGCCGATTCTGGCGTATTGGACGAACGCTCTCGCTGGCTATGGTTCTCGCCATCGGATTCACGGCGGTGCCGGTCGTGACGTCGATCGTGCCGGCGCCGGTCGCGCTGGCGAGCGATTCGGACCGGGACGACAAGGACAGTGACGACGATCAGGATGAGGATCGGGAGGACCGCAACCTCGAAGGCCAGGTGATCGAGCTGAACCCGGATCTCAACCCGCCTGAGATGGTCGTGGCTCAGCTTGGCGGAAACGTGACCGCCAGGATTCTCAAGACCGACGAGATCGCGATCTGGGGCGTGAAGGTTGGCGACTACGTCCACTTGCAGGGTGAGTACGACCGGGGCGTGTTCGACGCAAACGAGCTCACCGTGACCGAGCGTTGGGGCTCAGAACCCTCCGATGAGGTTGACGACGACTGAACGTGTGGCCGCGTAGGAGCCTGTTCCGGTAGCGAAGCCGGACGCACTACCACGGAGACGAAGCGAGCAACTCGCGGCGTCATCAAGGCCGCTGTCGTCGGGATCACTCCCGACGACAGCGGCCTTGCTTGCGCCTGACAGCCTGAGCGGGGTGCCCCGACCCGATTGCCGGCCGCACGCCAGTCTGGTGTGCGGCCGGAGAGACGCTCACTGACCTTCGGATCGACGGCATCAAGCATGATCCACAATGTCGCAACGTAAGCAACCTCGACATAGTATTGTTTGCCCACATGGCACCGTCAGCATGGTGCCAATTGTCATGGCAGTCGCAGAGGGCGAACAGTAGGCTGGCGTTGTAGCCTGCAAAGATGCGCGTCGGTAGGTCGCCCAATCTCAAATAGCTCGCACTCGGGCCAGACCGCGCTGCCGCTGGATGTGTTCGGCTCCAGGCCGACCAGACTCCCAGTTGCCGAATCAGCGCATCGTCGCACAACGTCGCCCATCCTGATCGCATTCTGGTAGCATGGGGGAAGCGTCGGCCAGTGCCCGGGGCTCCTCGATCGAACTTCGACCCCAGCTCTCAATGTCGGAATCCGATTTCGGAATCCGATCTCGGCGGTTGTTCCGTTCGTCATCGGAGATAACGTCGCATGGCCCGTTCCCGCCCGCGCGTCGTGGGGCCGTTGCTCTACGGGCCCGACGGTGGAGCTCCTCCGATCTCGGTCGGCAGCCCGACCTGGTTCGTCTGGCTGGAGACGAACCGCGCGTTCGAGTTTGCCGACAACGCCGGGACGTTCGTCGCCCTCAAGGAGCGCTCGGGGCGCGCGGGCTCCTTCTGGCGCGCCTTCCACCGGCAGGATGGGGCAACCCGGCGCGCATACCTGGGTCTGACGCGCGACCTGACCCTTGAGCGTCTGGCTGCCGTCTCCCGCGCCCTGGCGCTCGAGGCGGCCGGGCACATCACGGCCGCGCCGGCCCTGCACCAGGACGGCGGCGTTCGCCAGGCCCGGCTGCGCGCCCCACCGGTGCGGCGGGCTTGCGTCTCCCGCGCGCGCCTGCTCGATCGCCTGCGCGACCATGACGAGCCCCTGACCCTGGTCGTCGCGCCGGCCGGCTACGGCAAGAATCAAGGCGCAGCCAAACCCGCCGCGAGTCATCGTGGTAACCCTGCACGATCAGGACGAATACCGCACGGCGGCGATCGAGGCGGGCGCGGACGGATTTGTCGCGAAGCGCGAGCTGACGACGGCCCTGGCGCCAATGCTACGTCAGCTCTTCGGTTTGCCGTGAACGCGGAGTCTCGCGAGATGGCAGTGTGCTCCGATGAGTGACATCACCCTGACGTTCGCCATCCTGGCGGCGGTCGTTGCGCTTTTCATCTGGAACCGCATCCCGGTGGATCTTGTAGCCATCGGGGCGGCCCTCGCGCTGTTCGCCACCGGCATCCTCACCATCAACGAGGCGCTCGCCGGCTTCGGCGACCCGGTGGTGCTCTTCATCGCGGCGCTCTTCGTCGTCAGCGAGGGCCTCAATGCGTCGGGCGTGACCGCGCGGGCCGGCCAGGAGCTCAGCGCGCGGGCCGGGAGGAGTCGCACGCGACTGCTGCTCCTCACCATGCTCCTGGTCGCGCCGCTGACCGCGCTGATCAACCCGAACGGTTCGGTCGCGGCGCTGATGCCGGTCGTCGCCATCACGGCGATTCGGGTCGGTGTGTCGCCGTCGCAGGTGATGATCCCGCTCGCGTTCGCCGCGCACGCCGGGTCGATGCTCGCGCTGACGGGAACGGCGATCAACGTGCTCGTCGCCGACGCGGCGGTCGATGCTGGCGCGGGACGTTTCGGCTTCTTCGAGTACGCGCTCAACGGTATCCCGCTCCTCATCGGCACGATCGCCATCGTGCTCCTGTTCGGCGAGCGGCTGCTGCCCAACCGGAAGCCACGCCAGATGCCGCCCGACTTCAGCACCCACTTGCGGACGCTCGGGCGTCAGTACGGGCTTACGGTACGGATGCACCGCCTGCGCCTCAGACCCGATTCGCCGTACGTCGGGCGCTCGCAAGCAGCTCTCGACCTTCACACCTATCCTGACGTCGATCTGGTCGGCGTCCAGGCTCGCGGCGAAGGTGAACTGCTGCGTGACGCTGTGCTCGCTGCCGGCGACGTCCTGATCATTCGGGGCGATTCAGACTCGGTCCAACGCCTGGCCGTCGACGGGGAGCTCGACACCCGGTCAGGGCCGGCGGCCAACGGCTCAGACCGGCTCGTCACGAGTCGGTACGGCGTGGCCGAGGTCGTCATTCCTCCCCGGTCCGGCCTGATCGGGACGTCGGTGTTCCCCGGGATGGTGACCGAGAGCGGAGATCTGGTGATCGCGGCCGTGCAGCGGCGGGGCGAAGACCTCGGTGAGACCGTGCTCGCCGCCGGCGACACCTTGCTGCTGGAGGGAACCTGGGAGGCGCTCGACGTGAACCTCGAGGACCCGGACGTCCTCGTGGTGGACTCGCCGGAGGCCGTCCGTCGACAGGCCGCTCCCCTGGGGAGTCCGGCGGTAAAGATGCTCGCCATCCTCGCCGCGATGGTCCTCCTGCTCGTCACCGGCGTTGTGCCGGCCGTCGTCGCCGGCCTGCTCGCCGCCGGCGCCCTGATCCTGTCGCGTGTGCTCACGCTGGACCAATCGTATCGAGGTATCTCCTGGACGACGATCGTCCTCGTCGGCGGCATGGTCCCGGTCTCGACGGCCATGCAGAAGACCGGCGCGGCGGGGCTCCTCGCCGACACGCTGGTCCAGGTCGTCGGCAATGCCGGGCCATACGCGCTGCTGATCGGGCTGTTCGTGCTGACTGCCGCCCTCGGCCAGTTGATCAGCAACACGGCGACAGCGCTGATCGTGATCCCGATCGCCCTCTCGGCGGCGGGCGATATGGGGGTGTCGGTGCGGCCGGTCCTGATGGCGGTCACGGTGGCGGCAGCGGCGTCGTTCCTGACGCCGGTCGCGACGCCAGCCAACCTGATGGTGATGGGACCCGGCGGGTATCGCTTCGGAGATTACGCGAAGCTCGGGTTGCCGCTGCTGCTTCTGTACTTCCTGGTGGCAACGCTGCTGGTGCCGATCTTCTGGCCATTCTGACCCCGGATGAGAGAGCACGATCGCGAAACTCGACGAGATATCGCGGCAGGACCGTGAACGGTGGAGGGACAAGGCGCTGAACGCACGACGGTGATTTCGCCGAGCGACCGGCTGCACGGCCCGCTGTCGTGCGAGGCGCTCATGTCCGACGGGAGGAGATTTCAACATGGCAACCATGATGCGTACCGCTGACGTCGACTTGACACCCTCACTCAAACAGTCCGCGTCCGTGATCGTGGACGTCGCCGCTTCGGTGCCGGCGAGGGCGACCGCCGTCAGCGAGCCGGTGCGCTCCTCGGGGGACGTACCGGCGCCGGTCGGCCACGACCGAGCCACGCTCAATGCTGCTGGCTTCAGGGGTGCGCCGGGTGAGACGCTGATCATCCCCAGGTCCGATGAGCCAACCCTCGTTCT
>Ga0209382_10008214_pt1 | contig 13166 bp, 6 predicted proteins | sample SoiMetdeltSBSDD5_FD_187599 | JGI IMG/M metagenome (GOLD analysis project Ga0209382, IMG submission 187599) | Bulk soil microbial communities from a Populus tree surrounding site in Tennessee, USA - Soil MetaG P. deltoides SBSDD5 (SPAdes) (version 2) | ecosystem: Environmental > Terrestrial >... | reverse complement strand
ACTGCCGCCCAATCACAGTTGGGCCGTCTGCATGACTCAAATCGTAGAGAATGACCTCAGAGCCGTTCACCGCCGCCGCGATGCTGCTGTCAACGGCCAGCCCGATTATGTTAGGAGTGAATGTATCGGACTCAATTGTGCGAAGCCCTGATCCAATTTCCAGCGCCGACCAGCCATGCCGCCCTCCTGCCATCAATGTCGATCCATCTGTAGCCAGCACAGACGCTTCGGCGGCAGGTGCGTAGCTTCCGCGCGGCACAAGCGCACCACCCTCGCTGATCCCATAGCGGCGAAGCCCTGCAAAGCCCGCCGAAAGCCAGATGTCGCCATTAGATGGGGTCAGGTGATGGGTCTCGCCCCATATCCCTTCATTATCGGTTTCGGCAGGGGCATCGGGTGCAGCCATGCTGATGACCGCAGCATCCGGGCCGGGGCCATCGCTGGTCGCGAAGATCAACGTTCCCTGTACTTCAAGGTGCGCGATGTGTGACAGCCCTCGGTAGGTGTTGAGATACACAGGTTCGGCGGTTGCGCGTGCATCGTAGATTCCGACTTGCGATCCACTAACTGCATAGGCGTAAACGCTATTGACCCCGATGTCTTCGGCAGGCGCATCGATTCGAGTCAGCCGCCTGACGCGGTTGGGGTTGCTCACATCGATCACCAGAAAGCCATCACCTTGTGCCACGTACCCGCGCTTCCCGCTAATCGTAATACTTCGTGCTTCCTGAACAGGGGCGTTCGGATCAGAGCTGAGGGGTTCGAGAGGCAGCACCCCAGCAAGAGTTGGGATGTTAGGGCGCGTAATGTCAAGCGAGAGCACGCCCGCATCCCCCGCAGCGACTAAAAGCGAATTCCCCCGCGCTGCTAGATCAAGCGCCCTTCCGGGTAGCGCCATAATATTTGTGATTGCTTCAGTATTCGGGGTGCTCGCGTCGAAGATTGCCAGCCCAGCATCATCTAGGGCTACGAACAGCGTACTATCTACATATTCCGCAGACCGCGCTGTACCTTGCAAAGGGATTTGTGCAGTGGTGATCGGGAAGCTCAGGTTACGCACATCAATAATTGACAGTCCACCCTCACCCATTGCGAGGAAAGCGCGGGATGGCAAATCCTCTGCACCGTCGAGCGCGATTCCTTCCGCCGATCCGGGCAAGGTGGCGCGTCCCAGTTCGAGCGGACGGTATTTGCTCGACACATCAAGAATCCGCAGCCCATTTTCCCCAGCAATGTAGAGAATGTTCCCGACCAGCGCGAGATCATTGGCCGGTGTATTCGCTTCCCCGTAAACCTGAACAGGACGATCCGGGGCAGCCAGCCACAGAATCTTGACTCCTTCGGCGGCATCCGCGATGTAAGCGTAATCATCCTGAATGACTACCCGCCGCGCCTGGCGGATGGGTGCGTATGTGCCAACTATCCCTGCACCCGGACTTGGATCGACGGCAATCACGCGGCCTTCGCTGCCGACCGCGACTAATGCACCAAACGTTGTAACCGCTTCAGCAGGGCGGACGTTCGCCAATACACCATACAAACGCGGCTGCGATAGGTCAGTGAGATCGACCACCTGCGTGCCGTTTGCACCCGTCGCGACATAAGCGCGCTGCTGGTCAGCAGACAGCGCAACATCAAATGCAGATGCACTGCTGCCATCCGGTGCAGCAAGCGCAATCTGGTTCAGCAGAGTAAGCCTACCATCCTGCTCCATCCGTACGATACGCAGACCCGCTTCACGCGCTGCTACCGCGATCAAGCTGCCGCTCACTGACATCGACTGCCCCCCACCGGGTAAAAAGAATTGAGGCGCAGGCACACCTTCAGCACTCTCCGGCAGCACCGCTATTCCTTCCTCGCTGAGTGCCAACACATATGGGGAGGCTGCCGCTAAATCGAGTATCTCACCGTATGTGGTCTCGCTTCGCGCAATGACCTGCGGGGTGCTCAATCCACCACTCACACGAATCAGTGCGCTGCCCTCGGCAGCCAGCACCGATCCATCCGGTAGCGGCACAGAGTCGATGACCGGGCCGCCCATCTGCCCGACGACAGTTAAGCGGTGTGGTGCGTTTGCCTGACTGTGCGCTCGATTTGGCGGAGCGTGGGTCAGAATCAATAGTGCGATGGTGATAAAGAGGATTAATCGGCGGCGGATTGTCATCGGCGCGAATGGTAATCGACTCGGCGGGGTTTGTCGAGCAATGATTCAGAAACAAAATTCCTCTCTTTGCCAAAGCTAAAGAGAGGAACCGTTGGTTTAGATGCTTAATCTGACTTCGAGACCCATTTGCCGGATTTATCTTTCCGGTATTTTTTCTCTACGGCGGCCCATGCGACGGCATGCGCTGTCTCTTCTTGGGATCGTCCGCCCTTGCGTTCGCTCTTGTCTTTATACTGCTTACGGGCGTTATTGTATGCTTCCCTGTAAATATCTTGAGCATGTTCCGGCAGATGTTCTTTCACGCTGTCGGGCAGATCACTGTTGGATTTGTATGGCATGATTGTTCTCCATCTAACCATCTTAACGATAGGCTTGGAACCCTTGCCTTCTACCCTGTAGACTCTAGCAATCCTGCATAATAGCTTCGTTAGAAGCAGCCTCTACAAGGACATTCGATGCCCACGATACAGGTCAACGATCTGGAGATGTACTACACTGAGCGCGGCGATGGCCCGCCGCTCGTCGCGCTGCACGCCGCTACAGCCAACAGCATCTTGATGGGCTGGCTGGCGGATTTCCTAAAGGACGAGGGATTCAACGTGATCACACCTGATCAGCGCGGGCATGGCCGCACACCAAATCCGGCTCCCGATCTTCATTTACACCGTTTAGTCGAAGACCTGACTGAGTTTCTCTATCGTCTGGGGCGCGGCCCGGTGCATGGAGTAGGCTACAGCATGGGCGGCGGAGTGCTGCTCTATGCGGCCCTGCGCCAGCCTGACCTGTTCAAATCGTTGGCGCTGCTTGGCACAAACTATCGCCATGCTTCACAGGAGCGGGTCATCAAAGTTGTGGGTGAGCCAGAACAGCGCGAAGGGTTGATCCGCACGGTATTCGATCCAGAGACGGGTATTGCTATCGGGTGGGATGAACCTGTCGAGACTTTCAGCCGGATTTCTCTGCCCACGCTCATCATCGCGGCAGATCGCGACGAATTCAATGAAGTTGACGATAATGTGGCCCTTTACCACGCCATGCCCAACGCTGATCTATTAGTAACTCCTCACACTGATCACTTGGGGTTGGTACGGCATCCAGTCGTACTAGCTGGGCTGAAGGGGTTTTACAGCCGCATAACACGCTAATAGAAAGGTTCGTTCCGAGTCCTTTTGTGTATTGTGGCCGGATGATTAAAATGAGGTCATATGTGGCTTGTGACGAAAGGCCGCGATATACCGGTTTGATTAGCGGCAAGTGCGTTTAGGAAGGAGGGATGATCGGCTCCTTGATTTCTCTACCACAGCCGGGTAGATCAACTGGTTAATACTGGCATCAGCCTCACTGGCGATGCCTCCTGCACGGTAGGTATCGCACCAAATTGGACTTTCCTTTCCATCAGCGTGGGCAGAATCCTTCTGCCCGTTGGTGATGATTACCTGCCGCCGCGAAGCACGCCGAGCAATCCTCTGCTCGGCGTGCTTTCCTACTGGAAGTAGATGTAATTGCCTCAGATTAGCACTTATGCATGGCTTGCGCATCACGGTTTGATAACGGATAATCGCCGCCGCACGCCCATGAAATGCGACGATGTGGCAACAATTTCCAATAAGGAGCACCGCCGTCTGGTGACGCAGAGATCCAAGCGCCCCACTCACGCAAATCCACAACTTATATTCTTGCGATTTTTTCTTCCGCTCACGGCCCTGCTCTTGACGTTGAGCGTCGCGGCGTCGCCTGTTCGCGCTCAGGATGATGGCGGCGATGATCCTCCACCCGTCAATACCCAGCGCACACCAATTTCTGCTGCCAATTACTACGGTATTAATTTCATTCAGCCATTTGATCCCTGGCTCTCGCTGGGCAAAAAGAGCGGTGTAGGCTATGTGCGCTGGCAGTTCAACTGGCGTGACGCTGAGACCAGTCCCGGTCAGTGGAACTGGGCCGCTTCTGATGGACCGATCCAATCGTGGAATAATGCAGGTGTCAAGATTGATGCCATCCTGCATTTTCCACCTGATTGGGCGCTTGAGACTCCCGGCGGTTTGGTTCCCAAGAATTTCAATCTCGCGTGGAATGATCCAGGTAACGGCTGGGCGCACTTCTGCCAGAACTTCGCGCAGCGCTACAAAGGGAAGATCGCCAGCTATGAAATCTGGAATGAGCCTGATCTCGATCAGTTCTGGCAGGGAACCGCCGAGCAGTATTATGTGTTGATGAAGACCTGTTATCAGGCAATTAAATCTGTAGATACGAATACGCCTGTTTCGATGGCAGGCATGGCGCTAGTGATTGAACGCGACTTCTTCCCGACCGTTGTTCGGCTAGCGGCGCAAGACCCGGAAGGCCCTGCCAATAACTACTTCTTCGATGCGGCAGCCATTCATATGTATGCCGACCCCGATTACGTTTACAGCCTCACCATTGAGACTCAGCATGTGCTCGATACATATGGTTTAGGTTACAAGGCGATCTGGATCACAGAGACAAATATCGCGCTGGCAGGGCATGGGAGATTCAAGAGTTTCGATTGGGGGCACGTCAGCGAAGACGAGCAAGGCTGGTACATCCTGCAAGCGGCGGTGAACGCCTTTGCCGGGGGAGCGCAGCGCTTGATGTTCTTCCGGCTCGCTGACGACGGGATGGATGAATCTTTCGGGTTAGTGCAGCAAACGGGCAATCCCCGGCCTAGCTATCGCGCCCTGCAATTGGCAACATCCGTGCTTCATGATGTGGTCGATGCGCGGCGGGAAATACGCGAGGGCGTGATTGTTACCTATCTGCTCCGCTCAGATGGGTCGCGGGTCATAGCGCTGTTCTCGAAGGCCGGAACTGGCCTCAACGTGGAAATCGAAGCGCGGCAGCCTGCCGCCGTCCTGATCACTTCCGATGGGGGCTATTCATTAATCAGGTCTGAAAACGGCATTTATACCGTCCCTGTACCCGATGCAATTGGGCGCGATTTCAATCGAGGTCACGCCGTCGGCGGCCCGGTAATCTTGCTGGTGGAACAGGATAATCAGCCGCCTGTAGCTGCCATCAAGTTGGAGGCCCTTCCAGGTGATGCAGATCATGTCAATGTGGTCTGGAACGGCGACGATGGCCCACTTGGAACAGGGATTTCTGGCTACGACGTTCAGGTCAGCATCAACGATGGCGAGTGGCAGGATTGGCAAACAGGTGTTGCATATACTTACGCGCCATATGATATTTCCGCAGGCGGGAAGTTTGCTTTTCGCCTGCGGGCTATCGACAATGCAGGCAACTTCAGCGAGTTTACAGAGCCGACCACCACGATGCTCGTCCCTGAGGGCACGCTGAAAATGGAGATCACCGATCTTCGTGGGCAGCACGTACCGTATACGCGAGTCACTCTCTCTGATGGCACACTGCACGATGCAGATGCAAATGGCATCGTGACCATCACCCAGCCACCGGGATTAATCCGCATCACCCGGATCGACGGATCAGCGCAAGGGCAGCTTGCACCCGGCCAGCCCTTCGAAATTGAACTGGCGGAAGAGGCTGATACTTCATGGATGCTGCTCCCACAGCAGAACCTGATCCGCAACGGCGACTTCGAGTTTGGCTCGCAGGGTTGGGATTGGTCAGCACCAGCCGATGCAGCAACCGTGCGGGGGCCAGCAAATCATGGCAATGTGCTGAGACTGCAAGGCGGGCGGCGTCCCTGGGGGCAGCCGAGCGCTTCGACCGAACTTGATCTGCCGCAAGGCTGGAATGCAGGTGTACTCAGCTTTTACTATCGTGTGCCTGATCCAGATTCGCAGCTACGGGTGCGAGTGATCAGCGACGATAGCCAGAGAATGTTGTGGCAGAGTCAGGGAGAAATTACGGATTTCTACCGGGTGTGGGTCGATCTGAGCGCTTACGAAGGGCAGCATATTACAATCCGGTTTGAGTTAGTAAGCAATAAGGGCGCATCAAAGGGCAGCGCCGAAGTCGATGATGTGATCCTCGGAAATATCCCGGTTCTGCCATAAACAGCAAAATTTGAGTACAAAAATGTATTATGGATTTCCTTGAACGAAGCGTCGCACAGATAGTGCGGCGTTTTTGTTAGGAGGCATTTCGAAGCAGGAAGCAAGCGCAAAACTGCGAAATCGCTATACTAAGCGATGGGGTAGTACGACAAATTGGGATATAAGCTGCTCAGTGCATGATATATCTCGTCTTAATGTTTCAAGCGGCAGATAGTTATGAGTTCATCTTCATCCTTTGATTCTAGGAGCGCAATTCGGCGCTCTATCAGTCCTGTTCAATGGCTAGCCGATCTTCCGATACGGACAAAGCTCATCGTGGCCTTTGCCATCGTACTGCTCCTTGCCCTTATCATTGTCGGTTATTTCAGTGACGCGGCTGTATCTTCGCAGCTTCGAGCCAGTATTGGAACTCAATTCAAAGATTGGGCTAGTTCCCGCGCAGAGAGCATTAGCGAATGGCTCGCCCAGCAGACCGATGAACTCTCGGCGCTCGGATTTGTGTTCAGAGACGCGCTTGTTGAGGCGAACGGTCAATATAACGATGACGCGGATGCAGCCGCGCAGATTGCACAACGGGCTAGCAGGTGGGAACAAGGAAAAGCTGATCCCTCACTGCTAGCGCTGGATTCGAACTTCTCGCAACAACTTCAAGATTATGTTGATGAATCGGATCAGGTGATCGAAATTTTTGTCACCGACCGCTACGGTACGCTGGTCGCTCAATCGCGGCCCGTAGCGCAGTACAGCTATGCGGCAGATGATTGGTGGCAAGCCGTGTGGAATGGCGGGCAGGGTGCAATCTTTGTTGGCGCACCTGAACAGGGTGGCACAAACAAAACACTGGTTATCCCAATCGCTGTACCCGTGCTGGATCGAAAGTCGAACAGCGTCGTGGGGGTGATTCACGGGCTGTATCGGCTTGACAAGTTGTACGAACTGGCAAATTCAGCGCGTATGGGAGAAACCGGGCGCGCGCTGTGGATCTTCCCCGGCGCGCAGGTGCTGGCGAATCCGAATCAGTTGCAGCCGCTCGATCAAACAACTCGTGATGCGCTGGCTGTAGTGGTGAATCAGGATTATGCGGAGATCAATGTTCAAGGTAAGCCAAGCCTGACCAGTCAGGCAGCAATCACGCTGCCCGGCGCGACTGCTGCCGAATGGCGACTCGTGGTAATCCAAGACCTTGATGAAAGCCTTGAACTGATTAACGCCGCACGCCTCTCCCGGCTTCTGACGGGATTGAGCTTAATCATCGTGGCGATAGTGTTGGCGTATGGACTTTCATTGATCATCATGAGACCCATGCGGCGGCTGACTCAAGCCGTACAAGAATTCGGCGCAGGCGATTATACGAAGCGAGCCGCCGCTAATCGGGCAGATGAGATCGGGCAGCTTGTGCTGGTCTTTAATGAAATGGCCGATGCCATCCAGACACGCGAGATTGAATTACAGCAGTGGTCTTCTACGCTTGACAGGCTAGTGAAAGATCGCACCACTGAACTCATGCAGGCCAACGAGTCGCTGCAACAGGAGATCGCAGAACGTAAGCGCGTGCAGCTTGAGGTTCTATTAGAGCGAATTCGGTTGGAAGCCCTCATCGAATCTAGCTACGATGGGTTAATCCTCATCAACACGGAAAACGAGATTCAAGTTATCAATGCGATGGCCCTTAAGCTGCTCGATCTGCCTGGTATTCCTCATGACTGGTTGAACTACGAGATTGGCAACTTACAAGAGGCTGTCAACGGCACGCCGCTTGAAGGTCTCAAGCATCTTAAGGAGATCAACGCATCGCGGAAATCCGATGAATCTGCGGCGCAGGGGGAATATGAGATAGAAGGTCAAGTTGTGACGTGGATGAGCCTACCCGTACAGACCTCAGAAGTTCCGTTCGGGCGGCTGTTGGTGCTTCACGACGAGACAAAGAACCGCTTGCTTGAGCGGTTGCGTGATGACCTGATTCATACGATGGTGCACGATCTCCGCAATCCGTTAGGCACTATCACAGTTGCATTAGAGTTGTTCCACGATGATCCCCTGACTGCTGATCAGCGCCAGATGATGGGCATCGTACGGGACAGCACGATCCGCATGACTAACATCGTCAACGCGATCCTTGACATCGGGCGGCTGGAATCTGGTAGTATGCCGCTTGACCGCAAGCAAGTTTCCTTTGCAGGCATCGCCAGCGAAATTATGAACTTACAACAGCCGCTTGCCCAGCAAAAGAAGATCAAACTGAATCAAAGAATCCCTGAGGATCTGCCACTTATCGACGCAGACCGCGAGTTGATTGGACGTGTCGTACAGAATCTAGTGGGAAACGCTATTAAGTTCACACCGAAAAAAGGAACGATTTCCCTCAGTGCTAAACCAGATGGCACAATGCTGGAAGTTACTGTAAAAGATACCGGGTCTGGCATCGCGCCGGATGTGCGAGATCGCCTATTCATGAAGTTTGCAACCGGCAAGCAGAAGGGGCGAGGAAGTGGGCTTGGTCTTTCCTTCAGCCGCCTTGCCGTCGAAGCACATGGCGGGCGCATCTGGCTCGAAAGCACCGGGAAGGAAGGAACATCCTTCAAATTTACACTGCCCCTTGCAGGTGTAGATGAAAAAACCGACAAAGATAAATCAAAAGAGGGCGAGAGTGAGCAAACTCCCAGTTCGTGAGATGGTGCTCTACAAGCACGGTGTAGGATTCTTCCGCCGTGAAGGGACATTTGATGGTGAGGAGGTCACGCTGACCTTCCGCCACGACGAGATCAACGATGTACTCAAGAGCCTTGCCGCGTTTGATCGGCAAGGCGGGCAGGTTCTGGGCATCCATTACCAAACCCCAATGGATAAAGCGGCCCGTCTTGCCGATAGTGCGATTAAACTCTCCGATGCGGCGAGCCTGTTCGATCTGCTGCGCGACCTTCGCGGGCGGGTGGTCACCCTGCTGCTGGATACCGGCGAGGTCGCTGGGCGAGTGATCGGCATTGATCTTCCACGCGGCAAAGAAGAAGGACTTGGTGATGCATTGGTGAGTATCACCAGCGAGGAGGGCGTGCGGGTATTCAAGCTGGCGGCTGTGCAGGGTGTGAAGATTTCGGATGAACGCGCGCAGCATGACCTGGGTTTCTTCCTCGATACCAGCATGACGGAGGATATTCGCCGCACCGTAACGCTGCGGCTGAGTGCTGGCGACCATCATTTGGTTGCGTACTACGTCGCACCGACCCCGACATGGCGTGTCAGCTATCGTGTGGTTGCAGAGAGCGACGAGAACGCTGAGAGTAAATCGGGCGAAGCGCTGCTGCAAGGTTGGGGCCTGTTCGATAATCGTCTGGACGAAGACCTTGAAGATGTCTCGGTGACGCTCGTAGCAGGCCAGCCAATCTCGTTCATCTACGATCTCTACGCCTCGCGGATTCCAGAGCGCCCGGTTATCGAAGATGAGGCACGGATCGCTCCTGGACCGGTCGAATTTAGAGGTGGAGGCGCGTTGCTAAAGCGGATCGAAAAACCACCTGAGGAGAGAGCAAGAGGCTTTGGCCTTACGATGGCCGGAGCCGCATATGCGCCAGCTATGGCGGCTGCCCCTGCCCCCGCTCAGGAATTGAGTCTGGATCAAATGCAATCTGCAACGACTCCAGCAGCGGAGGGGCGCGAGGCGGGTGAATTCTTCCAGTATGTGGTAACTACTCCTGTCAGTGTGAAGCGCGGAGATTCGGCACTTGTGCCCATCCTCGGCTCGAATGTCAAGTATACAAAGGAACTGCTCTACAACGGCGCTAAGCTGCCCACGCATCCCGTCGCAGCGATTCGCTTTGAGAATTCGAGTGGCCTTACCCTAGAGCGCGGCCCTGTAACACTTGTTGAGGATGGCGAGTACAAGGGCGAAGCGATTATCGACTTCACCAAAACAGGCAACAATGTCTATCTCCCCTATGCAGTCGAGTTGGGAATCCGTGTGACTGAAGATCACGATGGACGCACCGAGATGGCCGGACTCAGTCTCGAAGGTGGCTATCTCGTCATCGAAGAACATCACGTTCGCAGCGTTACTTATCTGATCGAGAACACAACAGGCGAAGCGAAAACTGTCACCATCGAAGCGCTGATTACACAGGGCTATGATGTGTTCGATACTCGCAACCCTGATGTGACAAATGCCACCGAGCGGCGCTGGCGCGTCGAAGCTCCGCCCAATGAACTCACCGATTTCACTATTCTGGATCGGCGGCTGCTGCGCCGCTATGAAGAAGTGCGCCGGTTGGACTATCGCCGCCTACAAGAATGGCTGGCGGATCAATGGCTGGATCGCAAGACATATGACCGTCTCTCAGAAATCCTTGACAGCATCGGGCTGATCCAGAGTTCGCGGGCCGAAATTCAACAGTTAGAGGCAGAGCGCAAGACGATCTACGAGCGGCAGGGGCAGCTTCGCGAAAATCTGAATACGCTCAAACCTGGCGGCGAAGAAGGGCAGCTTCGCACCCGAATGTTGCGCCAGCTTGAGGCCAGCGAGAACCGGCTAGAGGAAATTGAGCAGCGTATTTTCGGCTTGCAGAAGCAGATCGAAGAGACAGAAGCACGGCTTGAGGCGTTGATCGCGGCGCTCAAGTAGCCGGAAGCAAGAGCTAGATTTTTGCGTCATCTGGCATGGTGATACACTTGCGCCACAATCGGCATAGTTGTTGCTCTAACTTAAAACTTATCACTGTCTTCAGGAGTTTGGCTTGAAGCCTGACATTCTTATTGTGGGAGCGGGCATCTTCGGGATCACTGCCGCGCTGGAATTACACGAACGCGGCTGGGATGTGACGGTGATTGATCCCGGCCCTATTCCCCATCCGAAGGCCGAATCGACTGACATCAGTAAGGTTGTGCGGCGGGCGTATGGGAGTGACGCCGATTACACAGCGCTGGGGGAACAATCCGCCGAAGGTTGGCGGTGTTGGAACCGCGATCTATTTGGCGAGGATTTGTTTCATCCGGTCGGCGTGGCATATCTTACCCGGTCGCCGATGCAGCCGGACAGCTTCGAGCAAGCCAGCTACGATCTGCTGAAAGCGCGGGGGAACAGAGTTGGGCGGTTGGATGCGGCAGCAATTCAGCGCCATTATCCTGCCTTCAATCACATCTACGTTGATGGATTTGTAGCTCCTGACGATGGCTTCGCGGAGAGCGGGCGGGTAGTAGCAACACTGGCACGGATCGCTGAGCAGCGCGGGATTGCCCTTTACCCCGGCGAGCAAGCCGAGTCCTTGATCGTCGAAGGTGAACGGGTTGTCGGAGTGCGGACGGATACGGGTCGCGAATTCCGTGCATCGGAGACGTTGACCTGCGCCGGGGCTTGGACTCCCCTGCTAGTTCCAGAAGTCGCACCCTCAATGCGAATCACCGGGCATCCTGTTTTCCATCTCAAGCCCGAAGACCCTGATCTTTTCAAACCGCCGAACTTCCCGGTATGGAGTGACGATGTGGCGGTGAGCGGCTGGTACGGATTTCCTCTGCATCCGCGCGAGGGCGTCGTGAAGATCGGCAGCCATGAGGATGGCCGCGTCTTGCATCCCGCCAACGATCCGCGCGAGGTCATCGAAGAGGAAGAACAGGCATTAAGACTCTTCCTCAAGGAAGCGATCCCAGCACTGGCGGATGCGCCTATCGTCTATACTCGGCTGTGCCTATACTGTGATACGCTGGATCAGCACTTCTGGATCGACCGCGCCCCGCACGTCGATGGGCTGACCGTCGCCACAGGGGGAAGTGGGCACGCCTTCAAGTTCGCGCCCCTGATGGGCGGGTTGATCGCTGATGCGATGGAAGGGAAATCGAACCCGTACCGCGCCAAGTTCGCATGGCGTGATCTCGCGCCGGAGACAATGGGGGAAGAGGGGCGGCGGTATCAACGGAAGTAAGTTCCTAGTACCTAGTTAAATCCCGTTAGACTAGGAACTCTATTGGGCCTTATGGGAGCGAGTATGTCAGAACACTATGATCTCATCGTAATCGGTTCCGGGCCTGCCGGGGAAAAGGGCGCAGCGCAGGTGGCTTATCACGGCAAGCGCGTCGCAGTGATCGAGAAGGCCGATATCGGCGGGGCCGGAATCAATACCGGAACACTGCCATCGAAGACGCTGCGCGAAACCGCGCTGTATTTCTCCGGGCTGCGGCAGCGCGGGCTGTATGGGATCGACTACTCGCTGAAAGAGGGTTTGACCGTCCGCGATTTCATGTACCGCAAGCAGGAAGTCATCCATGAGCATTGGATCATCATCGAGCGCAATATCAGGCGGCACAATATTGATTTGATCTACGGAACGGCTTCGCTGAAAGACGATCATACTGTTAGTGTCCTGACGCCGGAACGTGAACAAATCGAATTGACGGCGGATTTTATTCTGATCGCCACCGGATCATCGCCACAGCACCCCGCCGGGATTCCCTTCGATGATGAGGTCATCTGTGACTCAGATTCCATTTTGCGAATCGACCAAATCCCCAAGACGATGGCAATTATCGGCGGCGGTGTGATCGGCAGCGAGTACGCTTGCATCTTTGGAGCGTTGGGGGTGCAGGTGATTCTGATCGATGGGCGTGACCGCTTGCTTCCCTTTGTGGATAGCGAAATCTCTGCCCATCTGCGTAAAGAGTTGGAACGGATCGGGCTGCAATTCCGGTTCAACACCAAGGTGGATTCGGTCGAAGTGCGAGATGGTCAGGCGCATCTGGTGCTGAACAGCGGCGAAACAGTGATATGCGACATTGCTCTGATTGCAGCAGGGCGCAAGAGTAATGTCGAAGGGTTGTGTCTGGAAGAGGTTGGGATCGAACTGGGCAAGAATGGTCTGGTCAAGGTCAACGATCATTATCAAACGACTGTGCCACACATCTACGCGGCAGGCGATGTGATCGGTTTCCCAGCACTGGCATCAACTTCGATGGAACAGGCCCGTGTCGCCATGGTGCACGCCTTCAACCTGCACTATAAGGAGAAGCTCTCATCCGTTGTGCCG
>Ga0209382_10008212_pt1 | contig 13168 bp, 9 predicted proteins | sample SoiMetdeltSBSDD5_FD_187599 | JGI IMG/M metagenome (GOLD analysis project Ga0209382, IMG submission 187599) | Bulk soil microbial communities from a Populus tree surrounding site in Tennessee, USA - Soil MetaG P. deltoides SBSDD5 (SPAdes) (version 2) | ecosystem: Environmental > Terrestrial >... | reverse complement strand
TCCGCTCGCTTCCTCGCCCCTGGAAAAAGGCGCGCGGAACCTAACGATTCGGGATCTGGAGCGTCAAGCAGCGCGCCCCCGCACCGCGCTTTGAGGCAGACTCCCGCGCCGTGATCGCCTGGTGCGTGCTGGCCGCCGCGCTGGCCATGGGGGCAGAGGACGCGGGGGTCGCTCCCGGGACCGGGACGTCCACCACCCCCACCACCCCCACCACCCCCACCGGCCCCACCGGCCCCACCGTCATCGTCCAGCCAGGCACCGCCAAGCCCGGCGACCCCGTCTTCATCGTCGTCCGGGGCGCGCAGGCCCTCCCCTCCGGCAAGCTCTCCGGCCGCAAGCTCCGCTTCTACCGCTGGCGAGACCGCCACGAGGCCATCTCCGCCCTCCCGGTGGAGCACGCGCTGGGGACGTTCCCCATCCTGGTGAAGGTCCCCGCCCGCCGCGCCGCGCCCGCCTACGAGCTGGAGGCCAGCATCGACGTGGTGGACCCCCGGTACCCCAAGCGCGAGCTGGAGGTGGCCCGCAAGTTCATCTCCCCTCCCCCCGGGGAGAAGGAGCGCATCGCCCAGGACCAGGAGGCGTTCAAGGCCGCCTGGCGCACGCCCTTCGGCCCGCGCCTGTTCCGCGCCGACTTCCAGTGGCCGCGCCACGCGCTGATCACCGCCCCCTTCGGCGACCTGCGCATGTTCAACGGCAAGAAGAAGAGCCAGCACTTCGGCACCGACCTGGACGGCAGCACCGGCGAGCCCATCCAGGCCGCCAACGACGGCCTGGTGGTGATGGTGCGGGACTGCTTCGCCTCCGGGAACACGGTGATCGTCAACCACGGCGGCGGGCTGCTCACCGCCTACTTCCACATGTCGAAGTTCCTGGTCGAGGAGGGGGACCAGGTCAAGAAGGGCGAGCCTATCGGCCTGGTGGGCAAGACCGGCCGTGTGACCGGCCCGCACCTCCACTGGAGCATCCACGCGGACGGCCTCTACGTGGACGCGCAGACCTTGATGAAGCTCGATTTCGACCCGTTATAAAAGGCGGCCCATGCCCGAGCTGAACTCGTACGCCCGCGAGCGCCTCGCCGAGATGCACGCCTCCAACGCACACCCGGCGGTCATCTCCCACGTCAATCGCCTGCTCGCCGAGGGGGACGACTTCGACGTCTACAAGGTCAACGCCTTCCGGGTGGCGGAGGAGGCCCAGGTGCCGCGCGCCGAGGCGCTGCGCGGCTTCCTCTACGCCACCAAGCTGGGCCTGTTCGACCTCGCCTACGACATCCACTGCCCGATGTGCAAAGGCATCCCGGACCAGTTCAAGCACCTGATGAAGGTGGGCCGCCGCTCCCGCTGCCCGGCCTGCGAGAACGCCTTCGACATCGACTTCGAGAAGCACGTGGAGGTGACCTTCACCGTCAACCCCGCGGTGCGGCCCATGCCCTACTCGGAGCTCACGGGCGAGACCTACGGCCGGTTCAACCGCCGCGAGCGCCGCGGCATGGCGGCCGAACAGCTGCTGGTGCCGGGGCAGAAGAGCGAGATGGAGGCCACGCTGTCGGCGGGCGAGTACCAGATCTACCTCACCCCCGGTGACGGGGCGATCGACCGCGGGTGCCGGCTGACGCTCTCCGGCGCCCCCACCCCGGCCCCCCAGCCGCTGGACCTCTACTTCGACGAGCGCCTCGCCGCCTCGCCCCCCCGGGCGGAGCTGCACCCCGGGCGGGTGACCTTCTCCGCCGTGGGCCGGCAGGCGCGGGCGTCCACCCTCTTCGTCAAGCCGCTCCAGGAGGAGACCAACTGGGTGAGCGCCGCGCACGTCACCTTGCAGCAGGACTTCCGCGACCTCTTCTCGGGAGAGTTCCTGGGCCCGGACATCAACTTCGCGGTGCGCAGCGTGACCTTGATGTTCACCGACCTGAAGGGCTCCACCGAGCTGTACGAGGAGCTGGGCGACGCCAAGGCCTACGCCCTGGTGCAGGAGCACTTCCGCACCCTCACCGAGGCCATCCGCCGCCACGAGGGCGGGATCATCAAGACCATCGGCGACGCGGTGATGGCCAGCTTCCCGGACAACCTCTCCGGGGTGAAGGCGGCGGTGGAGATCCAGCGCGAGCTGCAGCGCGCCGGCGGGGACCTGAAGCGGCTCCAGGTGAAGATCGGCCTGCACCGCGGGCCCACCATCGCGGTCACCTCCAACCGCGCGCTCGACTTCTTCGGGCGCACGGTGAACGTGGCGGCGCGGGTGCAGAACGAGAGCCGCGCCGGCGAGGTGGTGCTGAGCAAGGGCGTGACCGCGGACGCGCGGGTGCCGGCCTACCTGGCCGAACAGAAGCTGATCCCCTCCGAGCGGCTGGTGAACCTCAAGGGGATCGCCGGCAGCGTGTCCATCTCCTGCTTCAACCCCTGATCACGGCGGGGAGAGCATCCTCCCGATCAGCTCGTCCGCGGCGCTGGTCACCTTTCCCTCGGAGTGGCCGGCCACGTCCAGCCGCTTGCCCTTCACGTCCAGCTGGTTCACCAGCACCTGGTCCGGACCGGCCAGGTCGTTGATCGCCACCAGCGTCCGGTACACGTCGTACTTCATCTCCTTGCCCACGTCGGTGAGCGCCTTGGCCCACTCCGACTCCGGCTTCCTGGCCAGCGACTCCATCTTCTTGGAGAGGTCCTTGGCCTGGTTCAGGTCCCCCATGTCGTCGATGATCCAGCGGCCGAACTGGGAGGAGTACTGCGCCTCGATCTGCGCCGCGTCGCCGCGCTTGTTCTTCCCGCCCAGCCGCGCGTCGTTGTAGTCCTCGATCATCTGGCGCGCCTCGGCGGCGGTGGAGGGGTCACCCCAGGCGGGGACCCGCTCCAGGCCCTCCACCTTCTGGGTGGCGCGGGCGTAGGCGTTCTCCACGTCGGAACGGGAGAGCTTGGCCAGCGAGCGGACCGCGTCCGGGGTGACGTAGGCGTCCAGCTTGACGTCCGAGGCGCCGAAGTCGCCGTCCCCGTCCGGGCGGAGGTCCGCCTTGTCCAGCTTCACGTCCAGCGCGTTCACCACCCGCTGCACCTTCTCCAGGTCGCCCCGGTCGGTGGACTTCATGTGCTTGTCGTAGGAGACGTGGAGGAAGGTCTGCGGGTCGCCGCCGCTCACCTCGGAGCGGACGCCCTCCCAGGTGGCGTGCTTCTTCCCGGCGAACAGCCACTCGGTGCTGCGGTCCACCACGGACTGCTTCACCGTCGCGTCGCCGCCCGAGGAGCGGAGCTCGCCGTCGCGCTGCTTGCTGGAGGACTTGAAGTCGAACAGCGTCGCCGGGCCAATCTTCACGCCGGCGGAGAGGCTGTCCGTCTTCGAGCGTTCGCTGTAGTGCGCCACCGAGGCGTCGCCCGAGGCCATCAGGGCGTTCGCCGGGCCGCGGTCCAGGTGCATCAGCGCGTCGTACGCCCGCTGCCCCTGGGGAGAGGAGAGATCGATCACGTACGCGTCCAGCTGCTGGCTCTGCTGGCCCATCCCCTTGACGATGCTGGCGCTGGCGCTGCCGTACTTCTGCAGCAGCTTCTCCACCTGGGAGCCGATCTGCTTCTCCGCCGGCTTCTCCAGGAAGTCCCGCAGCTCGCCCTTGAGCACGGTGTCCAGGGCCCCGCCCACGAAGTCGGTGATCGCCTGTTTGTCCACGGTCACGCCCGCGTCCGCGCGCACGCCGACCTGTTCCTTGGTGGTGCCCACCTGGCCGATGCGGACGAAGACCTTGTCGCCGTCCAGCTTCTTGACGTTGACGGTCATCTCGCCCTCGGCGGAGACGCTGCCCGTCGCCCGGGCGGAGACGCCCACGTGGACGTCGTTGCCGCCGAAGTTGGTCCCCCCGCCGATGGAGGCGCTGGCGCCCACCGAGCCCTGCCCCTTGAGCATCAGCTCCGAGCCCTGCGGCAGCGCGCGCGCGTTCTGGGCCGTCACCGGCAGGTCGATGGTGTGGCGCGCCGCCAGGTCCACCGCGCCGTCCACCGAGGCGGCGTACGGGGACACCATGCTGAACTGGAGCGAGGCCGACGAGTTGAAGCCCAGGTTGGCGGTGACGCCGCCGCCCACGTTGATCGGCACCGAGAGCCCGAGGTTGGCGTCGATCACGCCGCCGGTCTGCAGCCACACGTGCGGCTGCGCGCCGGCCGGGGACTGCTCGTAGGCGGAGCGCTGCGGGTCCTTGGCCACCGCCGGATCGGACGGCCGGATGATCTGCTCGTTGGCGCGGATGCCCAGCGCGCCGTTCGACCCCAGGTTCACCTTGGCCAGGTCGATCGAATGCGGCTTGGCGGCCTCGTCGAAGAGGAAGGACACCAGCTTGTCCTTCACCTGCGAGGTGAGCGACTTGGCCGGCTCGTCCTGCGCCGGGGCCACGGGGGCGACGCCCGTGCTGAAGCCGTCCGCCTTCGGCGGCGGCGACTGGACGGGAGCCACCTGGTTGGCCGGGGCCGGCCCCGTGGTCTGGCCAGTCTGGCCGGTCTGGGTGGTGGCCGGGCTGGTGGGAATGGACGACTGCCGTTGGGAAACGGACGCGGGCGTGGGCATGGCTGTGGGGACCTGGGGACTGGGGACTGCGACAGGGTAGGCCTGCGCTTACATTGTCGCTCGAGAGGGGATCGGTCGCAACCCGGTTTTTGCCTGATCTCTTTACATCACCACTGCTGCGGGAGCCGGAGGTAGGCCCTGGCCTCGTCGATGTTCATGGGTTCGCGACCCACGTCGCGGGCCATGCGGACGGCCTTCTCCACCAGGGGGGCGTTGCCTTTGGCCATCTGGGTGCCGGCGGCGTCCAGGTAGAAGTTGTCCTCCAGCCCGACGCGGATGTTCCCGCCCAGCACCAGCGCGGAGGCGACCAGGGCCCACTGCACCCTGGAGATGCCGATCACCTCCCACTGGTCGTCCGGGCGGACCTGCCTGGACATGTGGGCCAGCGTCTCGTGCGTGGGTGAGGCGCCGCCCATCACGCCCAGCACGAACGAGTACTGCAGAGGCGGCCTGAGCGCGCCCATGGCGATCAGCGGCCGGGCGTTCTGGACGTGGCCCAGGTCGAAGCACTCCAGCTCCGGCTTCACCCCGCCCTCCCTCATCGCCTCGGCGGCGATCAGGATGTCGGTGAAGGAGTTGATGAACACCATGTCGAAGACGAAGCCCTTCCGCTTCTCGGAGTACTTGGCGTAGTTCATCGACCCCATGTTCAGCGCGGCCACCTCCGGCCGCACCCGCCACACGTGCTCCAGGTTGGCGCGCTTCTGGGCGTCCGTCTCGCAGCCCACGTTGAAGCCGCCGGTGGAGAAGTTGACGATGATCGGGCTGCGCTTCTGCACCTCTTCCTTGATCTGCCGGTAGACCTCCGCGGACCAGGTCATGGCGCCGGTCTTCGGGTCGCGCCCGTGGATGTGGACCTGGGTGGCGCCGGCGTCGTAGGCGCGCCTGGCCTCCTCGCCGATCTCCTCGGCGGTGTACGGCAGGTACGGGCACTGGTCCCGGTTGGCCAGCACGCCGGTCACCGCGCACGTCACCAGCACCTTGTCCTTGCTCACCCCCGCCTTGCTCGCCTCGGCGCTCATCGGTCTCTCCACTGCGGCTTGCGCTTCTCCAGGAACGCGGTCACGCCCTCCGCCGCGTCCTCCAGGGTCACGTTCAACGAAAGCTGCGCGGCGAGGTACTCCAGGGCCTGGGCCAGGGGCAAGTCCTCCGCGGTGTAGAAGGCCCGCCGCCCCAGGGCCAGGGTCGCCTGGCTCTTGCCGCACAGCGTCTGGGCGAGCGCGAAGGTGGCGCCCTCCAACTCGGCGCGGGGGACGGCCCGGTTGAGGAGCCCCAGCTCGAGCGCCTTGAAGGCGGAGAGCCGCTCGCCGGTGAGCACCAGCTCCAGCGCGCGCTTGCGGCCCAGGTGCCGCTGCAGGAGCGCCATCAGCATCATCGGGAACAGCCCCACGTCGATCTCCGGGGTCCCCAGCTCCACGTCGTCCGCGGCCACCGCCAGGTCGCAGGCCAGCACCAGCCCCAGGCCGCCGGCCAGCGCGTGGCCGTTCACCCGGGCGATGGAGGGCTTGCGGCAGGCCTGGAGCGACAGCAGCAGCGAGCCGTAGGCGCGCCGCCCGTCGTGCGCGGCGACGGCGCCCTCCCCGATGGAGGAGAGGTCGCCGCCGGCGGAGAAGACGCGGTCCCCGGCCCCGGTGATCACCAGGGCGCGCACCGCCGGGTCCGCGTCCGCCTCGGAGATCCACCGCTGGAGCTGCTGGACCACCGCGGCCGAGAGGGCGTTGCGCTGCTGCGGGCGGTTGATGGTGAGGAGGAGGACGCCGGCCTCTAGCCGGCGCTGGACGCCTGCGTCTTCCATTCCGCCTCCTGCGGTGCCGCCGCGCCGGTGATGCCGGAGAGGAAGCACTCCGAGACCTGGCTGGCGGCGCGCCGCAGCAGCGCCTCGTCGCCGGCGTCGTACAGCCCCATCACGAAGCTGGTGAGCCCCATCTCCACCGTGCCGAAGAGCTGGGCCGCCAGCAGCACCGGGTCCAGCTCCTTGCGCAGCTCGCCGCGCTCGATGGCGCGGGTGAACATCTGGATCAGGAGCTGGATGATCTCCACGAACTTGGACTGGACGGTCTGGCCGGGGATGGCGGTGCCGCGCGCCACCTGGAGCACCAGCACGCGCATGGAGCGCGGGTCCTCCCGGTAGGCGTTGAAGCACCAGGTGGTGATCCCGCGGATGACGTCCGGCACCGACCCGCCGCGGTCGATCACCGCCTTGAGGTTGGTGAACAGCCACTCCGAGCTCTGCTGCCACACCGCCTGGAGCAGCTCGTCCTTGTTCTTGAAGTAGTGGTAGACGAGCCCGTAGGCCACGCCGGCCTGCTTGGCCACGTCCGCGATCCGGCAGCCGTGGTAGCCCTTGGAGGCGAAGATGTCGACCGCGGCCCTGAGGATGGTCGACTTGCGCGCCTGCTCCGGCGCGTCGGGGGTGGTCTCCATGGCGGGGGCGTACCCTACCCTTGAGGGTGGGCCTTAGGCCACCTGCGAGCGGCTAGAACACGCTGCCGCCCAGGGTGAGGCCGATCACGACCTGGTACCCCTGGTCCGGGCTGGCGGTGAACTGGCAGACCGCCGGGACGGCGAACGCCACCGCCGAGCCGAACGCCGGGTCGGGCGGGTTCTTGAGCGGGTCGTGCGCGTCCGCCACGTTGGTCTGCAGGAAGGTGAACGCAGGGTAGGTGAACCGGATCCCGCGCGCCCAGTCCGTGGGGTTGACGTTGATCAGCTTGGTCCCGTCGATGTTGGGGATGCCGCAGCCGTCCGTCTCGCCGTTCTGGGCGATGGAGTTGAACCACGGATCGCTGAGGGCGAAGATCACGTCGCGGTTCTGCCAGTGCAGCAGGGTGAACCCCACCGGCGGCGCCACCTGGCCGAACACCGGGGTGGCGGTGTCCCGGCGGTCCTCGTCGGAGGGCATCCCCGTCCAGGTGATGCGCTCCTGCACCCAGATCAGCGTGTTCCCGTCCCAGGCGCCGTTCTTGCCGTCCCAGCGCCCGTTCCCGTTGGTGTCGATCCAGCGCTCGTCGGGGTCCCAGGTGCCGTTGTCGTTGTTGTCCACGAACGGCTCGGTGAGGTCCTCGAACGGCTCCTGCGCGTCCCACCGGCCGTTGTTGTTGACGTCCAGGAACCCCTCCTCGCCGGCGGTGACCGCGATCATCGCCACCAGGTTGTCGCGCGGGTTGAGGGTGATCGCCGGGCGGATGGGGTCAGACCTGCGGGGCTCCTTGAGGTCCGGGACCGCGGAGGGGTTGAAGGCCAGGTTCCTGATCGGGTTGGTGTCCCAGGCGAACGGGTGCATCCACAGCGGCGCGATCAGCGCCCCGGTGTTGTCGGACGCGGTGGAGGTGTTGAAGGTGAACGCCGCCGGCACCACGTCCTTGGGCAGCGGGTACGACGTCTTGTAGAGCACCTCCGCGTTGCCCACCACGTCGGAGAGCGAGATCCCGGACGCGCCGATGGTGCCGGCCTCGGTGAGGAACGAGACCAGCACGTTGGGGATGCCGTCGCCGTTGCGGTCCCCGATGTGGGCGTGGCACTGCAGCTTCACGCCGGCGATCAGGTAGCGCGTCTGGTCGTACGCGCCGATGGCGTGCACGCCGCCGGAGGCCTGCCCCGCCACCGATCCGCACTGGAAGGTGAGCTGCCGCCCGTTGGGCGTGGTGCCGCCGGAGAAGGTGACCGGGGGGGAGACCGCCAACAGGGTCCCGGCCCTGGCCTGCACCACCACCGCGGACGGGCGCGCCCCGGAGGCGATGATCTGCGTGCTGGCGATCCCGTCCCCGCGGTTGCTGGTGGCGGAGACGGGGCTGAGCGTCACGCCGCCGGAGCTGGTGGGATCCGGGATGGTGAAGTCCACCTGCGCGCCCGCCATCGGCTGGCCGGTGTTGTCCACGGCGCGGAAGCGGACCGTGGTCACGTCGCCGATCCGCGGCTGCGCGGGCAGCACGTCGACGAACTCCAGGGACGCCGGCACCAGCCCGCCGCACCCCGCGGCCGCAACCGCCAGGATGCCGCGAACCGCGGCCAGCGCCGCGCGCGGAATTGAGCGCATCGTAGGGACTCCTTGCCGGGAGGGGAGGCGAAGGTTCACCCGGCCGGCGCGGATTCTAGCGGCGACCTGCACCGCCGCCCACCGGACATTCGAAAGAACCGGCCCCTAGGGGACCTGGCCGTTGAACATGGCCCGCGCCACGCCCAGCAGCTTCTCCACGTCCCGGGCGTTGAGCCGGCGCGCGCGCGCGAACTCGTTCAGCGGCCGCAGCACGTCCTGGTCCAGCCCCTCCGCCGGCCCGTCCGCCCCGGAGAACAGCTCCGAGAGCGTCACCCCCAGCGATTCCGCCAGGGACGCCAGCGTCTCCACGTGCGCAACTCTTTCGCCGCGCTCGATCATCGACAGGAAGGAGACGCTGATCTTGGCACGCTCGGCGAGGTCTTCCTGAGTCCAGCGTTCCGGACGCTGTGTGCGCAGCTCCCGGATGCGATGCCCAATTCGTTTTCCGATCTCGGATGACACGTCTTTGTCCAGGTGTACGAGCGTTCTGTCGGAATGTTCAACAAAGTGCTGGCGAAACGGGGGCTTCCATAACAGGTCGCGGCGCCTTGCCCAGATACAGGGAGTGAATGAATGCAGCTACACCGCAACTTTTCCATCAAGGCCGGATCAAATCCCGGATGTTCCAAAGCGCCCCAGCGTGAGGTGAAGACCCCACCCGGGGAGCCATCGATCGTCCGTGGTCCGATGCGTCAAGGACAGGCTTAAATCGACGCGCCAGCATTCGCACGACGGAGAGTAGGAGGCGGACAGCGCCTGCTGGGTGAGCGGGTCCAGGGGCCTGGCGCCAGCCGGCTGGTTGGGGGAGATGATGGCGTCGTAGCCAACGGTGAGCCCGAACGGGAACCGGTAGGCGGCGCCCGCGGTGAGCAGCTCCGCGCGGTCCTGGGTCCCCGGGTCGGGCGGCGGCCCCACCAGCGCGTCCGCGCCGCGCCGCAGCCGTTCGGAGCCGTCGATCAGCAGGCGCTCGTAGCGCGCGCCGGCGCGGTGCCCCTGACCGTCGTCCAGGCTCACCGCCGCCGCCAGCTGGGTCAGCCGCCGCTCCGCGAAGCTGTAGCGCGCGGTCGCGTCGGCGCCGAGCCACCCCGCGTGCACCGCCGCGAGCGCGGAGGTGTCGCCGGGCCGGCGCTCCAGCACGTCGTATCCCTGGGCCAGCGAGAGCCGCGCCAGCTCCGCCACCTGTCCCTGCCGGCGCGAGAGCAGCCGCTGGTCCAGCTCCGCCACCACCTGCAGCAGGCCCACCTGCGGGACGGAGGCGTCCAGCTCGTCGTAGCGCCCCGGCGGCGCGCCGGTCACCACCGGCACCGAGCGCAGCTCCACGGACGGGGTGATGGTGTGGCGCAGCGTCCCCGAGGCGAAGGTGCGCGAGAGCTGGGTGTCCACCGCCACGCCCGCCATCGGATATCCGCGCTGCGTGAGCTGCCGGGTGATCTCCCCGAAGTAGACGTCCTGCCGGTACGCCAGGTACGGGGAGATCCGCGCCACGTCGCCGGCGCGGATCAGCGCGGCGAGGCGCGGGCGCAGGTCCAGGCGGTCGCGCGCCTCGCGCTCTCCGGACTGGAAGGCGCGGTCGCCCTGCGAGCCGTCCAGGTCCGGCGCCGCCGGGTCGAAGCTCCCGTCCGTCCCCTCGTCGCCGGTGCGCCCGAGGAACGGTGCCACGCGCGAATACTCCGCGGCGAAGCTGAAGGAGAGCGGCCCCCAGACCGGCCGGTCGAGCAGCGCGTAGCTGAGGGCGGGGAGGCGCTGGAGCACGTTGGGGCCGGCGCCGGGGTCGAACAGGGAGTAGCCCCAGCGGGTGTCCTGCCGGAGCGTCACCTCCAGCCCGGCGTAGTGGTCCTCGCCCCGGTGGGAGAGGACGGCGGTGGAGCGGAAGTACTGGGTCTCGCGCAGGAGCACGTCCGCGGTGAGGTCCTTGATGTAGTCCCCGTCCGAGACGGCGGAGAGGTCCGCGCGGAGCCCGAACCCGCGGCCCAGGTCCTCCTCGTGCCGGAAGGCGCCCTCGAAGCGGAGGCCGGGCCACCGCAGGTCGTAGAGCGCCCCCAGATGCGCGCGGCCGGAGGAATGGTCGCTGGGGACCCAGCGCAGCTCCGCCGACAGCCGCGGGCCCTGGACGCCGAGCAGCGGGTCGGAGCCGCCGAAGAAGTAGCCGGGGGCGAGCGTGAGGTCGGCGCTGGGGCCCAGGGTGACGAACAGCGGCTGCGCCAGCTCGACGCCGGAGAGGTAGGTGGCGCCGGCGCGCGGGACCAGCAGCCCGGTGCGGCGGTCAGAGAGCGGGACGTACGCCCACGGCAGCGGGAGCACCGGCACGCCGTGGACGTAGACCACCGGCCAGGTGAGGGTGACGCGCTCGCCCAGCTCCACGTCCGCGCGGGCGGCCTGGATGCGCCAGGACGGCTCATCCGCCTTGCAGTCGCAGGGGGTGAAGGCCAGGTCGTCCACCGCGAAGCGGCTGGGCCCCAGCCGCTGGATGCGCCGCCCCTTCAGGGTGAGCGCCGTCTCGCCCAGCGCCCGCAGCGCCTCCGGCGTCTCCGCCCTCCGCAGCGCCGCCGGGTCCACGTTCCGCTTCTGCATGAACAGGCCGCCCTCGATGGTGGCCTCCAGGGAGCGGACGTCGATGGCGATCTCGTCCGCCACCGCCGCCATCAGGCCCATGGCCAGCAGCACGTGGCCCCGGGCGACGGCGCGCTGCGCCTGCTCGTCGTAGGCGATCTGGTCCGCGTGGAGGGTGGCCCGCTCCGTCTCCAGCAGCGCGTGGCCGCGGACGGTGATGACCTTCGCCTCCCGGTCGTAGGTGAGCTGGTCCGCGCTGAGCTCGACCCGCTCGCCGGTGACCAGCTCCAGCTCGGTGGCGTAGGGCGCCGGGACCTGCTGGAGCAACAGGGGCGCGAGCAGGAGGGCCGCGGCGATCACGGGCCCTTCGCGCCCGCGTTACCGGCGGCCGCCGGACTGGAAGTCGACGTACACCTCGTTGCCTTCCTGCTTGGCCTCGTAGGGCACGTTCTCCTTGAGCTTGATCTCCACCCGCACGGTGCGGGTGGACCCGCGGCGCGGGTGCACCATCGCCACCGCGCCGTTGAAGTACGAGGTGTCCATGAACCGGGTGTTGTTGTTGAGCGCGATGCCGGTGTTCTCCAGCTCCAGCACCACCTCCTTGTCGCCCCCGCGCGAGAGCGAGTAGCGCACCGGCTCGTTGGTGCGGACGTAGACCCGCTGCGTCCCCGAGTCCTGCTTGAACCCCACGAAGGTCATCGTCTTGCGGCGGCTCGAGACGCCCAGGCTGGACGAGGACTCCACCTCGCCGCCCCCGCCGCGCGACTCGGCCACCGCCACCCGCTGCTCCTGGCGCGCCTCGGCGGCCTCCTGCTTCTTCCGCTCGCGCTCGGCGGCCGCCTCCTCGGCCCTGGCCTTCTTCTCCTCGGCCGCGGCCTGCCGCGCCGCCTCCGCCTCCTGTCGCTTCGCCTCGCGCTCCGCCGCAGCCTCCTCCGCCTTCCGCTTCTTCTCCTCCGCCGCGGCCTGGCGCGCCGCCTCCTTCTCCTGCCTGGCCGCGTCGCGCGCCGTCACCGTCTCATCGGCCTTGGACTTCTTCTCCTCCGCGGCGGCCTGGCGGGCGGCCTCCTCCTCCTGCTTGGCGGCCTCACGCGCCGCCGTGGCCTCCTCCGCCTTCTTCCGCTTCTCGTCCAGCGAGGCCTGCTTCGCCGCCTCCTGCTCCTGCTTCTTGGCGAACGCCGCCGCCGCCGCTTCCTCCTGCTGCTTCTTCTTCTCCTCCGCGGAGGCCTGCCTGGCGGCCACCGCCTCCTGCTTCTTCGCCTCGCGCTCCGCCGCCGCCTCCTCCGCCTTCCGCTTCTTCTCCTCCGCGGCGGCCTGCCTGGCGGCCTCCGCCTCCTGCTTCTTCTGCTCGGCCGCCGCCTTGCGCTCCGCCTCGGCCTGCTCCTTGGCCTGGCGCTCCGCCTCCTTCTTGGCGATGGCCTCCTCCTTCGCCTTCTGCTCGGCGGCCGCCTTGTCCGCGGCGGCCTGTTCCTTGGCGGCCTTGTCCGCCGCGGCCTTCTCGGCGGCGGCTTTCTCCTTGGCGGCCTTCTCCGCCGCGGCCTTGTCCACCGCCGCGACCTGGGTGCCGGCCGGCTGCTCGGTCTTCGGGGGGGCGGCCGCCACCGGTTCGCTGGCGGCGCCGCCGGCGCCCAGCACCTTCACCACCAGGGTGGTGTTGGCGCTCTGGATGTCGGTCTCGTACTCCTTCTCGAAGCCGATCAGCACCCGGGCGATGGCGGACGCGTCCGAGCCGTAGCTGGCGGTCTTGATGGCGGTGACCACGCCGTTGCCCACCTGCTGCTCGTCCGCCACCCCGGAGAACACCGCCTCCGAGATGTCGATCACCAGGCGCGCCGGGTCCGTCATGGTGAAGGTGGTGAAGTTCGGCTTCTTGCTGCCGACGATGGTGATGGTGCCGGCGCTCACCTGCACCTTGGTGATGGTGTTGAGCTCCAGCTTGTCCTGCGCCGACGCCGCCGCCGCCAGCATGGCGGAAGCGACCGCGACGAGCCGCGTCACCGACCTCATGGTCACCCCTGGGAAGATGTGGTGAACGCTAGCAATGGGCACAAG
>Ga0209382_10008211_pt1 | contig 13169 bp, 13 predicted proteins | sample SoiMetdeltSBSDD5_FD_187599 | JGI IMG/M metagenome (GOLD analysis project Ga0209382, IMG submission 187599) | Bulk soil microbial communities from a Populus tree surrounding site in Tennessee, USA - Soil MetaG P. deltoides SBSDD5 (SPAdes) (version 2) | ecosystem: Environmental > Terrestrial >... | reverse complement strand
GCCAGGACCCCCCTCGGTGGCACCTCCACCCCGTCCCGTGACCCCGCACCCGCGAACGAACCTCGCTCCCCCGTCGAGGCTCCGGTTCGGCCCCCGCGGCACCCGCTCCCCCATCTCGCCGTCGTCAGCGAATAGCGCGTCGAGTGGCCTCGGGCGAGGTCAACGACTGGTGGCCGGCGGTCTCGCCGCAGCGCGAACCTTCTCGGCCCACGATTGTGCTTCGGCGAGGACCGCTGCCTCGTCAACGGTCAGCACTTTCCGATTTCGCATCAGCACCCGACCGTTCACGATCGTATTCCGCACATCGTCACCATGAATCACGTAGACGAGGTGCGACGTCGGATCGTACATCGGCGTCTGCCGGGCACCGGATGCCGCAACCGTGATGAGGTCGGCACGTTTCTTCGGCTCGAGCGATCCGATGCGCGCCTCGAGTCCCAGTGCGCGCGCGCCCCGAATGGTGGCCATCTCGAGAACCGTACGGGCGCTCAGCGTGGTCGGGTCCACGGTCTCGTGCTTGTGCAGCAACGCCGCCACTCGCATCGCTTCGAACATGTCGAGGTCGTTGTTGCTCGCCGCCCCATCGGTGCCGAGCCCGACCGTCACACCAGCGCGCAAGTAGGCCGGGACAGGCGCGAGACCACTCGCCAGCTTCATGTTGCTTTCCGGGTTGTGCGAGACGCTCACTCCCCGCAGTCTCAGAACCTGAATGTCTGCATCATTCACCCACACGCCATGGGCGGCCAGTACGCCCGGGCCGAGGAATCCCAGGCCTTCGAGGTAGGCGACGGAAGACGACGCCCGGCGTTCCTGTGCGACTCTGTTCTCGTCGTTGGTTTCGGCAAGGTGAATGAGCGTGGGCACGTTGTGACGCTTTGACAGCTCCCGAGCGGCTCTCAGCGTTGGGCCATCCAATGTGTAGATGGCATGCGGCGCGACGGCGGGTGTGATCAGCGGATCGTTCTTGAACGACGTGATGAACGCATCGGCGCGCGCCAGCGCGTCTGCGGGCGTCTTGGCGTCTGCCACGGGAAACTGAATGATCGTCTGACCGAGCACGCCTCGCAGGCCCGCACGTCGCGTCTCGCGAGCGATCTCTTCCTCGAAGTAGTACATGTCCGCGAACGTCGTCGTGCCCGACTCGATCATCTCGAGCGCGGCAAGCCTGGTGCCTGCGCGCACGAACTCAGGAGAGACCGTCTTGGACTCGGCCGGGAAGATGTAGCTGTTCAACCACTCCATCAACGGCAGATCGTCGGCGAGACCGCGATAGAGCACCATGGGCGCGTGCGTGTGCGTGTTGACGAGGCCCGGCAGGATGATTTGGCCGGACGCATCGATCGTCTCGCGCCCGCGGAACTGCTTGGCGATCGCCTCTGCGGTGTCGACGGCCGCGATGTCGGTGCCGTCAATCGCAACCGCGCCGCTCTGAATGATGCGACCCGCGGTGTCGACCGTGACCACCATACCGCCGGTCACCACGAGGTCGACCTCGCGCGGGCCGGTTTGAGCGGACACGACCACGATCGCCGCCAGGGCGATGGCGACCACGGCGGGGAGCCGGGAGGGCATAGGGGGATTCTAACGGTGGTCGATCGCTAAAAGAGTAGTATTTCCGCTGTGTCCCTGCACATGATTGAGCACCCGTTGGTGCACGATGCCCTGATGGAACTGCGAGACGTCGCCACCGCGCCGTCCGCATTCCGTCGCGCCGCCACTCGTATCAGCCTGCTCATGGCGGCCGAAGCGCTTCGGTCGCTGCCCACGGTTGTCACAACTGTCACAACTCCGCTCGGTCCTGCCAACGGGCGTGTCCTGCACACCGACATCGTTGTCGTGCCGGTTCTGCGAGCCGGGCTCAGCATGCTCGAGCCCGTCCTGCAATTGGTCCCGTCGGCTCGCGTGGGGCATATCGGACTGCAGCGAGACGAGGCGACCGCGGTCGCGTCGCGGTACTACTCGAAGCTGCCGGCGGACCTCGGTCAGAGTCATGTGCTGATGGTGGATCCCATGCTCGCAACGGGAGGCAGTGCCGTGGCCGCCGTCGATCTCGTGAAAGCGTCGGGCGCCCGGAGCATCGCCCTCGTGTGCATCATCTCCGCGCCCGAAGGAGTGGCGGTGCTTCAAGCCAAGCATCCCGACGTGGACATCTACACACCCGTCGTCGACAAGGAACTCAACGCGCACAAGTTCATCGTGCCGGGGCTCGGTGACTTCGGCGATCGCCTGTACGGGACGTAGGATTTCGGTCGGAGTGTCCGGCTTCAGCCGGACCGACGCTGAACGTGGAGGCGGCCCTTCATTGGCTGAGCGAACTCGAAGGCAGACCCGCCTGTTGGTGGTTGTCGATGTCGCTGCGGCCGAGTTACACTGATCGTTCGGTCGGGCGCGTGGCTCAGCGGTAGAGCATTCGCTTCACACGCGAGGGGTCGGTGGTTCGATTCCACCCGCGCCCACCATTCGACTCGCCTTCGTCTCGCATCCGGCGAGCCGCAACGCTCGCTCATGGCGAGCCACTCTCAAGGAGAATGCGCTGAGCGAGCGACCGAAGGGAGCGAGTCGAAGGGCTTCTGACCAGAGCGCCCCTCACGATGGGAGTGGCGCCGTAGCCGCGAAGGCGAACCTGCTTGCTTCCGCCCCTCTCAGCACACATGACAATCGCTTCTACCTCGCACAGGCGCTGTAACGAGCGCCGATTACAGCACGGCGGCTGACGTGTCGCTGATAGGCGTCTTCGTCACGGTGTCGGGAATCGTCGTTGGGGCCGACACGGCCGTGCGACAGCGTGGCACGACCGACTTCGATGTCACTTCGGCGCCGAAGTTCACCGCGTGTGGGCAAGGGGCATATGCCGGGCTCACGGGGATTACTCGTTGGATCGTGGAGGATGGAGCGACCAACCGCGTGTATGACGCGATCGACGCCGTCAATGAAACCTGCGAGGGAGAGTTTCGCAAGCAACGGGACCTGCCGCTGCGGACCCTGACCGAACGAATTGGAAGGGCGCTCGTGCGCCATGTGAACGCGAACTACCCGAAGGACGCCCGCGCTCTTCTTCGGGCGACCGACGAGCAGCGCCTCATCGTGACTGGCCTGGAAAACGGCAAGGCGGTGATTTACTCGCTGAGCGTCTCACTTCGTCGGAACGTCGCAGCAGCGGTGGAGACGATGGCCGGGTGCAAGTTCCTGATTGGCGAAACCGACGGGTTCGTCGCGCTCACGCAAGGACGGGCCCCGATTCCATCGCCGCTGGCCCAACGACCGGAGGTGGAAGCGGTCCGCTCGTGCAACAACGTCACCGCCGACGATGCCAGAGCGGCGTTCCGCCTCGCCGTTGACGTGAGTCGTGACTACGCATCGAATTTCGGCTTGGAATCCGGCGTCGTCAATTGGCCAATTGACTTCGGATTCATTGATGGAAACGGTGTCCGGCCAATCGCAAGGGAAATAGATCCGCCGCAACGATGACGTCACGGCGGAAGCATCCGTTCCTGCCCCAGTACACACAAAGAGGACAGCCCGAAGACTGCCCTCCTTGTTGCCTCGAGCGTTAGCGCGTGAGCGCTGGCTACGAGGGCTTCTTGAGCGCCGCCAGCAGCGCTTGCAGCATCGACGTGTACTGCTCGTCGCTGGTGGTGAACACCTTCCTGTAGTCGTCCTCAGACAGTTTGCCGCGCTCGCCATTGAACGCAACGCTGCTGCCCGAGGAGTCGACGGTATCGAATGGTTCGTTGTTCTCTCGTTTGAACTTGAGCCCGTTGGCGCCCAGGTCCATGACGAACACCTTGGTCGCCTTTTCTGAGGCACTGCTCAAATCGGCGTAGACATCACGATATTGCTTCTGTCCGATTAGATATGTGAGCCGATCGGGCGCAGAGTACTTGGCGCCGACCACCAGGAGCTGACTGCCCTGGAAATACAACGCCGCGACGAACTGGTCAGTCCCGTGCCTGGCGGCGACCGCGTCCAGTTTCATTGCGTCGAGCAATCGAGTGAGCTCTCCGGCAACGGCCGCGGACTTCGAGTCCTGAGCGGAGAGCATGGATGGCACGAGGAGAAAACTCGCGAGGGCCACGAGGCCGAAGCCGCGGATGGCAGTCATCACAGTGTCCTCCACCTGGATTCCCGGCGAGTTGTATCACCCATCCGGTCAAACGTCAAAGGGCAACCGTCAGGCTGTTGCTTACTCGACGCGCCAGAACCGGATGACGACTTCGTTGGGATAGCGCTCGCCGGTGCCGATGAACACGCTGCGAACCAGCCACTGGAGCTCCGGTGCCGAAGTCTCGAACTTCGGGACGGTCCGGAAGTACACGAGCTTGGGATCCACGACCTCACCCCGCAACAGGCGCTGCATGACCTCCGGCGCGGCGTGGCGAATGCCAGCATTCTGCACGTAGATAAGTCGCCCGGCATCGGTCTCGAGCGTGTAACGCGTATCGAGTTCGCTGAAACCATCGGCGCCGATGATTTGCCAGTCGGCGCCCCCGGACATGACCTTTCCTTTGATTCCTGGCCCCTCAAAGGTTCCGCGGAGGATCGGGACGATGCGGCGGGTGCCACGGGGTAGCTGGCCGACTTCGAGCGGAGCGCCAACCTCGACGCGCGCCTCGAAGGCAAACACCAGTCCGGGAGCCGGAGGGCGTCGCGTTTCGTCCTGCGCTGTAAGCGCCACAGCCCCCGACAGCACAGTCGCCGCTGCGAGGCAGGCCGCGAGAGCCGTTCGCGTCATCGGCACGTCAGCCGATGAACGAAGCGTGGTCGTCGTCGCCCGGATCAGGAACTGCCCGAGGGACCGGGCCGATGTTGGGCGATCGCCGCGGACGCGACTTGAGATCGCGGAAGGCCCCCAACGCGGCCTTGATCCCCTGGAAGATCGCCATGCCGTCGCGGGCGGGGGCCAGGATCGATCGCTGCACGATCCCCACCGTGTCCTCCACGCGACGCGAGACGTCGGTCATGAGACGATCGGCGCGCTCGACTTGCGCGGTCGCCAGGGCGGCCGCACGCCGCGCGTCGGCCGACATCGCCTGCATGTTGTCGACAATGGGACGGACGTCGCGCTCCAACCGGCCCACGGTCTCGCCCATCTGACGCACCGCCCGAACCGTCAACATCAACGCGTAGATCTGACCGGCGGCCATCGACAGGACGGCCAGCGCGATGAGCCCGAGGAACGTGACTGCGAGTGGTGTCACGCGTCCTGCCCCGTTTCGCGAGAACTGTGATACTGCTCGCGCGCGCGATCGAATGCGGTCGTCAGATTATCGCGCTGCTTGTTGAGGATCTCACGACCCTGGCGGGCCGCTTCCGTCGCACGATCTTTGCCTTCACGGGCGCGCTGACCGAGGTACTCGCGGGTCTCTTCGCCGGTCGCCGGCGCGAAGAGCAACGCCACAGCCGCGCCGGCAATTGCACCGGCAATGAACGCGACGAACATCCCTCCACCACCGTTGCCCTGCTGTGACATGACGCCCTCTCCTCGGATTCGTGGTCCGGCTCGAGACCCGCGAATCAAAACAAACTGACCTTCACATTCAGATACTTCTTCGGGTCTTTCCGGATGTCGGAGACCAGGCTTTTCAACTCCGCCATCGTTCCGTTCATATTCTCATACAACTGTCGATCCCGAAGCAGCTGGCCCGCCGTTCCGTCGCCTTGCTGGAGGCCTGCCATCACCTTGTCGATGCGGTCGGAGAGTGAGTTCAGCCTGTTGTAGAGCTGCTCATCGCTGATCAGTTTGCCGGCAGTCCCCTCTCCCCTGTTGATTCGTCCGGTAATCGAGTCGAGGTTCGACGTGGTCGACGTCAGCGACTGGTGCATGGTGTCGTCATTCAGGAGTTTGCCGAGGCTTCCCTCGCCGGCGCGGATTCGTGCGGTCACCGTCTGGAGATTGTCGAGCGAGGCTTCCAGCGACTTTGCGGCTGCTGGATCGTTCATCAGGCGGCCCAGTGTGCCTCGCCCTTTTGAGATCCCGTCGGTCACTCCCTGGACGGAGATCATCAGCGCCGTCAGCTCGTTATACAGCTGTTCATCCGTGAGCAACCGGCCCATCGTGCCGCGGCCTGCCCGCAGATCGTTCACGAGCGCCGTCGTCTGTTCGATCGCTGTGCTCGCCCGCGTGGTCACGTCGCCGATGGTCCCGGTCGCGCGGCCCGAGTTGACGTATCCCCACTCCGGAATCGGCGTGCCACTACTCGCCGCCGTGATGTCGACCGCCGCCTCTCCGAGCAGCGACACAGAGCCCAGGGAAGCCAGGGAGCTCGTCGTGATGCGTGACCGATGATCCTTGTTGACCTCCATGACGACCTCAACCCGGTCACCGATGAAGTTCAACTCGCTGACCGAGCCGACTTCCACGCCTGCCACTCGCACCGGCGCCCCTTCCTTGAGCCCGGCAATGTCGGTGAACATCGTCTTGATCGAATAGCGTTGCCAGAAGAAGCCGCCGGACCCGCTGAGCAGGAAGATCAAGGTGGTCGCCATGATGATGGCGAAGATGGACACCAGTCCGATCTTCAACTCCGCCCAGGCCAGTGAACGCGTGCGTGGCATGTCTGATTCCTTCAGGAAAGAAACGACCTCAGGTATGGATCCTTCGAGGCGCGGAGTTCGGCCGCATTGCCCTCAAAGGCGAGCACACCCTCTTTCAGCATGATGAACTCGGCTTCGTCACACTTCTGCGCATCGGCCGGGGAAACGTCGTAGCCGTCTCCCCGTCGCACGGCTTCGTGCGTGGCAACGAAGAAGGCATCGCGCAGCTGATGGGTGACGATGATCGAGCTCACGCCTTCGAGGTCCCGCAGCTTGACCATCTCTTCATCGACGGTAATGGCCGTGATCGGATCGAGCCCGGTGGTCGCCTCATCGTAGAGTAGGATCCCGGGCTTGGCCGCCATCGCGCGAGCAATCGCGACGCGCCGGCGTTGGCCACCCGACAGCGCCGATGGCATCCGCTCGATGAAGTCGCGCAGTCCCACGAAACCCAGAACTTCCTCGACGCGGGCTCGCACCTTTTCGAGAGATATGACTGACTCTTCGTACAGCTTGTAACCGACGTTTTCGCCAACCGTCAGCGAATCGAAGAGCGCCCCCTCCTGAAACACCATACCGACGTCGGCACGCACCTTCATCATCTGCATCTCGGTCATCGTGTCGACACGCTCGCCGTTGACCCAGATTGTGCCGCCGTCGGGTTTCCACAGGCCGAGGATCAGCTTCAGGATCGTCGACTTGCCCGATCCGCTGGCTCCAAGGATCACTTTCGTGTGCCCGGGCAGCAACGAGAAGCTGACCTCTTTCAGCACGACCTTGTCGTCGAAGGCCAGCGACACTTTGTCGAGGACAATAACCGGCTGTTCGCTTGCCTCCGGCCTCGGCATCGTCGCCGCATTCGATGTCTCGACGTTCAATCCTCAATCCTCACGAAGGGTCCACACGTCAGGGCCCGGCGGGTACGCAAGTCAGGACCCGCCCTACTCTGCTAATAGAGCAGCGTAATCAGCAGCCTCGTCACGAAGAAGTCCACTGCGATCACCGCTACTGACGAGGCCACGACCGCGTTGGTCGTCGCACGACCGACTCCCTGCGTGCCGCCAGTCGTTCGCAGCCCCACATGACACCCAATCGTCACGATGACATAACCAAGGCAAAACGGTTTAATGATTCCCATCCACGCATCGTAGAGGTACAGCCCGTCGATGACGGAGGTCCAGTAGAGGCTCGACGCGACCCGCAACTGGAAGACCGCGATGAGCCATCCGCCGATAATCCCGACCGTGTCGGAGATCACCGTGAGAACCGGCGCCATGAAGAAGCCGGCAAGCACACGTGGCACGACGAGCTTCCGAATCGGGTCGGTCCCGAGCGCGCGCAGCGCGTTGATCTGATCGGTCACGACCATCGAGCCGAGCTCCGCGGCGATGCCGGACCCGATGCGCCCGGCCAGCATCAGACCGGTCAAGACCGGCCCGAGCTCTTTGACCATCGACGCGCTGATGAGACGACCGACGAATGGCCTCGCACCGAACTGATCGAGGGTGATGCCGGTCTGCAGCGCCAGCACGGCACCCGTGAAAAACCCCGTGAGCAGGACAACGGTCAGCGATCCGATACCAATCTGCTCGAACTGCTCGACGACATCGTGGAAGTAGAAGGGGCGTGAGATCGCGCCCCGCACCGTCGCGATTTGCAGGCGGACGTACTCTTGAACCTCGAGGACCGCGCCCTTCAGCCAGGCGTCGAGAAGTTGGACCACCTATCTGCCCGCCGTGAGGCCGAGTTCGCGGTTGCGCAGCGTCTTGAGCGTGTCGCGCACGGCCGCGGCGCGCTCGAAGTCGAGATTGGCGGCCGCCGCCTTCATGTCGGCCTCGAGGCGAGCGATCTCGGCATCGAGCTCGGCCTGCGTCCTGAACGTCTCGCGCTGATTCGCTGCTGGTGTCATGTAATCGCGCTCGTACACGCTGCTCAGCACATCGTCAATCTGGCGGACCACGGATTCCGGCGTGATCCCGTGTTCCACGTTGTACGCCTCCTGCAGCGCCCGGCGTCGATTGGTTTCGGCGATCGCCGCCTGCATGGATGCGGTCTTTTTGTCAGCGTACATGATGACGCGTCCATTGACGTTTCGTGCTGCCCGCCCCGACGTCTGAATGAGCGAACCGGACGACCGCAGGAAGCCCTCCTTGTCGGCATCGAGGATCGCCACCAGCGAGACTTCCGGTAAATCGAGCCCCTCTCGAAGCAGGTTGATCCCGACCAGCACGTCGAACGCCCCGCGCCGAAGGTCGCGAAGGATCTCGACCCGCTCCAGCGTGTCGATGTCCGAATGCAGGTAGCGCACCCGCACCCCCAACTCCTGATAGTAGGTGGTGAGGTCTTCCGCCATCCGCTTGGTGAGCGTGGTCACCAGCACTCGTTCTTTGCGCTCCGCCCGGTCCCGAATTTCAGCCAGCAGATCGTCGACCTGTCCCCGAACTGGCCGAACCTCGATTGGCGGATCCATCAACCCGGTCGGCCGGATGACTTGTTCGACCACGACACCTGCGGCTTTCGAAAGCTCGTAGGGACCCGGCGTGGCGGACACGAACACGACCTGCCTGACCCGTTGTTCCCACTCTTCGAAGTTGAGCGGACGATTGTCGAGCGCGGACGGGAGCCTGAAGCCGTAGGCCACCAGCACTTCTTTTCGTGATCGATCGCCGTGATACATCCCACGGATCTGCGGCACGGTCTGGTGACACTCGTCCACGATCACGAGGGCGTCTTCGGGCAAGTAATCGAGCAGCGTGGGAGGAGGGGCGCCGGGCGGCCGGCCAGTCAGATGCCTCGCGTAGTTTTCGATCCCGTGGCAATACCCGATCTCACGGATCATCTCGAGGTCGAACATCGTCCGCTGGTGCAATCGCTGGGCCTCGAGCAGCTTGCCTTCGGATTCGAGCAGCGCGCGATGCTCTTCGAGCTCACGCTTGATCGATTCCACCGCCACCTTGGTGCGATCGCGCGAGGTGACGAAGTGCGACTTCGGATAGACGGCGATCTTGTCGAGACGTCGAATGACCTTTCCGGTCAGAGGGTCAAACCACGCGAGCTCATCGACCTCGTCGCCGAAGAGACCGATGCGCAGTGCGTGCTCTTCGTACGACGGCACGACCTCGACGATGTCGCCGCGGACGCGGAAGGTGCCGCGACCAAACTCCATGTCGTTTCGTTCGTACTGGATCTCGACGAGCTTTCGCAGAATCTGGTCGCGGTCGATGCGCTGGCCCAGTTCGAGCGGGAGCAGCAGCCCGTAGTACGCCTCGGGAGAACCCAGGCCGTAGATGCACGACACGCTGGCGACGATGATGACGTCGCGTCGTTCGAAGAGCGATCGGGTGGCAGAGAGACGCATCCGATCGATCTCGTCGTTGATGGTGGCCTCCTTCTCGATGTACGAGTCGGTGGCCGGCACGTACGCCTCGGGTTGGTAGTAGTCGTAGTAGCTGACGAAATACTCAACAGCGTTCTCAGGAAAAAAGCGCTTGAACTCCTGATACAGCTGCGCCGCCAGTGTCTTGTTGTGCGCCATCACCAGCGTCGGCCGATTCACGTGGGCCAGCACCTGCGCCATGGTGAACGTCTTCCCGGAGCCGGTCACCCCGAGCAGGACCTGGTGAGAATCGCCGCGATTCAAGCCCTCGACGAGCTCAGGCACGGCATGCACCTGGTCCCCGCGGACTTCGAAGTCGCTGACGAGGTTGAATCGATCGTGAACGGAAGGCATGTGCGGTGGACCGTGGTTGTGTGGACGGTGGATTCCGGTTCCGGGTTCGCCCTTCTCAGTGCCGGAAATCGCGCATCCCGTAACTCCCCACTATCACCCATCCGCCGCATGCGTGTCCACACATGGCTGAACTCTGAACCCGGAACAGGCAACCCAGAACCGGCCGCCTAATTCGCCCGATACGGCGCGAAGTAGCCCTTGCGGGCCTGAATGCGAGTGCCATTCCCGGCGGGTTGGCGCACTCGTATCTCCACCTTGCGCCAATGGCCGTCGGTCGCGGTGTTGGTTGAGACGTATCCGAGTGTGTATTGGGCCTTTACCTGCGAAACGATGGTGTCGTACGCCTCTTCGATTTCTTTCATCGTCGTTGGGAAGAAGGCGTTGCCTCCGCTTTCAGTGGCCATCTGCGTCAGCCGGAGGCGCTGATCGGATCGCGATCCGCTCGACTGATTCTGAAGGAATCCGATTGCGTAGACCATTACGTCGGACGCGCGAATCAGCGTCATCGCATCACCGAAGCGAATCGCGCTGCGAGTGTCACCGCCGTCGGTAAAGACCACCAGGATTTTTCGCCCGGTCAATTCCGCGGCACCGTCAAGGTACACACCCAGCGCGTCGTACATCGCAGTGAAGCCTTCGGGCTTGCGGGAGCGGATGCGTTCGACAAGCCGGGGAAAGTCCTGCTGGCTGAACTTTGTGACACGCACCTCGGTGTCGAAGTCGACGAGGGTCATGTCGCGCGCGTAGTTCATCGTGTTGAGAAACTTGATCGCCGCCGACCTCGACATCTTGATATCGGCGTCCATGCTGCCACTGGTGTCGAACAGCAGCCCGATGTGGAGTTCCGGGCCGGTTTCCAGGTCGTCACCGCGCGCGAACTGTTGAAGGGTTTGTGGCTTGCCGTCCTCGAGGACCTCGAAATCCTCACGTGCAAGGTCGGTCAGGTGTTGCCCGCGGCGGTCGGTTACGGTCGCTGTGAGGCTGACGAGCTCGGTTCCGGTCCGAAAAGTGGCCTGCTGGGCGGCGGGATGGGCCAGAGAGGTGGCCAGAATGACGGCAAATACGCTGCTCGTGCCCCTGACCATGGAACATGATAGCCGGTTGGAGGGTGCCGATCGCTCGAATGCGGGGTCTGCAAAACAAGACCCGGCCTGCGAATTTTGGGGATAGGGCTGCGGTAGGCCCCTTTTGTGGGCCAGCCGCGAAGCTGGCCGCCCGTAATGTTCCCTGGCCGCGGAGCGTATAATGGTCGTTTGTCGCCTATGTCTAGGGTTCCACGGCGAGGGACGAGCACCGAATGAGGTGCCTCGCCGCCTGCCAGACGGAGCTGGCGATCAGGATGCTCGACGAGATCCTGTTGCCCAGCTTTGAAGTCGAGTTCCTGGTCGAAAGCAAGCCGCTCGCGCGTCGCCTGCACGACAGTGGTCTAAATGTCGTGTTCGGCGACCTGAAGCGTACCGACACCTATCTGAAGGCCGACCTCACACCAGGGACGTGCGTGGTGGTCGAGGACAACGGCCGCAAGAGCCTCCGCAAAGTCCTCGAGGCCATCTGGGATGCGGGGGGCACCCTGGTTTACGTCCTCGGCGTCGGCACCTCACATACGCGCAAGCGTGAGGAAGAGCTCAAAGCGCAGTTTCCGGAACTCAACTACCTGGCCCTTTCGGAACTCTTCGGCGGTCCGCTTCTCACCGAGTTCAGTCGCTCCCTTACCCGTCTCAAGGTTCAGCAGTACCAGCGATTCTTCAGCGACGCCGACCGAGTCCTCATCCTCCTGCACAACGATCCCGATCCCGACGCGCTCGCCAGTGGCCTGGCGCTTCGCAACGTGCTGCGGCGCAATCGGCAGACGGCGGTGATCGCGGCGTTCGAGGGCGTGACCCGGCCCGAGAACCAGCGGATGATGAACCTGCTCGACATCCAGATCGAGATCATGACCGCGGCGCATGTCAACGACTTCGATCGGATCGCGATGGTCGACGTGCAGCCGCACTACTTCGGCGGCGAAATCGACCGCGTCGATCTGGTCATCGATCACCATCCGGAGCAGTCGGGCTACACGGCCGTTTACAAGGACATCCGCGTCGATTACGGATCCACGTCGACGATTCTCACTGAGCACCTGCGCGCGGTGGACGCCAACATCTCGGAACGGACCGCGACGGCCATGCTCTACGCAATCAAGTCCGACACGTTGTTCTTCAACCGGCAGGCGAACCGCGTCGACATCGAGGCGTTCTCGTATCTGTACCCGCTTGCTGATGCCACGCTCATCCGCAAGATGGAGGGCGCGGAAATCACGATGGACCGGCTGGACTACGTGCTCAAGGCACGGCAGAACGGCCGCCTGACCGAGCAGGTCTTCTGCGCGTTCCTGGGCACGACGCCACGCGAAGACTTCATCCCCTACGTCGCGGATTTCTACCTGCAGCTCGAGAACGTGCAGTGGACGATCATCTCGGGCATCGTCAACGACACGCTCGTGATGTCGGTGCGGAATCTCGGGTACTCACGCAACGCTGGTGAGTTCGTGCGGAAGTACTTCAACGAGATCGGCAGCGCCGGCGGCCACCGCGCGATGGCCAAGGCGGTCGTGCCGCTGCGCAACTTCAAAGAGAAGTTCGGCAACCTTCAGGCCGACGAGTACACCAGCCTCGTCCTCGGACTGGCGCTCGAGTTCCTCCACGAGCATCAGACGCCCGAACGGAAGCTCGTCAAAGCGTAGGGCCTACTGGAACAGCTTTAGATCGACAGCTTCCCCCATTGCCTTGTAACCGGCATCACCCGGGTGCAGGTGATCTCCGGAATCGTAGGCGGGCAGGAACTTCGTCGGCGCGGCCGGATCCCGTGTCACCTGATCGAAGTCGATCACGCCATCGTAGGCGCCGCTCGTGCGAATCCACTG
>Ga0209382_10008210_pt1 | contig 13171 bp, 8 predicted proteins | sample SoiMetdeltSBSDD5_FD_187599 | JGI IMG/M metagenome (GOLD analysis project Ga0209382, IMG submission 187599) | Bulk soil microbial communities from a Populus tree surrounding site in Tennessee, USA - Soil MetaG P. deltoides SBSDD5 (SPAdes) (version 2) | ecosystem: Environmental > Terrestrial >... | reverse complement strand
GGTCTTGATCTGCGACGTGAAAGACCCGGTGACCGGCGGCAATTACTCCCGCGACCCGCGCTTCGTGGCCAAGAAGGCCGAGGAGTACGTCAAGAAGATAGGTCTGGCCGACACCGTATACATCGGCCCGGAGCTGGAATTCTTCATCCTCGATAACGTCAGCTTCGATCAGGGCTACAACTTCGGTTTCTACTACCTCGACTCAGAGGCGGCCTTCTGGAATTCGGGCCGTGAGGGGACGCCGGATCGCCCGAACCTGGGCCATCGCCCGCGCTACAAGCAGGGCTATTTCCCGGTCCCGCCCGACGACCACACCCAGGACATCCGTTCCGCAATGGTACTGGCCCTCGAAAGCGTCGGGGTCAAGATCGAAGTACATCACCACGAAGTGGCCACCGGAGGCCAGACTGAAATCGACATGCGCTTCGACACGCTGACCAAGATGGCGGACAAGGTGTATTGGTACAAATACGTCACCAAGAATGTCGCGCGCAAATACGGCAAGACCGTAACCTTCATGCCCAAACCGATCTTCCAGGACAACGGCTCGGGCATGCACACGCACCAGTCGTTATGGAAGGAGGGGAAGAACCTCTTTTACGAGAAGGGCGGCTACGCCGACCTCTCGCAGACCTGTCTTTATTACATCGGCGGCATCTTGAAGCATGCGCCGGCGCTCTGCGCGCTGATCGCGCCGACGACCAACTCCTACCGCCGTTTGGTGCCGGGTTACGAGGCGCCGATCAACCTGGCTTACAGCCAGCGCAATCGCTCGGCCGCGGTGCGCATCCCGATGTACTCGAAGTCCGAAAAGGCCAAGCGCATCGAGTTCCGCACCCCCGACCCGACTTGCAACCCGTACTTGTCGTTCGCCGCGTGCGTGATGGCGGGGCTCGACGGCGTCGCCAACAAGATCGACCCCGGCGCGCCTTTCGACAAAGACCTCTACGAGTTGCCGCCCGAAGAGGCCGCCGAGATCAAACAACTCCCGGGCTCGCTCGACGTGGTGCTCGACGCGCTGGAGACCGACCACTCCTTCCTGCTCAAAGGCGACGTCTTCACTCCCGACCTGATCGAGACCTGGATCGAATACAAGCGCAAGAACGAAGTGGACCCGATCCGGCTGCGCCCGCATCCGTGGGAGTTCGCGCTCTATTTCAACATCTAAACCCGATACGAGCCGCCGCTAAAAACAAAACGCGGACGAGAGCTGATGGATCTCGTCCGCGTTTTGTTTTTGTCTCTATATTGTCGTCAATTCATTGTTGCGCCGAACCTTTCAACTTTTCTGACCACCCCGCGTCATGCTTTCGAGGTCATAAGTTGTCCCCGCTTGAGCGGGGCGAAGCCGGTTCATCCAGTAAGCCCAGGCCACCAACAATGAGCAGAGAATCAAACCGTTGATTCCTGCCTTGACAGGGTTGGGATCTATCCCCCTTTTGATGTTTCCGTACCACAACAGCGTGATAAAAGCGATTACGGGCCAGAAAGCGTATATGCCTGCGCGCTTTTTGGGATGCGCGGCGCGAACGTAAAGGATGATGGCGAGTAACCAGAAACCGCCTTCGATGATCAAGGTTGCGGGTATGGAATTCCATAATCCCAATCCGTAAACCGCAGACGTCCCTGGCGCGAGCGGCATATCAGGATTGTGCGCAATAAAATCTAGCAGCCAGTGGCTAAGAACGGCTGCGAACAGCAGCCAGGCCCCTCGCGCGTGACGCCGCCACAGGAAATAGGCTGCCGCGAACAGAGCCGCCCAAATCGCGTTCATCAACAGGCTGTGGCTGTAAGCGAAAAAGATGTTGCGGACAAAATTGAGGGCGACAAAGCGATTTCTCGCGACCTCAGGATCGACATCGAAGTGTTCGATTCCCACAATCAGGAAAGCAAAGCAGAGCAGATCGGCGAGAATAACCGCCAGCATCCAGGCGCCGAGAGAAATTTTCGGCTCAATCCGCTTTGCGACCAAACCCAACGCTAAGTGTCCGACAAACATGCTTGCCCCCATTCATCTATCTTGTATTTTTCCCGCAGCAGGCGCAGGTTCTCACGCTCCCTGCTTTCCTGGTCTGAATAGAAGCGCGCTTTTTCGAATTCATGCTCAAAGATGGCGTCTACAAGCCGGCTCAGTATGAATAAAATGCGCTCTTGAGCCTCAATCACCTCGTCAGGCGGCGCGCTCTGATGCAAGTTCGCGCGCATTCCGGACTCGTCGACTAGGTCGATGATCTTGTAGAACGTATCTCTGCTGACGCCGAGAGGCCGCATTCTAAGCAAAAGCCAGTGGGCTTTGGCCGACGCGGAGATGTTCGATTGGCGGGCGTCCTGTGTGAATTTGGCGCCCCACTCCGCCCCCGCCCCGATCACCAGGCCGGCAAGTTCCGCGAGGACAAAGCTAGCGAAAACGGCCCATCCACGCTCACGGCGTTCCTCAGCCGCCTCTTCGAAGGCGGTCAACATCTCATCGGCAAACAACGCTCTGTAATCCGCCGGATATAGCCGGAGCAAAATGTCGTAGGCTAGCTTCAGTTCCATTTCATACCGGTCTTATTTTAAGGCGGGCTGTCGCCGTCCGCGTCAATTGCTTCATTCGATCCAACTCCAGTTCCAACTGTCTGAGCCCCGTCGGAGTCAGTTTGTATGCTTGTTTCTCTCTAGATTTGTCTTCCTGATTGAAACGCGCGATCCACCGATCCTTAAGCAGCCGGCGGATAGCGCCGTATAGTGTGCCGGTGCTCAACCGAACCCGGCCGTTACTCAGAGTTTCAATGTCCTTTATCAATGCATATCCGTGGCGAGGCTCCTCCGCCAAGCTCATCAGGATTAAAAGGACCGGCTCGGACAGCGGTTTGGTTTCCGCGTCTTTAGGTTGTGTGATGACGTGTCGCATGACGACATATTATGGCCGTGAGGTTAGAACTGTCAATCCACACTGCGACAAGGTCGCGTGTTCCGATTCAGCGAGTTGATTGAGAGAAACGGCCCGGTTCTGTGGCGCTGAGTATCTCTTCGAAGATGCGGTTAACTTGGCCTGTGTGGCGCCGGTAATCGCGCAGTAGCTGTTCGGCGGCGGCGCCGAGGTCGTTGTCGTAATAGCCCAATCGGCGGGCGCATGCGGCCAATTCCTGCCCCTCGATCGGGAGCGAGTGTGTTTGCGCGTCGTTGACCATTTGGAGTTTGTTCTCGACGTCGCGCAGGAAGACGTAAGCTCGCGTGAGCGTCTCGCATTCTTCCGCCGAGATGAATGATTGATCGCTAAGCGCGCCGAGCGCTTTCAGCGTGTTGCGCTCGCGTATTTGCGGCGTCCGGGCGCCGTGGCAGACTTGGAGGGCCTGGATGATCAACTCGATTTCGCGGATGCCGCCTGCGCCGAGCTTGACGTTGCGGCTGCCCCGCTGTTTTAGGGATATCCGCTGATCGATTTTGCGCTTGATGCCTCGCACCTCTTCCAAAGTTTTGAGGTCGAATGGCCGGTCGTAAATGAACGGGCGCGCCATTTCGAGGAATCTCCGGCCCAGCGAGTGGTCGCCCGCGACAGGCCAGGCTTTCAGTAGCGCCAATCGCTCCCACGTCTCGCCGCGCGATTTGTAATAACGCTCAAAGCCGTCGAGCGAGTAGGCGATATTGCCCGCCTTGCCTTCCGGCCGCAGCCGGAGATCGACGCGGTAGACGTAGCCCTCACCAGTGAATTCGCTCAAGGCCACGGTGATCTTCTGACAGAGGCGGCGAAAATACTCCGAGGCCGACATCGTCGCGGCCTCTTCCACGACCTCTTCCTGGTCGGACGCGTAGAGATAGATCAGGTCGACGTCCGAGCTGAAGTTAAGCTCGCCGCCGCCGAGCTTGCCCATCGCCAAAATGGTGAAGCCGCCGAAAGCCTTTCTGGGAATCCCGTATTCGCGGCGCAGCGCGGATGAGCAAATCCAATGCGCCGCCGAGATCAACGCTTCGGCCAGGGTCGAGAGGTCGGCCAGAGTCTCTTCGACCGAACAAAGCCGCAACAAATCGCGCACGCCGATTCGCAACGTCTCTCTTCGCTTGAGGGCCCGCAGGTAATCGAGCCGTTTCCGCTCGTCGGTGATCGTCCTCAGCGCTCGCGCCAACTCGCGCTCGATCTCGCGCTTTTTCCGGGCGCCGTAGAGAATCTGCGGGTCGGTCACCCAATAGAGATAATGCGGGTCGCGGATCAGGATCTCGGCCATATACGGGCTGCCGCCGAAGGTCTTGGCCAGAATCTCCAACGTGCGCGGAGAGTCTTTGAGGTAGGAGAAGAGATGAATTTTGTTGGCGGCGGCGCGGGCGAATCTTTCGAGATCGTTGATCGCCTGATCAGGGTCCGCCGACTGCGATGCGTTGTCCAGCAAATCTTCGAGAATGTCGGCAAGCGACTGGCGCGCCGGAGCGTCGTCCGCCAGCGCTTGCAGGTTAGCGTCCGCCTTGGCCGGTTCTTTGAATCCGTAAGGGCTGAGCAGCGCGACGACCTGCTGTGGGTCGAGGCGCGGGGCGAGCAGCAGGTCTTTGACGTTCGGCGGTGTCATAACTCAATGATAAGATAAGAAGCTGCAGACGGGAATTGTTCCGAAATCAAAGGTTAACCGGCGCGCATCTTGCGCGCAAATCCCCGCCGTTCTATTGAGGAGTGTGGCGTGATCAGCGCAGAGTCAAAGCAGGCGATAGAGTCTCTCTGTCCGGAAGTCAGCAAGGAGGTCATTCAAGATTTCTTCGCCCGGATGGACGAGGATTACTTTGCGACATTCTCTGCCGAAGAAATCTCGACACACATCAAAATGTCCTGCGAACTCGGGCCGCAGAGTCCCGCGCAATGTCGCGTCACGCCGCGCGGGCCGGACGAATTCGACATCGTGATCGTCGGATTCGATTACCTTTCGGAGTTCTCGATCTTTTGCGGTTTGTTGTCGGCATTCGGGTTGGACATCCGCGCGGGGAACATCTATTCGTTCGCGCGGCGGCAGCCCGGAGAAGAGCGCCCTCGCTTGGCGCGGCGGGCGACCAGGGGCAAAGCGCCGCAATCATCGCCGCGCAAGATAGTGGACGTCTTCGATGTCCGCGCCAAGCCGGGAGAGACCTTTGATGAGGCGAAGCGGCGCGAGTTCGAACAAGAGTTGCAAACGCTCGTCCGGATGTTGGCGTCCGGCTCGGACGAGAGGGCCAGGGAGCGTTTGAATCGCTTTCTGACGGAGCGCATCGAGAAGATGAATGAGCGTTTGAGCGGCCTGCTCTCTCCCGTCGAGGTTCGCTTCGACAATCAGCTCTCTCGCGATTGGACTGTAATGGACGCGCATTCCGAGGACGCCTTCGCCTTCCTCTACGCCTTCTCGAACGCGCTCAGCATTCGCGGCATATACATCCACAAAGTCGAAATCCGCAGCGTCGGGCGCGAGGCGCGGGATCGCTTCTTCATCGCGGATAGTTGGGGGCGGAAGATCGAAGACGGGCGGGAGCAAGAGAGGCTGCGGACGACCGTCGCGCTGATCAAACAGTTCACCCGCTTTCTGCCCGAAGCCCCGGACCCGGCCAAAGCGATGCGCCACTTCGATCAGTTCCTGGACAAGGTCGCGGAGGAGCGCATTCCCGATCGTATGGTCTCGTTCTTCGCCGGCAATGAGGGAATGAATTTGCTCGCTCATTTGCTAGGGTCGAGCGACTTCCTTTGGGACGACTTCCTGAGTTTGCGATTCAAAGACCTCCTCCCGATTTTAGAGGACTTCACTAAGACCGAATTGAGACCGGGCAAACAATCGCTACGACAGCGGCTCGCCGAGTCTTTATCAGGATTTCGTACTTTTGAGGAGAAGAAGGAAGCCTTCAACCGGTTCAAGGACGGCCAGGTCTTTTTGATCGATGTCAAGCATCTGCTCGACCCCCAGGTCACGCTGATGGATTTCTCTCAGGCGCTGACCGATCTCGCCGAGGTCGCTCTCGACGAGGCCGCCAGGATATGTTACGAGCGCCTCTCCGATCTACACGGAGAGCCGGCGCGGGCCGAGGGTTCTCCGGCGCGGTTCACGATCTGCGGCCTGGGCAAATTCGGCGGGCGCGAGATGGGCTACGCCTCCGACCTCGAAGTGTTGTTCGTTCACGACGGGCCGGGGCGGACGAATGGCCCCAAGCCGATAGACAATGGTCTATTCTTCGAGCGTCTGGCGCAGCAGGTGGTCGAATTCATCGAAGCCCGCGAGAAGGGCGTCTTTCACATCGACCTCAGGCTCAGGCCACACGGCAAGGCAGGCGCGCTGGCCACTCCATTCGAGCGGCTGGCCGATTACTACAGCGAGAACGGAGAGGCGGCGCCGTTCGAACGCCAGGCGCTCATCAAATTGAGATGGGTGGCCGGAGACGTGGCCCTGGGCAGGCTCGTGGAAGAGCGCCGCGACAGTTTTACATACGGCGGCGCCCCCTGGGATTGGGAGAACGCGATGCATCTGCGCCGTCGTCAGGCGCGCGAACTGGTTAAGCCGGGTCAGGTCAACGTCAAATACAGCCCCGGCGGGATCATCGACATCGAGTACGCCGCGCAGTACCTGCAGCTTCTGCGCGGCAAGGATCATCCGGAACTCAGGGTCACGAACACGCTCGATGCGCTCGACCGACTGCGCGTGTTGAGCCTCATCTCAGAGGCCGAGAGCGAGATGTTGCGCGCGGCTTACCTCTTTTTGCGGAATCTGATCGACGCGCTCAGGATAGTTCGCGGCGACGCGAGCGATCTGGCTCTCCCCGAAGAAGACTCTGACGAGTTCAAATCGCTCGCCCGACGTCTCGGCTATCGTGAGCGGGATTGGAAGAGGGGCGCAGAAAAGTTGGCCGCCGACATTAGGCGATGGACGAAGGAGGTCAATTCGTATTACGTCGCGCGTTTCAATTCGCCCGCCGGCGCGGCATAGATCAGCGCCGCGCGCGTGAGAGTCTCTCGATATTTGCAACCAACGCTGTTAATAAATCGTTTCTACTTTCTGTTCATGCATGAAGATCCGGTAAACAGAATTGCAGGCGCGCTTATGAGATTTCTGGAAGGCGTAAAGATAGCGCTCGCGTCTCTGCGGGCGCATAAGTTGAGAACGTTCCTGACGCTGCTCGGCGTGATATTCGGGGTTATGACGGTAGTCGCAGTGGCCGCGGTGATCGAGGGGTTTTTCCGCTACATTGACCGCACGGTGACCGCCGACCTGGGGGCGAATACGGTGATCCTGGACAAATTCGGGTTGATCACCAGCTTCGAGGAGTTCATCAACGCCAACCGCCGCAATAAGGACATCACGCTGGCAGACGCCGAGTTCCTGCGCGAGCGGATGACGCTGGCCCAGAACGTCGGCGTGCAGGGATTTTCGAGCGCCGAGATCAGGTCGCCCCGCGAAAAGATGACCAACGTCACCGTCAAAGGTAACACGCCGAACATGGTCAACATTGATTCCACTCAGCCGGAGTTCGGACGCTACATCAGCGAAACGGACAACGAACACCGCCGCAGCGTGGCGTTAATCGGCGCGGAAATCGCCGACAAACTCTTCGGCGCGCGCGAAGTGGTAGGGCGCGAAATCAAGATCGACGGCCTGCCGTTCGAGATCGTCGGCGTTGCGAAAGAGCAGGGGTCGTTCTTCGGCCAATCGCGCGACGATTTCGTCATCATCCCGCTCTCGATACACCAGAAAGTCTTCGGCGCGCGCCAGAGCCTGACCATCTCCGTCAGAGGGTACGACGGCGCCAAACTCGAAGACGTGCAGGATCAGGTGAGGATGTTGATGCGCGCGCGCCACAAGCTCGCGTACAACGACAAGGACACTTTCGGCGTCTTCACCTCGGACGCGATCAACAATTTCGTCCAGGCGGTCTTCGGGCTGGTCGCGGCGGTCGCGCTGGGGGTGGTCTCGATCTCGCTGGTGGTCGGCGGCATCGTGATCATGAACATCATGCTCGTGACCGTGACCGAGCGGACGCGCGAGATAGGCATCCGCAAGAGCCTTGGCGCGCGCCGCAAAGACATTCTGGCGCAATTCCTCGTCGAGTCGACTACGCTCTCCCTGATCGGCGGGCTGATCGGCCTGGGCGTCGCGTATGGCATCTCTAAGATCCTGGTCAAATTCACGCCGATCCCGGCGGAGTTGCCGCTGTGGGCAGCCGCCCTGGCGATCGGCGTGTCGAGCGGCGTCGGGCTGATCTTCGGAATCTATCCGGCATGGAAGGCGGCCAGGCTCGATCCGATTGTGGCGTTAAGGTCGGAATGAACTCGGGGGATCCGAAGACATGGCGTTCAGGAAAAGAATTTCAGCCACGAATGAACACGAATGTTCACGAATGATAGCGAAGGAGAACAAACGAATCGTTCCGGGCAAGAATAAAGATTCGTGTTTATTCGTGTTCATTCGTGGCTGAAATTCTTTTCCTTGAAATCTATAGAGTCAATGCGTTTATGCTCAAACAACAGGCGAAAGAACTTTTCACTCAAGCGATGACCACGTTATGGTCGCACAAATTCCGCTCGTTCCTGACGGTGCTCGGCGTGGTGATCGGGACCGCGACCGTGATCGGCGTGGCCTCGCTGGCTAAGGGCCTCGAGGCGGGGATGAAGGAACAAATCGAGCAGTTCGGGAGCAATGTGGCCTTCGTCAGCCGCTGGGGCGGCGGCCCGCGACATAGCGATTTCACCGAGGAGGAGCGCAAGCGCAAGCCGATCACGCTCGAAGACGCTATCGCATTGAGCCAATTGCCTTCGGCGATGGCCGCGTCACCGATCCTGCGCCCTCCCGAACTGCCGCCGACCGTCAAGTTCCGCAACAACGAAGTCCGCACGCCTCAGGTTCGCGGCGTATGGGCTAGCTACGCCGATACGCGCGAAGTGAGCATCGCGCGGGGACGCTTCTTCACCGAAACCGAAGACCATCACAGCGTCGGAGTCACCGTCATCGGTCACGAGATTGCGGAGAAACTCTTCACCGGATACGAGCCGCTCGACAAAGACATTCAGGTCGGCAACAAGATCTTCCGCGTCATCGGCGTGCTCGAAAAGGCGAAAAGCCCGTTCGGCGGCGGTAACACGCCCGCCGACAGCTTCGTCTTCATACCTTACAGCGTGATGCACGCGATGTACCCGAATCAGGACGACCATTTTGTGGCCCTCGGCGCGAAACAGGGACAACTCGACAAACTGGTTGACGAGGCGACCGATCTAATGCGCCGCCGCCGCCAGGTCCCCTTCGACAAACCGAATAGTTTCGAAATCACGACGCCGAGCGGGATACTCGAAAGTTTCAACCAGATGCTGGCGATGGTGGCGATGATCGTCATTCCGATTGTCGGCGTTGCGCTGTTAGTCGGCGGCATCGGCGTGATGAACATCATGCTGGTTTCGGTGACCGAGCGGACGAAAGAGATCGGCGTGCGCCGCGCGATCGGGGCGCGCCGAGCCGACATCATTTTGCAGTTCCTGCTAGAAGCCAGCATGCTGACCGGCGTAGGCGGAATCATCGGCGTCGTCGTCGGGTTTCTAATCAGCCTTCTGCTCAATGCGGTCTTAATGCCCTCGCAAGTCCCGCTACTGTATGTCTTCATAGGATTTAGCGTCTCGGTCGCGATCGGGCTGATCGCCGGACTCTACCCCGCATTTAAAGCGTCGAGGCTGGATCCTATTGAAGCGTTGAGGTACGAATAGCTGACACGCCCTTTTGCCACGAAATATTTACCGGAAGGAGAAAATTTTAAGTAATATTCAGTAGGCTTCAGCAATCTCGTTTGATAGAATCCCCGCGGATTATTTAAGGTATCTCTCCCCCAATGTCCGCTCCTAATTTCTGCCCCTACATACCCGCTCCCAATGCCCGCTCCCAATGTCTGCCCCTGGTGTCTGCCCCCTGGTGCCTGCTCTTGGTGTCTGTTGAGCGGAGATCCTTATTGAAAGATGAAAGCGTGAAGAATAGATACTGGCGCCGTAGAGCGTTTAATAAGCGCAGGACCAGCTTCTGACATTCATCGCGGTCTCGCCTCTAACCGACACCGGAAAATACCGGAAAAACAACTATAAAGTTTGCCAGCCAACCAGCAGTTGGCCGGCTACTTGAAGTCCATTTCATTGGAGGAGAAACGTATGCCCGGAAGTAGAATAAAAAAAAGCTATAAACGATGGTTATCTATTACGCTGATTTTACTCTGCTGCGCCAGCCCACTTACGCCGATGCTCGATGTCCCAGGCCAGCAGGCCATTGCGCAGAGTCAGGGCTCTTCGAGCTTGAATTCATGTTCAGCCGGTCAACCTTATGAGGCGACCATGTTCGCCGTCACTGACAGGAACACGCTATTGAATTTCAATCCCGGCCAGCCCAGTATGATCAACAGCACGCGCTTCATCACCGGGCTGTCGCAGGGTGAAAGCGTTGTCGGCCTCGATTTCCGCGCGGCCAACGGACAGCTTTACGCGCTGACCACCGCCAACCGCCTTTATACGATCAATCCGTCCAACGGCGCTGCGACGCCTGTGGGCGCGCCGCTCGCCTTCTTGGCCGGCCAGTCCTTCGGCTTCGATTTCAATCCCACGGTTGACAGGATTCGCACGACAAGCGACGCCGATCAGACCACGCGGATCAATCCGAACAACGGCGCGCGCGCGGATGCGCCCACGCCGGACGGGCCGCTCGCTTTCGCCGCAGGCGATGCGAACGCCGGGCAGAACCCGAACATAGTCGGCTCGGCTTATACGAATAATTTCGCGGGATCCACGGCGACGACGCTTTACAATATTGATTCGAATCTCAATGCGCTCGTCACGCAGGGGACGGCCGCCGGTGTTACGCCCGTGGTCTCGCCGAACACCGGTCAGCTCTTCACCGTCGGACCGCTCGGCGTGGCGGTAGGTGGAGGGCCGGTAGGTTTCGACATCGCGCCGGTGACTAACGCCGCATTCGCCTCGTTTACGCCGAATGGGGCAAAGGCGTCGACTCTTTTCACGATCAACCTGAGGACCGGCGCGGCGACGCCTGTCGGCAACATCGGCGGAAGAGGGTTTGTCCGCGACATCGCGTACGCGGTTCGGCCTGAGACTGTTTATGCGCTTACGGCCAGCGGCAAACTGATCCGCTTCAATCCCGGGGCGCCGGGCGCCATCAGCAGTTCGCTTTCTGTCTCGGGGTTGGGCTCTGGTGAAACTCTCGTCGGCATTGATTTCCGGCCCGCGACGGGAGCGCTCTTCGGGCTCAGTAGCGCCAACCGCGTCTACAGCATCAGCACCAAGACTGGAGCGGCCACTGCGATCGGCGCGCCGCCGGCTACGGCCTTCTTGGTCGGCCAGACGTTCGGCGTCGATTTCAATCCCACGGTTGACAGGATCCGCACAGTCAGCGATGGCGATCAGACCACGCGAATCAATCCGAACAACGGCGCGCGCGCGGACGCGCCCACGCCGGATGGGCCGCTCGCTTTCGCCGCTACCGACCCGAACGCCGGACAGGACCCGAACATCGTCTCAGCGGCTTACACCAACAACTTCCTCGGCTCGCCGGCGACGACGCTCTACGACATTGACTCCAATCTGAACGCGCTCGTCACGCAGGGTACGGCCGCCGGAGTTACGCCCGTAGTCTCGCCGAACACCGGTCAACTCTTCACCGTCGGACCGCTCGGCGCCGCCGCGGGCGATTTTAATGGCATTGTCGGCTTCGACATTTCGTCGGAGACCGGCGTGGCCCTGGCCTCGTTGAATACGGCCGGCGGCACGACCACGAATCTTTTCACAATCAATTTGACAACCGGCGCGGCGACGCTCCTCGGGCCCATCGCCGCCGGCGAAATAGTTCTTGACATCGCGATTGAAGTCCGCTTACCCGAGTTTTTCGGCATCACGGCGAGCAACATCTTGGTGAGCTTCAACGCCTCGACGCCCGGCATAATCAATTCCGCGCGCGCCATCAGGGGATTGTCCGGCCGTGAAAGGATTGTCGGCCTGGATTACCGTCCGGCTACCGGGCAGCTTTACGCTCTCAGCTCGTCCAATCGTCTCTATGTCATCCTCATCGATTCCAGTAGGGCGATTGCTATTCGGGTGAACAGGACTAACGCGTTCACGCTGAACGGGGCTAGTTTTGGCTTCGATTTCAATCCCACGGTTGACCGTATTCGTTTGGTGAGCGACGCAGATCAGGACCTGCGGCTCAATCCGAACGACGGCTCGGTCGCGGGCATGGACGGGACGCTGGCTTTTGCGGCGGGCGACCCGAACGCAGGGCAGAACCCGAGCGTGGTCGGCTCAGCTTATACCAACAGTTTCCAGGGCTCGACGACGACGACGCTTTTCGGGATTGACTCCAATCTGAACACGCTTGTCACGCAGGGTACGGCCGCCGGAGTTACGCCCGCGGTCTCGCCGAACACCGGTCAGCTCTTCACCGTCGGACCGCTCAACGTGGCGACGGGTGGAGGGCCGGTAGGTTTCGACATCGCGACGCCGAGCAACGCGGGCTTCGCATCACTGACCCCGCAGGGCTCCAATCGATCGCAGTTTTACACCGTCAACCTGATGACCGGCGCGGCGACGCTCGTCGGCCCCATCGGCGGCCTCACTGAACCCGTTCTGGGCATTGCGATCGGCGGCTTTTCGCGCGGTACCGGCTTCGATATCTGTATTCAGGACGACCGCAGCGGCAGCTTTCTGCAGTTTGACTCCTGCACCGGCGATTACCAAGTCGTCAAGTGCGGCCGCGGCGGATTCCTCTATACCGGCAAGGGAGATACGAACCGCGCAGGCAACCTGCTGACGCTACGCGGCGACAGGGTATTCGCCCTGGTCAACATCAGTCCGATGGCCCAGGCCAGATCGGGCCTCGCGGTGGTCAAGGTAGGTCGAGTTTTGACAATAAACGACAGGGACACGAGTAACAACACGTGCCGCTGCCGTTGAGAAGACCGCAGGTAGACAAGTAGACAAGGGGAAGGGGAGACAAGGGGACAAGGAGAAAGACGTCCTGTCCCCTTGTCTCCTTGTTTTTTTGTCTCCTTGTCCCCCCTTCCCCTTGTCTCCTTGTCCTCTCTTTCCCGGTCTTGCGCCATCGGCAAAACTCAGCCACAATGCGCCTTCCGGTTCGCCGACTAAAACTGCTTACTAAATCATTATAAAGGTTAACCGGGCCGCAGGGCCTTTTTGCTGGGAACTTTCCTATGTCATTCAATC
>Ga0209382_10008208_pt1 | contig 13173 bp, 9 predicted proteins | sample SoiMetdeltSBSDD5_FD_187599 | JGI IMG/M metagenome (GOLD analysis project Ga0209382, IMG submission 187599) | Bulk soil microbial communities from a Populus tree surrounding site in Tennessee, USA - Soil MetaG P. deltoides SBSDD5 (SPAdes) (version 2) | ecosystem: Environmental > Terrestrial >... | reverse complement strand
AAGGCGATGGCGCCGACAATCAGCAACGGGATGGGAACGAGTGCTAGCAGCGCCAGTTTCCAATTGAGCCAGAACAGGACGGTCATGATGCCCACCAGCGTCAAGCCCGCCGTGATGATTTCCTCGAGGCCGTCCACAAAAATGCGCTGCATGTGTTCGGTGTCGTTCAAGACGCGCGACATGATTTCGCCCGTCGAGCGGTTCTCGAAAAAACTGATCGACAAGCGCTGAAGAGCGGCGAACACCTGCACGTGCAGATCATGCACAATCTGCTGCTCGAGGCTGTTGTTCAGCTTGATTCGTGCCGATGCGCAGATATTCCGCAAGACATATGCGGTGCAGAGACCCGCGAAGACGAGTGACAGTAGATGCGTCTTGCCCGCCTGGATGACGTCATCGATGAGAATTTTGATGAGCCACGGCGGCACGAGCTCGAACGCTGTGGTCAGTCCGGCAAATACAAATGTGCCGATGACCATCGAGCGATGGGGGCGAAGATATTGAAGAACGCGCAATAAGGTTTTCACGATGATGAACGGAGCGGAAGTTTTCCGAGAAATTACCTATACGGCATGGGGAACGACACGTGTCCACAGTCGGCCGCCCGCCCATTCCTCATGACGCGTCAAATGACCGGGGTGGGCTCTTTCCGCCAGAACTTCTCGAACTCGCTCAACTGGGTGAGGGTGGACAGATCTGTCATGCGATCCAGAAACACCTTGCCGATCAGATGATCCATTTCGTGTTGAATGCAGACCGCATAAAGCCCATCGGCTTCGACATCGATGGATTTTCCATCGCGGTCGAACCCTTGGACACGCACCACTGCCGGCCTAGTGACTTTTCCCCTGAAGCCGTCCACGCTGAGGCAACCTTCCCAGTTCTCAACCTGCTGCGGGCCGTAATAGACGATTGTCGGGTTGATGAGCGTGGTCGTGGGAAACCCGCCTTCCCCCTCGCAGCCCATGACCACGAGCTGAATGGACTGCGACACCTGTGGTGCCGCCAGGCCGATCCCGGGCTCTTCGAGCATGGTCTCGAACATGTCATCGATGAGTTGTTGGAACTCTTTGGTCCGGATGTCGCGCGGATCCACTCGAGCGGCAACCTTCCGGAGCACTGGATTTCCGAGTTTTGCAATCGGCAGCACGGGCATAAGATCGTCCTACTGAAATCGACCGGTCAATGCCAGCCATGACACGTATAACATACGGTTTTTTTACCCCGCAAGGCTGCCTTCAGCCTTGGGTTCTTGACGACCTCCGACGGGGCTCCGGAATCTGAAACGTTTCTTTCTCTCCGTTCCACCATTCCATCCACTCCGCCATCCACTCCTGCCGGTCGGTTTTCGTCGACGCGTCCCAGTCATGGAACTCCGTCTCGTGCAGCGTCAAGATCCAGAGTGATTGCACGGCAGACAAGGCCACGAAGCGCTCGTCATCTGCGATCATTCCAATGAGAATCGGGACGACGGCCTTGTCGCGCACGTAACGGGAGCCAAAGGCAGCCGACTTGCGGATGGACGAATTTTGGTCCTTCGCCATGGCCTGAATGGCCTCCGGCGTTTTTGAGGGATCCAGTCGAATCGCGACCCGCAGCGCATGCTCACGCACGCGAGGCAGTTCATTGGGGTCCTTCGCCGTATTGATCAATGCCGGAACCCCCGAGGCGGCATTCAGCATCGAGAGCGTCTCAATGGCGTTGTAGCGGATTCGCGGCCCTGGCATGCTCAGGGCCTTGATCAGCACGGGCACGCTGGATTCCCCGAGATGCACAAATTCACCCATGGCCCAGAATTCCTGCTTGCCCTCGAGTAAGGGGAGTAAGGCTTCGGCACGTTGGAGTTCTTCCGGCGTGAGCGGTTTGGTATTCGGCGGCACCGTGACCGCCGGGGGGGCATCCTGGAACGGCGGCGGCATCTCGTACGGCATTTGCACCGGCATAAGTCGGCCCTGCAGTGCTTGATCTGCCAATGTGAGCGAGGCGTCCAGGCCGAGGATGACTGTCGTGGTCAGCGTCCACACACATAGTCTCGTGCGCACGTTTCTCCTCTTTCGTTATTCGCGGTCCGTTCGACGATGTACTAATTCATATAACACCGGCAACACCACCAGAATCAAGAAGGCGGCGGTCAGCATCCCGCCGACCACCACCCTGGCCAACGGTTTTTGGGCTTGCGATCCAATCCCGGTGGCCAACGCTGCAGGCAGCAGGCCGATGGCTGCACCGACGGTCGCCATCAGAATGGGGCGCATTTGTACGGCAGCGGCCTGCATGATCGCTTCGCGAAGGTTTAACCCCGCCTGGCGGCCGTCTTCAATCCGCGAAATCAGCAGGACTCCTCCCAAGATCGCCACGCCGAGAGTCGAGATGATGCCCACCGCCGCCGAGATGCTGAAATTCGTGTGGGTCGCGACCAGCGCGATCACGCCGCCGATCAGCGCAAACGGGACGGCCGAAAGCACCAGCAGCGCATTCTTCAGTGAATCGAAGGTGATGTAGAGCAGAAAAAGGATCAGCAACAGACTCACGGGAACGATCTTGGCGAGGCGTTTCTGTTCATCTTTGAGCTGATCGTACTGGCCGGCCCATTCCATGCGGTACCGCTCGGGAAGCGTGATGGTCTTCGCAAGGAGTGCCTGTGCCTCTTCAACGGTGCTTTCCAGATCGCGATCGCGAACGCTGAACTTGATCGGTATATACCGCTCATTGTTCTCCCGATAGATGATGAACGCCCCCGTCTGTGTGGCGATGGTGGCCAGCTGCTTCAAGGGAATTCTGGCCCCATCCGGCGTACTGACCAGAATGTTGCTGATCGCCTCGACATCCTGCCGATATTCCGGAAGAAACCGGACGACGAGATCAAAGAGCCGCTCCCCTTCGTAGACCTGCGTCACCGCTTGGCCGCCGATGGCGGCCTGCACTACCGCATTCACATCGGAGACCTGGAGCCCATAGCGAGCGCTTGCCTGCCGGTCGACCTTGATCAAGAGATTGGGCTGGCCGAGCAGCCGGAAAATGCCCAGATCCTTGACGCCATGGATCTGGTGCATTTGCTTTTCGATCTGACCGGCCAGTGTTTCCATCGTTTTCAAGTCGGCGCCGAACAGTTTAATGGAATTTTCCCCCTTGACGCCCGACATGGCTTCTTCCACGTTATCCTGGATGACTTGTGAAAAATTGAAGATGACTCCTGGAATGGTCTTTAAGCGTTCTTCAATCTCTGCCACGAGATCGTCTTTGCTGAGCCCCCGTCGCCATTCGGCCTGTGATTTGAGGTTTGCCAAAAATTCAGCGTTGAAAAAACTCGTGGGGTCGGTTCCGTCGTCCGGTCGGCCGAGCTGGGACACGACGGTCGTTACTTCTGGCGACTGCCTGAACATGCCCCGGATATCGGTCGCCAGCCGCGCCGCTTGGTCGAATGAAATGTCTACGGGCATTGTGGCCCGCACCCAGAGATTGCCCTCTTCGAGCGCCGGCATGAACTCCCCTCCCAAAAACTGGAGGGCGACGAGCGCCACCATCAACAGGGCAGCGGCCAGCGCCACCACCACTTGGCGGTGATCAAGCGCCCAGTCGAGTGTGCGCTGATACATCTTCCTGAGCGGCTTGACCAGGAATGTATCGTCTTCACTGATTGGTCCCGTGAGCAAGAAGGAGCAGAGGACGGGAGCGAGCGTAAAGGCCATGAGCAGCGCGCCCAGCAAGGCGAATCCGTAGGTGATCGACATTGGCGCAAAGATCTTTCCCGGTACGCCCGTCATTGTAAACAGGGGAATGAAAGCCACGACAATGATCGCGGTCGAATAGAAGATCGGCTGACCCACCTGGCGGGCAGCACGGACGATCTGCTGGTGCACGGTCAAGCCCGGCGTTTTCGCATGGGCCAGGTGAAAGAAAATGCTCTCCACCATGATCAGCGTGGCATCGACGATAATCCCGAAATCGATGGCCCCGAGCGAGATAAGATTGGCGGATTGCCCGATCAAGACCATCATGGCGAACGTAAACAAGAGCGACAGCGGGATCGTCAGCGCGACGATGCCGGCCGCCCGAAAATTCCCTAGGAAGACGTAGAGCAGCACGAAGACCAGTACCATCCCACTGAGTAAAATATCGGTGACCGTTTCGACCGTCGTGTTAATCAGGGAGGTGCGGTCGTAAAACGTCCTGATCTTGATGCCGGACGGCAATTTCCAGGTGTTGAGCTCGTCCACTTTCTCTCGAACTTTGTCGAGCACCGGCATGGCCTTGTAGCCACGCTGCAGCAGGACGACCCCTTCCACCACGTCGTCACGATCATCGATACCGACCTTCCCGAGGCGAATCCGGCTGCCGACATTGACGTTGCCCAGCGTCTTCACATAGATCGGCGTCCCGTCCTTTTGGGCCACCATGACGTTCTCGATGTCCTCAATGCCGTTAATCAGGCCCACCCCCCGCACGTTGTAATTCTGTGCGCCCAGGGCCAGGTAATTGCCGCCGACATTCGCATTGCTGTGTTGCAGCGAAGTCATCGCCTGGGATAGATTGACGCCGTAACTGATCAACCGACCGGGATCGATGTCGACGTGGTATTCCTTGGTCGTACCGCCGAACGCCGTGACGTCGATCACGCCGGGAATGCGGCGGAACCCCCGGCGCACCTCCCAGTCCTGCACCGTTTTCAACTCCGTCAAGCTGACACCCGGCTCTCCGGTGAGCTCATAGCGGTAAATCTCGGCGATCGCCCACCACGGGGACAGCGCCGGTTGGACGCCGGGCGGAAACTCCACCGATGCCACGCGGTTGAGTACTTCCTGCCGGTCGCGAAAGATGTCAGTGCCGAAATCGAAGTAGACCTTGATGTCGCTCAGACCGAAAATCGAGAGGGAGCGGATGTCGGTCAAGCCGGGCATCCCGGTCAGCGCCACCTCCATAGGGATGGTGATTTGCCGTTCGATTTCTTCAGCCGACCACCCCGGATTCTGGGTGATCAGCTCGACCATGGGAGGGGAAGGGTCCGGATACGCGATAATATCGAGCAGATGAAACGAGTAGAGCCCACCGAACAGCAGCGCCAGTCCCAATGCGCAGAGCAGGATGCGCTGGACGAGGGATATCTCGACGAGACGGGCGATCATCTATATCAATGAACCCGGGAAATCTGGAGAAACAGGAGGGTGCACCCGTTCAGCCACCTTTGACTTCTTGGCCTTTGATCAACACCGCGCCTTTGGTCACGATCCGCTGGCCTGGCGTCAGCCCCTCAAGCACGCGCATCTGATCGGGGGTGAAATTTGAAACTTTGACCTCGTGCCTGACGTAGCGGTTGGGCTCTTCGACGACGAACACGAATTGTTTGCCGTCGGATTCCAACACCGCCTCTTTTGGCACGACGAGGATTTTCGTCGCATCGCCCACTTGAATATGCAGGCGGGCGAACATTTCAGGCTTCAGTCGATGGTCCTGATTGTTCACCCAGGCTCGTAGCTTGATCGTCCGGCTGGCCGGATCGACGACATCGCCCACCGAGGCCACAGTCGCGGGAAAATCAACTTCGGGATAGGCCTCCACCTTGACCTTGGCAAACTGCCCCTCCTTCACCAACGCCAGATCCCGCTCGTAGACGTCGGCGACGACTTGCAGCATATCGAGATCCGCCACCGTAAAGAGGACCTGGTTGGCGTCGCCGCCGACCGACTGTCCTGGCGTCACCACACGCTCGACCACGATGCCCGTCAGCGGACTCTTCATCTCAAATCGAGAGGTGATTTGCTGCTTATCAAGAGGTTTGTTCAATTCCTCGGCAGGCACGCGCAAGGACAACAGCCGTTCCTTGGCCCGCCGGAACTCCGCCCTGGCCTTCACCAGTTCATTCTCCGCCTGCTTCAGGTCTTTCAGCGGCAGGGCCTTGTTGGAGTAGAGATCTTTCGCCAGCTCGTGGGAGCGGGTGGCGTACTGCAAGTCCGAGTCTTCCTTGACGTATTCTGAATAGGCTTGCGCGATATCCGGGCTATCGATGACCAGAAGAACCGCTCCGGCCTTGACCCGGTCGCCCAGATGCGCCCGGACCTCGACGACACGTCCTTGCAACGGAGAGGAGATCTTGGAGTAACGGTCTTCGCCGTAGGCAATCTTGCCGGACAAACTAAGATCCTGCTGCATCCCGCCGTAATCCACGACGCCGGTTTCGACGCGAGGAGTGGCGTCCTGAGGAAGAGTGCGGGTCTTTCCGTGCGGAGGGGTGGCGGCGTCCGAATTGGCCGGTTGGTCTCCCTTCCCACAGGCGGTGAGGCAAAGCAACGATAGAGCCACAACAGAGAAAAGGGATCTGTTAACAGATGTGATCATGAGGCAATCTCTTGGCCGACCGCCGATTCCAGTTGCAGCACGTTCCGCTGGTAGTTGAACAGGGCTTCGATGTAGTTCTGTTGAATCGTGCGCGAGGTTCGCGCGGCGTCGAGCAGATCGAGAATGGTGGCCCCTCCCCGTTCATACGCTCGTTCGACGATGGTGAAGGTGGCGCGCGCATCGTCCAGCACTCCGCCTACGTAGGCTTCCACCAACCGCCGGCTGTGCATGAGATTCCGGTAGGCGACTTCCACTTCATTCTCAACCACATTGAGGGCCTTATTCAAGTCCGCTTCGGCCGTCTGCACGGCAACTTCTGCCTGCCTGATCCCGCCCTGATTGCGGTTGAAGAGCGGAACCGGCAGACCGAAATTGAGCGCCCACTGCTGGGGGTTATCGGGTCCTAACGATCCTTGTATGGCGTACCCGGCGCCGACGGTGACGTCCGGCACTCGATAGGCCTGCGCCAGCCGCAGATCAGCTTCCCGCTGCGAAAACGTGAACCGTTTGGACCGCACGTCCGGCCGAACATCCACCGCGACCAGCCGCAATTTTCCGATCTCGGGATCGAGACGCCTGAACTCCAAATCGGTGGTCAGTTCCAGCGTGAGCGCCGGTGAGAGACGGAGCAGTTGCCGCAGGTCCCCTCGAGCCGATTCCGCCTCCTGCAGGGATTGAATGACCATCGAGTGGAAATCGACCATTTGCAGACGGATCCGGATGAGGTCGACTTCGGCGATATACCCCTTTTTGAAACGGATCGTATTGATGTCGAGAATCCGAGAGAACCGGTCGCGGTTCTCTTCCGCCAGGGCCAACCGTCGCTGTGCCAACTGCACCCGATAGTAACTGTCCTTGACGGTAAACCCCAGTTGACGAACGGCATCCTCGAACGCCGCTTCAGCGGACTGCGCCCCGAATCCCGCGCTTTCGATCCGGTATCCTCGCTTGCCGGCCAGTTCAAATAGCTGTTGGGCTTGAAAGAAAAGCTGTCCACCGGTAGACAGGGTTCTGCCTTGAGTATACGAACTCAACGTACCAATTGACGCGACCGGATTGGGAAATAATCTCGCGGTGATCTGTTGCCCTTTGCTGTACTCGATGCCGTATTTCGCGATGAGGACGTCGAGATTCTGCTGCAGAAACAGGGCCAAGGCGTCGGTCAGGCTGAGTCGAATGGAGCCTGGCGCGCGCTGCTCGGCGGCCGGAGGAACAGGGGGTGTGGCGGACCAGGCTTGAACTGGTAAAACGAGAAGCAAACCGGCGAGTAACAACGTCGAACAGCCCGATCGCCTATCTTGCCGAAACACGTATGGTTCCTCGCAGACGACAAGTGCGCGTCGAGGCGATCATGGAACCCACCTCATAGGATCAGCTGCATTATACAGTGTCCGACAGACGATGCAAATAATCTGAGGATAAATCAGCACTTAGTTACTGAGGATCGAGCGGCGGCGAATCGTTGAAGGTTTTTACCGTGCGGGGAATGTGGGAGGAGGGCGGCGGGCAACTACAGGTCCATATCGGGTTTAGAATTGGACGCACGCAAGTGCTTGCGCACCCGCACCTGCTCATGATGCTTCCGCAACAGCTGCTGGCGGATCGCGTTGCGGTCCTCGGCAACGATCCGGACCAGGCGGTCGACATCTTCCGCATGGTCCCGAACCAGTTCGGAGAGTTTCTGCATTTGCGACTCGAGATGTTCGAGACGCCAGCGAAGGCCTTCCTGATCGTCTTCAGAAGCAGACTTTTTCTTGGAAGCGACGACGACTTTTTTCGCCAGGGACGACACCAGCACATCCTGTTTCATATCCACCCCTTCAGCCCACCGCTCGAATGAACAATCACCGGTGTGGTTCGTAGTATCAACTGCCCCACAGCGGATGTCAACGGATTCGCTTTCTTTCTATTTGCTCAGGGTTCCTGCTACAATCGCGGCCATGCAGAATATCTTTACCATGGTGCTGGCCGGAGGCCGAGGCGAACGGCTGCATCCGCTCACCGAGCACCGAGCCAAGCCCGCCGTCCCGTTCGGGGGAAAGTACCGCATCATCGACTTCACACTGAGCAACTGCCTGAACTCCGGACTGCGGAAAGTCGCCGTCTTGATTCAGTACAAGTCGCACTCCCTCGACCGCCACATCCGCACCGGCTGGGACGTCTATAACGCCGAACTGGGTGAATACATTGCGTCGATTCCTCCGCAGCAACGGATCAGCGAAGAATGGTACCGCGGCACTGCTGATGCCGTGTATCAGAACCTGTTCTTGCTCGACACCGACCAGCCGGAATACGTGCTCGTGCTCGCGGGAGATCACATCTATAAGATGAACTACATGGAAATGTTCCATTGGCTCATCGCCAAAAGCGCGGACGTCGTCGTTGGCGCCTTGGACATCCCGATCGAGGAATCCAAGCGGTTCGGCATCATGAGCGTCGACGAGGATTTCGCTGTTCAGGAATTCAATGAAAAACCGTCGAATGCGACTCACATTCCCGGCGATCCCTCCAAAGCCTTCGCCTCGATGGGCATCTACCTCTTCCGCGCGAAAAGCTTGCGAGAGGAGTTGATCGCCGACGCCCAGGAGAACACGGCGCACGATTTCGGCCGGAACATCATTCCACGCATGATCGGCTCTCGCCGGGTCTACGCGTTCAATTTCCAGGACGCCAATAAGAAGGCCGTCAAGTACTGGCGCGATATCGGAACGCTGGACGCCTACTGGGAAGCCAACCTCGATTTGGTTGCCGTCGATCCACTGTTTAATCTGTACGACCAGCAGTGGCCCATCCGCACGTATCAAGGCCAATTCCCGCCGGCTAAGTTCGTGTTCGCACAGGATTACCAGGGCGGCCGCATGGGCGTCGCCTTGGATTCTATTGTGTGCGGCGGGTGCATCATCGCCGGGGGCCGAGTCCAGACCTCGGTCCTCTCCCCCAACGTGCGCGTTCAGGACCATGCGGATGTCCGGGAGTCGGTGATCATGGAAAATGTGGTGATCGGCGAACAGTGCCGCATCAGGCGCGCCATCATCGACAAGGATGTCAGTATCCCCCCCAAGACCGAGATTGGATACGATCTCGCTGCCGATGCCCAACGCTTCAAGGTCACGGAATCCGGTCTTGTTGTCATTTCGAAGGGTATGAAGCTGAATGCCTCCCTCGATACATCCGGTTGACCTGATAGAAGCCCTCCGGCAGAAACACCTCACCCCCGCCATCGTGTTCCTGACGTCGAGACGCGCCTGCGATGAAGCGATGGAGTCTTTCGATCATACGCGCTCTTTCCTGCCTCCGGTCCGCCAGGAGGCAATCGGCAATGTCCTCAGGCAGGTCATCGACCAATATCCGAGCATCGCCGAGCATCCGCTGATACCGACGGTCCAGCGCATCGGGGTCGCAGCGCATCATGCCGGCCATCTGCCTTCCTGGAAAATTGCCGTCGAGGAATTGATGCGACATGGCTGTCTCGACGCGGTGTTTGCGACGACGACCTTGGCGGCGGGCGTCGATTTTCCCGCGCGGACCGTGGTGATTACCCAATCCAGCATCCGCAAGGCGCGCGATTTTACGGACCTCACGATCGGCGAAGTCCAGCAGGTCGCCGGCCGCGCGGGGCGTCGCGGGAAAGATCTCGTGGGCTTTGCAATCGTGACGCCTTCGCCGTACATTGATCTCGGCGTCATCACCAAGGGCCTGACGGGACAGCCGGAAGCGATCAACAGCCAGTTCGTGATCAGCTATCCGATGGTGCTGAATCTGCTCAAGGCCCACCCGCTCGACCAGATGCAGGCCATCCTCGCGAAGAGTTTTGCCCAATTCCAACTGAATCAGCGTGCCGAGGTGCTCGAACGAAAACTCGACGAGATACACCGGCAACTCGAACCCTATGGCCCCCGCGTGTGTACAGACTGGATTTCCCAGTGGCAGTTGTTCGACCATGTCCGCCGCCAGCGGACGCACCGCACTCCTATGAGAAGACATGAGCCACCCGAAGTGGCGGCGCGGTTTCATTTCCTGACAACCGGACGGGTGGCAGGCCTCTCAAAAAGCCGCGGTGTCGTGTTGAGGCAATACCGGAGCAAGGGACAGAAAAGTCCAATGGTGACGTTGCTGCGGCCGGGAGGCGCGATCACGGAATGTCCGGCGGCAATCGTCACCGAGGTGTTCGACCATGTGCTGGACTGCATGGAAGCCCCGGTCTATCCCTGGTGCACGCCGGACAGCATCGAACAGCTGCTCCGCGAATTGGAAGAGTTGCCCCCTCGCCTGCCCGTCCTGCCGATTCTGGTCCCCAAAGAGGAGTTGATTCCCGACGCCATCGTGCAGACGTTAGGTGATTTTTCCTGCCCGACCTGCCCATCGCGGTCCGCATGCCAGAAAGATCACGCCCATGCTTCAAAGCTCCGCCAGGAACAGCAGCGTCATACGAAAGCGATTCAGGCGCTCCGAACCAGTCTGTGGCACCGCTTTCAGGAAAAAATCGATGCCCTGCAGCGCTTCGGCTACCTCTCGCCCACCGTGCAACTGACGGAAACCGGTGAATGGGCCAGGCTCATCCGCATCGACCATTCGCTCTTGATCACCGAGCTCGTCCGTGCGGAGGCCTTCTCGGGCGCCTCGCCGGCATTATTGGCCGCTGTGATGTCGAGCATTGCTCACGACGATGACCGCCCGGGCGCATTCCCGCGCATCAGCCCGGGCCTCGCCTCTCTTCTGGCGCAGGTGCGAAAATTGGCTGAATCGCTCTCGCCATTCGAAGATCCTCCGCTTCTCCGGGCCGACATCGCCGCGATCACCGAACAGTGGATTGGTGATCCGACGCTCACGTGGATCGGACTGTGCAAGAAAACCACCATGGCGGAAGGCGACATTTATCGGTTACTCGCGCGGACGCTAGAATTTCTCTCGCAGCTGCATGGGTTGAGGCATACGCACCCGTCGCTGGCGGAAAGCGCCTCACAAGCGATTGCGACACTTCGTCGAGGCGTGTTGGAAGAACTTCCATGACACAGATCGAGCGCACTCGTGACCACTGAAGAACTCGAACGGCTTCTCGTCGAACAACCGGTTGAACTTCTGCATCGTCTCGCACGCGGCCGGGTGCATCGGCATTTTCGTGCAGGGAAGCGTCGACTGATCGAACTGTTGCTGCGACACTCGGCGGAAAATCGTCAAGGTTTCGAATCGGATTTACTGGCGTTGATCGCCGACCGACAGTCCCATCCAGCCGGACCTGCCGCACGGCCCGCCGTCGAGCGGCCGAGAGCAGCGGGGCACGGTCGCCCACATCCTGCCCATCACGAACCGGAACATCATGAACCTCCCGTTGCACTCGGTGCCTGGCTCGAAGGGATCGGCGTACCTCCACCCCAGCCGTTCGTCCCCGACCCTTGGCAGGAAGAAGCGCTGGCAAAGCTGCAACAGGGCGATGTGATCGTGAGCGTGCCGACGGGAAGCGGAAAAACCTATGTCGCTGTGGAGGCGGCACGGCGCGCCATGGAGGAAAACCGCACGGTGATCTACACGTCGCCGCTCAAGGCGCTGTCGAACACGAAATATACTGAATTTTGTCGCATCTTCGGCGCAGAACGGGTCGGGATTCTGACGGGGGACCGGCGCGACAACGCCCAGGCGCCGCTCTTGATCATGACCACCGAAATCCTGCGCAATCTGCTCTATGACGCGGCCGGTGGAGAAATCGATTTGCGGCTCGACACCTTAGGGCTCGTGATCATGGACGAATCCCAGTACCTCGCGGATCCGGAACGTGGAGTCGTCTGGGAAGAAACCATTATCTTCTGCCCGTCTCAAGCGAGACTCTTGCTCCTCTCCGCCTCCATCGGTAATCCGCACGATATCGCCGACTGGCTGACATCCATCCGTATTACCCCCTGTTACTTAATCAAGCACAGCAAGCGGACGGTACCTTTACGGGCCGGCTACCTTCATCCAGACGGCAAGCTGACACCGCTTTTCCGGACAGTCGGCATTCCTCACGGCCACCCAAACTACTTGCATCCGGAAGCCAGACGCCTGTTCGCCCGCTACGAAGACGAAACTATGCCTTCCGGCCGCCGTCGGTAACACGTCCCATCATCATTCATAGGCTGTTTCGAAAGACGATCCGCAGCAACGAAGCGGTGAAGGCGTGCGTTGTGTGGCATGTCGCAACAAAGCAGATGACCGCAGCGTCAACAGCCGGTTAAAATGAATAGTTCAAGCCAAACGTGAGGCCTTGGCGGAACGTCTGAAGCTCCGTGAGCGGAAATTCATCCGAGGTGCCGTTCGCGCTGTGAAAGGTCACGTTGCCGTCAAGCATCCGATTCCACCAGATACGATAGCCGACGCTCGCAAAGAAATTTTTGATGATCATGAAGCGCGCGCCGATGTCCGCATCGGCACCGATGCCATACCCCAACATCGAGAGGCTTGGGTTTTGAGCCAAGTCGGGGCGCAGATGATGGACATCCGTGTTGTCGACAATGCTCACTGGAATCAATGCCACGGTGCTTTGGAGGCTCAGCCGGCGCGTGAACCGGTATTCGATCGTTCCTCCGACCCGGATCGAATGCCACTGCGTCGTATTGGTGATGACGGGAATGGTGCTGCTGACTGAGCTGTTCGGATTGCACAAAGGCTGAGTGCCGGGGATGCCGGGATCCAGATCGACAGTTTGCCCGGCCGTCGAGCAAGACACCTGCCCTAGCCCATTGGCGGTATAACGCTGGTACCAGTACTGGTAGCCACCGAAGACCTCCAAGTAGCCTCGAGCATGAGGAAACTCCACAATCCGCCTGCCGACGTCCGCATTGAGATACCACATGCTGTCGCCCTTGA
>Ga0209382_10008205_pt1 | contig 13173 bp, 7 predicted proteins | sample SoiMetdeltSBSDD5_FD_187599 | JGI IMG/M metagenome (GOLD analysis project Ga0209382, IMG submission 187599) | Bulk soil microbial communities from a Populus tree surrounding site in Tennessee, USA - Soil MetaG P. deltoides SBSDD5 (SPAdes) (version 2) | ecosystem: Environmental > Terrestrial >... | reverse complement strand
CGGTAACTCAGGAGACGGCTCTCCCCTCATCGCCGCCGGGCGGGTGCGACCAGTGCGTGAAGTTCCCCTTCGGTGATGTCCCGGGTGATCTCGATCCGACCGAGCGGGTTGGCCGCCCCCGGGGACGCTAAACCGCTGCGGTCCTGGGTGAAGACGACCTCGAAGCTTTGCCGCAGCCTGTCCAGGAGTTCGCGCGGGATGCTCGGATCGTTGGTGCCGGCTTGACCGTAGTTGCCGTACGGGGGCGCGAAGGCAAGCGGTCGATAGCCGCGGACACGGAAGGCCAGCTGTTCCTCAGCCCAGGTGATGTCCGAGAACACCCTTTCGCGCCAGCCGCCGAGTATCTCCTCTGACCCTCGATAGGCATAGAACGGGCCCACCTCGTCGGGTGCGGGGCCGTACCGAATCTGGTGGTGGCCAGTGCCGGACTGCAGCTGGACCTCCCAGCGGCCGCTTCGCTGCAGGCTGTTGAGTTCCCTCCAGGTCAGGTACTCGGGGTCCTCGCCTGCCACGCGTCCGACATCGACGAAGAGCACGGCGTTGAGGCCCAGCTTGCGCAAGGTGGCGTCGCTTCCGGTCCAGGAGTCAAGGCGCGCGCCGTCGAAGGTCAATAGCAGCGACCGCGGCGGAAGGCGTACTTGCTCGCGCCTGATGAAGCGGATGAACTCGCCGAGAGTAATGGTGTCGTAGCCGGCGTGATGCAGCAGAGCCATCTGCCTCGCGAAATCCTCCGGGTCGATCCCCAGATCGGCGTCCGCGCGCTTCGAGAACCCGCTAACCGGCGCGATGCCGTGGTAGAGGAGTACCGTGACCACCGCGCGGTCGGGCGGCGCGGGCGCCCACACCTCGCGATCGTCGGCGGTCAAGACCACCCGAGGCGCTGGCGATGGGACCCGCGCAGCGGTCTCGTCTCTGGACTTGTCGGACGACGGCCCGCACGCGCCCAGCGCCGCGCAGCAGCAGGCGGCAGCGACCAGACACCCATGCCGGGCCTTCGCGCCCATCCACTGGAACTTAGCGCCGGCCTCCCGCCAAACGGACAGCCCGTGACCCCCACCGGCCGCGTTCCCATCCAGGGAGCGTCTTCGCCGAGACGAGTCTCGGTTGCGCAAAGGACAAGGTTGGGAGCGTCAACCGATCGCTGGCCCCGCTGCCGATCAGTGCTCCTGCTCGTCCATCGCGCTAACGAGAGCTGCCCGGGCGGAGGCAGTGGGCGTCCCCCACGACGACCTGCTCGCTGCGCAGGCGAGCGCCGGGACTCATAGCGGTTCGTCGCCCGCAGCGGCGGCGCAGTGCGGCCAAGCCCCTGCGGGTATCCGTTCGGTTCCGCTCCGATCCCGACGAGGTACGGGCGCGGCTAGAAGATCAGCCAGAACTCCAACATCTTCGGAGGCTGGCCCAAGGACAGCCTGCTGAAGAACTCGCAGCTGTTCGTCCCGCTGTCCGGTGGCGGCCTGGGCCTCTACCCGCCCACGTTCTACTCGGCGCGCAACTTCAAGTACCAGGCGTACCAGGACCGCCAGAAGTGCCCAACGGGATAGCGCGCCGGCGCGGCGCATCTACCGCAGGCGTGAGGGTGTCCTCAGTCAGCGCGCCGGCTTCACGCGTGAGCCGTTCGCCGAGCCGCTTCCCCGTAGGAACGTGCCCGTCGCGACCCGCAGCCGCCACGGCCGCGGCAGCATCCCGGCGTAGTCCTTGGCCAGGAATGACGCGAACTGCGTCGACGCCCGCGCACGCGAGACGTTCCCGAAGGCGGTCACCCGGATGGTCCGGACGTTCCCTTTTCTCGCGCTAAAGACGCGCTCGCGCTGGCCGGCCGTGTCGATCGCGCGAGAGGTGATCTCGTAGACGCCTCGCTGGGCGTGGTAGGTGCCCTCGGATCTCCCGAGCGGGCTACCCCGCAGCCAGCGCCTGGTGAAGTGCGCGGCGAGCAAGAAGCGGGGCCTGCACCCCCCGCCCCGAAAACTGGGCGATCGATGCCAGAAGCCGTTCCAGGCTTGGCAGGTTCGTTGGCCGCGCAGCCTGCGCGTGAGCGAGACCTCGACGATCTGCACCTCGCCGTCGTCGCTCGCGCGGCCCACGACCATGCCGCCCCGGTGGATGGCGAGGATCCTGGAGCGCGGACGCCTGCCGGGAAGGGGCAACGGGGCACGCAGGTCGCGCACGTAGACGTCATAGCGGTAGTCGGCATCGGTTGGGTCGAAGTTGCGCGCTCTGGTGGCGAACGCCAGATAGCGGCTGTCCGACGAGAGCGATTGCGATAGAGAGGAGTCGTTGCCCTTGGCACCGGAGGCCGAACGGCTCGCCAATGCGGTATTTCCGGTACGGAGGTCGCGCACGAACACGTCGCTGCCCCCATCCGTCAGCGTGTCGAGCGGATGCAGATTCCAGCCCGCCGAGGAAAACGCCACGTAGCGCCCATCCGCGGACAGCGAACCGCCGTAGAGGGACTCGCCGTTCGCCTTGGGACCGCCGAAGCCGTCGGCCCGGCTCACCAACGTGGTCACGCCCTCCTCGGTGTCGCGGACATAGACGTCCTCGATGGGATCGGTGTCGGCCCTGTCGAGGTTCGTAGCCCGTGACGAGAAGGCCACGTGGCGACCGTCGGCCGATAATGAGACACCTCCGGCTCGCGCGGGCCCATTCGCCACATTGCCGTTCGCCCCATCGGCGCGGGACGCAAGCGAGCGCTGACCGGTGGTCAGGTCCATCACATACAGGTCGCCGAAGATCCCGCCCTCGGCCTCCTCCACGGCCGCGCGTATGTACGCCACGCGCCGACCATCCTCCGACAGCGCGGCGAGCTCCACCCTCTCGGGTTCGGGCGTGAGCAGCGTCGTCTCGTCCGTTCTGATGTCCCGGAGAAACAGGTCCGTCGTTGCGTCGGTGTCTCCCGGGTCGAGGTTCGAAGCGTTCGACTGAAACACCACCACGCTGCCGTCAGCCGACAGCCTGCCGCGCGCGGACTCCGCGTTTCCTTTTGCGCCGTCGGGGCCGTCGGCGCGGCTAACCAGGCGGTTCTCGTGCGACTCGAGATCGCGCACGTACACGTCGCGTATGGCGTCGGGGTCGGCCGGGTCAAGGTTAGTAGCGAACGAGCTGATCGCTAGAAAGCGACCGGCCTTGAGCGAGTCGCCAACGCTCGTTTCCCCATTCCCCTTCGCGCCGTCAGCGCCGTCGGCGCGGCTGACGAGCGTGGTGAGTCCGCTCCGAAGGTCACGCACGTACACATCGAGACCTGTGTCCGTGTCGGCCGGGTCCAGGTTGCGGGCATCGGAGACGAACGCCACATAGCGGCCGTCGGCCGAGAGGAACCCTGCCGAACCTCCGTAGAACTGGCCGCGCGCCTTGGCGCCCTGCTCACCCGTCGCCCGGCTCACGAGCACGGTGTCCCCGACCTTAGCGCCGGCGCTGGCCGCCCCGTACGCCAGCACCACGGACGCCGCTGCCAGCAGCGCCATGCCGGCCACAGGCCCCGCGCGGGCACCCGGCAGGCGGGTCGTCACGGGGATCATCAGCGCCGTCAGGGCGGCCATCCAGAGGAGACGCGCCACCCCGGCCGCGAACACGAGCACCAGCGCCCAGCAGCAGCCCACGCAGAACGCCCCGCGACGTTTCTCGTATCGCGGCGCAACCGCCGGGTCCACCCTCATGACGAAGCTCAGTCTCCTCCCCCTGCCTGCGACTCGCAACAGGGCCGTCGTCGCCGTCGCCCTTCTGACCGCACGGCGGGTCTCGGTCCGCCGGAGTCGCTTTGTGCGCGAAAGGGAGCTGTCTTGAGAATCGCGTCGAGGCGCCTGCCTCGCCGAATAGCAACAGCGCCCTCGGTCGCCCAAATGCGCTCCTACCTTGCCAGGCGAAACCAAGAGCGGTGTCGGCTTAATCCGAGTTGACCGCTACCGCGAGCGTCGCCATAGCACTACGGGTTGCCGTTAGCACACAATCACTTGAATGAAGCGACGCATCCGAGGCCGCTGTCGTCGTCGCCGACGCCATCGACCGGCACGCCTGCAGCCGTCCCACGAAGTACTGGTATCCCAATCCGCCCGGCGCGCCAAACCAGCACCGACGGCACCCCGGACGAACCGCCGACGCCTCCGCCTGTCGCACGAGCCCGCTGGGATCTCGACCAACCCGAACGTCCTACCTGAGCCCCGCTTGCTGCTTACTCACAGGAGCGACACCAAGTCCGAGACCCGAGCCCGCCCTGCCGACTGCTGTTTGTCGTCTAGAAGCAGGTGACGGCTCATCCGACTTCCCATCGGGTACCTCCTCGACCGGGGGGCGCGACCCCGCAAGCGCATCCTCAGCGATGCCCTCCGGCCCGGTCAGGGCCCGCACAATTTCGCAGAGACTGCCGCCTGATTCCCGTCCGCACCCGTTGAGGAGCAGCGCGGTGGCTCGGTCCTCGGGCATGCACAAAGCCGCTCGTGGACGATCCTCGTGGGGTGCGATCGGGACGGCGTTGCGTCGCTGAGCAAGTCGTTTGCCGCACGGGCCCGGCAGGCTCGTCGGCTTGCCCCGTGTCTCCGGTCTGGGTTAGGGTGGCAGACGGCCCTGGCTCGCTACCGAAAGGCCCTCACGAATGTCTGCCCTGTGCCCGTCGGTCGAAGCGGATTCGCGTTCGTCCGAGGCCGGGTCGCGCCGGCTGGCTCGCCGCCCCTGGGTCGGCTTGACGTTGCTGGCTGCTGGGGTGGGAGCGGGTGGCGCCGTTGCGTCCGCCGCGGCGGCGTCGGAGCCGGCGAGGGGGTACATCGTGGAGATGGCGGGCGCTCCGGCGGCCGGGTACAGGGGCGGCGTCCCGGGCTATCCCGCGACGCGGCCGCAGCCGGGTGCGCGCCTCGACAGCCGCGCGTCGGAGGTCGCTCGGTACAGGGCGCACCTGCGGCAGCGCCATGATGACGTGCTGACCCGGGGTCCGCGGCACATCACCCGCACCTATGACTACACGCTGGTGTTCAACGGGTTCGCCGCCCGGATGGCTCCTGGCGCGGCCGCGCAGCTGGCGAGGACGCCGGGGGTGCTCTCGGTGTCGCCGGACCGCACGCGGCGGCTTCAGACGATCAGCACGCCGGGGGTCCTCGGCCTCACCGGCTCAAGCGGACTCTGGAGCACGCTCGGCGGGGTCACCAAAGCGGGTACCGGCGTCGTGATCGGCGTCCTCGATAGCGGTATCACGCCGGAGAGCCCATCGTTCGCGCCGCTCCCGTCGCCGGGCAAGCTCCATGCCTGGCAGGGCGTCTGTCAGACGGGCGAGCAGTGGACGGCGGCGAACTGCTCGAACAAGATCATCGGCGCGCGCTACTACACGGCTGGGGCCGGCGGCCCGGACGCGATCCACCAGATGCTTCCCTCCGAGATCGTGTCGGCGCGGGACACGACCAGCCACGGCACGCATGTGGCGGGTACCGCGGCGGGCAACAATGGCGTCAGCGTCACGGCCGGTGGCAATTTCTTCGGCCTGGCGAGCGGGATGGCACCGAACGCCCGGATCGCCGTCTACAAGAGCTGCTGGAGCGGGGGCTGCAGCGACTCGGACTCGGTCCAGGCGATCGAGGACGCGACGGCGGACGGCGTCGACGTCATCAATCACTCGACGGCTGGTTCCCAGCAACTCGCGAACGACCCGGTGTCGCGGGCGTTCCTCTTCGCCGCGGACGCCGGGGTCTTCGTCGCCGCCGGGGCCGGCAACAATGGGCCCACACCGACGGTCCAAAATGTCGAACCCTGGGTGACGACGGTCGCTGCCGGGACCCACGACCGGGTCGCCGTGAAGACAGTCACGCTCGGCAACGGAGCCCAGTACACGGGTGCCGGCCGCAACGCGGCGAGCCCGAGCCGCCCGCTCATCCGCGCCCGGGACGCCGGACTCGGGGCCGACCCTGACGGTGCGCGGCAGTGTCTATCGGGCTCCCTCGATCCGGCCAAGGTCGCCGGCAAGATCGTCATTTGCGAGCGCGGCACTAACGGCCGCTTCGACGCGGCGTTCGCCGTCACCGCGGCGGGCGCCGCCGGGATGATCCTCACCAATGTCCAGGGCGGCCTGAGCGACGCCGTCGCGGAAATGTCCTTCGACTCCGCATTCCCCCTCGTCCACGTGACGGCCGCCGACGGCGCCGCTATCGAAGCGTACGCGGCCGCTGACGCGAACCCGACGGCGGCGCTCTCTGCAGGGACCGAAACCGTCGGTCAGGAGGCGCCCGCGGTCTGGCACTTCTCGTCGCGCGGGCCGGCGCACACCATCGGCGGGAACCTGCTCAAGCCCGACATCCTGGCACCGGGCGTGCGCGTCATCGCGCCGACGGTCGCCGGATGGGGGAGCTTCTCGGGCACTTCGATGGCGACCCCGCACGTCGCCGGGCTCGCGGCCCTGCTCATCCAGAGCCACCCGAACTGGAGTGCCATGGCCATCAAGTCGGCGCTGCTGACCAGTGCGTCCGCCCAGACCAACAAGGGCCACCCGATCATCACCGAGCGGGGGGAGCTGGCCGGACCCTTCGACTACGGCTCGGGCCAGGCCACGCCCGCCGCGGCCAACGATCCCGGCCTCGTCTACGACAGCGATCTCGCGGACTGGGAGCGGTGGAGCTGCGGCGTGGGCGTGCTGGCGCCGGACAGCCCCGACTGCCAGCTCTACGGTTCCGCGGACCCCGCCGACCTCAACACGCCGAACATCGCCATCGGGAGCCTGGTAGGCGAGCAGACCGTCACGCGCAAGGTCACCAACGTCGGGCCCAAGCCGAGCACCTACACCGTCCAGGTGGCGCCACCCCCCGGGTTCGACGTGGTCGTCAACCCGACGACGCTCAAGCTCGGTGGCAACGGGGCCCGCGCCAAGTACACCGTCAAGTTCACGCGCACCACCGCACCCCTGGACACCTACTCCAGCGGGTCGCTTACCTGGAGCGACGGCCGGCACGCGGTCCGAAGCCAGCTCGTGGTGAGGCCGGTCGGCTTCCTCGCCCCGCCGCAGCTCATGCTCAGCGGCCCGAGCGGGAGCACCACGATCCCCGTCAAGGTCGGCTACACGGGATCACTGCAGACCACGGTCAGCGGGCTGGCGGGCGATGCGTTGTCGACGACGCTCACGCGCCCGACCGCGAACCAGTTCGACCCAGACCAGCCCGCGACGAGCGAGCACACGGCCAAGTTCACGTTCCACGTGCCGAGCGACCTGCCGCCGCCAGGGGCGCTGGTCGCGCGCTTCGAGACGCACGACAGCGACGTGCCCGCGGGAACCGACATCAACCTCTGGCTCTATAACGCCGGGACGACTCAACGGCTGAGAGGGTCGGCCGGGCCGACGGCCGAAGAGCGCCTCGAGGTTCCGTGCTTCGGTCAGGAGGACGGCTCCTGCTCGCGGGCAGGCGACTACGACGTGTACGTCGACCTGGCCGCGCTCCCCGACGGCCTTACCACGCAGGATGTCGTGCTCCACACGTGGGTGCTCGCGGGCAGCGAAGGCAACCTCACGATCACGCCCTCGACCACGTCCGTCCAGGCCGGCCAGACGGTGAACCTGACGGCGACCTGGTCGGGCCTGAGTCCCGGTAGGCACTACATCGGGGACCTGTCGTATAGCGACGGCACATCTGAACTGGGATTCACGCAAATAGAGGCCGACGGCTAGACACATCGATCGCCCCATATCCGCCAGTGATGGGGTCCGGCATGGCGGCGATGACACCGCTCTGGCGCTGCGCGCTCAGCTCCGTTTCGCGCAAAGCAGCAGAGCTCGCAGGTGATTACTCGCGGTACGTAGACGTCGAATGCGTTCTCGGGTGCAGGCGTTCGAGAGCGTAGGCACCTGCTCCGCCGACCGGCTGCGTCAGCCTCGACAACCAAGGTGGCATGTCCTGCGTACCGTGACCCATATGTCGCCTTCGTTCGCGGTGACGCCGGTGGGGGGGTACGTGAGCGGGATCCGCTTGACCTTGTTGGTTTTCGGGTCGATCCGCCACAGCGCCCCGTCTCGCGGCGTCGTCGCCCAGATGTAACCCTCGCCTGCGGCGATTTGCCATACGCCCGTTCCGGCCTTTCGCACCGGCAGCTCGACCAGGCGCGGTCTGCTCGGCCCGACCGCAGGTAGACGCTCGACCTCTGGGAGCCCCCAATCGCCGACCCACACCGTCTCTCCGTCGACGAGAATGTGCGCCGGCCCGCTGGACAGCACGTTGACCGTCTCAACGGCTCGCGTGGATGCGTCGAGTCTCGTCAGGGTGCCCCGTGCAAAGTTCGAGCCCCAGAGGTCGCCCGAAGTCTCAGCCCACGCCAGCGCGGTGCCCGGATTCGGGAGCCGAATCGCCCGCTGCTTGCCCGACTGTGCATCGACCTGTATGACCGTCGCGTGCTTGCGTAGATCGGGCCCGCCCACCCAGAGCGATCCGCCGCCGTAGGCGAAAGCGCCATAGTAGACCCCCCCTACATCCCCTCCCGGTACTCGATAGGTCGCCTCGAAGTCGAGCGTCGTCGCGTCGACCCGCACGACGTTGGCCTCCCTACCGCGGGAGGCGAAGCAGTTCGCGACCCAGACATCGCCGGACGGATCCGGCGCGAGCCCGCACGGCGCGAGCCCGCCAACGGTCTCGACCTCACCCGTTTCCGGGTTGACGCGGTTCAGCGTCCGATCACCCGCGTCGCGAAGACGGCCGTAACCAAAGTCCTCGACGACGTGGTGGGTGATCCAGACGAACCCACCGGCGGCCACAACGAGATCGGGTGCGCTCCCGACGCGCACGGCGTCCGTCGCCTCGAGCGTGTCGGGATCGATGCGGACGAGGCTGTTCGGCAGCACCCGAGGCGGCGTCGGGGTCTCGCCACCGGTGAACGTGATGCCGACCAGGGCAACCGCCGCCGTCAGCAGGAGTGCGGCTCCGATCGCGACGACTCTACGCCTCTTGCGGTGAACCGCTCCGATCCGTCTGGTGGATCGGGGGGGCACATGAAGCTGCGCGTCTTGCCGCAGGATCGCGGCCTCGAGCTCGCGTAGTCTGCGGCCCGGCTCGAGTCCGAGCTCGGTTGACAGCAACCTGCGCGCCTGCTGATACGCATCGAGCGCCTCCGACTGGCGGCCCGATCGAAACAAGGCGAGCATCAGCTGGGCGCGCAGGCGCTCCCGCAGCGGATGCTCGCGGACGAGCCCCTCGAGCTCGGGCACGAGCTCGGCGTGGCGGCCGCGGGCAAGATCGGCCTCGATCCGCTCCTCGAGCGCGGCCAGCCGCAGCTCGTCGAGACGCGCGATCTCGGCCTGTGCGAACGGCTCGAACGCGACGTCTGAGAGCGGCGGGCCGCGCCACAGTCCGAGCGCCGCTCGCAGCGCCCCGGCCGCGCGGTCAGCGTCGCCCGAGGCGAGCAGCTCTCGACCGTCACCAAGCAGGCGCTCGAAACGGCCGAGATCGAGCTGCTCGGGCTCGAGCGCGAGCAGGTACCCGCGCCCGTGCGTCTCCAGGCGCCCGTTGCCGAGCGCCTTGCGGAGCTGCGAGACGTAGATGTGGACGCTGTTGAGGGCGCTCGGCGGCGGGCGCTCGCCCCAAAGCGCATCGATCAAGCGATCCGTCGACACGATCTCGCCCGCGCGCAGGAGAAGGAGTACGAGCAGCGCCCGCTGCTTGCCGGCACCTAGCTCGAGCGGCTGCCCGTGTCTGGACGCCTCGAGCGGGCCGAGGATGCGGAACTCGACTGCGTCTTCAGGAGCCGCCAAGCGACCTCATTTCCGCCCTCCTCAATCGGTGCGCAAGCCCCATTCAAGCACCGCTCAAGCGCACCAACCCACATTCGACCGCGTCCGTCTCGTCCACACGAAAGGAGCCTCACATGGGTTCTAAGCCTTCAGCGGCACTCGCAGCAACCGTCGTCGCAGTTGCCCTCGCGTCGCTTCCAGCAGGAGCCGCGGCAGTCAAGGACTACTCGCAGAACTCCGTGAACGGCGAAGCCGCAGCGCCGCTTCCGGCCGAGCTCTCCAAGGACTACAGCATGAACGCGGCGACCGGCGACTACGCGCCGCCCATCCACCACGCGCGGCCCACTCGCGTCGGGCGGATCCACGACGACGCGGCACATTGAGTCATGTCCGATACGAACGACCCTCACGAAGGAGGAACCATGAAGGCCAGACGAGTACTCATCCCTGTCATCGCGAGCTTCGCGGTCGCCGCGTCAGCGGCCCCTGCGGGAGCGGCCGCAGGTAGTGGGGGCCAGTCCGGGTCCACCGCGTCGTGCGTCGCGTTTTTCACGAGCAACGAGCCGCAACTCAACGGCGAGGTCATCAGCGGATCGGCGCAGGAGGGCCACTTCGGCGGCGTCGTGACGCTGTTCTCGAAGTCGCACCCACCCGACTGCTAGATCGGTTCTAGCTAGAGGTGGGCCGAGCGTGGTGGGCCCGGCAGAGCGGTACGCCGTCCCGTCAGGATCGCGTCCGTCCGCGAGCGCGCGCAGGTGGTGCGCCTCCATCCGGCGTACGGGGTCGTGCATCGCGGGACGGCGCAGCGCCCGCCCGTCTGGGCGAGTACGCGCGCCCGCCAGCCTGAAGCGCGCCACCCGTTGCCCCTGTTCGGGTTCAACTTCTTGTAGGCGGGGACGTGCTCGGAGCAGTAGCTCCCGTTCGTGGGCACCCCGCAGGTGAGGCAGGCTAGACGCTTTCCGGCGCGCTCGCGTAGACCTGCTCCGCGGGCAGATCACACTCACGCAGGGATTGGCCGGTGATGCAGCGCCGCTCTTGCTGGCCGCGGCGAAGCGCCTCGAGGAGCTCGACCTCGGGTTGGCTCGCGAGACGTATCTGAGCGCATGTGCCGCGGCCATGTTTGGAGGCCCTCTAAGTGGTGACGACCTGATCGCGGCAGGCCGCGCCCGTGCGCGTGACACCGTCCGCGCCCACCGCCGGCGAGATCCAGCGCGCCCAACCGCCCAGCGTCAACGGGCCCGCCGCGCAGCCGTAACCACAACCCACCAGCCGAACCAACAAATCGGGCCCTCCCAGCGGAGGGCCCGACCAGGTGGTTTCGCCGCTTGCGCTTTCGCGTGATCGCGCAACTCTCGGCAAACCCGCGATCAGTGTCGCGTTGGACGAATCCCAAGCGTCAGTCAGCGCACATTGCGCTCCCGCATCACTGCCGCTCCTTTGGAGGAGCGGAGCGAAGCGGCCGCGTCGACGTTGGGCGGGAATCGCTCGGCGAGGGCCCGTCGTAGCGGGAGCGGCTAGGAAGCCGGCTGAGGCTCGAAGCCGGGAGGGTCTGCGAAGACTAAATGGCCGCCTCGTCGCTAGTCCGGCCGCCGTCCGCATCGCCCATTGTCCGTTCATTGTCTAAACCCCGGTATCTGCGCACAATTCCTGGAACGCAAACCTGCCGTCCAGCCGCCCGGAAGCGCCGATTTGCAGGCATTTCTGCATCCTGCGTGCCGCAGATCTACTGCTTGCCATGCAGAAGGTCGAGGGTTCGAATCCCTTCAGCCGCTCTCCGGGAAGCCCCCGTTCGATTCGTCACATCCGCCTTGGACCGCTATGAAGGAGGGCCCCGCTCCGGCTGTCACCGGGAGCGAGCTCAAAGCGACCCGACTTCAATGCGGCCGTCGTCGGCGTAGCCGCCGTCGCGGTACGCACGCAAGGTGCACGAAGCGGTCGGTAGGCCGCGTCGTCGGCGCGCTCGGCTGCCTCGACGTGATGGCGATCACGCCGCTCGTAGGGGCTCCACGCCGCCCGCGGGCAGCTCGACCGCGGTCAGCGCAGCGCGTCCCACGCCCGCCGTACTCGCGGGCTTCGGCGCCGGCAGCGAGCGAGCTTGTCGGGATTGCGCTGGTCGTCATCGCGAGCGCGGTCGCTTTCGCCACGCGCCCGCGGCGTTGAGGGGCATACGATCCCGCCGCATGTTCCTCCCCCGCTCAGGAGCTGAATGAAGGCGATCACGCAGGATCGCTACGGCTCATCCGACGTCCTCAGGCTCGACGAGGTCGCGACGCCGGCGCCGGCGGCCGGCGAGGTTCTCGTTCGCGTCCACGCGGCCGGCGTCGGTCCCGAGGTGTGGCACATCATGACCGGTCGGCCCTACTTCGTCCGTCTTATGGGCTTCGGCGTACGGGCTCCGAAGCAGCGGGTTCCGGGCCGCGATCTCGCCGGCACGGTCGAGGCTGTCGGGAGCGTGGTCACGGAGTTCCAGCCAGGCGACGAGGTGTTTGGGAGCGGCCGCGGCACCCTGGCGGAGTACGCCTGCGCTGCGGCCGCCGACGAGGGCAAGGTCGGCGGCGCCGGCGCGCTCGCGCCCAAACCGGCCAACCTCACGTTCGAGCAGGCGGCGGCCATCCCCACCTCGGGAGCGACCGCGCTCCAGGGCCTACGCGACGCCGGTGGAGTCCGCGGCGGGCAGTCCGTGCTGATCATCGGCGCGTCCGGGGGCGTGGGCACGTTCGCGGTGCAGCTCGCAAAGCACTTCGACGCGCACGTCACTGGCGTATGCAGCACGGCGAAGACGGAGCTGGTCCGCTCGCTCGGCGCCGACGCGGTGATCGATTACATGCGCGAGGACTTCGCCGACCGGCCGGAGCGCTATGACCTCATCCTCGACGCGGCCGGCAGGCGCTCGCTGTCGCGCCTGCGGCGCGCGCTCACGCCGCGCGGGACGCTGGTGATCGTCGGCGGCGAGGGCGGCGGGCGCCTCACAGGCGGCTTCGAGCGCCAGCTGCGCGCGGGCGTGCTGTCACGGTTCGTGAGCCAGCGGCTGGTCCCGCTCACCGCCGTCGACCGCCGCGCGGACCTGCTCTTCCTCAAGGACGTCATCGAAGACGACAAGCTGAAACCGGTCATCGACCGCACGTTCGCGCTGGGCGAGGCCGCGCAGGCGCTCACCGACACGGAAGAGGGGCACGGGCGCGGCAAGAGGGTAATAGTGATCTGACGCCCTGCGCGTGCGGCGCGCCGCCGCTCCGGGTACACCGCCCGGTCTGGCGAGCGGCACACGATCACGTGACGATCATGCGCGCGCTCGTCAAGCTCACGCTCGGCCGCGCGCTCGCCATGACGCTCGCCGGGGGCGGATCCCGGATGCGAGGTGTCATTGCCATCATTCTGGACGGCCGGCCACGAGGAGATTGGGCGTTTCCCGCGTGGGGTTGATCAGCTCTTCTCAGGCATTTCGGATGTCCATGCGCGCAATCAGTCCGGCGCTGATGGTGCAGGGGTGTTGG
>Ga0209382_10008204_pt1 | contig 13174 bp, 6 predicted proteins | sample SoiMetdeltSBSDD5_FD_187599 | JGI IMG/M metagenome (GOLD analysis project Ga0209382, IMG submission 187599) | Bulk soil microbial communities from a Populus tree surrounding site in Tennessee, USA - Soil MetaG P. deltoides SBSDD5 (SPAdes) (version 2) | ecosystem: Environmental > Terrestrial >... | reverse complement strand
GACGACCTCTTCCCGAAAAAGAGCGCTGGCGCGAAACAGACGGCGACGGCAATGAGTGCAATTATCCAATCGAGCGCGGTGAGTCGCATCGAATTAGTCCTTTCAATTCAGATTTTGGAGATGAAACAGGCGTGAACGCAGGCGAATACTAACCGGAGAGCGCGAATCTGTCCAGGATCATGGCTGATCGTCTAAAGGTTGAGTCCGATCTTCTAAAGTTAGCCCGGGTTGGAACTCGTCCCACTGTGGGTCGTCAGCAAAGAAAAGGGGGATCGAAGTTGATCCCCCAGTTCCTTGCTTATGAGTTCGCTTAGAAGTGGAACTTCAGCGCGAATTCCAGATTCCGTGGATTGCTCACGGTGTCAGTGATGCGGCCGAAGGTGGCCGGCGTACTCCAGTCAGCGGACGGCGGCGCAAAGCTCGGCGTGTTGGTGAAGTTGAAAAACTCCGCGCGGAAATCGAAGTACTTCGATTCCGACAGGCCGAACTTCTTGCTCAGGCTGAGATCCCAGTTCTTGAATCCGGGCGCGCGCAGGACGCCCACGCCGGCCGAGCCGAAAGTTCCCTGCGCCGGCAGGCTGAAGGCGGCGGCGTCCATCCAGCGATCGAGCGTGGGATTATCCAACGTTGGATTGCCAATCAAATTCGGACGAGCCGACCCGCGTCCGCCCTGCAGCGATTGATCCGCAGCCGTGACCGTGATCGGGAACCCTGAGCGGAACTGCACGATGCTGCCCAAGGCCCAGCCTCCCAACAAGCCGTTGGTCACTGAGTTCCACCCGACGCCAAAGGCGCGGCCTTTGCCGAACGGCAGTTCATAGGTACCCGCCCAGGTGAAATTGTGCCTGGCGTCGAAGAACGCCGGGCCGTAGTTGTAGCCGTGACGGTCGTAGTTGTTGGCGGAATAGGCGCCCTGCGCTCTGACGCCCGCGCTGCCGTAATAACCGAGGTTATCGGTGAGCGTCTTGCTCAGCGTGTAAGAGAGCAGGAATTCCAACCCCCTCGACGAGCGCTGGCGGGCGCTGACCTGGAGCGAATTGTAATTGCTGATCGCCCACGACTCCGTGCCGCTGATTTGAGTCACTCCGGGGCGGACGCCGGCCAGCGGGCGGCGGGCATCCAGCGAACGCCACGTTGAAGTCGGTCCCGGATCGGGCAGGGGCTGGTTCCAGTCCGTCGGCGCGACCAGGTGGGTGGCGCGATGGCCGACATACGCGGCTGAAACTGAGGACGCGTTGCTCAACTGATATTCGAGCGTCAGGTTATATTGCTGCGTGAATTGCGGGCGCAGGTTCGGGTCCCAGACGCGAATTTGTCCGGCGATGGTTCCCGGAGTCGGAATCACATCCGCAAAGCCGGTGGCGATCTTCCCGGGGCCAGAGGTCGGATCGAAATTCTTCTCCACTTCCAGGAAGAAAGGCGAGTTCAACGGCAGGCGCAGGTTGGAGCCGGTTCCTTCCATGTACTGTGTAATGCCGTAGCCGGCGCGGACGACGAGTTTATTAAGCATGCCCGGCGTCCAGGCAAAACCGATGCGCGGCTCGAAGCCTTTGTAATATGGCTCGTAGACCGCGCGGCCGTTTCCGTCACGACCGGCCATCAGCAGCTTGCCGCTGGGGAGTTGGAAGTTGGCCTGGCGATCATTCACCTCAACGACCGGGGATGTGTACTCCCAACGCATCCCAAGGTTCAGCGTAAAGTTCTGCCTGACCTTGAAATCGTCCTGGAAGAAGGCGCCGATGCGGTTTTGGCGGTGCCCCCACGTGCCGGGATTGGAACCGCCCGCGTTGCCTACGCCCTTGCCGTTGAGTTGATCCAGCAGGAATTCCGCGAAGCCTTGACCGGTGAATCGAGCGGTGCCAGCGGAGCCGTAATTGAAGAAGCCCAGCAGCCCGTTGTTGCCGGGATAATAGCGGTTCTGCTGATAGCGCTGTAACTGGCCGCCCATCTTCAATTGATGACGTCCGGCGATGACGGTCAGGTTGTCGCCGTAATAGAAGGTGTTGGTGACGTTATCTTCGATAATTCCCACGGAACCGATGTCGCTTAGCCCACTTCCCAGTCTGATGTTGCTGATGCCGGGATTGGTCTGCGTTCCGCTGATTCCAAGTTTGCTGTCGGCCAGGCCCAAATTGTTGACGTCCGTGAGCTCTGTGATAAAGACTGCGCGATTCAAACCGACGCGCGCCTCGTTAACGATGGTTGGGCTGATGGTTCGCGTCCAGTTCAGCGCGATGTTCTGCGGGCGGCTGAAGCTTGTCGTGCTGATGTCAGTCGGCAGCGCCAGGCGAACTGGCGTGGCATTGAAATTGGCGAATGAGTAGCGCGCCGAAAAGTTGTCCTTATCGGAAAACCGGTGGTCAATCTTGATATCGAATTGGTGGCCGTCAGTCTTGTTGGCGTCCGAGGTCAGATAGTTGTTCGTCACGCTCGACTGGGGCACATTCGGCAGCGGGTACAGACGAGGGTCGGCGAAGAGCGCTTTGGCCACCGGATTGACGATGCGGCTGGCGGGAATTATGCCGCCCTGGAAATTCTGGCACGTTTTCACGTCACGCGGATTCGTGCAATTCTGCGGATCTCGGATTGTCGCGCCGAGGCTCGCGAGGTTCCCGGTGCGCCATGCTGCCGGAGCGACGGAACGAAAAAGGCTGCCCTCGTTGCGGTTGAAGGTTCCCTGATAATCCGCGAAGAAGAACGTTCTTCCGCGGACAACGGGGCCGCCCAACGTCCCGCCCAGAATGTTTTGTTTCAACGCGCGTTTGGCCGGCGCCTTCCTAGTAAGCGGGTCGAGGGAGCGATTATTAATCCAGCTATTAGCGTCGAGCGCCGAATTGCGGAAGAACTCAAACGCGTTGCCATGGAATTCATTCGTCCCCGACTTCAGCGTCTGAATGACCGTCGCGCCGGTGACATTGCCGAACTCGGAAGAGGAGTTGCCGGTCTCGATCTTGAATTCCGCAACGGCGTCCACGTTGGGCTTGTACCCGATGCGGTTATCAATCGTTTCATCAACAGGAATGCCGTCCAGCAGAAACGTGTTGCCCTGTTCACGGTTTCCGTTCACATAGGGACGGCCTTGAGCGCCCATCCCGGCGTCCGTGAACCCTCGCGGATTTGGCGTGAGCGCGCCGGGAACCAACAGCGTCAATTGCTGGAAGTTGCGGCCGTTGAGCGGCAGATTGTTAATCGTATTGCCGCTGATTACCTGTCCGACAGTGACGTTTTCTGTTTGTAAAACCGGCGCCACACCTTGAACATTGACGATCTCGTTCACGCCTCCGACCTGCAATTGCAAGTCGACGCGCGCCGTCTGGTTGACTTCGAGCTTGATCTCGTTCGAGACGAGTTTCTTGAAGCCTGAAGCTTCGACGGTCAGCACGTAAACGCCGATCGGCAAGAACGGGATCGTGTAAATGCCCGCGTCGCTGGTCTGCGCCGTGTATTCGAGTTTTGTGCCTTGATTGGTTGCGACCACCTTGACCTTGGGAACCGACGCGCCCTGCGGGTCGGACACCGTTCCGGTCACGGTCGCCGTGTAGGTTTGTGAGGACGCTGAAGTCGTCGGCATGAAGCTCAGGCCGAGAACCATCAGGCAGATCCATAGCGTTTTTGCTGCGGATTTCATTTCGGTTACTCCTTTGAATTTGAACACTCGGCGGATCAACGAATAGTTGCGATCTCCGACGTTGGAAAGATTCACCGCAGCAAAGCAAGTCGAGGGATTGGTTGTCCATATCCCTTATTTATGGTCAGGTTGAGGTCTATAGATTAACAAGTCTTCCGAATGACCGCAAGATTCTTTTTACTTATCCCTTCATATAAATCTAAATCGATTATGGAGGCGAATCCGTGGATTTTCCGGCTTCGCCTCCATATCGCATTTTGCGGTTTTTGATAGAGCGGAATGATTTGCGGCGTCACTGGCAAGGATTGTACTCGTATTCCGCGGAGCCCCCAAGGCCAACATAATACCAGTGATTCTGGTAAGCGGTCCTACCATAAGGATTGTAGTCACACTCCGGATTAGAGTCATGGACCCAATTGTAGTCTATATCAATCTCGACAATGTGCGGATCATAAACTCCTTCCACGCCCGGACGGGACAACACCTGCGCTTCATAGTCCCATCTCCAGAAATGCATTTGCCCCCGTGGCGTGCCTGTCCCTGTTTCGGAACTATTATTAAACGGCCAGTGTGGCCCACCGAGATCACCGCTATCATCCCACATCGGCAATCCCCAGTAAAAGTTACGAATGTAGGTAATTAACTGGTCATCAGCGGAAAAGAATATTCTGTTATAATCCTCGCCTCCACATCCCGACGAAGGTCTAACTGCCCAAATCTGGGTTATATGCTCTATAGCCGTCTGAAAATCGACTCTGGGGACCTCATCCCATCCACAGAACCCTTTTTGAAAACATTCCTCACCAGACATATAAACGCAAACGCCGCCGACCTGTATCCGCTCATTGACATAACATCCTGCCGTGCAATCAGACCCCGGCGGGTCACATGAACCGTCTATGTCATCACTACCGTTCTTGTAGTAATGAAATATCGCATTTTGCATATACGACCGCTTGCCGAACAAATCCGTAATAGTAAGATAAACCCCTTTTTGCGATTGCGTCATTCCACCCCAGGCGACGCACCTGTTTGCAGCGCCTATCCTTGTGGCATAGGTATCGAGGAGTCTATTTCTGTGAGCTGTTAGAGAGAATCCGCTCTGGCCTTTGACGCTATTCGGGCCGTTCAGTTGACCAATAGGGATCAGGCAAATGATCACTATCATGATCGATGTTACTTTTACACGAAGAGGCCAGGCATTTGACGTCGATGGTTTCATTATCATTCTCCTTTTTTTGTTATGGCAACAGTCTTGAGCTTGCCGGGGGAAAATTCCTCCCGGTCTGTGGTGGTTTGCAGAAGATCAATATTGCGAAAAAAAGAAAGAACAATTGGGCCATTGCCGACAAAGCAAGCTCAAAGGAATGAGTTCTCTGCCCGCGTGAAGAGAAGTAATTACCAAATCCAGGCTGCTGTAGCTTCGTCGAGGTCGATCAGGACCACCTGCCGTGATCTGTCGTTAATGCCGGTGTACCGCCTTCATTCATTACCAGATGGACTGCTGGCCTTCGCTTGATTACTCGGGCTATCTTTAGCCGCTCCTGATAGGAAGACTTGATGATGCCCGAAAGTAATTTTCATATGGGAAAGGACTGCGCGTGAATATACATTAGAGCCTGTCATCAACTTTAAGCGAGGCCCCCCGCTATGTTCTTTAATACCAGAGCGATAAAGGCCAGATAGAGCAGTCCGGCCAGGATTTCAAGCAATCGATCATAATCTCGCGCCAGGCGACGAAAGCGTGACATCCGGCCGAAACTTCGATCACCCCCATCGACGCGGTAAGAGGACACACCTCTCTTTGCATCAGGGAGTTTGAAGACTTCGAGCTTGATCCCATGGTCCAGGGCCGCATTCGAGACGTATGCCTGCAGTCAAAGTACGCGCCGGATGGCTTTGAGACCGGGCGTTTCGGTCCCTGCTCAAATCCTCATCTGATAACTAATGCAAAAATCGGATAAGTATTTCATGGAAATGTGAGATGAGGAGTTCATGAAACCCACTCATTCAAGTGGAAAACGCTGTAAAGCGGAAAAGTTAATAACAGCCTCCAGGCAGGAATCAAAAGTAAATATTGGGGTGCGAATGCGAATACAAATTGTAACGATCATCCCAATCCCAATTCGAGTATTTTCTGCTGTGTGGCTTCGGCTCGATCCATAAGGCCAACGACCGTCCCGCCGCGCATCACGGCTATGCGGTCGCTCATCCCCAGTATCTCGGGCAATTCGGACGAGATCATAATGATCGCCATCCCCGCTTCGGCCAGGTTGAGCATCAGCCGGTGAATCTCCGATTTCGCCCCGACATCAATTCCCTGCGTCGGTTCGTCCAGGATCAGGACTTGCGGATCGGTCACCAGCCATCGCGCCAGCGCGACTTTCTGTTGATTGCCGCCCGACAGCGCTCCCGCCGGAGCGAAGGTCGACGGCGTTTTAACCGACAGCCGCGCGGCGAAATCGACGGCGATCTTCTTCTCCGATTTGAAATCGAAGAATTTGAGTTTCGAGATTCGATCCAGTATCGCCAGCGTCATATTCGCGGCGATCGGCATCTCCAGAATCGCGCCATGCCGGCGCCGGTCTTCGGGCACATAAGCGAGGCCAAGCTCAATCGCCCTGGCCGGCGAATCTATTGTCACCTCATTCAATTCATCATAGGACTTATAGGGCCGATGAGAACCTTCATTCAATCTCCTATTCAAAGGGCGCAATAGCACAGACCCGCTATCAGACGGAAGCAACCCAAAGAGCGTTCGCGCAAGTTCGGTGCGGCCCGCGCCGACCAAGCCAGTGAGGCCCAGAATTTCACCGGCGCGGACGCTGAGGTTAATGTTATGGACGCCTGCGGCGCGCGAACTGAGGTTTCTGATCTCCAAGACGGTCTCGCCTATTTTCACTTCACGTTTGGGGAATATGGCGGACAATTCGCGCCCGACCATGAGGCGGATCAGTTCGGCCCTGTCGACTTCGTCTATCGCGCGCGTTGTAACGGTTTCGCCGTCACGTAACACGGTCACGCGGTCGGCGACCTCGAATAGTTCTTCGAGGCGGTGTGAAATGTAGATGACGCCGACGCCTTGCGCGCGCAACTCGGCGATGACTTTGAACAGGCGCTCTGTCTCGCGGTCGGTCAGCGAAGCGGTCGGCTCGTCCATGATCAGGATCTTCGCTCCAGATTCCAGAGAAGTCTCCGGAGAAGCCCCTAGCGCGCGGGCGATCTCGACCAACTGCTGTTCGGGCATCGTCAGCGCGCCGGCCGGCGTTTGCGGGTCAATGCTCGCGCCGATGCGGCTGAGCAATTCCCTTGCGCGCGCGTTGCGCTCCCGCCAATTAACCCTACGCCACAATCCGCCGCGCTCCAGACCGAGCGCCAGGTTTTCGGCCACTGAGAGATCGGGAAAGAGCGCCGGCTGTTGATAGATCGCCGCGACGCCCAGTCGTTTGGCCAGCGATGGAGAATTTTCGATGACTTGTCGGCCGTTGATGGAGAGCGAGCCGGAATCGGGCCAGTCAGGTTGCAGCGCGCCGGTGATGATCTTGATCAGAGTCGATTTGCCGGCGCCGTTTTCTCCTACCAGCGCGTGGACCTCGCCCGCGCGCAGATCGAAGGAGACCCCTTTGAGCGCCCGCACGGCGCCGAATGATTTCGAGATTGAATCAACTTTGAGAAGCATGTTTTTTGATTCTAAATCGGAAGAGCGAAGATTGGGACGCCGGTACAGTACCGCGCGCGTAAGCAAGCGGCCGACTCATCGATCCGCCGCTTGCTTACGCGCGCGGTACTGTACCGGCCCATCTCTGAATGCTCAATTCCCTTTCTTAGTCGGCCAGAGTTCGGATTCCGTTCGGGCGGTCTTCAGATAATCCTCGATCTTTTTCACGACCTCAGGGTGTTTGGCAGCGACGTCGTTCTGTTCGCCGAGGTCGTTTTTGAGATCATAAAGCTCGAGCGGCGAATCCGGGCTTTTGCGCACGGCTTTCCAATCGCCCATTCGCACGGCTTGTGAGAAACCGCTTTCGTGAAATTCCCAATACAGAAATTCGTGGACCCGTCGCGGCCGCCCGAGCAAGACGGTCAGCATCGAAATGCCGTCAATATGGGCGGGAGGATTGACGCCCGCGATCTCGGCCAGCGTCGGCAGCACATCCCAGTGCGCCCAGACATGATCGCTATTGGCGCCGGCTTTAATTCGCTTCGGCCAGCGGGCGATCATCGGTACGCGAATTCCGCCTTCGTACAGATCGCGCTTGATCCCGCGCAAGGGCCCGTTGCTGTCGAAGAAATCCGGGTCTGCGCCGCCTTCGCGGTGCGGGCCGTTGTCGCTGGTGAAGAAGACGAGCGTGTTATCGTCAATACCGAGTTTTTTGAGCGACGCCATCAGACGGCCCACGTCGCGATCCATTCGCGTGATCATCGCGGCCTTGGCCTTTTCCTGATCGGGCCAGTCTTCGCTCGCGAACTCGCCCAGGTCCGGGACTTCCATGCCTTTATTTTTGGCTTCGTTGTTCGCGTGCGGAATTGTGAAGGCGAGATAGAGAAAGAACGGGCCGCCGCCGTTCCGTTCGATGAACTTCAGCGCCTCTTCGGCCATCAGGTCATGGGTGTAATCAACGCGGTTGGTCGAATTGCCCGAGCCTTCCTCGTCTTCATCGGGCACGACGTTGCGCAGTTTGACCCGCTCTTCGTTGCGCCAGAGGAAGGTCGGGTAATAGTTGTGCGCGTGGCGCTGGTTGAGGTAGCCGAAGAAGTAATCAAAGCCCTGCCGGTTCGGGACCCCCGTCGTTCCCGCCTCGCCCAATCCCCATTTGCCGATCAGAGCGGTTTTGTATCCGGCGCCCGGAGTCGCCTTCAGGACTTCGGCCACGGTCACGTCTTCTGGCAGCAGCGGATGGCGCGCGTTGCCTCGGATGCGCGTGTGGCCAGTGTGCTGGCCTGTCATCAACGCGCTGCGCGACGGGGCGCAGACCGTGCTGCCGGCGTAATACTGCGTGAAGCGCAGACCCTCGGCTGCCAGACGGTCAATGTTCGGCGTCTTGAATTTCCGCTGCCCGTAACAGCTCAAATCGCCGTACCCCAGGTCGTCGGCCTGTATGAAGATGATGTTGGGTCTGGTCTGCGCCGGAAAGGTCGCCGCAAATGCGATGAGAACAACGCAGGCGCCGATGAATGTTCCAGTTCTCATATGGGTTCCATGTCGCAAAATGGGAATAGAACGCGGATGACACAGATCGCTGCGGATCAGCGCGGATAAAACAAAAAGGATATCCGCGATAATCCGCCGCATCCGCGTCATCCGCGTTCTATTAATCCGGGCCTTCTTTCACACTGTCAATTTCCACGGCTTGCGATATTCGCGCGACAGGTACTTCGACGCGGCGCCGTCGCCTTCGATCTTTTCCGTATTGGCGTTCCACACAATTCGGCGACCCGAGCGCAGCGCCACGTTTCCGAGCAAACACGTGGTGGTCGAACGATGCCCTATCTCGATGTCTGAGGTCGGACTTTTCCGCGACTTGACGCAATCGAGGAAGTTGCGGACGTGCGCCTCGCCCTGCCTGTTTTCGTTTTTGACGCGCCGGGCCTCGACATTTCTCCCACCCTCCGGCGTGATCTCGAAATACTCGCGGTTGATGTAGAGCGTCGCGTCCGCGCCATGAAAGAGGATGCCGTAGCTCTGCCCGTTCCATCCCTGCCCGTTGCATTCGCGGTTTTCATATGTGCAGATGAAGCCCCCGTTTTTTTCCGCCCCGGTTTTATATGAAGGATATTCGTATGTCACCATCAACGTGTCGGGCGTCTCGCGGTTGTCGTTCAAGGCCAGTTTGCCGCCCATCGCCGTGATAGCCACCGGCGCTTCAACTCCCATCGCCATTTGAACTATGTCGAGATGATGCACGCCCCAATCGGTCATCATCCCGCCCGCGTAATCCCAGAACCAGCGGAAGCTCGACCATCGATCGGGGTGTACGCCGAAGCGGTTCTGATTGAACCGGCGCATCGGCGCAGGGCCGAGCCACATGTCCCAATCCAAGCCGTCGGGAGGGTTCGTGTCAGGCGGGTTGCCGATGCCGCCGGGCGTCTGGTTGCCGAAATTCCACGTGCGGACGAAAGTGATTTTGCCTAATTGCCCGCCTCGAATGATCTCAGCCGCTTTCTGGTAATGATCGCCGGAGCGCTGCTGCGTGCCAACCTGGACCACGCGGTTGTATCGGCGCGCCGCCTGAACCATCTTGCTACCTTCGTCTACGGCGCTAGAGACGGGCTTCTCGACGTAAACGTCCTTGCTCGCCTGACAGGCCATCACGGTATGCAGCGCATGCCAGTGGTCGGGCGAGGCGACGATCACCGCGTCAATGTCTTTGCGGTCGAGCATTCTACGAAAATCTCTGTATGTATCGACGCCTTCGAGTTTGGCGTCACTGATCGCAAAGTCCATCTGCGGCTGGAATACGTCGCAGAGCGCGACAATCTGCGCGTCCGCATTTCTCATAAACGTCTTCATCACGCCGCGCCCCTGCCGTCCCGGACCGATCACCCCGACGCGAACGCGATCATTCGCGCCCAGGATGTTCGCGCCCGCCGCGGCCGCGGCGCCTACGGTAGCGATGCCTCGCTTAATGAAATCCCTGCGTTCGATTCTGTTGTTCATATTTTCCTCTTTCGGTCTAGATTCGGGTCAGTACCGCGAGCGGTAGCGAGCGTGTCTTTATTGATCCGCTCAATGATCGGGCCTCGCTCGCTACCGCTCGCGGTACTGATTGCTACGGCTTCAACACGCTAATTTTCAAGCGCGTCGGGAATTTCGCCGAACGATAGATCCGCTGCGTGGCCTTCTGGAAGTCATCGTCCTTCGCCTGATAGATGTTCATGAACTTCTGCGGATTGCGATCAACCAGAGGGAACCATGCGCTCTGGATGTGGATCATTATTCGATGGCCCTTCTTGAATGTGTGATTGACGTCGGGCATCGCGAAGGGGATGTGCGTAACTTCGTTCGGCTTCATCGGCTCCGGCTTCGACCAACTCTTGCGGTACTTCGCGCGCATCGGCTCGCCCCGCACCAACATTTGATAGCCGTCCATCGGATCGGTCTTTTTTTCGGGGAAGACGTCGATCAACTTGACGATGAAGTCGGAGTCCGTGCCCGAAGTCGAAGCGTAGAAGTCGGCGAATAACTCTCCCGCGATCGTGACGTCTTCGCCCAACACGTCAGTCTGATAGACCAGCACGTCGGGGCGCGAGGCCGAGAAGCGCTGATCGTCGGTCATATATTCGTAAGACATGCCGGGGCTGATCCGGTTCTGGAACGGCGCGGGCTTGTTCGGATCGCTGACGTATTCGTCGTAGGCCGAGCCCGCCCCGTCAGGTGGATCGAATGAGAGCTTGCCGTTGGAATGTAGATAAAGGCTCTTCGACCCGACGCCCTTCGGCGGCCAACTCTCGTATCTCTTCCAGACGTTCGAGCCGGACTCGAAAACGTAGGCCTCGGGCAGATTCATCTCGCCTTTGTCTTTGAGGAAATGCATGAAGAATGGGAATTCGATCTGCTCCTGGTAAAAGGCCGAGGTGGCCGAGCCGAAGTTGACTCCGCCGAGCGACGTTCCGTCTCTTCGCGCCCAGCATCCATGACACCAGGGGCCTTCGACCAGGACGTTCCACGCCTTCGGGTTGTTCTTTTCGATCGCGCGATAGATCGAGAGAGGCCCCTGGACGTCTTCGGCGTCGAACCATCCGCCGACGGTCATCACAGCCGGAGTGACTTTCTTCAAATGCTGCGACACCCGCTGTGGCTGCCAATACTCGTCGTAATCGCCGTGCTCCATCCATTCGTTCCAGAGTTTGATCTCGCCTTTGAAATATTTCGGATTCGCGTTGGCGAGCGACCCCAACTCGAGGAAGAACTTGTAGCCGTCGTCGGTCCCGTGATCGAACGGCGTCCGTACCTGGTGTTCAGGCCCTTTGCGAGGGCGTCCGAAGCCGGAGAGGAAGTTGAACGCGTGGGGCAGGAAGAACGCGCCGTTATGGTGCATGTCGTCGCCGAGCCAGTTGTCGTCCATCGGCGCCTGCGGCGAGACGGCCTTCAGCGCCGGATGCGGATCGATCAGCGATTGCGCGGAGTAATGGCCCGGATAGGAGATGCCCCACATCCCCACTCGCCCGTTGTTGTTCGGGATGTTTTTGACCAGCCATTCGATGGTGTCCCAAGTGTCGGTCGTCTCATCGGTCTCGGTCGGACTCGATTTCTTCGACTTATGAGGCCGCATCCAGGCGAATTCGCCTTCGGACATGTTCCGCCCGCGCACGTCCTGATAGGCGAAGATGAAGCCCTCTTCCATGAACTTCGGCGACGGGCCGAGCGAGTCGCGGTAATCGTCGGGGCCGTAAGGGGCGACGCTGTAAGGCGTGCGCTGCATCATTATCGGATATTTTTGCGACGCGTCTTTCGGGACGTACACCGACGTGAATAGCTTCACGCCGTCGCGCATCGCGATCTGATATTCGTGTTTCGTGTAGCGCGCCTTTACCGGCGACGTCTCCTGGGCGCGCGAGCCCGGGCCGGCCGCCAGCGCGAGCAACGCGAGCAGGACCAGGATTAATGGCGAAAATAATCTATTAGATCGCATTGTATGATTCTCCAATTTTGCGATTTTGATCGTAACTGCTCCGCGGCGCCCCGCCGCGTCAGCGGCGCCTTGAATTTAGACGTGGGTTTCAACCCACGGAACGGTCGGTGAATATTCCACCGTCGCGTGAGCGACGGCTGAATTCAATCGTCGCTGACGCGACGCGGGGAAAAATCCTGCGACACCGTGGGTTTAACCCACAGCTAAATTCAAGGCGCCGCTGACGCGGCGGAGACTGATATTTTTGATCTTTGAAAAAATGTCTGGCGCGCAGGGTAAACGCGCATTAGGCCGACTTGCAAGCCTTGCCGGAACCGATTGCCAAGCTTCCGTGCGGTTTTCTATAATCCGGCATCCCCGTTAATCACCGGAACCCGACACCGCTCCCGGCGTTTGAAATCAGGGGCAGGTCACGATGAACGACACTTTACAACATGGTTCAAGTCAGCGGGTGGAAGAGTTGGTCGAGCGTTATCGACGGTCATCGCGGCGGGCGACGCTGATCGCCGTCGCGGCGCTAATCCTGGCTTTGAGCGCCGTCACTGGCGTCTGGCTCTCGCGTAGCCCCATTCCCGCGAAAGCCGGCGACGGCGAGGTCAATTCCCAACTCTCGTCCGCCTTCATCGAAATCGCACGCGCGGTCGAACCGTCCGTGGTAAACGTCTCGACCGTCACGCAACCGACGCAGCCGTTGCGCCCGCAAAATGAACTGAACATCCCGCGCAATTCGATTGAGCAGTTCGAGCCGGGGCCTGGCGAACAGGCGCGGCGCGGCAACGGGTCGGGCGTGATCGTCGACGCGCAGGGTTACATCCTGACCAACTATCACGTCATCGACGGGGCGGATCGCATCAAGGTCAGGTTTTACGACGGCTCCGAGGCGCCCGGCAAGGTGATCGGCAGCGACCGTGAGACC
>Ga0209382_10008203_pt1 | contig 13176 bp, 9 predicted proteins | sample SoiMetdeltSBSDD5_FD_187599 | JGI IMG/M metagenome (GOLD analysis project Ga0209382, IMG submission 187599) | Bulk soil microbial communities from a Populus tree surrounding site in Tennessee, USA - Soil MetaG P. deltoides SBSDD5 (SPAdes) (version 2) | ecosystem: Environmental > Terrestrial >... | reverse complement strand
AACCTGTACGCGCTCGACGTAGAGACTGCGCGCGTTGTCGAGGCTCGCGTGGAGGAAGGCGACGCCTCGCCGCTGGAATTGAATTTGCTGCGAGCGGAGGTTGATCGGCTACAGGCGCGTCGCGCGTTGATCGAGGGGCGGTTGCAGTCTTCGGCGGCGCGTCTGAAACAGCTCGTGGGAATAGCGCCGGACGAACAATTGCGATTACGCGAGGCATTGATGGCGCCATTGCTTCCTAATCCTCCCGCCTCGCTCGACGCGGCGGTCGATCTCGCGCTGCGTACGCGCCCTGACCTGCGGTTCGCGCGGTTGTCGGAAAACGTCGCCCTGGCCGGTTACCGTTTAGTGAAAGCGCAGGCCGCCCCACAGGTCACAGCCTTCGTTCAATACTCCGACGTCCTCGGAACATTCGACACCACGCCGATCGGCGTGTTGAACGACCGCGACAGGTTACTCGCCTTCGGCGTCTCGGTCACCCTGCCCATCTTCAATCGCAACCAGGGCGCGAAGGCCGAGGCTCAACTGGCAATTACACAGGCGCAGCGGCGGCGCGAATTCATGGAATCGGTCGTTCGCGCCGAAGTCACCGCCGCGTACCGCCGCTACGAAGCCGCGCAAGCTTCGGTCCAGACATACGAGCGGGGCGTGATCGCGCGTTCGGAGCAAAACGTCCAGACGATGCGCGCGGCGTATCAAGTCGGCGCTTTCCGCGTGAGCGAGTTGCTGGCCGAGCAGCGTCGCCTGGTCGATATGCAGCGCGAGATGACCGAGGCGCTCGCAGAACGTTACCGCGCGCTGGCCGAACTGCGAGCGGCTCTGGGAATTACCGATTAAGAAGGAGTAGAGGTAAAGATGTCTGATCAAACATATGAATCTCTGAATCAAGAGCGCCCGCCACGGGTCAACCGCCGGCTGCTGTTTTTTGTCGTCGCGGCGCTGGCGTTGGCCATCACGTCGGGGCTGTATTTCTGGCTCCGCAACCAGGACGCGAAGCCGGAAGAAAAGACCGCGAGCGCTGAACACACAGATGAACACGGCGGGGGCAATGAGGTCGAGCTGTCGGCGGAAGCGCTGGACGCCGCAAAGATCGAATACGCCACCGCGACCGAGCGTCCCGCCGTCGCGTTGCTGCGCGTGACGGGCACAGTCGAGGCCAATCAGCAGCATGTGCAGCAGGTGACGCCCCTCGTCGGCGGGCGCGTCGAGCGCGTGAACGTCGCGCTCGGCGACCGTGTGCGCGCGGGCGCTCCGCTGGCCGTCGTCTCCAGCCCGCAGATCGCCGAGATGCACGGCAAGCTGCACGAGTCCGAGACGCGCCTGCAAAACGCTGAGCGTAATCTGGCGCGCGTGCAAAAGGCCGAGAATCGCGCCGCCGCGCTTTCGGCGAAAGCCAGGCTTGTCGAAGCCGAAGCCGTCTTGAAACGCACGCGGCGACTGATCGAACTCGGCGCGGGCGCGGGGAAGGATTTGATCTCCGCCGAGACCGCTTACCAGACCGCGAAGGCCGAATACGACTTCCAGACCAACATCTCGCTCAACAAGGAACTGGCCGAAGCGCAGGCCGAAGTGGCCACGGCGCGCGTGGACACGCAGCACACCCGCGACGGGCTGCGCGCGCTCGGCACCCCCGTGTCGGCGAACGAACAGGATTGCCAAAATTGCGACATTTCGCTCGTCACGGTGCGCGCTCCTATTTCAGGCACAGTCATCGAACGTTTGATCAACGCTGGCGCGGGCATCGAGGCCGGCAAACCACTCTTCACCGTCGCCGACATTTCGACGCTCTGGGTCATCGCCAACGTGCCGGAGGCGCAGGTGGGCAGCCTGCGCGTAGGCACGCCCGCCGAAGTTCGGGCATCGGCGCTCGGCGACGAGGCGATCTCCGGGCGCGTGGCCTACATTGACCCGGTGCTGAGCGAAGAGACGCGCACAGCGCGCGTCCGAGTCGAGGTAACGAACCAGCGAGAGCGGCTCAAGGTCGGGATGTTCGTCGAGATTGGTTTTCAGACCGAAGCGACCAGGCAAGGCAAACCGATGGAGAACGAGTTGGTCATCCCCGAAGAGGCCGTCCAGCGCATCAACGAGCGCACAGTCGTATTTCTGCCGAAAGAAGGCGAGCCAGGCCATTTCGAGTCGCGCGATGTGGGGCTTGGCGGCGTGACGGGCGGATACCAGCGCGTTATCAGTGGGCTCAAGTCTGGCGAGCGCGTCGTGAGCAAGGGCAGTTTTACGCTCAAGACGCAACTTCTGAAAGGCGAAATGGGGGAGCACGAGCACTGAGCCGGACGGCCTCAGGAGAGATGACAATTTATGATTAACGGATTGATTCGCTTCTCTGTTTCTCAACGCCTCCTCGTCCTATTGACGGTGGCGATTATGATCGGCGCGGGCGTTTACAGCCTCATCAGGCTGCCGATTGACGCCGTGCCTGACGTGACCAACGTCCAAGTACAGGTGTTGACCGCCGCGCCGTCGCTCGCGCCGCTCGAGATCGAACGGCAGATCACTTTCCCGGTCGAAGTGGCGATGTCGGGACTGCCCGACATCCAGGAGATCCGCTCCGTCTCCAAGTTCGGCCTCTCAGCCGTGACGGTCGTCTTCGCCGATTCGGTGAACACTTACTTCGCCCGCCAACTCGTGTTGGAACGGTTGTCCCAGGCGCGCGAGCAAATTCCGGAAAATATCGGTTCGCCGGAGATGGGGCCGATTTCGACGGGACTCGGGGAAATCTACCAGTATGAGCTCAGAGCCGCGCCCGGCCCCGAAGGCAATCAGTACGACGCGACGGCGCTGCGCACCATCCAGGATTGGAGTGTGCGGCGGCAGTTGCTCGGCGTGCCTGGCGTGACTGAGGTCAACAGCTTCGGCGGCCTCGAGAAGCAGTTTCAGGTGCGCCTTGACCCCACGAAACTTCAATCTTACGGGCTGACCTTGCGTGACGTGCTTGAAGCCGTCACGCGCAACAACGCCAACGTCGGCGGCGCTTACATCGAGCACGGCGCGGAACAGTACCTGCTGCGCGGAATCGGTCTGGCGGAGTCCTCCAACGACATCGCCAACATCATCGTCAAGGCTGGCAAGGAGGGCGTCCCGATCTACGTGCGCGACCTGGGCGAGGTGGTCGAGGGCGCGACCGTGCGGCAGGGCGCCGTGACGGCTGATGGGAAAGGCGAGATAGTCGCCGGCATCGCTATGATGCTCAAGGGCGAGAACTCGCGCTCGGTGGTCAATCGAGTAAAAGCACGCATCGAGCAAGTCAAGAAGACATTGCCCAAAGGAGTCGAACTCGTCCCGTTTTACGATCGCACGGAGTTGGTCGACCGCACGATCAAGACGGTCGTAAAGAATCTGGCGGAAGGCGCGGCTCTCGTCATAATCGTGTTGATTCTGCTGCTCGGCAACTGGCGAGGCGCGCTGCTGGTCGCAACCATAATTCCGCTCTCGATGCTCTTCGCCGCGATTCTGATGCGCGCCTTCAACGTGTCAGGAAACCTGATGAGTCTGGGCGCGCTAGATTTCGGGCTGATCGTGGACGGGGCGGTGGTGATGGTCGAGAACGCCGTGCGAAGGCGGGCCTCTGATTGCGGATTGCGGGTTGCGGATTGCGGATTGAAGGAAATCGATCAGACCGAGTCCTCCGTAAACAATCCGCAATCCGCAATCGCTGAAGCCTGCATGGAGGTGGGGCGTCCGGTGGTCTTCGCCGTGGCGATCATTATGATCGTTTACCTGCCAATACTCAGTCTGACCGGAATCGAGGGTAAGATGTTCAAGCCGATGGCGCTCACCGTAGTCTTCGCGCTGCTCGGCTCGCTGCTGCTCTCGCTCACATACATTCCGGCGGCGATGACCTTGCTCCTGCGCGGACACGTAGCCGAGACGGAGAGCGTCGTCATCCGTTACGCGAAGAAATGGTACCGCCCGGCCCTCGCCACGGTGATGGGCAATCGCAGACCGGCGCTCGTGGCCGCGGTGGCGCTTGTTGTGGTGAGCGGCGCCATCTTCCCGTTCCTCGGCTCGGAGTTCATTCCGCGTCTTGATGAAGGATCGCTCGCGGTGCAGGCGCAGCAACTGCCGAGCGTCTCGCTGTCGCAATCCATCCGCACCGTCACCGAAGTTGAAAAGGCGCTCAAGACCTTCCCCGAAGTCACCAAGGTGGTCTCGAAAACGGGCCGCGCCGAGGTTGCCACCGACCCGATGAGCGTGGACTTCAGCGACCTCTACATCGAACTGAAGCCACCGTCTGAATGGAAGACCGCCCAAACCAAGACTGACTTGGTCGAGAAGATGTCTGAGACGCTGGAAAAGAAAGTCCCGAACGCCGCCTTCAGCTTCTCGCAGCCGATCGAACTGCGTGTCTCGGAACTGATCTCCGGCGTGCGCTCCGACATCGCGATCAAGCTCTTCGGCGACGAACTCGATACGCTCAAGAAAACGGCCGACAGGATCGGCGCAGTCGTGAGCAAGGTTCCCGGCGCCGAGGACGTGAAGGTGGAAGCGACCTCAGGGCTTCCGCAATTGCAAATCAAACCCGACCGCGCCGCCATCGCGCGCTACGGGATCAACGTCGAAGACGTGAACAGCCTGGTCGAGTCAATCATCGCGGGCAAGGAGGCGGGGCTGGTCTACGAGGGCGAGAAGCGATTCAGCCTCGTCGTTCGCCTCGCCGACGAGTCGAGCCGTGACGTGGAAACGATCAAGAACCTTCTCGTCTCGGCGCCGAACGGCTCGCGCATCCCGCTCGCGCAACTCGCCGACATCAGGCTCGTCCAGGGGCCGGCGCAGATCACGCGCGAAGACACACGCCGCCGCATCAGCGTCGAGCTGAACGTGCGCGGACGCGACATCGGCGGTTTCGTCAAAGAGGCGCAGGCCGCGATCGACCAGCGGGCGCCACTCCCGGCCGGTTATTACCTGACCTGGGGCGGGACGTTCGAGAACCTGCAGCGAGCCTCGGCTCGGCTGCTGATCGTGACGCCACTGGCGCTCTTCCTGATCTTCGTCTTGCTCTTTACCACCTTCAGGTCGGTCAGGCAGGCGCTGCTGATCTATACCGGCATCCCGTTCGCGGTTGTGGGCGGCGTACTGGCGCTGGCCTTGCGCGGGATGTCGTTCTCAATCTCGGCAGGAGTGGGTTTCATCGCGCTCTTCGGCGTGGCGGTATTGAACGGCGTGGTGATGGTCAGCTACATCAATCACCTGCGCGAAGAAGGGCGGTCCGTTGCCGACGCCGTCAGAGAGGGCGCCGAAATCCGTCTGCGGCCCGTACTGATGACGGCTCTGGTGGCGAGCCTAGGATTCATCCCGATGGCGATTGCGACTTCGGCGGGCGCCGAGGTGCAGCGCCCGCTAGCGACGGTCGTCATCGGTGGACTGGTCACTTCAACCCTGCTCACGCTGCTCATCCTGCCGATGCTCTACGGCTGGTTCGAGCGCGATGAAGAGAGGGACAAGCCTTCCGGAGGGGGGGAATATGAAGGTCATCACGGCGATGATTCAGCCGTTTATGCTGAACAAAGTAACCAGCGCGCTTGAGGCCATCGAAGGCTTTCCCGGGATGATCGTATCGGACGTGCGTGGTTTCAGGCGCAAGAGAGACTTGCGCGAGCGGCGCGCGACACGCATTGACGAGGTCAAGGGGAAAGTATTCATCGAAATCGTCACGCCGGATGAAATGGCGCGGCAGACTTGAATACTTCACCATCGCGTGGAACTCGCTGGAAGCGCTAGTCGCTATCCTGTCAGGGCTGATCGCGGGGAGCATTGCGCTCGTGGGCTTTGGCTTCGACAGTCTAATTGAAGTGACTTCTGGCGCGGCGCTCCTTTGGCGACTCTCCATTGACGTGAATGACGAGAAGCGCGAGCGCATAGAGGCCATCACGCTGCGCATCGTCGGGGTGTGCTTCATTGTTCTAGCCATCTATGTGGGCTACGACTCGATCACTGCGCTTCTGAATCGCGAGACCCCAGAGCGGAGTGTGCCGGGTATTGTTCTCGCCGTCGCGTCTCTCATCGCGATGCCGCTTCTCGCCCGCGCAAAGAGGCGTGTGGCAAGAGGCATAAATAGTGGCGCGATGTTTGCGGACGCCAGGCAGACGGACTTCTGCGTTTATCTATCCGCAATATTACTCGGCGGGCTCTTACTCAATGCGCTCCTGGGCTGGTGGTGGGCCGATCCTATTGCGGCGATCGTTATGGTCCCGATTATCGGCAAGGAAGGCGTGGAAGCGCTACAAGGCAAGACTTGTTGTGATGGAACTGACTGTCATTGAGATTTGCGCCGCGGATTACCGATACTGAATTGTCATACCAGAGGGGAGCGCGATGAGTGGAATCGCAGTGGAGCTGATTGTGCTGCTGGTTTTGCAGACTCTCGGCACATCTATCTTCGCCAGATTTGAAGTGGAGACTCCGATATCCAAGAGGCTATTAAAATGGACGATCTTCATCGGCGGGACGGTATGCCTCTACTTTGTCGTCGGGCACTGGGCGCTACTCTTCCCAATCATTATGATGGCGCTTGGCTCCTCCTACCATTTTATTTACTGCCGCAGAGAAGGCATTCACCCGCTGTATGCGACGCCGAGGAGAAAATACTACGAGCTGAGGGGATGGAAGTGGCAGGAATAGAAGACTGCGAGCGTGCTTATATCCGAAGACGAAGCGCAGTCCTGCCGGGAATAGCCACGGCCATCGCCGGGATTCATCGGCAAGACGCCCTTGAAAAGGATAGACGACACCGGTGAACCGATTTCACCGGTGATTTGCCGTTCGCTAAAACGAAATGCTGTAACTAAAGCCTGGTTTATTCGCGAAAGCCAGCAGAAACGAAAAGTTGTGCCGCCCATGCGTGTAGCTCAACATAGGATGAACTCGCACCCCGTCATAAATGACGAGCGAAGAGAGCTTCTTCGTAAAGTACACATTCAGCCCGGCCAGCGGCAGCCAGCGGTGTTCATACGTTCCGTAAGACACGCCCGCGTACGGCGCGATCGGCAGCCCTGTTTCATGCCTCAGGTTTTTGCTGAAGGTCGCGTAAAACGACTGCCCGTCGGGCGTGCCGATCCGGTCCGAACTCGTACCGAGAATCAGCGCCGGGCGGCGCTCCGTTTCCGGCATGACCAGCCAGTTGAGCAGCGGGCTTACCTTCCCGCCCGCGTTGTCAGCGCGGGGGTTGACCTCAATCCCTGCTGTTAATCTAGGATGAAGCCGGTAGGTGAGTGTGGTTCGCACACTCGCGCGCGGCACGGCCCCCGGAATGACGCGCATCCCGAAAGTCCATTTGTCTTCACTGTTATTTTCTGCCCCGCTCACGGCGCGGCCCTCGCCTGGTCAGAGCGGTCAACTCGGCACGCTGGAGGCTTCGGCCTTCGATTTGCTCTTGGCCATGGCGATCTGTTCGCGTTTGGCTTCGCGCTCGCCCATCGCCACCAGCTTATCTAGATGTTTCTTGATCTCCTCCTGCGTCACGACGCTGCGGTAGATCGCCACGATCTTTCCGTCGCGCCCGATGATGGCCGTGCCGGGCAATCCGGGTCCGAGTCCGAACTGCGCCATTTGCTCAGTCGTCACGCCGAGCCAGACCGGGAAATTGATCGCCGTCTCTTTGATAGACTGGCGAACCGCTTGTAGCTCATTGAGCGTGTCCGCCGAAGCGCCGATGACCTGCACGCCGTAGGCCGCGTACTGGTTTTGGATCGCCGCCAGATCCGGCATCTCTTTCTTGCAAGGGCCGCACCATGTCGCCCAGAAGTTCAACACGACGATCCGCCCGCGGTATGAGCTCAGTTTCTGTTCCGCGCCGAAGAGGTCTTTCAACATCAGTTCGGCTTCCTTCCCGATCACGTCAGGAAGAGCCTGTTCCGGAGGCTTGGACAGAACTTTAAGATCGTCCACTTTGACGAAGTTCTGTTTCTTCTTGACGCGGACCGGGCCGGTGATTTCTACGCGGCTGCCGACATAGCTCAGCCAGTTCGGCTCCGGACGTTTGAACTTTCCGTCTTCAAGTTGATAGAACTTCGTGGCGCCGTCCTGCGCCATTACCGCAAGCAACGTCGGGTCGCCATTGGCTATGCACTTCGCGGACTGCGCCAGGTCTTCCGGCGAGCCGTATGCGACTTTCTTGCGGTCGGCCTTGTTCCAGCAATCTTCACAACACACTATCTGCCCTTCCAATCGACCATCCGCCTTGGCCGTCTGCGCGAGGCCGGGCTGAAGGAAAAACAACAATGTCAGAGCAGAAAAAAGAATAGACTGAATAATCCTATTCACAATTGATCCTCCGGTTGATGCCCGAGCAAACTTGCGCAGACACCAGTCAATAGAAATGATGACTTGAAAAGTGATACAGGTCGGGTGAATGAAAAAGCAGTGATTAAATGCGAAGCGCGTGGCTTCGTTGCAATGGCGGCGAACAGGTAGGTTGTGTAGATATGGCGATTGGGATCAGACCCTGATGATGTTGATGAAAACCGAAAATCGGAGCAGGAGGTAAAGGCCGGGAGATAATCCCTACTGGAGATTTCTGCATTCTGTCCGGCGGCAGGGACCTGAGCGCGTTTAGGGAACAACACTCATCTTCCTCCCCGGTCAACGTAACGCCAGTTTCATCCGACGCGCAGGAGGATCGCTCTGCGTGAGCCGCGCAGATCGTCATGCAGCCTAGCGAAAGACTTCCTACGCTGAGCGCGAGCGCGAATGCAAGCCATCTTTTCATCATATCCTGCCGGGATTTCATCGAGGGGGATTATAACGAATGTCATTGGAGCCACCAATCAGACCGACTATTTTGCAAATTAATATGGGAATTATCATTCGCTTATTCCTCAATCGCATTTACCCTTGATTGACACAACGCGCTGGAGGCGGCTATAAATTGCCCGGCTGACTCATATGTTCAAGCGGCTGATCACAATCCTATTCCTCGTTGCGATGGCCTGCAATTCGCTGTCCGTAATCCCTCCGCACCAAGACGGCGAGGGGGGATGTGGGATGGAGTGCTGCGCGGCCGCTCGCCAGCAAGGGCCAACCGCTACGATTTCGGCCATCTGCTGCATCACCGAATGCCGGGGGTCTGCGGAAACAACAACACCGGCAGTTTCGCCTACAGTCCTAAAACAGCAACAACTGAGCGCGCCCGTCGATTGCGCGCCTGCGCTTTCCTCTCAAAGCTTCTACCTTCAATTCGCGAAGTTTCCTGTCTCGCCCAGCCGATCCCTTCACGGGTCATCGAGCCGATACCTCGAAACCGGCTCACTCCTGATTTAAGGGCCGTAGTGTGCCCGCCTACCGATAAATCAGGCTCCACGGACACTAACAACTAACCAAATTAGGCTTTTTATCCAGGATTAGGACGACTCTCTCTCCGGTAAGCGGATGTGAGGGGGATGGTTGTCATGACGGAGGATTTCTTATGAAGGCGAAATTGATGGTCGCCGTGGCGATCTTTTCGATCGCAGTCACATTTATTGCCGCCTGCCGCCGCGCAAATTCATCGGGCGAGAACGTTATTAAGTCCACGAAATCAGGTGAGCTGACTATCACCATCTCGAACGCGACAGGCGAGCTTAAAAAAGGAGAGAACGATCTGATGATCACTTTCACCGACGCTTCGGGCAGGCCGGTCGATGTCGGGGCCGCGTCGCTCAACATTCACATGGCCGCGATGGGGACGATGGCCGAGATGAATGATAAAGCCAAGCTCACGACGACCGACACGCCGGGCAAGTACCGAGCGCAGGTCAATATTGAAATGGCCGGCACGTGGGAAGCCCAGGTCAAGTATCAAGGCGCTTACGGCTCGGGACAGGTGAGTATGTCGGTTCAGGCCAAATGATGAAGAGGCGCAAGTGTGACAGATTGAAGGAGTGAGCAAGATGATTTTCGCGCCGGCGCCTCTTCACTCTGTCACCACGGCGTCAGACCTAGGGGCGTTATGATCAATCGCATAATTGAATTTTCGCTGAAGAATCGCTTCATCATCGTCGCGGTCTACATGTTGATCGCGGGTTGGGGCTATTGGGCGTTGTTGCGCACGCCGATTGACGCGATCCCCGATCTTTCCGACAACCAGGTCATTGTCTTCACCGACTGGGTGGGGCGTTCGCCGCAGGAGGTGGAAGATCAAGTGACCTATCCTCTTTCGACCTCGTTGCAAGGGATGCCGGGCGTGCGCTCGGTGCGTGGGCAATCGGCGTTCGGGTTTTCGATGATCAACGTGATTTTCGAAGACTCGGTCGATCTCTACTGGGCGCGGACGCGCGTGTTGGAGCGGTTGAATCTGATCACTGCGCAATTACCCTCAGGCGTCACTCCTACGCTAGGGCCAGACGCTTCGGGCGTCGGGCAAATCTTCTGGTACACGATCGAGGGCGATGGTTATAGCCTGCGCGATCTGCGGTCGTTGCAGGACTGGTTCATCCGCTATCAGCTCAATTCCGTCCCCGGCGTGGCCGAAGTCGCCTCGGTCGGCGGCCACGTGCAGCAATATCAGATTGAAGTTGACCCGAACCGCCTGCGGGCTTATTCCATCCCGCTTTCGCAGGTCGTCGAGGCCGTCGAGCGCAGCAACTCGAACGTCGGAGGAAACGTCGTCGAACAGGGCGGGCAATGGTCGGTGGTGCGCGGAGTCGGGTTGATCGAGTCAATGGCCGACATTGAAAACATCGTTATCGGCGCGGCAAACGGCACGCCGATCTACGTGCGCAACGTGGCGGCGGTCAAACTGGGCGAAGCCTTCCGCGTCGGAGCGCTCGACCGCGACGGCCAGGAGGCGATTGGCGGAGTGGTGATCGCGCGCTACGGAGTCAATGCGCTCGACGTGATCGAGGGCGTGAAGGAGAAGCTCAAGGCGCTCGAATCGGGTTTGCCGAAAGGCGTCAAGATCACGCCGTTCTATGACCGCACCGAGTTGATCCTGCGCGCCACTGAGACGCTCAAACGCGCGCTGATCGAGGAGTTATTGCTCGTCACGCTCGCGCACATCGTCTTTCTCTTTCACTTCCGCTCGATACTGATCGTCACCATCCCGTTGCCGCTCGCCGTGCTGACGTCATTTCTCTTCATGCATTACCTCGGCATCAGCTCGAACCTGATGTCGCTTGCGGGTATTGCGATTGCGATTGGCGTTCTAGTGGACGCCGGAATCGTCGTCACCGAGAACGCGTTCAGGCAGATGGAGAAGAAAGGCGTTGATCCGCGCGACCGCAGCCGGGTTTGGCGGACGGCGCTCGAAGCGACGCAGCTCGTAGGCCGCCCGATCTTCTTCTCGATGACGATCATCGTGCTGGCGTTCATTCCCGTCTTCGCGCTCACCGGTCGCGAAGGAAAGTTGTTTCATCCGCTCGCCTTCACCAAGACGTTCGCGATGATCGGCGCGACCATCATCGCCGTCACACTCGTGCCGGTTCTTTGTACGCTGCTGTTGGGCGGGCGCTTTCATTCGGAAGACTCGAACATCGTGATGCGCGCGCTGCATGGAATTTACCGGCCCGCGCTCAGGCTCGCGCTCTCTCATCGCGTGATCACGATCCTCCTCGCCGCCGGGCTTTTCGGCGGCGCGCTCTATCTGGCCACGCGCATCGGCGGCGAGTTTATGCCGGAACTCAACGAAGGCGATCTGATGTATATGCCGATCACCGACCCGGCGATCTCGATTGATGAAGCGCTGCGTGTGATGCAGATGCAGGATCGAACGATCAAAACGTTTCCCGAAGTCGAATGGGTCGCCGGCAAGGCGGGTCGCGCTGAAACCTCGACCGATCCCGCGCCTGTCAATATGAACGAAACCATCGTCCACCTGAAACCGCCCGATCAATGGCGGCCTGGAATGACGCGCGAAAAGTTGATCGCCGAGATGGACGCGAAGCTACAGATGCCCGGCGTGCAGAACATCTGGACGCAGCCGATCATCAACCGCATCGAGATGTTGACGACCGGCATCCGCACGCAGATAGGCGTCAAGATTTTCGGCAGTGATCTGAATGAACTTGAACGTTTATCACACGAAGTGGCCGCCACGTTGCGAACCGTTCCGGGGGCGGCAAACGTTTCGCCCGAACCGCTGACCGGCGCGCCGTACATTGACATCGAGATTGACCGTCAAGCCGCCGCGCGATACGGCATTGACGTGAAGGCGATTCAGGACGTGATTGACAGGGGGGTCGGCGAGACCAACCTGACCATGACCATCGAAGGGCGCAAGCGATTTCCGGCGCGCGTGCGTTACGCCCAGCAGTTCCGCACAAGGCCTGACGCCCTGGGCCAACTCGTAGTGGCCGCGCCGAATGGGGCGCAATTCCCGCTCTCACAACTTACCCATATTCGCACTGTGCAGGGCGCCTCGATGATTCCGAGCGAAAATGGATTGTTGCGCGGCACGGTGCTACTCAACGTGCGTGGCCGCGACGTGATCGGATTCGTTGAAGAGGCGAAGAAAATCCTGAGCGGGAAAGTCGCGCTGCCGCCCGGCTATTACTTCGAGTGGGCCGGGCAGTATCAGGATCAGCAGCGCGCGCGCGCGCGATTGCAGCTAGTGCTGCCGATCGTGTTGCTGGTCATCTTCGTGCTGCTCTACTTCACCTACCATTCACTGGTCGAAGCCGCGCACGTGCTGATGGCCGTGCCGTTCGCGCTCACCGGAGGCGTCTATCTTCTTTACGTAATGGGCTACAACTTCTCGGTCGCGGTTTGGGTCGGATTCATCGCGCTGTTCGGCACAGCGGCGCAGACAGGAATGGTGATGGTGATCTACTTGAACGAAGCGGTCGATCGGAAGAGAACCGAGAAGGGACGATTGACGCGCCATGACCTGTTCGATGCTGTGATGGAAGGCGCGGTGCTGCGATTGCGGCCGAAGGTGATGACGGTCTCGACGGTCGTCGCGGGGCTACTGCCGATTATGTGGAGCGCGAGCGCGGGCGCGGAGGTGATGAAGCCTTTGGCCACACCGGTGCTGGGCGGGATGGTTTCGTCGCTCATCCACGTGTTGATCGTCACGCCGGTGATCTTCTTCTGGCTGCGCGAACGCGAGGCGCGGCGCGAAGAGAAGATGGCGATGCAGACCGCGTCAACCGGCAAGGCCGGAACGGCGACGGACGAGAAAATCCCTGCATAGAATGGACTTTTCGGCAATTGCTGTCAGCGTCGAGTTGGCGCCGGTTTATGTGATCAAGGAAT
>Ga0209382_10008202_pt1 | contig 13176 bp, 14 predicted proteins | sample SoiMetdeltSBSDD5_FD_187599 | JGI IMG/M metagenome (GOLD analysis project Ga0209382, IMG submission 187599) | Bulk soil microbial communities from a Populus tree surrounding site in Tennessee, USA - Soil MetaG P. deltoides SBSDD5 (SPAdes) (version 2) | ecosystem: Environmental > Terrestrial >... | reverse complement strand
TTCAATTTGGACACCAACCGCCGCGAGTTGTCAACGAATGTCAGGCTCGAATTGAAGTACACAGACGGGGCACGTGGGGAGATGCCTCGCAATCTGTTCCTGAAGATGGTTAACATCGATATGGAGGATGAGTTCTTCGGGCCTTCGGAGGTGACTTACTACATTCGGGACTATGGTGGTGTGCCGGATGTACCTATCTTGCGATGCTACGATGCGGCATACTCTGAGTCGTTGGGACGCTATCATGTGCTGCTCGACGATCTTTCCGCAACGCACGTCCCGTCCTATGAAAGAACTCCCACACTCGAATTCGGATTAGCGCTGGCAGACGGGTTGGCTGCCATGCACGCGCATTGGTGGGGAAGGGATCGCCTTGAGCAGGCAGGTGAGCCAATTCCGACCGCAGATCAGATCAACCGCTTCGTCAGTATTGCCCGGCCCGGTGTTGAGCCGATCCTCAGGGGCTGTGCCGATCAACTGGAACCGCATTGGCCGGGTGTCATCTGCGAACTGTACGAGAAACATCCGCCCTTGATGATCAACCGAACACAGGATGGAAACGGCTTCACGCTCATTCATGGTGATACTAATCGGGCGAACATTCTCGTTCCCATCGAAGGGGATCGGCCCATCTACCTGATTGATCGCCAGCCGTTCGACTGGAGCCTTACGACGTGGCTTGGGGTATACGATCTGTCCTACAATCTAGTATTGAAGTGGGATGCTGCTATCCGCCGGGAGTGCGAGATACCCATCCTCAAACATTATCACGAGCGTCTTATTGCGAAGGGTGTTCGCGGCTATTCGTGGGAACAGTTGTGGTACGACTACAGGCTTTCGGCGGTGATGAGTGTCTATGTGGCGACGGAATGGTGCCGGGGAGGGCTGAACCGGGAGACGCTCCCGTTATGGCTGCCGATGCTGCAAAAATCCATGATCGCCTTTGACAATTTGGACTGCGGTAGCCTCTGGTAGGACAGATAAACGGTCTTGTTCGCAGCCAGAATCCAGTGGATCGGCTACTGATCGGTTCTGGCTAATTTGCTCACCACACTGTCTGGCCCCACGAAAATCGAGCCGCCACTTTGCACCGTCTCGCGGATCAGGCCGATGATCTCCTCGCGATTGGCCCTGACCGCCGCGACCCACTCCTGAGGCGCGCCCGTTTGTGGATCGTGCCTGGCGCTCCACGCGGACATTTCAAGGAGAATCGGAATTAAGTCCAGACCCTTTTCCGTGAGGGAATAGACCTCTCGGCGCTTATCCGTATCAAGGGTCTTTTTGATCAGAATACCATCTGCCTCTAGCTGGGCAAGGCGACTGGCGAGGATATTAGTGGAAATCCCTTCCTCAGATTCACTAAACTCTCGATAAGTCTTCTTACCGAAGTATACGATGTCACGGATGATGAGCAGCGACCACGTGTCGCCGAATGTTTGCAGCGCAAAGTTGACCGGACAGTCAGAGCGCCTGACTTGCTTCTTCATGAGGGTTTAGGCTTCAAAACTTGTTCCAACACGGCCCACGCTAGAACATTCGTTCTTGACTTTTCAGTCAAAATCTATTATCCTTAATTTACTTGCATCCTGCAAGTGATCGCCCCTCTGCCAAAGGAGTAATCATTATCAACGCAAGCCTTCTTCATCCACAACAGGCACATCCTGATCAGCACCATCGGCATCAGCGTTTTAATCCAATCTTCATCCAATCATTGGTACGATCCATTCAGCCCTGAAAATCTCTGCACGCATAGCAAGAGGATCAGGCACGGATCGGGCTGCTACTCAACGATCTGGACGAAGGGCTAGACTTGCCTGTCCAATGGAACAGTTTTCCTTGATCGGTGCAGACGCCCCACTAAACTCATCCCTGTGCAGCAGCAATTTGATGGACATGATTGCAGGTTTTGATCGTGTCAAAGGAGAAAGTAATGTCACTTGATAACAAAAATTCCACGGCCACCCAGGAGATTTCCATCCCGCAGCTACGCGTCGCCGTCAAGGGCCGGGTGATCACACCGGCAGATTCTGATTACGACGAAGCGCGCACTCTGTTCGTTGGCGGTATCGACCGCCATCCGACGGTCATAGTCAAGGTTGCAGACGCCAATGATGTTGCGCAGGTGATTGCATTGGCACGCGAAACCGGGATGGAGTTAGCGATCCGAAGTGGCGGCCACAGTGGGGTGGGCCACAGCGTCTCCGAGGGAGGCATTGTGCTCGATCTAAGCGATATGAAGGGATTGGACATTGACCTCCCTAACCGTACCGTTTGGCTGGAGACAGGCTTGACCGCCGCCGAAGTTACCTCGGCTTTAGGTGAACATGGCCTCGCGGTCGGGTTTGGTGATACCGGCTCCGTTGGGATCGGCGGGATCACGTTGGGCGGCGGGGTCGGATTTCTGGTACGCAAGTTTGGCTTGACCATCGACGACCTGTTGGCTGCCGAGATTGTGACGGCGGATGGTCAGCTTCTGCGCGTCGATGCCAACACGCATCCTGATCTCTTCTGGGCGATTCGCGGCGGCGGCGGCAACTTCGGCGTGGTGACGCGCTTCCAGTTCCGGCTGCATGAGGTTCCGCAAATCGTCGGCGGGATGCTATTCCTACCCGCTACGCCTGAGGCTGTCCGCAAATTTGTCGAACTGGCTGAGGCTGCACACCGGAAGAACTCTCCACCATCCAACGTGATGACCGCGCCGCCGATGCCTTTCATTCCCGAAGAGGCGCACGGCAAGCCGATTATCATTGGGATGATCACCTACGCCGGGGATGTCGAAGCAGGCCAGCAGGCCATCGCACCGTTCAAGGCGATTGCTACCCCGTACGCCGATATGATCCAAACCATGCCCTACTCTGGAATGTACCAGCCAGACCCGGAAGATTACCATCCCATCGCGGCGAATCGCACCATGTTCCTCGATTCCTTCGGCCAGCGCGAAGTAGATGTCATCTTCGACTACATCACCAAATCGACCGCACAAATGGCCGTGACGCAGATTCGCGTGCTCGGCGGCGCGATGGCCCGCGTGCCCAATGATGCGACCGCCTTTGCGCATCGCAAGCGGAAGATTATGGCGGTCGTCGCAGCGATCTATGGGAATCCCAGTGAGAAAGCCACGCATGAGGCGTGGGCTAACGATTTCATGGCGGCGCTGCGCCAGGATAGTAAAGGTGCATATGTGAACTTCGTCGGGGACGAGGGCGAGGATCGAATCCGTGAGGCGTATCCGAACGGAACGTGGGATCGGCTGGCGGCAATCAAGGCCAAGTACGATCCAACGAACCTGTTCCGGCTCAACCAGAACATTCAGCCGTCAGCGAAATCATAGAAGTCGATTTTGCTAACTGCGAACTGCTAATCGCCAACCGCTATTCTCAAAGGAGAGAAACGATGTTCAAAGATACGAAGGCATTTTCCGGTTTCTCAGTAGACGATGTGGAGAAGGCGAAAGACTTCTACGGTAACACCCTCGGCCTTGATGTTTCCGAAGATATGGGCATCCTGCATCTGCACCTCGCAGGCGGCGGGGAAGTCATTGCCTACCCGAAAGGCCCGGCCCACACGCCAGCAACCTTCACCATCCTGAACTTCCCGGTAGAGGATGTTGATAAGGCCGTCGATGAGCTGACCCGTCGCGGGGTGCGCTTTGAGCACTATGACACGCCCGACTTCAAGACCGATGAGAAGGGAATCGCACGGGGCAATGATGGCCCGACGATTGCGTGGTTCACAGACCCCGCCGGGAATATCCTCTCGGTGATCGAAGCGGAGTAATCGGCAAACCCATCACGCAATCACGCTGTAGGGGCGAGGCATTGCCTGGCCCCTACCAAAATCAGACTGGTAGTGTAACGGTAACCAACATGACCCAACTCTCGAACCCACCTCAATCAAACGGCAGCAAGTTCGCCTCCAACATCCCGAAATACTTCGCGTATATTGCCCTCAAGGGACTCGGCTTTGCGCCGTTCGGTGTTCTGTGGGTGATCTTCTTGCAGCAGCAGCGCGGCATGACGCTGGCGCAGGCGGCACTGGTTGATGTGACCTTCTTTGTATCCGCCGCTTTTGGCGAAATACCCACTGGCATTGTCGCAGATACACTCGGACGCAAAACGTCGATGGCGATTGGGGCCGGTCTGATGGCACTCGGCGCGCTGGGCTGGACGTTTGCCCCGACCATGCCGCTCATCATGTTGGCGTACACGGCAATGGGCATCGGCTTCACGTTCCAGTCTGGTGCTGAGGATGCACTGTTATATGAATCGGTGCAGCTAGCCGGGCGCGGCGACGACTATACCCGCCTCACCGGGCGTGCCAATGCGATCTTCATGGGCGCGCTGGCAGTCGGCAGTGTGGCGGGTGGGCTGCTCGCCTCTATCAAGCTGGTGCTTCCCTTCATCATCGCCATTCTGCTGATGCTGTGCATGTTGGTAGTTGTTCTGACCCTGAAAGAACCCCAGGCCAAAGAAACAAGTGTGCATGAGCGCAAATCCTTCGGGCAGATTCTGCGCCAGTCCGTCGCTCTGATGCGCGCTCGCCCGACGCTGCGCTACCCCATGATATATCTAGCGCTCGTACCATTGGCTTCCTTCGTGGTCGAGCTTATCTTCTTGCAGCCGCAGGCGCTGGCATTGGGCGTGCCGATTGCAGGTATCGGCGTGCTGGTCATGGCGCTGCAAATTGTCAACATGTTCGGATCAAACGGGTCAGACTGGATCAAGACTCGCTTTGGCGAAGAACGGGTGCTGTACCTTGCCCCAGTGATCATCCTCGGATGCGTGCTGCTATTGGCAGCGTTTCAGGTGTTCCCGGCGCTGCTGCTGATCGCGGTGGCCGCGTTCTTCAATGCTGCCCTGCGACCTATTATCTTAAACCGTATTCAGAGCGAAGTCTCCGATGAAGTCAGGGCGACGATCCTCTCCATGCAGTCGCTGATGTTCACCGTCGTGGGCGCGATTGCCCAACCCACCCTGGCCTATGTCGCTGACCAAGCCGGGTTGCCCACAGCTTATCTCGCGTTGGCAGGTAGTCTCACGGCTGTCGTTTTCCTCTTATTCTGGATCAGCCGTCCGTACTTTCCACGTGCTGAAGCAGTGCCCCAAGCGCAGGTGGATTTTGGCTAGATTATGCAGTCTAGGATCGACGAAATAGATGAGCGAACTCATATTAAGTTCTGACCCTGGTGCGCCTGATGAGGATAAACGCATCATCCGGGACGGGCTGCGGCAGTACAACATCGCCATGACAGGCAACCCGGATTTCCGTTCGATTACTCTGTTTTTGCGCGATGCGGAGGGTATTCCTCAGGGCGGTCTGCTCGGTGATATGTGGGGCGGACGTGTGTATATCAACACTCTATGGGTTTCTGATCGCTATCGCGGGCAGGGGTATGGAAGTCAGCTTCTTGAAGTAGCCGAAGCGGAAGCGCGCGCCGCAGGCTGCCGGGGAATTGATCTCGGCACGTTCAGTTTTCAGGGGCGACCGTTCTACGAGAAACACGGCTTTGAAGTTTTCGCACAGATCGATGAATTTCCGCCGGGCCACACCTTTTACTATATGCGTAAGGCACTTGATTGACTCGGTAACACTTCCAAGCCATGAACGGAGAACGACTATGCGTAAAGTAATTTTGTTCAATATGATGACGCTCGATGGCTTCTTCGAGGGGCCAAACAGCGACATCAACTGGCATCAGGTGGACGAGGAGTTCAACGACTTTGCCATCAAGCAGTTGAACACCGCCGACGGCATCATCTTTGGGCGCGTCACCTATGAGGGGATGGCAAGCTACTGGCCGACTCCGATTGCCATTGAGGACGATCCAGAGATTGCTAACAAGATGAACGCAATCCCCAAGTTTGTGTTTTCCCGAACGTTAGATAAAGCCGATTGGAACAATACCACGCTGGTCAAAGGCGATGCCGCCGAAGAACTTTCGAAGATCAAGCAGCAGCCCGGCAACGATTTATTCGTGTTTGGCAGCGCCGATCTCGCCGCATCGTTCAGCGAACACGGCCTCATCGACGAATACCGGATCATGTTGAATCCGGTTGTCATCGGTAAAGGTACGCCTCTCTTCAAGAACGTGAAGGATCAGATCAACCTGAAACTCCTCAACACTCGGACGTTTGGCAATGGGAACGTTCTTCTGACTTACGAGCCTGCTGGCAAAGGAAGCTAAATTGCTGCGTCGGTGAGGTGTTGTCAAAGTGCCCAATCCTGCAAGTCTCCTACTACAATAAGATAGGGTTCAGTCACTCTCGATGGTTTAACCGATTTCTCAGAGAAAGGATGCGTTCGATATGTTAAATCTCAATTCCGTCATGATCGGAACAAAACGACCTGAGGTGTTAGCAGCCTTCTATGAAAAGGTCGTTGGCAAGCCGGCAGACATGGCTGATAGTGAGAATGGTTTCTTTGCCTGGCAGGTTGGAAGTGCATCTCTTTCGGTCTTAGACCATTCCGAAATGGGAGGCAATACCAAGGACCCCGGACGGGTGATGCTCAATTTTGAAACCAATGAGGTCCAGGAAGAGTTTGAGAAAATCAAAGGCATCGGCGCTGCGGTCATCCGGGAACCTTATGAAATGGGCGGCGGATGGATCGCAACACTGGCTGACCCGGACGGCAACTATTTTCAACTGGTAACACCGATGTAAGGGTAAGGCCCCGCCCAACCGTAGGAGACTTGCAGGATCGGGCACGAGGTAATATCAAGGCTCAAGTATGCAAGTCTGCACCAGATTTGCTCTTGAGCCAGTATCAATTATTGGAACCGAAACTGAGTCTGGACTCATTCCTCCATTTAGATTGATGGATGTTTCGTTCCAATAATCAGGGAGAGTTGAGACATGGACGACCATCACGACCACGTGAAACAATCACCCGCGCTCGGCCCTCTTGTAGTTTCAGAGACCAATCCACGCTACTTCTCGGTGAAACCGGGCAGCGCCGCCGATGGTCAAGCGATCTACCTGACGGGATCGCACATCTGGAACAACTTCCATGACGGCATGGGCCCCGGCCCGGACTGCGCCGATCACCCGGAGCAGTTGAGCTACACGGCCTACCTGGATTTCCTGAAGGATCGCGGCCACAATTTCATCCGTCTCTGGCGCTGGGAACAGTTCAAGTCACAGGCGGCAGGTGGCGGCTACCACCTCTGCATGACGCCGCAGCCCTGGCCTCGAACAGGGTCGGGAACAGCCAAAGACGGCAAGCCGAAGTTCGACCTCTCCCAGTTCGATGAGCACTACTTCGACCGCCTGCGCAACCGAGTCATCATGGCGGGTAGCAGGGGGATTTACGTCGCGGTGATGTTCTTCGACGGCTGGGCGATCCACCTCAGCCCCGCACCTGATAACGTCGAGGGGCATCCGTTCTACGCGGACAACAACGTCAACGGGATCGGGATCAAGTCGATTGTCGATTATCAGGTTCTTCCGCTCGATCCACAGGTGCAGGCGATTCAGGAAGCGTTCATCCGCAAGGTCGTTGATACCGTTCAGGATTTGCCCAACGTTCTCTACGAAGTCGCCAACGAGTCATCGGGCGGTGGGCATGTCGATGATGACATGGCTGCCGCGCTGGGAGTTCCCGTTGGAACGGAGTGGGGCGATTCGACCGAGTGGCAGTATTGGGTAGTCAACACGGTCAAGCAGTACGAGCAGGAGAAGGGTTACGAGAAGCCCCCCATCGGGATGACCATGCAGTTCCCCGTACCGGATCAAACCAAGGTCAACGATCCGCTCTACAACAGTCCCGCCGATTGGATTTCACCCGGCTACGACGACGAAATCTTTGCGCATGGTGGGCACCCGGCAGCACCGGGCGGCCCTCCCTCCCGATGGTTTGACAACCCGCCCGCCAGCGATGGCAGCAAGGTCATCATCACCGATACCGACCATTACGCCCCCGGTCAGGGGAATGCGCTGTGGGCATGGAAATCCTTCCTGCGCGGTCATCACCCAATCCTCATGGACTTCGGGATCATCGGCGGTGTGACTCCATCCGAGCCAGCGCCGGGAGTCGCGCCCTTCGAGGTGTTCGAACCGGCCCGTTACGCGATGGGCGATACCCTCCGCTTTGCCGAACGGATGAACCTCGTTGCCATGCAGCCTCTCGGCGATCTGAGTTCGACCGGGTATGTGCTGGCAAGCCCCGGCGAGGAATACCTTATCCTCCAGCCAACCGAAAGCGGCGATTCATTCACGGTGAATCTGGGGGCGGGAACGTACACGGTCGAATGGTTCAGCGTAAACAACCGCCACACGCAGGATGCCGACAACCTGACCGTAGCCAGCCAGGGCAGCACCCGCTTCACACCTCCATTCGACGAAGTTGGCCCGGCAGTGCTTTACCTGAAGCGAGAGGCATGAAGCATGGACACGCTCACACGCACCAATTTAGCGAACGTTCGCTCCGACGATAAGCAAGTGCAAAATGATGCGTTTTTCGCCGTGCTTGAAGCGACGAACCAACCCGTCGATTGGGCCTACGACGTGTGGGATCAGATGGTGGAAGGCTTGACCGACAAAGATAACCACGTCCGTGCGATTTCGGCGCAGGTGCTGTGCAACCTCGCCAAGAGCGACCCGCAGAACCGCATCCTGCGGGATTTCGATGCGCTGCTCAATGTGACTCGCGATGAGCGGTTTGTCACGGCGCGGCACTGTATGCAGGCCCTTTGGAAAGTCGGCGCGGCGGGAAAGCCCCAGCAGCAGATATATCTGGACGGCCTGACCCGCCGCTTCGAAGAGTGCATCAACGAGAAAAACTGCACCCTGATTCGCTATGACATCGTTCAGAGTATGCGGAATGTCTATGATCAGGTACACGACGAAGCGATTCGGGAGAGGGCGCTGACGTTAATCGAGACGGAACAGGACGTGAAGTATCGTAAGAAGTATGCATCTGTCTGGCGCAAATAGGAGGTATCGGTATGGATGTATTTTGCAGCACAACAGAGTGGGCCGCCGCGATCCGGGATGGCAGCGTTTCTTCCGTCGAAGCCCTCGACGCACATCTGGCCCAGATCGAACAGCATAATCCAGCCCTGAACGCGGTGATCACGCTGGATGCCGAGCGTGCCCGCGAGCGCGCACTTGAGGCGGATGAAGCGCTGTCTCGTGATGAGAATTGGGGGCCGCTGCATGGTGTGCCCTTCACCCTGAAAGACGCTCATGCAACCGCAGGGATGCGCACCACGACCGGATCGCCGCAGCTTGATCACGTTCCGCAGGAAGATGGCACGGTTGCGGCGCGGCTCAAGGGGGTAGGCGGCATCGTGATCGGCAAGACGAATGTGGCCGCTATGTTGGGCGACCCCGCGCAGTCCATCAATCCGATCTTTGGGCGCACCAACAACCCCTGGAACGTCGAGCGCACACCCGGCGGTTCGAGCGGTGGGGCGGCTGCGGCAGTTGCATCGGGGATGACACCCTTCGACATCGCCACCGATCTCTCCGGTTCGACGCGCATCCCGGCCCATTTTTGTGGCGTGTTCGGACTCAAGCCAACCGAAAATCGTGTTTCACTCGTCGGGCTGCTGCCCGGCCTCCCGCCGCCACCAAGCGTCCGCATCATGTCGTGCATCGGGCCGCTCGCCCGCACCGTCGATGATCTGGCGCTGCTTTACTCGATCATTGCGGGGCCGGATGGACGCGATACTGACGTACAGCCGATCCCCATCGAGGATGCCTCTGAACTCACCCTAAAGGGGCTGCGGATCGCAGTTGCCCCGAACTTCCCCGCCCTGCCGCTTGCAGCAGAGATTCAACATGCCGTCGAAGAACTGGCGCAGGAGCTTGGTCGCCTTGGCGCAGATGTCGAGGAAGCAGCTTTGCCCAATGTGGATGTCAACCGGGATTTAGCCAGCGCGGGCGAATTGATCGGCATGATGCTCGGCGCATTCGACCCGTCACAGAACGAACCCCCGGCAACGTTGGCGCAATACCTGGAGGCACTTTATCGCCGCGACCAATCCATCATCGCGTGGGAGCAGTTCTTCGATAAGTGGGATGTCCTGCTGTGCCCACCCGCGATGACGACCGCCTTCCCGCACTGCGAGCCTGGATCGTCCCTGAAGGTTGATGACCAGGAAGTCATCTATTGGATGGTCAGCGCGCATACCACGTTGTTCAACTACACGGGCCACCCGGCAGTCGTGCTGCCCTATAAACGAGATCGGGATGGCTTACCTAGTGGGGTGCAGCTTGTCGGGAAGCGCTGGGATGAATCGTGGCTGCTGGGGGTGGCGAAGGCTGTCTCGGCAGTAACGGGTGATTTCCAGCGACCTACAGGCTACTAAGGAGGAATAACCAATCATGAGCACGAAGCACACCGATCCCCACAGCGACTTCCCGAAGCTGGCGGCTCCCGCGCAGCGAGCGCTCGCCGGGGCCGGCTACACCCGCCTTGAGCGGCTATCGAAGGTCAGCGAGGACGAGATCAAGCAGCTTCATGGCATCGGGAAAAATGCGCTCGATTCGCTGCGCCGCGCCCTTGCCGACAAGGGGATGTCGTTTGCCCAGCCGAAGAACAAGAAGGATTGAGGTTGACCTAACTTCTCCTATCAAGTGTCACAAGTGGAATTTCCTAGTCATATCTTATCGAACGCTCGTGGCACAAATTAGGAAAGGCTAATTCCCATGAACGAAACTGAGATGCGCCAGTACATCACTGATACGTTTAAGGGCGTAGATTTTGTAGTCAATTCAGACAACAGTTTCTTCTTCTACAACCCTGATCCCAGCGTGCCGCCCGATCACATGTTCCCCTTTGTGACCCTTATGATCAACGATATAAACGATCAGTTCTCCAACCTCAATCGCCCGGAGGTCTTTCGATTGAACATCGGCGTCAGCAAGCAGACGTTTCGTTCGCTGTTCGGCACGCCCAAGCTGCCTTCCAACAAGGACGGCTCACCTAACGGCGAGACCGATCTTGACTACGATTTCACCACCCTCGATCAGGTGATGCCTCATCCAGTATATGGTGGGCAGTATTGGGTGTGCGTCCTCAACCCCAGCAATATGACTCTTGAAACGAAAGTGCGACCCCTGCTGACCGAGGCTTACGAGATGGCAGTGAGTAAGTACGATAGAAAGGCCGCCCGGAGGTGAGATGAAGCAGCGAATCGGTGTGATCACATTGGCGGTAAACGACCTGGAAAAATCGCTGGCCTTTTACCGCGATGGCTTAGGATTGCCCAGCGACGGGATCGTCGGCACAGAATTCGAAGATGGTGCTGTGGCATTCTTCAAGATGAATGACGGCTTGATCCTCGCGTTGTATCCGAGGGCCGCGCTGGCTAAAGATGCAAACATCCCGATGACCCCATCAAGCCCCGTCGAGTTCTCCATCGGCCACCTTGTAGAGTCGAAGGAGGAAGTCGATGACCTGTTGAAACAGGCGGAACAGGCAGGGGCGAAGATCACTGGCCCTGCTTATGAACGTCCCTGGGGAGTATATTCTGGCTACTTCGAAGATTTAGACGGGCACTTGTGGGAAATCGCCTGGAACCCTCAATCGGAAGCCGAGGAATAGTTCAAAGGAATTTGCCGCGATGAGCAGCCTCAACCCAATTAGCTGCGGGAAAAGCTGGTCGATACTACGTGACCTGTATCCTGATCGATTCGGATATGGGCATTCCCACCCTTAGCTTTTTTGTTCGTCACAACTTCCCAAACTTTTCTCTTCATATCTCGCGTGATAATGTACGGCTCCGCGAATATCTGCCCCTGACGCTCACACTCTTTCCGCGCAATTGCGACGGCTCGTTCTTCTGTGATCATTACAGTCTCCTTTGTGCCATCGTCTAGTGTACTCCCTAATGGCTGATCATCCTAACGCCTGACACCCTCCCCCAAACGCGGTACACTTGCCCCACTTTGAATCCGACCGCGTGGCATGAATGACCGTCGCCGCGCCTTACCCATGTGAACGCTATGCGCCAACGACTCCGCCCGATCCTGCCCGATCTCGCCATCGCTGCGGTGCTGTTCCTTGTGCCGCTCATCTTCTTCCTCCCGCAGACCCTCGGCGGCAGAACCCACCTGCCCGCCGATAACCTGTTCCAGTGGGAGCCGTACAAATCCCTTGCTGCCGAGCATGGAGTCGGGACACCCCACAACGCGCTGCTCTCCGATCTCATCCTCGAAAACGCGGCGTGGAAGGGCTTTATCCGCGAGTCAGTCCGGCAGGGTGATATCCCCCTGTGGCAGCCGTACATCGCGGCAGGGAGTCCCTTCCTTGCGGCAGGGCAGAGTCAGGCGCTGTACCCGTTCACGCTCTTATTTCTCATCCTCCCGATCTGGCTGGCCTATGGCTGGTACACCGTCTTCCAATTGTGGATCGCGGGCCTGTCGATGTACATCCTCGTCCGCGTGTTGGGCATCCGGCGCATCCCGGCGCTGATCGCCGCCCTCGCCTACCAACTCTCCGGGTTCATGATGGTGAGCGTCGTCTTCCCGATGATCCTCGCCGTCGCCGCGTGGCTGCCCTTCATCCTTGCGATGGTCGAACTCACCATCCGCGAGGGCAAAGCGTTCGGCGGCAAGCCTGCGACGATCCCTTGGGTAGCGCTCGGTGCGGTGGGGATCGGCATGGCGGCGCTGGCGGGGCATGTCGAAGCGCTGTACTTCACGCTGCTGGTCGTGGCGTTCTATGCGATCTGGCGGATCGTGGCTGGCGCAGTTGCGACTCGTAATGAGCCGGGATTATGGGGCCGGATCGTGCGCCGCGTCGCGTGGGTAGCCCTGCTAGTGATCCTCGGCTTGGCGCTTGGCGCGGTTCAGATTGTGCCAAGCTATGAATTGGCCTCGCGCAGCTTCCGGCAGGGATCAGCCAGCTATGCCGAAGTGATCGGCTGGGCCTATCCACCCCGCCACGTCCTCGAATTTCTCATGCCGAACGTGTTTGGCAATCCCGCGCATCACACTTACTTTGACGTATTCACGTGGAAGGTCACGCCGTTCACTCACAATGTCAAGGGTGATGCCATCAACAACCCCGATTGGGGCATTAAAAATTACGTCGAGGGCGGCGCGTACCTCGGCTTGCTGCCGATGGCCCTCGGGCTGATCGCTGTCGCCCATTGGATCGCAAGCCGCACCACCAGGCCGCCCGAAGTCGGGGAGCGCAAGGTCGTCCCGGCGAAATTTATCGGCATGG
>Ga0209382_10008199_pt1 | contig 13179 bp, 6 predicted proteins | sample SoiMetdeltSBSDD5_FD_187599 | JGI IMG/M metagenome (GOLD analysis project Ga0209382, IMG submission 187599) | Bulk soil microbial communities from a Populus tree surrounding site in Tennessee, USA - Soil MetaG P. deltoides SBSDD5 (SPAdes) (version 2) | ecosystem: Environmental > Terrestrial >... | reverse complement strand
AAAACCGCGCTCGTCCTGCCGCCTTCTTTGAGCGTTTCGTTGAGCGGGGGTTTGGCGCGTGTCAGCGCGGGAATGATTCCGAAGATCAAGCCGGTCAAGACTGAAAGCGCGCCCGTAAAGCCGAGCACGACACGGTCAATGCCGATCTCTTTCGCTCGCGGAAAATCTTCGGGGAGACTACCGACCAGCGCTTCTACGCCCCAAGCGGCCAATAACAATCCCGCCGCGCCGCCCGCGACGGCCAGGAGCAGACTTTCGATCAGCAACTGCCGCGCGATCCGCCAGCGAGTCGCGCCGAGCGCCGTGCGGATGGCGATCTCTTTCTGCCGAGTTTCAGCGCGCGCCAGCAGCAAGTTGGCCACGTTGGCGCAAGCAATCAGCAATAGGAAGCCCACCGCAACCAGCAGCGTCAGCAAAGCCGGCCGCGCATTCTTCGTCAACGACTCGTACCCGCTTATGACGTTCACGCTGTGTCCAGGGTCGGCGGCCGGATTTTGCAGTTGAATGCGATTGGCGATGGTCGCTAACTCGGTTTGCGCCTGACGCAAAGTTACGTCCGGTTTGAGACGACCTATCGCAGTCAGCCTATGAACAGCGCGGTTCTGCAACTGGTCCGTCCAGGGGCCGAGCGCAAACCACACATCGGTTTGATCGCCAGGAGGCAAGGCGAAGTTCGGCGGCATTACGCCGATCACCGTTCTGCCCTTGCCGTTCAACATAATCTGCCGGCCGATCAATCCCTCATCGCCGCCAAAGCGGCTTTGCCAGAGCGCATGGCTCACTATCACGACTGGCGCGCCTCCGACTTTGTCCTCTTCCGGTAGAAACGCGCGTCCGCGCAGCGGTTTCACACGCAGCATTGAGAAGAAATCAGCGGAGACCGCCGCGACCTGCGCCCCCGCCGGCTCATCTTTGCCGGTAAGTACCATTCCGCCGGATAAGTAGGCGGCTATTTGCTCGAAAGACTGGCTCTGCGACCGCCAATCGACGAAGTTGGGATACGAAACATCCATCTCGTCGCGCCCCTGTTGCGGGTTGGTTTCGTAAAGGACGGCCAGCCGCTCCGACTCTTCATAAGGCAAAGGGCGCAGCAACGCGGCGTTGACGACGCTGAAAATCGCCGTGTTCGCGCCGACGCCGAGCGCGAGAGTGACAATCGCAATCAACGTGAAGCCGGGTTTCTTGAATAACATTCGCGCGCCGTAGCACAGGTCTTGCCATAGAGTATTCATTAAATCTGCTCCTCCATGTTTCAGGCGAGTATAAAGAGTCGCCAGACAGGCTGCGCCGCCATTGGCGCTGACGCCCGGATGCGACGATTCTGAGTGAGCATTCCCACTTAACAACCAATCGGCGTGCCATTCTCGGCCAGGCGCTTAAGTTCTGGAATGGCAGGATTTGACGTGAAACTGACGATCAAATTGGGCGGCAGTCTGTCCGATTTTGGGATCGCCCTTTCCCAAAACCGAAGTAGTGATGAAGGCGAATCGGCAAATCAGATCGGCGATAGCTATTTCTTCAATAAAGGCGGCCAAGGCTGGAGCAAGACGACGGCGACGAAATCTTATTGAGCAGGCCGCTAAGCCGGATTATACTTTCCGCCGTCCATCAACACTTGGCCCAGCTTTATCGGCCTAATAGATTTCAGACGATTGAAGAGACTCACTGGAGAATTATCGCCATTGCCGGCGGATCGCAGTGCAAAAGGATAATAAAGACACTCACTCGCAAAACCATGGGGCTGGGTCTCGGAATCCTAAGCGGCGGCCTTTCCGCCATAGTCGAAGAAACTTCATCAAATTCATAGCGGACTGCATTTGCGTTTTCAGGTGTTCGGGCAAAAACCCATAAATATTGGGGAAAATCGCTGTCAAACCCGAATATGAAAGGCAGTCCGCTGTAAGTTGACAGTTCCACAACTAAGAGAGGAGATTAGGGTGATGGTCTCTGTAGGGCGCATACTTTCGGTTGTTGTGCTGGTTGTCTGTATTTCCGCGCTTGGGAACGCGCAACAGGATTGCCAGGATACGGTGACACAGGAAGGTCAGCGCAGATGCCTCAGGTGGTTGATTAACAATAAAGCCAACAGTGCTGATCTGAATAAAAAAGCCGATAGAACAGAACTGGATACCAAAGCCGACACAAAGGACCTGGATACCAAAGCTACTACAAACGCCATAGCCAACATAGCCAAAGACCTGGAAACGGTAAAACGAAGTCTAGGTTTCGACCGTGACCGATTCTGGGTCCTCTTGTCTGCTCTGTTGGTATTTTTCATGCAGGCTGGCTTCCTGTGCTTGGAAGTAGGAATGGTTCGTAAGGAGTTCGACATCCTGCAGGCGGCTTATAAACTGTTCTCGTGGATTGCTACTTACGCGGGATACTTCTTCATCGGATTCGGGATCATGTTCTCCACCTCTGGCGAGCGGGGCTTGTTCGGCTGGAATTGGCCTCTTTGGCCAGCGAATGTGATCAACGAGATAAATAATAACAGAGGGATGGAGTTTTTTCTCTTTCAAGCTGCTTTCGCCGCGACAGCGGTGACAATCCCGGCCGGCGCTGCTGCCGAGCGGATAAGTCTGCGGGCTTATTTCCTGATTGGGATCTTCATAGCTCTTATCGCCTATCCGATCTTTGGGCATTGGGCCTGGGGTGGCAGCCTCCATGCGGAGGAATTTGTAGTCCAAAACCCATCTGTTCAAGGATGGTTACGGAGACTCGGTTTCCACGACTTTGCCGGCTCCACAGTAGTGCATTCCATTGGAGGCTGGTTTGCGCTGGCCATCGCTCTAGCCTTAGGCCCTCGGACGGGCCGTTTCCTCGGAAACGGCGCAATCAACCTCAAAGACTTTCCCTCGAGCAGTCGAGGTTACGCTGTTCTAGGAGTTTTCCTGCTTTGGTTTGGCTGGTGGGGGTTTAACGGAGGCAGCCAACTGAAGTACGACCCCTCGATTGCAATCATCATCCTGAACACGAACATTGCTGGCGCTGCGGCAGGCTTTGCGGCCTGGGCTTTTGCTCGTTGGCAGAAAAAATGGTGGGAAGATAAGCCATGGTTCCACAGAGACGGATTTATTCCTGAGAAAGTGATCGGAGGCGTCCTTGGCGGTTTGGTCGCTATCACAGCATCTTGCGACCGGGCAGATTCACCCCGGGCCTTTCTAATAGGGCTATCAGCTGGGATTATACACAATTTGGTTTTTGATTTGTTGTTGCGGCTCAAGATTGACGACCCGGTGGGCGCAGTTCCGGTTCACCTCGGTTGTGGAGTTTGGGGCACGCTTTGCGTAGCGTTTACCTATCCCGATTTTGGGAAGCAGGTAACCGTTCAGTTAGCAGGTGTGCTGTCCGCCGGCGCCTGGGCTTTTGTCACTGCGTGGTTGTGCATCTACGGCCTCAAACAGTTTCGTTTATTGAAGCCGACAGATAAGGCCCGGATAAGCAACTTATGGTTAGGCGCATTGAAACCGACTGTTGAAGAAGCGCAGGTATGTAATTTGGAAGGATAGATATGTCTGGCAAAGCTGAGGGATCGCATATCGTCTTGAGTTCAACCCTTGGAGAATCAACTATGCCCATTATGCTCTCACTCTTAGCCGCTGATCTGGACGATGAGTCCTTGCAAAAACTAACGCGCCAATTGTGTCAGGACTTGCGTGATGAGGCCGGCATCGAATCTTCACTCGCCAAACAACCTGCCGAACCGGGAACGAGAGGCGACATCGAAATCATTGGCCAAATACTGATCAAGGCAGTCGGCGCTGGCGGCGCGATTGTAGCGCTGATCAATGTGCTCAAAGCCTATGCGCAACGCAAACCGGTTCTGGTAGTTAAACTTCAAACGAAGAAAGGCCATAAAATAGAGATCAAAGCCGACGACCTACGTGGCGATAATATGGCGAAGCTGATAGAGACGGTCAACCGAGTCTTGGGCGAAATGGAATTCAAGGGCGAGAAGGACGAAGAGCCCGAATGTCCGGGGAGAGTAGACGATCAAAAAAGGATTGAGGGAAAGGAATGACCGGAGGACTGCGGTATGCTGTCTTGATTGGTAGCAGCCGCTTTGACAGAGAGCCAATACTATTTCCGTTGAACTTCCCGGAGAAAGATGTTGACGGAATGCAGGAGATTTTAGCCGCGCCAGATTTGGGCGGTTTTGAGGCCCCCCGCATCTTCAAAAATGCGCAAAATGACGCCGTGCTTGGCGGAATTGAAGAGTTACTGGGCCAGGTTACAAATGATGACCTGGTGTTGATCTACTATTCGGGTCATGGGAAGACGGATTTGCCGGGCCGGCTTTACCTGACCACGACTAACACTGAAATCACAAAGCTGGTTTCGACTTCAATACCTATCGATACGCTACGGGTAATGATCTCAAGCTCGCGATGTCGGAAGATCATTCTAATTCTCGATTGCTGTTATAGTGGCGCAGCGAACCAGTCTTTTACCAGTACTAAGGGCAGTGTTGATGAAAGTCTCCAGGAGTTGTCGCGTGGAAGCGGCGTATACATCCTGACTGCCTCAACCGCTTTGCAAACCGCCGACGAGCGTGATGGTTACGGTCTGCTGACCAAGCACATTATCTATGGCATCAGACAAGGCGACGCCGACATGAATGGTGATGGGCTGGTCAGCATGGATGATCTGTATAAATACGTCCATACCAAAGTTACAAGCGAAGGTCGACAGAATCCGTTACGGTTGGCAAATGTGGAAGGCGACTTGATCATTGCCCGTTCTAGTAGGAAGTCTATCCGTGAAAAACAGAAGCAGTTGGGCAATATGCTCTGGGAGATTAAATCATCTCTACCAGTGAGAATTTTTACCAAGGCTTATCAAGTCGTGCATGAGCCCCGCACCCCGTTCTCCGGTCTTGTAGATGAGCTTTATCACCAGCATTTGGAAGTTGGCGAGTTCATCGAAAAATGGCTGCGCGCCGAATCCATACAACAGCAACTACTGGAACCATCATCTCATCAGTCACCGCCTCCCCCGGAGAAACCCACAGGCATTGAGGATGTCGAAGAAGAGCCGATAAGGATATCCCAAAAGCCGCAAATGAAACCAAAGCTGGAAGAGACCTCTCATTCGTCTTTGTCTCCCAAATCGCTTACCGTCCCCAGCGATCGTGAGTCTCAAACAAAAAGATGGCTGAGATCATTTATCACATCAGCACGCCGGCCCTTGTTGGCATTTGGAGCGATAATTCTATTCATCGTTGTCTTTTTGTTGCAAAGTCGAGTTGCGGTTAATGACCCAAGCGGACACGACGCCACACAGTCACCGACGCCAGGAACCTCCCAAACCATCCTGCCTGTTGAGAAGAGCCTCTCCTTTGCAAACGCGTCACTAACGCCAGCAATCTCCCCAACCGCCATGCCATGGCCTAGCTTTAATTCAGTGACACTCGACCCTCAAGGCAATGAACTCTCTCGCTTCCAAAGGCAGGCCGAGTATATCTCCGAAGACCTTAACGGTTTGCCACTCGAAATGGTCAAGATTCACGGCGGCGAATTCAGAATGGGTTCGCCGGACAATGAGGCGTTGCGTGACAGCGACGAAGGGCCGCAGCGTGTTGTTAAAGTGCCAGTTTTTTTTATGGGACGCTTCGAGATCACGCGCGAGCAGTGGCGGCAAGTGGCGCGGATGCTCAAACTCAAAGTGGAGATTGAACTGGAAGAAGACCCGTCACATTTCAAAGACTCATGGCGGCAGCCGGTGGAACAGGTGAGTTGGAAAGAAGCGGTTGAGTTCTGCAACCGCTTGGAGAAGAAGACTGGCAGAGCTTACCGGCTGCCCTCTGAAGCTGAATGGGAGTATGCGGCGCGCGCCGAGACGGCCACGCCTTTCGCTTTCGGGTCAACCATCACGACGCAAATAGTCAACTATAATGGGTACTATCCTTACGGTTTGCCGCATGAAGGAAATTATCTCGGCAAGACGGTTGAGGTTGGCATACTAGGCTGGGCCAACGCCTTTGGGCTTTCCGATATGCACGGCAATGTTTGGGAGTGGTGCAAGGATGAATGGCATGGTAACTATGAAGGCGCTCCAAGCGATGGCAGCGCGTGGATTACTAATGGCGGGCAAGACAAGCGCGTCCTGCGAGGCGGTTCCTGGGACAGCTATAGAAGGAATTGCCGCTCCGCCCTTCGTTTTTGGTATGAGGAGGACAAACGCAGCCTCAATACCGGCTTTCGGGTTGTGTATGCGCCGCGAGGACAAGATAAAAGATAGTTGCCGCCCGACACGTTCCGACAGTCATTCGACTCGCAGCGCCGCCATCGGATCCACCTTAGTCGCCCGTCTGGCGGGAATGTAACAAGCCAGCAGCGCTACGGCGGTGAGCAAGAACGCCGCCGATACGAACGCCATCGGATCGGTAGAGCTAACTTGATAAAGAAAGCTTCTGATCAGACGCGTCGCGGCGAACGCGCCGGACAGCCCGAGCGCCACCCCGGCGCCGATAAACAGCACGCCCTGTCCCAGCATCAAGCGGAGCACATCGCCTGCGCGCGCGCCCAAAGCCATGCGAATGCCGAACTCGCGCGTGCGCTGTGCGACCGCGTAGGCCATCACGCCGTAAATTCCCAACGCGGCCAATAACAGGGCCAGCGCGCCGAACGCCGACAACAACAAGGCCGTCACCCGCTCGGAGTAGAGCGAGTTGCGCCGCTGCTCTTCGAGCGTCCGAATATTCGTCGCCGGCAATTGCGGATCGAGCGCGCGCAATTCACGCCGCGCGCTTTCAATCAGCGAGGCCGGGTCGCCGGCCGAACGCAGATGCAACGAAAGATCGGAGGCGTAATTTTGCGCCGCAGGAAGGAGCATCCCGGGTCTGAAAGCTTCGGTCAGGCTGCGATAGCGGCTGGCGCCGGTCACGCCGATGATTTCGGCCGGTTGCGGTTTCCGTCCCGGACCGCCAATGATGAGGCGTTTGCCCAAGGGATTCTGGTTTGGCCAGTAAGTTCGCGCGGCGGCCTCGTTGATGATGACGACCGGCGGCGCGGCCGCATTGTCATTGGCCGTGAACTCGCGCCCGGCCACCAGCGGCAACTTCATCGTCGCGCAATAACGCGGCCCGATAATGTTCATATCGAAAATGATCGGCTTGTCGTCCGCGGGCGTGTAGCCTTCAACGCCGAGGCTCATCCGCATGCCGCTCCCTGTCAACGGCACGGCGCGCGCCAGACTGGCGGCTTCAACGCCCGGCAATGCGGAGACGCGTTCAAGCAGGTTCGCGTAAAACTGTCCTCCCTGTTCTTTTTTGTAACCGCTCAATGACAGATCGAGGCCCATCACCAACACCTTCGCCGTCTCGAACCCTGCGTCAATCCGTTGCAGAGCGAGCAGGCTGCGCACGCACAAACCGGCGCACACCAACACTACCAGCGACAATGCGATCTGCGCCGAGATCAGAGCGCCGCGCCCACGAATACGCCCGGCGCCCGCGGCGCCCGTTTCTTCTTTGAGCGCTACAGTCAGGTTCGGTTTGGATGATCGCCACGCGGGGACCAGGCCGAAGAGCAGCCCGGTCGCAAGCGACAGCGTCACAGTGAACCCCAGCACACGCCAATCCAGTCGCGCATCCAACAGCGGCGGTGTGGAACCACCCGTAGGCGGGCTAAACGCCGCCAACACGTCGGTCAGCCATACCGCAAGGAAAAGACCGAGAAGACCTCCCAGCAGCGACAGCAACAGACTTTCGGTCAGCAACTGGCGAATCAAGCGGAAGCGGCTCGCGCCCACCGCCAGCCGCACGGCCATCTCGCGGCCGCGCGTTTGCGCCCGCGCCAGCGACAGGTTCGCCACGTTGACGCATGCGATCAGCAGCACCAGCGCCACGGTCGCCATCAACAATTTCAACGGCGTGCGCAAATCGCGGATCTCGCCGGTCTCGCCCTGGCTGCCGTCTTCGAGCGCGATCGACGGCCAGGTGTTCTTCGGATGAACCTGCATGATGCGATTCGAAAGGGCCGACATCGCCGTCCGGGCCTGCTCGCGCGTGACGCCGGGTTTCAAACGTCCCATCAGGGTAAGCCACCCAAAGCCGCGGTTATTGAGATCGTCCGGTCTCCGCGACGGCCACGCCTGCATGACCATCTGTATCGGCACGTAGACGTCGGGCGACACCCCGCGCCTGACGCCGTGAAATTCCGCGGGGGCGACGCCGATTACCGTGAAGTTGCTCGTGTTCAGCGTAATCACGCGGCCCACCAGCTTCGGATCAGCGCCGAATCTGCGGCGCCATAAACCGTAACTCACCACCGCCACCGGATTCGCGCCAGGCGTGCGATCCTCTTCGGGCAGAAACGCGCGTCCCAACGCGGGCGTCACGCCCAGCGCGTCGAAATAATTGCCGCTGACCAACACGCCCATGATCCGTTCGGGCTGTCCGCCCTCGTTCAAATTCATCGCCGTTTCGCTATAAGCCAACAGCCCATCGAAGACGTCGTTCTGATCGCGGTAATCTTTGTAGATCGGGTAGGAGAAGCTTGTGTCCTCTTCCCCCTTTTGGTCACGCCCGATCAGATTGACCAGCCGCGCCGGCTCGTTGACCGGCAACAACCTCACCAGCAGCCGATCCACGACGCCGAAGATGGCGGTGTTCGCCCCAATGCCGAGCGCGAGGGTCAGCGAGACCACCATGGTGAAGCCGGGTCTCTTCCACAACATTCGAGCGCCGTAGCGCAGGTCTTGCCACAGGGTTTGCATATTTCCTCCAGAGCCAGGTGTCAGGTGTCAGGTGTCAGGCGCCAAGTAGGAATATTTGGCATTATTCTTTTACTGATACCTGAAACCTGAAACCTGAAACCTACTCGCATCTGAGAGCCACCATTGGGTCCACCTTCGCCGCCCGGCGCGCCGGAATCCAGCAGGCAATCAACGCGACGATGACCAGCGACAATGCAGCCACCGCGAAGGTCAACGGATCGGTAACGCCGACACCGAATAGCATTCCTTTTATCAACCGCGTCAGCGCCAACGACGCAAGCAGGCCAATCGTCACGCCGGCAGACGCCAATTTCATTCCTTGCTTCAACACCATCCGCAAGACGTCGCCGCGCTGCGCGCCCAAGGCCAGCCGGACTCCGATTTCGCGGGCGCGGATGGTAACGCTGTAGGCCATCACGCCGTAAACGCCGGCGCTCGCGAGCAGCGTCGCCACCGCCGCGAAGGCGGCGAGCAACAGCATTGTGAAGCGACGTTGGGCCAGCGAATCCGACAGGAGTTCCCTCATCGGGGCGACGCCGGCTATGGCGACGGTCGGGTCGACGGCTCGCGCCTGTTCTCTGACGGCGGCAGCTAAACGGGCCGGGTCTCCTTTGACGCGGATCACCATCGGCATCACATCGATCACGAACTGTTCGAACGGCGCGTACATTTCGGGCTGCGCCTCGCGGTCGAGGCCGAAATGCTTCACGTCGCTGACGACGCCGACGATTTCACGCGCGAACGTCTCGTTGCGGATGACAATGCGCTGTCCGACGGCCTCGCCGCCCGGCCAGTAGCGGCGCGCCATCGTTTCGTTGACGATGGCGACGGGCGGCGCTTTCTCGATGTCGCCTGAGGTGAATAAGCGTCCGCGCTTGAGTTTCATCCCGACGGCTCGGAAATAATCCGTCGTCGCCACCTGAAAGGTCGCCGCGGGGCCGGCCGCCACGTTAGCGTCGTCGCCGTCGCGGCGGAAGCGCCAGACTCGGGCGTCGCCGCTGAACGGCAGGCTGTCGACAGCGCCGACCGCCTCTACGCCGGGCAGCGCGGCCACTCGCGCGGAAAGTTGATTCCAGAAATTGAGCCTCTGCGCCCGCCAGTCCTCGCCGTTGTAGCGCGCCGACGGCGGCTCGAACTCGACGGTCAACAGCCGCTCCACGTCCACCCCCGGCTCGACCTGCCGCAATCGCAAAAAGCTGTTGACTAGCAATCCCGCGCCGAGCAGCGCGACCAACGTCAAGGCGATTTCTATGACCACGAGAGCGCTAAATAGCCTTCGCTGTCCGGGCCGCATGCCTGCGCCCGGCGTCACGCGCACGTCCTGCCGGGCCGCCTGCCAGGCCGGCGCGAGGCCGAATAACACCCCCGTCAGCAGCGATAGCAGCACCGTGAACCCGATCACGATTTTGTCGAGCCGGACTTCGCCGAGGCGAGGCAAACTCTCCGGCGCCAGCGCAAGCAACGCTTCCAACGCCCATCCGCCGAGTATCAGTCCGGCCACAGCGCCCAGCCCGGCCAACAACAAACTCTCTGTCAACAGTTGCCGCGCGATCCGCCACGCGGAGGCGCCGAGGGCCGCCCGAACGACGATCTCGGTCTGCCTGGCGATGGCCCGCGCCAGTAACAGGCTCGCCACGTTGGCGCAGGCGACGAGCAGCGCCAGCCCTACCGCGCCCAGCAGCGCCAGCAACTCGGGCCGCGCTCGCCCGACCTCCACTTCATGCAGCGGAACGACGTTCGCGCCCCAGTTGCGATTGGTCTGCGGATATTGTTCAGCCAGACGTTGCGCCACGCCCGTCATCTCCGATTGCGCCTGCGCGACAGTCACGCCCGGCTTCAACCGCGCCACGACTTTCATGAAACGCGCCTCGCGCATCTGTCGCTGATTCGCTCTGAGCCGATAGAGTTCGTAAACTTGCGTGCGACGCGGATACTGAAATCCAGGCGGCGCCACGCCGATGACGGTGAAACTGAACCCGTCGAGTTGAATCGCGCGCCCGACGATGTCTTCCACGCCGCCGAACCGTCGCTGCCACAGATCGTGGCTGATGATCAGGCGGCGTTCGGCTGTCTCTTCGTCTTCAGCCGTAAAAGCCCGCCCGCGCGCCGGAGCGACGCCCATCGTGGCGAAGAAATCGGCCGTGACTAGCGCGCCGTCAAGTCGCTCCGCTTCCCCGTCGCCGTTGATCACCGACCAGGTCAGCCCATAGGCCGCCAACCCGCTGAAGGATCTCGTCTGCTCGCGCCAGTCGAGGAAATTCGCGGGCGCCACCTCCATCCGATCGTTCCCCATCGTCGCGCGGTCAACAGTCTCAAAGAGTCGAACAAGCTGTTGCGGCTCGGAATACGGGAGCGGACGAAGCAGCACGCCGTTGACGACGCTGAAAATCGCAGTGTTCGCGCCGATGCCGAGCGCCAGCGTCAGCACGGCAATCAACGTGAAGCCGGGCTTCTTCATCAACATTCGCGCCCCGTAGCGCAGATCTTGCCGGATTGCTTGCATAATTCCTCGAAGGGATATTGGTACACGGATTTGACAGATCGCTACGGATCGGCGCGGATGATCCGCGAAAATCCGTAGTGATCTGTCAAATCCGCGTACCATCAAGGCGGAATGTAGGCGCAGCGTCATTCGCGCTTCAATTCAACCAAAGGCCAAGTTACTTGATCGTCAATAACGAAATCTCGGGAGGCACGCCGAAACGAACCGGGCAGATGCTCGTGCCGATGCCCGGCGTCACGAACAAATGACGCCCCCCTTCGATGATATGCCCGATGGGATAAGGCCAATCCCTAATCACAGGCCGCCCGATAAAAGGCAGCCAGATTTGCCCCCCATGCGTATGGCCCGCGATCGTCAGCGCGACTCGCGCGGGAATCCTCGGGAAAATTTCTGGATTGTGCGTGAAGGCAATGACTGGATCGTCATCGGTAATTTGCCTCAACGTCTCTTCAATATTCGGATGGCCCGCCCATGCGTCAGCGAATCCTGCCAGCCAAAATGTTTTTCCCTGACGTTCGATTTTGACCGCTTGATTATCAAGAACTCGGACGCCTTCTTTCTCAAGGGCTCGCCGGACGCGTCCGGAGTCATACCACCAGTCGTGATTCCCTAAAGTAGCGAACACGCCGGCTTTGGCCCTCAGCCTTTTTAATTCCGCGGCGATCTCTTCCGGCTCCGCCATCCGCCAGCCAAGCGGAGTTTCAACGAAGTCGCCGGGCATCAGGATCAAATCGGCTTCGGTAGCGTTGGCTTTCTCAACAATGTGGCGCAACCTGGTGAGCGTGATATGCGGCGGGCCGACATGCAGGTCTGAAAACACTGTCACGCGCAGATCGCGGAACTCCGCAGGGCACGCAGGCAAGGTGATCGTTGTCTTTCGCATCACCAGGCGCATCGGTTCAATGGCGAACCCGTAGAGCAACACGCATATCAACGGCCAGAAAATAATTCTGCCGGGGCGACGGCTCCATTTGATGCGGCGACGGGTCCATTTGCTTCTCAGTCGGTCTGTCGGCCCCAATACTATTTGCTCACTCGGCCACAACATTCGCGCGCCGTGGCGCATGTATAGCCAGAGTGTTCGCATAGTTCCTCCAAGGAAACTGACAGGCCAATAAACCGCAGCTTTGACCGGCGCCTTGTAGGCGCGCCGATGCGCTCATCTTCATTTATCAAGCGACGTGCCACCAGGAGGCGGCATTTAACTGACGCAAGCAGAGAAGATGGACAAGCGGCCAGGCCGGAGGAAGGCGATTCGTTGTCCGTTTGTGGGATGACAGATTCCCGAAATTGGGATGGCAAAGGCGATCGCCAGTCGCAACGCGTGAAAGATTGAAGCAGCGGGTGAAAGATTGAAGCAGCAAAGATTGGGACAGAAGGAACCGCGGATTTACGCGGATGCTAAGGATTGTTATGGATTATTCGTATTGATCCGTCGCATCCGCGTAAATCCGCGGTTCCTTCTGTCCCAATCTCGCCTGCTCCGATTTAGCATCTTTGCTCAACTCGCATCGCAACCAGGCTTTTGCCAGCGTCCATTCACGCCTCACGGTCGCCGGCGAAATCCCCAGCAAGTCGGCGGTTTCTTCAATGCTCAGTCCGCCGAAATACCGCAGTTCCACGATCCGGCTTTTACGAGCGTCCTGCCTGGCCAGCGTGTTGAGCGCTTCATCCAATTCGACCAGGCCCGGCTCGCTTGGACGGCTCAACTCGAGCGCCTCATCCAGCTCCACGATGACCTGTCCGCCGCCGCGTTTGTCGCGCTGTTTGGCGCGCGCGTGATCCACCAGAATGTGTCGCATGACCTGCGCGGCCATGGCGAAGAAGTGCGCCTTGTTTTGCCAATCGACCGGATTCTGAGCGGCCAGCTTCAGATAGGCTTCGTGCACCAGGGCGGTGGGTTGCAAGGTATGCTCCGGGCGTTCGGTCTGAAGCTGCCAGGCGGCAAGCCGCCGCAG
>Ga0209382_10008198_pt1 | contig 13181 bp, 8 predicted proteins | sample SoiMetdeltSBSDD5_FD_187599 | JGI IMG/M metagenome (GOLD analysis project Ga0209382, IMG submission 187599) | Bulk soil microbial communities from a Populus tree surrounding site in Tennessee, USA - Soil MetaG P. deltoides SBSDD5 (SPAdes) (version 2) | ecosystem: Environmental > Terrestrial >... | reverse complement strand
AGACGACGCACCGGTTGGTGAATTGCGAGGCGCGCTGAGCCAGTCGGCGGGACGCCGACTGGAGCGACCGGGACGGTCGCGCTCCCCGATTTCAACTGAATCGTTCCGGCCAAGAGGGAACAGCCGGAGCGGCGTTCGAGAAACCCAAGACGCTCGCCCGCAGAAGGCCGGGCTTGGTCGCTCCCTCTCCCCAAGGGAGAGGGCGGGGTGAGGGGGAAGGAAAGACTCGAATATCGGCACGGCTGCAAGATTTTGAGATGCGCCTCCGTTTTCCAGGCGCGAAAATTCCTGCTTTCCTTTTTGCGCCGGGGCTTTCTACAGTCAGCGCCTCGATTTCTTGAAACAGGAACCTGAAACATTATGGCTGAAGACAAATCTGTCGTTAAACCCGTCGAAGCTCCGCCGCTCACCCCGCTGAAACTGAAAAGCCGGCTGGCTCCGACGCCGGCGCGTCCGCCGAAATACTCCGTCAGAGTCAAAAACGTCGCCGGCGAGGAAGTGGCATTGGGCGATCCTCGGGCGACGCGCGCGCTGGTCGCGTTAATGGACGTGCACGCGGTCAACGGCGGCGCGGCCTGTCACTGGGGCGGGCCGGCGGCGTTCGCGGAAATCATGGCGGCCATTCACGGCACCCTGTTCGCCGTCAAAGATCGTCCCTGGTACGAGGCCTACAATTTTGTCAACGATGCCGGCCACACCGAGAATGGGATCTACGCGCTGCGGGCCAACTACGGCTTCGATCAACTCACGTTCGACGACCTGAAGGCGTTCCGAAGCATCCAGAGCAAACTAACCGGTCACGGTGAATCGCATCTCAACCCGGAAGGCGTGTTGCTGAGCAACGGACCCCTTAGTTCGGCCCTGCCACAGGCGCAGGGCCTGGCTATTGCGGACAAAGTGGCGAAACGGGATCGCGTCACGATCTGCACGGTGTCGGATGGGGCGTCGATGGAGGGGGAAGCAAAAGAGGCGTTCGCGGCGATTCCCGGTTTGGCGGCGAAGGACCGCGTGAATCCCTTCGTGCTCGTTATTTCCGACAACGACACGAAACTTTCCGGGCGCATTACCAAGGATTCGTTTTCGATGCAGCGGACCTTCCAGGCGATGGGAGCCTTGGGTTGGAATGTGATTTCCGTGCCGAACGGCCACGACTTGCAAGCGGTTTACCTTTGCGTCGAGAAAGCCATTCAACAGGCGAAGGCCAACCCGAATTATCCGGTCTGTCTCTGGGTGAAAACCATCAAGGGACATGGCATCAAGGCAACGGAGGAAAACGCCGCCGGCGGCCACGGTTTCCCGCTCGCCAACGGCGAAAAGATCGTCGATTGGATCAACGAGATCTACGCGGGCCAGCCACCGGAGGAGTTCTTGAACTGGGCGAAGACGTTGCGTGCGGACTGGGAGAAGAAGGAAGCGGAGAAGAAGGCCAAAGCTGCGGCAGCCCCTGCTTCGATCGCGCCCGCCGTGAAAAAGGACAAGGTCCAGAGCGGCCTCGCGAAAGCCGCCGTGAAAGCGGCGACCGAAGGGTTCCCGGTCTATTCGATCTCGTCGGACGTGCAAGGCTCGACCGGCATTAGTTTTTTCCAGAAGAGTTTTCCGGATCGTTACATCGAGGTTGGCATCGCGGAAGCGAACATGGTCAGCACGGGCGCGGGCTTCGCAAAGGCCGGATTCATTCCCATTGTGGATACGTTCGGCCAGTTCGGCGTTACCAAAGGCAATCTGCCGATGACGATGGCGGCGTTGTCGCAGGCGCCGGTCATCGCGATGTTTTCGCACGTCGGGTTTCAGGATGCGGCCGACGGGGCGTCGCATCAGGCGACGACCTACCTGGCGGCGACCTCGGCGATCCCGCATACGGTGGTCATTGCTCCCTCGTGCGCGGATGAGGCGGAATCGCTGATGTACCAGGCAATCAAACGCGTCGCGGCCGACCGCTCTGCAGGGAAGGACGGCGAATCGTACATCTTCTTCGTCGGGCGCGAGAACTATCCGCTCTATTGGGTGGAAGGGGCGATGTACGAGTGGGGCAGGGCGCAATTGATTCAGCCGGGCAGCGACGTGGCCTTGATTGGCAGCGGCACGTTGTTCAGCAAGGCGCTGGAAGCGGCGAAAATCCTTGAGCAACGCGGTGTGAAGGCGGCGGTCATCAACAACCCGTTTGTCAACCGGGTTGATCTCGACACGATTGGTGCGGCGGTCAAGGCATGCTCGGGACGGGTGGTGACCATTGAAGACCATCAGGTCATCGCGGGCATGGGAGCGCAGGTTTCCCATGCGCTGTCGTTGGCGGGCATCGCCCATCGGATCAGGTCTCTGGGCATTCAGGGCGAGTTCGGCCAGTCCGCTTATGTGGCCGAACATCTTTACGAGAAGCACGGACTGACCGGGCCGAAGATGGCCGAGGCGGCGTTGCAGCTTCTGAAATCGTGACCCCCACGCGGTGTCTCGGCGGCGTTTTGAGAGTTGCTGTTAACGTCCAATTGAGTTAATAGGGAGCCAGCCATGCGGAAATCCTCAAAGCCGCGATTCTTACTGCGATGTCTCCTCTGGTTGTTTCTGTTGCCTGCGGCGGCGCAGGCTGACACCTGCTACGTTTGCGGCAAGGACACGTTGTGGATCGTCTACATGATCGACAAGGTGTCCGAGGACAGAAGGGTGGTATGCCCGCCCTGTTCGAGGCTTAGGACGCGATGCTTTTTTTGCGGCCTGCCAGCGAAAGAGGCATTTATCGAATTGGTTGACGGACGGGTGATCTGCGCTCGCGATGGCAAGGATGTCGTACTGGATGAAGCGGCCGCCAGACACATTTGCACGGAAGCCAAGGCTGAACTGGCGCGATTGTTCTCGCGCTTTACCACGTTCCCGGACACGAACACGACGATTACAATCGTTGATCAGATTCAGATGCAACAGTTGGTTCAGACTCCGGGGTTCGAACGCCAATGCCCATCGATCTTTGGCTACGTTCGGAGCCGGGTGGGGCAGGGAGGAGGGTGGAGGCATCCAATCAGTCTGTTGAGCGGATTGCCAAAACACCGGCTGATGGCCGTATGTGCTCATGAGATCGGGCACACGTGGGTGCGCGAAAACGTAGCGCCGACCCGTGGCATGGATCGTGACGCCGAGGAAGGCTTCTGCGAATTGATCGCTTACCGGCTCATGGAATATTTGAACCAACAGACCGACATGAACTCGATCAAGGAGAACCGCTATACACGCGGGCAGGTGGATCAGTTTCTCGAAGCGGACACCGCGTACGGATTCTACACGATCATGCAGTGGATGAAATGGGGGACAGACTCGCGCCTGTCGAACGAGGAACCGGATCGCATACGCAGGATTGAAGAAAAGGCGCCGCGTTCGGACCCCGTCGCGCTCAATCCCGTGCCGTTGATCACGGGACCGACCCCGGTTCCTGACGCGCTCACCCTGGTGGGAATCCTGGGGACCGGCAGCAAAAGGCTGGCATTGATCAACGACTGCTCTCTTTCGATCGGCGAGTCAGGCAAGGTGCGTTTCGCCAAAACGAACACCGTTGTTCGGTGCGTAGAAATCCGCGCGAATTCGGTGGTCGTCGAGGTCGGTGAAGAAAAACAGCGCGAGGAACTGTTCCTGAAAGGGAAGTAAATGGCGGGTGGTGGTACAGTTTGAATTTCCAAGGTAGGGTCATCGCGCTGCGATGACCGCGCCGCGTTCAGCGGCGCAACGGAATGTAAGCAAAGCGATGGATAACGAGATTCCGTCCGCTGGACGCGGACGGTGACGCCGCAGCGCGGCGTCCCTACCATCGCAAAATGTACCACTACTAAATTGCGCAGCTCATTCGGCTCCTGACCGGGCGGGCGTTTCATCCGCGAATCGCAGCCCCGGCCCGCTCTGCCCGGGAAAGAGCAAAGAGACGCGCCAGACGCGGATCCGATTCGGTTGTTCGGGGTCTGACGTAAAGCCCCACTACTACACCTTCCCGCCATCGGCCCAACGCGAATTCGGGCAAAAGTAACTTGGCCGCCATTCGTTCGGCATCGTCCCCCCTTATAGTCAGCGGCGTCAACCGGGAGCCGGATGTGGAATCGGCTTCCGGTGGCTGGAACTCCACGAAAAGGACTAACAACTATGAACGAAATGCAAACAAGACCTTCAAAACGCCTTGCCATCTCAAGGTTCCTCGGCATTACCGCCTCCCTCGCGGCGCTGTCCGCGGCGGCGAGCGAGGATTGCTTCACCACCTCGATCAAGCCGTACACGGTGTCCGTCTCGCCGGATTACATCATCAAGCCGTTGTTAAGCGCCGGCGATCGCGTGCCGCTGACAGGTGATCCAACGAAGGAATACCAAATGATCGGCATCCCGGACGGCCTTGGCGCCCATCGCGCCGCGTTTGATCGCTTTGTCCTCTACATGAACCATGAGCTGACAAAAGGGACGATGTCGGAGCCGAACGTGGGCGGATCGCTCAACCGCGGGGCGTTCGTGTCGCGCTGGCTTATCAGCGACAAAGGTTGCGTCCTCTCCGGCAAGCGCGCCTATGACACGATTTACGACGAGGAGAAGGGCCTTATGCTGCCCGCACCCGATACGAGCAACATCACGCCGGACTTCTCGCGCTTCTGTTCCGGCTCCTTGGCGTGGCAGGAGGCCGGCTTCGATCGGCCCATCTACTTCTGCGGTGAAGAGTCCAACGGCGCAGCGACGTTTGACGGCAAGGGCGGACTGGGCGTTTGCATCTTTCAAGGCAGCTCCGGCGGCGAGCTCCACACCATGCCGTGGCTCGGACGCGTTGCTTGGGAGAACGCATCGGTTCAGCCCAAGGACGGGCGGCGGACGGTTCTCATCGGGATGGAGGACGGTCCCTCTTCGCCAGATTCGCAACTCTATCTGCATGTGGGACAGAAGAACGGCTCTTCCGGAGCAACTGTTCTTCAGCGCAACGGCCTGGACGCCGGCATGAAGACCTACGTGCTTGTTTCTGCAACTGCCGGCAACAACGACGAGGTGACCTTTCAGGACGGCACCATCGACGCCCGATGGATTGAGTTGTCCAACGTAGCCGCTTTGACCGATGTCGAACTGGAAGCGGCCAGCGACGCCGTGGGGGCATTCGGCTTCATTCGCACCGAAGACGGCGCGTTCAGCAAGACCGACCCGAACGTCTATTACTTCGTCACCACGGGTGGCGCGACGGGCAACACGCTCGGCCGCCTCTACAAACTTGAACTCAATCGGAACAATGTTACGGGGCCCTGCACGCTGAGGGTGATCTACAATGCGGACCAAATCATCGCCGCGGGCGGCGACATCGCCATCAGCCCTGATAACATGGACACCAGCGCGGACTACATCATGATCAACGAAGACGGCACGGCGCAAAGCCGTCCGATCATGGCATCGAAAGCACGGGATGGCAGTGTCTGGCGTATCGATCTCAAGAACAACTACGCGGCCGCCCGCGTGGCCGAGTTGAATCCGCCCGGCCCTATCCCCGCGGCGCCCGTTCCGCCGGCGACACTCGGCATTCCTCCCGCCGTCGGTGCCGGAATCTGGGAGACCAGCGGCATCATCGACGGCGAGGCTTTCTTCGGTCGCGATAGCTGGATCTTCGACGTGCAGGCGCACAGTCCTACGATTGCGCCCGCTACCAACGTGGTCGAGGACGGCCAACTGCTCATTATGAGGCGCGTCTTTGCGGACGGGGATCAACGCGACTGACGCCATACCTCCGGGCCGACACGGTCCGCAACCTCAAGGGCAGGTTCGTTCGCGAACCTGCCCTTTTCCTTCGTGTGCGGCGACGCTGCTTGGCTGCGAGCGAACGGTGTGCGTCCGTGCACGTACGCTGGGACGCGCAGCCAGCTCCCGGCAACGTGGTGAAGCGTTGCGCCTTACAATCCCGCGGGGGAAACTGTAATTGCCTGCCGGCCGAAAGTCTTTGATTCTGCCTCCAGCCATGCCGATGGATTTCTTTGAACGGCAGGAACAGGCTCGCGCGAGCAGCGGGAAGCTTGTCCTCCTGTTCCTCATCGCGCTGCCGTGCGTCATCGTGGCGGTCTATGCGATGTCGGTCCTCGTCTATTTCGTGGCGTGGGCGTTCATTGCGTTTTGGGCCAGCGTGTTCGCGGAATCGCAGATCGGCGGCGCCGGGGGAGCGGATTATTTCATCTCGCTATGGCAACCGACCCTGTTGCTCTGGGTGGCGCTGATCACGATCATTGTCATCGTGGCCGGCAGTTTCCTCAAGATTCGGCAACTGGCGCCGGGTGGGCGCGTGGTCGCAACGCTGTTGGGTGGAAAGCGGCTCGATCCGGCGACGAAAGATCTCAACGAACTCCGCCTCCTCCACGTGGTCGAGGAAATGGCCGTCGCCTCCGGGACGCCAATGCCGGAGATTTACATTCTCCGCCGCGAATTTGGGCTGAACGCTTTTGTCGCCGGCCATACGTTGAGCGATATGGTTCTGGCCGTCACGGAAGGTTGCGTCCGGTATTTGACGCGGGACGAATTGCAGGGAGTCATCGCCCACGAGTACAGCCACATTCTGAACGGCGATATGCGGCTGAGCACGCGCCTCATGGGCTGGGTGCATGGTTTGTTTTGCATCACGTTGCTGAGTTACTGGGTGATGAGCAAGACCTACCGGGAACAGGAACACGATGTCGGGGGCCTGCCGGAATCGCGCGGCGGCGTGGCGATCTTCACCGATTTGTTTGTGTTGGTGATCGGATTCGTGGTGGCGTTCATCGGCTGGAACGGCGCTTTCTTCGGACGAATCATCAAAGGAGCGGTGTCGCGCCAGCGCGAGTTCCTCGCGGACGCCGCGGCCGTCGAGTTCACGCGTTACCCTGAGGGCCTGGCCGGCGCGTTGAAGAAGGCGAAGGCCTGGCCGGAAGGGACGGTGATTCATTCCACGCACGCCGAAGAGGCCAGCCATATTTACTTCTGCAACGGACTCGATGAGGAGCGCATCTGGCTGACTGCCACCCATCCACCCCTCGGCGAACGCATTCAGCGCGTCGAGGTCATGATGGGGAGAAGTTTCGTGCCGGAACCGGCAAAGGTTGCAGAGATCGAACGATCAGGGCCGGTTCCATTGCCCAGGATTCCGGTCGGGAAACGCGAAGCCGAACCAACCAAACCCACGCCGGGAAAAGTTGTCGTCATGCCGCAACAGATCGTTCCGAACGTGGGAACCGCCACCGGCGATCACCTGAGCTATGCCGCGAGGCTCATTGACGGATTGCCGGACCTGATTCGGCATTCGGGGCACCAGCCTGCCGGCGCGACAGCGCTGATTTACTGCCTGCTCCTGGCTGCCGATGAGAACGTTCGCGTGGAGCAGCTCCGGTATTTGAGCGAGCAGATTAACGAAGAAGCGCGCCGGCAACTGGAGACGCTCCTCCCGGTGGTCAGCATGTTGGAGCAGAGGGCAAAGATACCGGTGGTCGAACTGACCTTCCCGGCGCTCCGACGGCTCTCCCTGGTGGAGTATGAATCGCTGTCCAAACACGTTCAGCATCTGGCTGTCGCCGACCGGCAGTTCGATTTGTTCGAGTTCGCGCTACAGAAAATGCTGCGCCGGCATCTTGAACCGAACTTCAAGCCCGTGCCGAAGGAGGAGACACGCTATTACTCCCTCGGCGGGCTCACGTTCGCCTGCTCGACGGTGTTGTCCGCGCTGTCGCACACCGGGCAGGATACGGCAGAGGAAGCCCGCGCCGCCTTCGATCGCGGCGTGAAATTGCTTGGAGCCGCGACGGGCGACTTTCGGTTCATGCCGATCACGGATTGCACCTTGAGCGCGATCGAGATTGCCCTGGACAATGTGGCCGAAGCGGCGCCCCGACTGAAAAAACGCTTCCTGCAGGCGTGTGTCGAAACGGTCGTTGCCGACGGGCAGGTACAGGCGCGCGAAGCCGAACTGCTGCGGGCCATCGCAGACAGTCTGGATTGCCCGATTCCGCCATTCTTGCCTGAGGCTTGTTAACGAGGAGCGAGAATCGTCACGAGGATAGAAGCCATGGATTTGTAATTACGGCGCCAGTGCCTTCATGCGATAAGAGCATCGTCATGCCAACGGCAACAATGGATTTTTTCGAGCATCAGGAACGGGCGCGCATACGCACGAAGCGGTTGATCGTCTATTTCGTCCTAGCCGTAGCCTTGATGATCGCGGTGATTTACGTCCTCATCGCCGGAATCTTCCTCCATTCGAGGGCCGGGGCGGCAGAAGGACCCGGTTGGATTTGGGACACAAGACTTTTTCTGACCGTGGCGGCGGGCACGGTTGCGGTCATCACGGCGGGTAGCCTGATCAGGATCGGCGAACTCTCCTCCGGAGGCGGCGCGCTGGCGATGAGAATGGGGGGACGCCAGATCAATCCCAATACAACGGACCCGGACGAACGAAAGCTGGTGAATGTGGTGGAGGAGATGGCGATCGCTTCGGGCATTCCCGTTCCGGCGGTATTCGTGCTCGAGAGCGAGCGCGGGATCAACGCTTTTGCGGCCGGTCATTCGACGGGCGCCGCTGCCGTGGCGGTGACGCGGGGCGGCATGAGACTCCTGACGCGTGACGAGCTTCAAGGCGTCATCGCGCATGAGTTCAGCCACATTCTGAACGGCGACATGCGATTGAACATGCGCCTGATCGGAATTCTGTTCGGCATTCTCTGTCTGACGGTGATCGGACGGGTCCTGTTGCGCACGCGCGGGCGGAAGAATCCGTTGCCGATCGTTGGCCTGGTGCTGATCGTGATGGGTTGGATCGGGTTTTTCTTCGGGCGGTTGATCAAGAGCGCGGTGTCGCGCCAGCGCGAGTTCCTGGCGGACGCCGCCGCCGTCCAGTTCACGCGCAACCCGGACGGGCTGGCGGGCGCGCTCAAAAAGATTGGCGGCCTGGCCTGGGGTTCGCGGGTCGATGCCGAGTCCGCCGAGGAGGCGAGCCACCTGTTCTTCGGCAATGCCATCGGCCACGGCGGCTTCAATTTCTGGGCGACGCACCCGCCCCTGGACGAGCGAATTCGGCGGATTGATCCGTCGTTCGACGGCCGGTTTCCACGCGTGTCCTTGGAATCCGAAATGCAACCCGCGGCGCAAGACCTACCGCCGCGAATGGCCGGGCGCCCGCCTGTTCTCGCGCGTTCCGGAGCAGGCAAACCCGCAGGCGCTGCCATGTCCGCGGCGGCCGTTCTTTCCACGCTCGGGAACCCGACCGTGCAACATCTCCACGAGGCGACTGGATTGCTTTCGGCGCTGCCCGAAGCGGCGACGCAAGCGGCGCGCGAGCCGTTCGATGCGAATGCGCTGGTTTATGCGTTGCTGCTGAGCGGCGACGCGAACGTCCGCAGTGTCCAGATCAAGGAACTGGAAGAACAAACGATGGCCGGTTTGTTTCAAGCGACGACCCGGCTCTATCCGCTGGTGGCAGGGCTGGATCGCCCGGCGAGGCTGGCATTGGTGGAACTGGCGATGCCCTCCCTGCGGGGACTTGCGCCGGATCAATACGATGTGTTCGCGCGCGACGTTCGGACGTTGATCGAGTCGGACCGGGGAATTGACCTGTTCGAATATGCGTTGCAGAAGATGCTGCGCCGCCACCTGGAACCACAGTTCAGGCCGACGAGCAAGCCGCTGACGCAATACTACGTACTGAAGCCGGTCGTGCCGGACTGCACCGTGCTGCTGTCAGCCCTGGCGCGATTCGGACACGACGATCCAAAGGAGATCGAGTCGGCGTTCCAGGCCGGAGTGAGAGCGCTGGCACAGCCGCAGCATCACTTCGAGTTGTTGGATACCGATCGATGCAATCTGCCGCAGATCGATCAGGCGCTGGACCATCTGGCACAGTTGGCGTCGCCGCTTAAGAAATGCGTGTTGGCCGCGTGCGCCCACGCGGCCGCAAACGACGGCGTGTTGCGGGCGCGTGAGATCGAATTGTTGCGCGCGATTGCCGACACGTTGGACTGTCCCATCCCGCCGATCGTCTCCCCGGGGGCGTCGAGTTGAAACGACTTGTCTTCCGCGGTTTCCCGCCACGCAGTTTGCTTTTCCAACCGGGCTGATCTAAACCTTAGGCGCGCTATGACCGCACCCAACGTCGTCACCGTGCGCGGACTGACGAAAATCTACCAGCAGGGCGAAATCAACGTCACTGCCCTGAATAATATCTCGCTCGACATCAAATCGGGGGAATTCCTCGCGCTGATGGGGCCGTCCGGGTCGGGCAAGTCCACGCTGCTGCACATCATCGCGGGCATTGACCGGCCGACGAGCGGCCAGTGCCTGGTGCAGGGGATTGACGTGACCCAGCTCAACGAATCGGAACTGGCGGATTGGAGGAACCAGAATGTCGGATTCGTGTTTCAGACGTTCAACCTCATTCCCGTGCTGACGGCCTCCGAGAATGTCGAGTTGCCGCTCCTCCTGACCCGCTTGAGCGGGCGGGAGCGAAGAAAGCTCGTGATGACCGCGCTGGAACTGGTGGGGCTTGCCGACCGGGCGCGGCATTTGCCGAAACAATTGTCGGGCGGACAGGAGCAACGCGCTGCGATCGCCCGCGCGTTGGTGACGGACCCAAACCTCGTCGTGGCCGACGAGCCGACCGGAAATCTGGACTCGCAGTCTGCGCAGGACGTGCTGCAAATCCTCCAGTCATTGAGCCGCTCCGCGGACAAAACCGTGATCATGGTGACGCACGATCCGAAGGCGGCGGCGTTCGGATCGCGCTCGGTTCATCTGGAAAAGGGTGAACTGGTGAATGGCGACGTGATCTCACCTGTTCACCACGCGTTGACGAAATGACGACGGCCGGCTTCATCATCAGGAATGCGCTGCGCAACAAACGTCGCGCCGCGCTGACGATACTCAGCGTGGCGATCAGTTGCGCGTTGCTGGTGACGCTCCTCACGCTGCAACGTGAACTGACGATACCTCCCGAGTCCGAGGCAGCGTCGCTGCGCGTGATTGTACGCAACAAGGTTTCCCTGGCCCAACCACTGCCGGCGAAGCAACTGGCCACGCTCGACAGAATTCCCGGGATTGTGGCCGTATCGCCGTTCTCGTTTTTCGGCGGGAACTTTCGCGAGGAAACCGTGACCAGCTTCGCTCAGTTCGCCGTGGACCCGGCCCGGTTTGCCGGACTCATTGTCGAGGGGAAGATAGTTGACGGCTCTTACGAAAACTTCATCAAAGACCGGAATTCGTGTTTGGTCGGCGCCGACACGATGAAGCGCTACGGTCTCAAGGTTGGCGACAAAATGCGGTTCACGGGCACATTTTATCCGGTGGACCTCGATCTGAAAATTGCGGCGGTGTTTCAGGGGACGGTGGATGACCGCGGCGTCTTCTTTCATCACAAACTGCTCGATGAGTTGCTGGGTGATCCCGGCACAGTCGGCACCTGGTATATCCGCGTGGCCTCGGCTGAGGTGGCGAACGAGGTGATTGCGCGGGTGAACAAAGCCTTTGAAAACACGGCGGCGGAGGTGCGCGCCGAAACCGAGCGCGCATTTCAGATGAGCTTCATCAGCATGTTGGGAAACGTGAAGCTGCTGATTGGCTCCATCAGTTCGGTGGTTGTTTTCACCCTCATGCTTGTGACCGTGAGCACCATGAGCATGGCCGTTCGCGAACGATTTCGTGAACTCGCAATCCTCAAATCGCTGGGCTATCGCCGAGGAGAACTTTTCAGCTTTATTCTGGCGGAAAGCTTTGGTCTGGCAGCGCTGGGCGCGACCCTCGGCATTGGGGGCGCCTGGGCTTTCTGGACGTTCACGGATTTGCAGCAACTGACTCGAGGCTTCTTGATTTATTTTGAAGTGACGCCCCGTATCGTTGCTACCGGTGCCGTCGTGGCGGTTGTGTTGGCGATCATCGCTGCCATCGCGCCCTCCATTGCGGTGGCGCGGATGAGCGTGGTGCAGGGATTGAAGACGCTCGATTGATCCGAACATGGCTCTGCCCCTGAAATACAATCTCCGGAACGTCCTGGTCCGCTGGCGTGCAACGCTGGCAACCGTCCTCGGCATCGCGCTGGTGGTGTCGGTGGTCGTCCTGTTGCGCGCCCTGGCCCGCGGGATTGAAGCCACGAATGCCAATACCGGCGATCCCCGCAACATCCTTGTGGTGCGCAAAGGTTCCCAGGCAGAGTCGGGCAGCCTCGTCAGTCGGGAACAGTTTCGGACGCTGCGATACTTCGAGGAAATTGCCCGCAACGAACGGGGTGAGCCGCTGATCTCAGCTGAGCTGGTGCTCATCGTCAGCGCGCCACGGCGTACCGGCGCAGGCGACGCGAACACATTGATTCGAGGTGTCACCCCGCGCGGAATGGAACTGCGTCCTCAAGTGAAATTGACCGACGGACGCTGGTTCACTCCGGGCAATCGTGAAGTGGTCATGTCGGAGCGCATGGCGGCGCGCTTCCGTGGCTTTGAGATTGGAGGGTCCATCAAGGCCGGGGCGGACCGGTTGACCGTCGTCGGTCATCTCCAAGCGCAAGGAAGCGCGTTTGACAACGAGGCCTGGATGGATGCCGACGAGGCGCGTTCGATCTTCGATCGTGACCAATACTCGAGCATCCTGCTGCGTCCGCGGGATGAGGCTGCCGCCGGCACGCTGCTTAGACGCATTGAAGCCGACAAACGGCTGGCACTTCGCGCCGAACCCGAAACGGATTATTACACCCGCCAGACGATGACCGCGATGCCGTTCAAATTCCTTGCGTTTATTCTGGGCATTGCCATGTCCGTCGGCGCCACCTTTGCCGCAATGAACACCATGTATGCCAGCGTCGCGGCGCGAACACGCGAGGTGGGCACGCTGCGGGTGCTCGGTTACTCACGGCGGTCGATCGTGCTCTGCTTTATGATCGAAGGGGCGCTGCTCGCGGCCATGGGCGGCGTGCTGGGCGCATTGCTCTCGCTGGCTGTCTATACCTACGTGGTGGTTGGAAAGATTCAGTTTGGCACGATGGACTTCCAGTCATTTGCAGAAACAGTGTTCCAATTTCGCGTGACGCCGGATTTGATGCTCACGGGAGTGGCTTTCTCAGTCCTGGTCGGATTGGCCGGCAGTCTGTTGCCGGCATTGCGAGCTGCCCGCCTGCCCGTTATCGCCGCGCTCAAATCGATATGAACGAAGAGAAATTGCAGGCGCTCCGAATTACCGCGGACCAGAAACGCCGTTCA
>Ga0209382_10008197_pt1 | contig 13182 bp, 12 predicted proteins | sample SoiMetdeltSBSDD5_FD_187599 | JGI IMG/M metagenome (GOLD analysis project Ga0209382, IMG submission 187599) | Bulk soil microbial communities from a Populus tree surrounding site in Tennessee, USA - Soil MetaG P. deltoides SBSDD5 (SPAdes) (version 2) | ecosystem: Environmental > Terrestrial >... | reverse complement strand
GCGCACCCTCGGACGGCGGGCCCTGGGCGCCACCGCCAGCGGCGGGCTGGTCCGTGGCCTTGGTGTCGTGTTGTTCGGACATCAGCACGATCCTATTCGTCGGCGCGGAGCATGCCCGACGGCATTGCCGCAGACGCAGCGTGTCGCGCGGTTGCGGCCGCATACAAGCAGACCGCCGCCGCGGTGGCCAGGTTCAGGCTCTCGGCCCGGCCATAGATCGGCACCCGCACGGTCTCATCCGCGCCAGCCAGCAGGTCCGCGCCGAGGCCATGTGCCTCGCTGCCGAACAGCCAGGCCGCCGGCGCGCGCAGCGCACCGGAACACGCGGCCCGCGCCAGGTCCAGCCGCCCGGTGGCGGCCGTGGCGAGTACGCGCAGGCCGGCGTCCCGGCAGGCGGCCACCACCTCGGGCACCGACCGGTGGGTGGCGATCGGCAGGTGGAACAGGCTCCCCGCGGACGCCCGCACGCACTTGCCGTTGTGCGGGTCGACGGCGTCACCGGCCAGCAGCACGGCGTCCGCCCCGGCGGCGTCCGCGACCCGGATGACGGTGCCGGCATTGCCGGGGTCCGACACCCCGGCGAGCACCACGACCAGCCGCGGCGCGCCGGCCAGCGCGGCCGCCAGCCCGACGTCGACCGTCTCGCACACGGCGAAGACGCCCTGCGGCGTGACCGTCTCGGACAGCGCTGCGGCGGCCCGCTCGGTGATCAGGCTGACCGGGCGTGGGCCGGGTGCCGCGACCCGGCCGGGGCCGGGCGGGTCCGGACGGCTGATTTCTGGGCCGCCGAGATCCGGGTAGCGGGCGGCCGCCTCCGCCGTGAGGAACAGCTCCCGCACGCCGGTGGCGGCGCGCACGGCCTGCACCCCCGCCACCAGGAAGCGCCCGGTGGCGGCCCGTTCGGCTCGGCGATGCAGCTTGCGGGCCGCGACCACCCGGGGGGTGCGTTCGGTGAAGGGGTGCTGGCTCAGGCGGCGTCCTCGGCCTTGCCGTTCTTGGTGCCCGCCGGCACGCTGGCCTTGGCCAGCTCGACGAGGCCGGCGAACGCACCGGCGTCGTTCACCGCGAGCTCGGCCAGGATCTTGCGGTCGACCTCGATGCCGGCGGCCTTGAGGCCCTGGATGAACCGGTTGTAGGTCATGCCGTTCTGACGGGCGGCGGCATTGATCCGGGTGATCCACAGCTGCCGGAAATCGCCCTTGCGCGCCCTCCGGTCCCGGTAGGCGTAGTTGAGCGAGTGGAGCAATTGCTCCTTGGCCTTGCGGTACAGCCGCGAACGCTGGCCGCGGTAACCGCTGGCTTGTTCGAGCGTGCTGCGACGCTTCTTGTGGGCATTGACCGCCCGCTTGACGCGTGCCACTGGGTTTCCTGTCGATTCGGGGGCGGGGTGGCCGCCCGTTGTTCGGCTGGGACTCGGCTGGACTCGAATTGTGCGGCGGGTCCGTCGGCTTAGCGGCCGAGGAGCCTCCGCAACCGCGAGCGGTCGGCCGCGGAGGCCTCTGCGACACCGTCCAGCCGGCGGGTCAGGGTGCTCGGCTTCTTCTCCAGCTTGTGGCGCTTACCGGCCCGCTGGTGCATCAGCTTGCCGGTGCCGGTCACCTTGATTCGCTTGGCGGTGCCGCTATGGGTCTTGTTCTTCGGCATTGTCCTCTTGGTCCTAGTCGGCCTTGGTGGTCGTCCTATTCGGCCTCGGCGGGCTGCGGCTGCGGCTGGCTAGCCGCCTCCCCGTGCGCGCTGACCCGCGGACGTGGTTTCACGTTCCGGTGCGGGGCCAACACCATGATCATGTTGCGGCCGTCCTGCTTGGGCGACGCCTCGACGAAGCCAAGCTCCGTCACGTCGTCGGCGAGCCGCTGCAGCAGGCGGAACCCCAGCTCTGGCCGGGACTGCTCGCGGCCCCGGAACATGATCGTCACCTTGACCTTGTGGCCGTGCTCCAGGAAGCGGACGACATTGCGCTTCTTGGTCTCGTAGTCATGGGTGTCGATCTTGGGACGGAGCTTCTGCTCCTTGATCACGGTGAGCTGCTGGTTGCGGCGGGACTCGCGGGCCTTCTGCGCGCTCTCGTACTTGTACTTCCCGTAGTCCATGATCTTGCAGACGGGGGGCCGCGCCTGGGGCGCTACCTCGACCAGGTCGAGATCCGCCTCCTGAGCGACCCTGAGCGCATCATCGATGCGGACGATCCCGACCTGCTCCCCATTCGGGCCGACGAGCCGGACCTCGGGGACGCGGATTCGGTCGTTGATGCGCGGTTCTGTTGAGATGGGGCCTCCTCGGTTCGGTGATCACTGCCGTGCGGCCGGCAGTGTGGCACCCCATCACAACGAAGGCCCCGACGCCGCGATTCCGGCGTACGGGGCCCGCGCTCCGAAACCGGACCGCCGGCAGGTGCCGCTGATCCGGTGACCGGACCCGGCCGCCTAGCGCGGCTCGGGTGGGAGCGGGGCTCCACTTTGCCACCCCCGCATTGCGCGGGGGCTGGTCGCGGCTGGCAGCTTACCAGGCGTAGCGACGTACCCGGGACGCCGGTTGACGGGTCGGCTCAGCTTTCCGGCCGCTCCGGTGGGCGGCGCCGGCCGCGCAGCCGGTCCCGGATGGTCCTGGTCGTGATCCGGCCGTGTTCCGGCTCGCCCTCGCCGCCCGGCTCCACCGCGAGGGCACGCTGCAGCGCCGACACGCCATCCCGAAATGAGGTCCAGAACGTGATGAACGGGCCGGTCAGCGGCTCGGCGCCGGTCAGCTCGCCGTCCGCTCCGGCCAGCTCGATGAGCTGGCGCACCAGCGCCACGGTCTCCTCGTCGGCCAGCACGAGGTGCACCTCGTCGCCGTCCAGGCGCAGCCGCATCTTGGCGGCGGCCGACATCTCCGGGGTGACGTCGGAGGTGGACTCGGGGTCGATGGCGTCCACCCTCGCCGCGATGTTGTCTGGATCGACGCCGAAGCCGGCCAGCACCTGCGCCGCCATGCTGCGGTCCGACCTGGCGAGCGCCTCCAGCAGGTGGTGGCTGCCGACCGGCGCGCCGGCCGCGAGGTGCTCGGCGAGCCGCAACACCTGCTCGGTCGCCGGGGTCCTGGCCGCCGCGGAGGGCGGGCGCGGGGTCATGGCGCCACTGAACTCGGCCTGCGCCGCCTCCCGCACCTTCTCCAGGTCGCCAAGCCGCAGCTTCAGCACCTTGGCCGCTACCCCGTCGCCCTCACGCACGATGGCCAGCAGGATGTGCGCGCTGCCGATGTAGTTGTGCTTGAGCTTCAACGCCTCGCGCAGCGAGAGCTCGAGCACCTTTTTGGCTCGCGGCGTGAACGGCACGTGGCCGGTGGGCGTGCGGTCACCGCGCCCGACAAGCTGCTCCACCTCGGTGCGGGCGGCATCCTGAGTGAGTCCGAGCCGGCCGAGCGCCCGGCCGGCCGAACTGTCCGGCATCGCCAGCAGGCCGAGTAGCAGGTGTTCGCTGCCGATCCACCGGTGGTTGAGCCGGCGGCATTCCACTTGAGCGAGCACGACTGCCTGCCGGGCGTTGTCGCTGAACCTCTCGAACATGTATCCATTGTCGGATGCCCTGTCAATGCTATGTTATTGATAGGGGTACGGCGGCGAAGACAGGGAGGCCGTCATGGCATCAGACTGGGACGAGCGGCTGGCCCGCTGGCAGGCCGAGCTTGATCTGTTCGCCCGCCTGGAGGACACCCCGTGGGTGCCACTGGCCCGGGCCGAGGCCGAGAGCGGAGTGTCCCGCTCGGCGCTGAGGTCCTGGTACCGCAACGGCGAGATCCCCTCGCGCCTGATGGACGGGCCGAACGGGCCGCAGCGACTGGTACCGCTCGACGCCGTCCTCGAGCGCGCCGCACAATCCCCCAGGATCCAGCGACGGGCCGAGCGCGAGGTGAGCCTGGAGGCGCAGGTGGCCCTGCTGCGGCACCGGGTCGACCAGTTGGAGCTGCGGCTGGCCGCCCTGGAGCGGCCCGACCCACCCCCGGCCAGCTGAGCCCGCGGGAAGCCCGAGCCTGCCCGCGTTCAGCTCACTGACGGCGGGGTCAGCTGGCCGGGGTCAGGCCAGCACTTTGCGTAGGAAGTGGCCGGTGTGGCTCGCCTCGATCGTCGCCAGCCGTTCGGGGGTGCCTTCGGCGACGACGGCGCCGCCGCCGGAGCCGCCCTCCGGACCGAGGTCGATCACCCAGTCCGCGGTCTTGATGACGTCGAGGTTGTGCTCGATGACGATGACGGTGTTGCCCTTGTCCACCAGGCCACCGATCACCGCGAGGAGCTTGCGGATGTCCTCGAAATGCAGGCCGGTCGTCGGCTCGTCGAGCACGTAGACGGTCTTGCCGGTGGAGCGCTTCTGCAACTCGGAGGCCAGCTTGACGCGCTGCGCCTCGCCACCGGACAGGGTCGGTGCCGGCTGCCCGAGCCGCACGTACCCGAGCCCGACATCGACCAGGGTGCGCAGGTGGCGGTGGATCCCGGAGATGGGCTCGAAGAACTCGCGCGCCTCCTCGATTGGCATGTCCAGCACCTCGGCGATGGTGCGGGCCTTGTAGTGCACCTCGAGCGTCTCGCGGTTGTACCGGGCGCCCTTGCACACCTCGCACGGCACGTACACGTCCGGCAGGAAGTTCATCTCGATCTTGATCGTGCCGTCGCCGGCGCACGCCTCGCAGCGGCCGCCCTTGACGTTGAACGAGAACCGGCCCGGCTGGTAGCCACGGACCTTGGCCTCGGTGGTGGCCGCGAACAGCTTGCGGATGTTGTCGAACACGCCGGTGTAGGTCGCCGGGTTGGACCGCGGGGTGCGGCCGATCGGCGACTGGTCGACCCGCACCAGCTTGTCCAGGTGGTCCAGCCCGGTCACCCGGGTGTGCCGGCCGGGCACCTGGCGCGCGCCGTTGAGCTTGTTCGCCAACACCGTCGCCAGGATGTCGTTGACCAGCGTCGACTTGCCGGAGCCGGACACACCGGTGACCGCGACCAGACAACCGAGCGGAAAGCTGACGTCCAGCCCGCGCAGGTTGTGCTCACGAGCGCCGACCACGGTGAGCTGGCGCCTGCGGTCGACCTTCCGGCGGGCCTTCGGCACCGGGATCACGTTGCGGCGGGCCAGGTACGCGCCGGTCAGGGACCGCTCGTTGGTCAGCAGGTCGCGGTAGGTGCCGCTGTGCACGATCTCGCCGCCGTGCTCGCCGGCGCCGGGGCCGATATCCACCACCCAGTCCGCGGTCTTGATGGTGTCCTCGTCGTGCTCCACCACGATCAGGGTGTTGCCGAGGTTGCGCAGCCGGGTCAGCGTGTCGATCAGCCGGTGGTTGTCCCGCTGGTGCAGCCCGATCGACGGCTCGTCCAGCACGTACAGCACGCCGACCAGCCCCGAGCCGATCTGGGTAGCCAGCCGGATGCGCTGCGCCTCGCCGCCGGACAGGGTGCCGGCGGCCCGGTCGAGGGACAGGTAGTCCAGGCCGACGTCGAGCAGGAACCCGAGCCTGGCCTGCACCTCCTTGAGCACCGCACCGGCGATCATCGTCTCCCGGTGCCCGAGCTCAAGGCCGCGCAGGAAGTCCGCGCAGTCCGCCACGGACAGCGAGCAGACGTCGGCGATGGACTTATCGCCCTGCTCGGCGTGCCGCAGCGTGACCGCCAGGATCTCCGGCTTGAGCCGGGTGCCGTCGCACGAGGGGCACGGCACCTCCCGCATGTAGCCCTCGTACTTCTCCCGCATGTAGTCCGACTCGGTGGCCTCCAGCCGGCGGTCGAGGAAGGGCACCACGCCCTCGTAGTTGGCGTAGTAGGACCGTTCCCGCCCGTAGCGGTTGCTGTAGCGCACGTGCACCTGGTCGTCGGTGCCGTGCAGCACGACCTTCTGCACCTTGGCCGGCAACCGCCGCCACGGCGTGTCCATCCGGAAGCCGATGGTGTCGGCCAGCGCCTCGAGCAGCCGCAGGAAGTAGTCCGAGGTCTGGCCGGTGGCCCACGGCGCGATGGCGCCCTCGGCGAGCGACCGCTCGTCGTCGGGCACCACGAGCTCGGGGTCGACCTCCTTGCGGGTGCCGAGGCCGGTGCACACCGGGCACGCACCGTAGGGCGAGTTGAAGGAGAACGACCGCGGCTCCAGATCGTCCACGGTCAGCTCGTGCCCGTTCGGGCAGGCCATCCGCTCGGAGAACCGGCGTTCCCGGTGCGGGTCGTCCTCCGGCAGGTCGACGAACTCCAGCACGACGATGCCGTCGGCCAGCCGCAGCCCGGTCTCCACCGAGTCGGTCAGCCGCTGCTTGGCGCTGGCCTTGACGGTGAGCCGGTCGACCACGACCTCGATGTCGTGCTTCTCCTGCTTCTTCAGCTTCGGCGCCTCGACCAGCGGGTGCACCGTGCCGTCCACCCGCACCCGGGAGTAGCCCTGCGACTGCAGGGTGGCGAACAGGTCGGCGTACTCCCCCTTGCGGCCGCGGACCACCGGCGCGAGCACCTGGAAGCGGGTGCCCTCGACCATCGCCAGCACCTGGTCGACGATCTGCTGCGGGGTCTGCTTGCTGATCACCCGGCCGCACTGCGGACAGTGCGGCTTGCCGGCCCTGGCGTACAGCAGCCGCAGGTAGTCGTACACCTCGGTGATGGTGCCGACGGTCGAGCGCGGGTTGCGGCTGGTGGACTTCTGGTCGATCGACACGGCCGGCGACAGGCCCTCGATGAAGTCGACGTCGGGCTTGTCCATCTGGCCGAGGAACTGCCTGGCATACGCCGACAGCGACTCGACGTAGCGGCGCTGCCCCTCGGCGAAGATGGTGTCGAAGGCCAGGCTGGACTTGCCTGAACCGGACAGCCCGGTGAAGACGATCAGGCTGTCCCGAGGCAGATCGAGATCGACCCCGCGCAGGTTGTGCTCGCGGGCGCCACGCACCACGAGACGCTCGGCCACACCGGTCCCCTTCGCAGATGGATGCTGGGTTTCCAATGCTATGTGCGGGCACTGACAGTTCCGCCCGCGCGGGTGCCGGAACCCGCTCCCGTTGCCGCACCGGGTAACCGTGACCGCGGCGACACGCTGCGCGACCGGTGGTCGTACCCTTGACAGCACGGCCTACACGTGGGGAGAGCGCTTTGATCGCACCCGCAGAGCACGCTATCCGTGGGCTCGCCGCCGCGGCGACCGCGACCGACGCGCTAATCAACGCCGTGGACAAGCTCGACGACGTCTCGGTGCGCGGTCCGAGCCTGCTGCCCGGCTGGACCAGAGGGCACGTGGTGACCCACCTGGCCCGCAACGCCGACGCGCTGCTCAACCTGCTGATCTGGGCCCGCACCGGCGTCGAGCACCCGATGTATGCCAGCAGGGCAGACCGGGACGCCGACATCGAGGAGGGCGCGGCGCGCGGCTACCTGCTGCTCGCCGAGGACCTGTTCGCGGCGTGCGATCGCTTCCGGCGGGCCGCCGATGAGATGCCCGACTCGGCGTGGTCGGCGGGTCTGACCACGGCACGCGGGGCCGCGATACGCGCGGCCAGGGTGCCGTGGCTGCGCACCCGCGAGGTCTGGTTGCACCTGGTGGACCTGGACGCCGGGGTGGGCCTGGATGCCATCCCCGGCGAGCTGATCGAGCAGTTGCTGGACGAGGTGGTGTTCGAGTACGGCGGCCGGACCGACGTGCCGGACATAGCCGTGCGAGCCGGTCTGCCGGACGGCCGCTGGCGCAGCTGGCGGCTCGGCGATGAAGCGGCTCAGGCGGCCGAGGATCCCGGGAGTGGTGAACCCGCGATCGGTGCGCAGACGGTCAGCGGCAGCGGGCCGGCAGTGCTGGCCTGGCTCACCGGCCGCCGCGGCGGCGAACTGCTCACCCCGGCGCCCCCCGTGCTGCCGCCCTGGGCCTGACCTCGACCGGTCCGGTACGCCAGGCGCGCACCCAGCCGTTGCTCCCGCATCAGCGCCCGGTGCGCCGGGCGCTCCACCCATCGCGTCAGCAGCCAGCCGAACAGCACCGCGGCGCCCACCGCGACCGGCAACTGCACCAGCGCCGGGCCGCCGGCCTGGTGCACCCGGTACATCACCAGGTAGCCGATCTCCTGGTTCAGCAGGTACACGCCGTAGGAGATGCCGGCCAGCCAGCGGACCACCCCGGCGAACGGACGCATCAGCACCCCGTCCCAGTCCGGCCCGGCGGCCGCGGCCGCCATCGCGGCCAGCAGCACCGCCACACCGATGGTGGATGCACCGTCGGCGGTGTGCACGTACTGGGCGTACAACCCGACCACCGCCAGGGGGCCGGCCTGCCAGCCGGGCAGCCGCCCCCGCGACCACAGCCACAGCCCCGCGCCGATGGCGAACAGGTGCGCCCGGTGCAGCGCGAGGCCGGTGTACACGGTCCGCAACCATGCCAGGTCGTCCACCGCGAGCCGCAGCAGCAGCGGCACCACCGGCAGGCTCCACAGCACCGCCCGCAGCGCGCGGCCCGACCCCAGCGGCCCGGCAAACAGGACCGCGGCCGCGAGGAAGCCGCCGACCTGGACCGGCAGCGTCCAGTAGGAGTAGTCGACGAACAGCACGCCGGGTATCCAGTTCTGCAGCATGACCAGGTTGACCAGCACGTCGCTCGGGCCGAGCACGGTCCACCCCGGCGGGCCGAGCAGGATGAGCACCGCGTAGGTGATGAGCACCGCGGCCAGGTACGGCGGGACCAGCCGGGCCAGGCGGTTGCGCAGGAAGTGGCCCGGCCGGCCCTTGGCCAGCGAGGCACAGGCGAAGAAGGCGGAGATCACCACCAGCGCGCTGGCGCCGATCTGCAGCGGGAACACGATCGGAGACGGGCCGAGCACCGGATGGTTGATCCGGCCGGCGTGGGTCGCGTGCTGCAGCACGACCGCGAACACCGCGAGGACGCGGATGACATCCCAGTTGATCTTTCGGGGGGCTCTTCTGTTTTCGGGTGAAGTCGTCACGTTCCGGGCTTCTGCGGTCGGCGGCGGTACTTCTTAGGACCGCTAAACAATACCGAGAGTGTCGGAGGTGTGCCTGTCGGCGACAGCCCGCTCACCGCCCGCCGCGTGCCGCTGGCCGATTCGGCTCCGAGCTGCGCGAGGTCGGCGACGGGCTAAGGTCGGCACGTGGATGTCGTCTCTGAATACACCGGTCATGTCGATCCCGGCGGCGTCGCGGCCCGCCGGGAGCTGCCGTCGCTGGCGATCACCAAGGTCTCCGTCGGCCCCATGGACAACAACGCCTACCTGCTGGTATGCCGCGCCACCAACGACGCGCTGCTGGTCGACGCCGCCAACGAGCCGCAGCGGCTGCACGACATGCTCGGCCACGACGAAGCCCGCCCGCGGCTGCGCACCATCGTCACGACGCACCGCCACGGCGACCACTGGCAGGCCCTCGGCGCCTTCGCCGGCGCCACCGGCGCGCACACCATCGCCCACCCCGAGGACGCCCCCGAGCTGCCGGTACCCCCGGACCGCACCATCGCCCACGGTGACACCATCGAGGTCGGCACCTGCCGCCTCGAGGTCATCCACCTGCGCGGCCACACCCCCGGCTCGATCGCGCTGCTCTACCGCGACCCCGACGGCCACCCGCACCTGTTCACCGGCGACTCTCTGTTCCCGGGAGGTCCAGGAAAAACCTGGTCGGCGGAGACGTTCACGTCACTGTTGGATGACCTGGAAGCCCGAGTCTTCGGCGAGCTGCCGGACGACACCTGGTTCTATCCCGGCCACGGCGACGACTCCACCCTCGGCGCGGAGCGCCCCAAGCTCGGCGAGTGGCGATCCCGCGGCTGGTAAATCGCCGCGTGGCGCCTCTGGCCGACTTGGCCACCGAATGCCAGCGCACACCAACTAGACAACTGGACGCCCGTGGCACCTGGAGTCACGCGCCCTCGGCGGCCGATCAAGGCGTGCTTGGTCTCAACTTAGGTGCCCGATTGCCAAATAGCTGATACGGGTAATGCCAAGATTCGCTCGCCGAGTGGCAGGATCTGCGATCCAGCATGGACAACCAAGCCTGTGATGAACCGGGCTCCGAGCACGTCACGCAACTTCGCCAAGTGCCGAGCATGCCACGGGCGCCCGGGAAGTCCGAGCAAATCCCGCACCAGCGTCGTCTTCCCGGTCTGCCGTGCCCCGCCGAGCAGGACGACCCGGAACGGGTTCAGCAGTTCCATCACTGACCGACACAACGCGGGGTGCTGTTCACCGTCGCGGTGATCCGCCGTGCCCCGGCGGCCCGGGCAAAACCTGGTCGCCGGAGACGTTCACGTCACTGTTGGATGACCTGGAAGCCCGCGTCTTCGGCGAGCTGCCGGACGACACCTGGTTCTACCCCGGCCACGGCGACGACTCGACGATCGGCGCCGAGCGCCCAAGATCACCGAATGGCGCGCGCGGCTGGTAGCGACGATCAGCTCGAAGTTAGAGCCGCAGGCCATAGCGATGCGGGGCGAGGGTGCAGCCTCAGCGAGCGGGAACAGCTGAACAGCTAGTGCTCGGATGCGCAGTTGCTGCGACCTTGATGTCGTAGCGTTCCTAGCACCGCTACCGGCCGGGCTCGCGAAGTGTTGGCGCAATACGGCTGCGGCTCGGCCGGTTGTCGGACCACTCGGCCACCGTTCTGTAGTCATGCCAGCAGCGTGGGCTGCCTCCATGAGTCGCCAGATGTCAAGCGCAATCTCGCGGATGCATCCTACCGGCGTAGGCGTATGCCTTCAGTCAGAGTGCAGCGACAACATCCGGAAGCATCAGGAATGCCGAGGCCTGAATCCCGCTGGTCAGCGTGACGTCGAGTGCAACGGTGACTGGGGTCCGGGCGAGCGCCAGCGCCAACCCAGGAACCTCGTCAACGTACAGCTCGCCGTGCTTCCGATTGACCACGAGGCGATTCTCATACGAAGGCGCGAGCACGTCTATAGCCAACGTTAGCTCACCGATACTGTCTGGCACGACACGAACGAACCTGTTACCAGCAGCACGCTCATAGCCCATCGATATGAGCACAGCAGGCAGGCGCCCATCTGCCACGACCTGGTACGACGCCCCGAAATCGACATCGGCAGTTTCCCGGACCGGGACAAGATGATCGACTCCGTGGATACCCGTTAGAAACGTGACCGCATTCCCGCCAACAATCCTGTAGTCGACGTCCAACTGGCCGGCCATCTCTGCAACATCTTCGAGTGCCAGGTAAGCTCCATCACTTGCGCGGCTGATCGATACCAGTGAGAGTTTGTGCCTGGTCGAAGCCACCGCCCTACCCTTCGTCGTTCTGATCGCCGACTACATCCGGGTCGTAGCGATGGCGCATCCAATCCAACACATGCTCCGCAGCTTGCCTCGCGTCAAGACTCGGCGATTGACTCAAGTCCCACAATATCTGCAAGGGATCAGCGAGCGGTACTATAGGACTACTGGACCAGACACGTCCCGCCAAGGCCCACACTCCTGGATCTTGAGGCACGACGAGCTCTAGCGTAGCGTTCTCTTTTGGACTCGGCGTCATGCCAGCAGCAACTAGATCTGCTCCGCACCTTGCATAGATCACTGCGCATCGGGGCCGGGCCCATGGGGCGAGCAGATCAGCAGCGAGATCTCCAGACACAAGTACAGGCGTCAAGGCGTTCTCACCGCTGTAGCCGGACAACGCCGACCGATTAATAGCTCCTCTATTCAGTGGTGACAGCAAGTCGATAGCGGAGATCGCCTGCTGCATCGGCGGCACCAAACCGTACCAGAACGTTGTGACACCCCCCGGCCCGGGGTAACTTTCGAGCCATCGTCTCACTAGCCCATCCCAATCCTTGATCCGCCATCGGCCGGTCAGCGACGATTTCCTCTCGAGGAGATGCCCGCTCATCAGCTCATTCAGGACCTGCGAGACTCTGGGCTGGCTGACTCCCGCAATGGCAGCAATTTCCCGCTGCGGACGGCGTCCGTCAAGAATGAGTGTTCGCAGCACCAGAGAAGTGCGCCAGGGCTTGCGTCCACGCGGCGGAGGCGATCGATCTTCCACAAACTGTAGCGCACGACCGACCATAACGACATCTCCTGGAGAAAAGGCCAGGTGCCCGTCAGGCCCGGATGCACGTTCGCGGTTCAAGGCGATAAGCGAAACTCCTAGGTCGTAGGCCACCTTGCGGAGTTCCCGCGTGGCTGATGGAGTGATGATCAAGAGGCCGTCCGATTTGCTGCCCTGCTGCGCAGCCAGCCGCGCCAGCACGCTCGGTGTGATCGGGCGAGAGAAGCGCTTGACCTGCAAGTGTCGGGCCTCGCTCCAGCCGGGTGCCGCGACTACGAGTTCAACCCCGGAGTCACCCTGCTCGCTCGCGGTCCGAGCCGAAACCGTGACGCCCGCCTCCGCCAGCAGTTCCAGGACAGAGCTAGGTATAAGCAAGGCCGCGCTCCTGCGTCATATGCTTATATTTGCAGCTCATCCTAGGGACGTCCAGCAGCAGAAATCCTCCGGCTACCTGAACCTGCTTCCCGAGCTGGCGGGGCGGCAGTCGAACTGCCGAGGGGCGGCCTAGCGACTGGCGCGCCCGCAGCCACGCCCGCGGCCGGTGACGTTCGCGCCTCGCGACCATGTGGATTGCGGCCACATGACCACACTGTTAGCGGCTAGATGACCACAGGGGTACCGTCCAGATGACCGTGGATCATGCGTCTCGGGCACAATGAGATCGTGGTCCAACGCTTGGGGCTCCTGCCGCGTCGCGCCGAGAGGCTAGTGGCGGAGTCGCTGGCCGACACCAGGGTCGTCCTGGTCAACGGCGCTCGGCAGGCCGGCAAGAGCACGCTGACGCGGCTGGCGGCCGCCCGGCGGCCCGGCGCCCTGATCCGGCTGCTCGACGACCCTGCGACGCTTCGTGCGGCAAAGGATGACCCCGTGGAGTTCGTCGCCCACAAAGGCTTGATGGTCATCGATGAGATCCAGCTCGCACCTGAACTTCTTCGCGCAATAAAGGTCGCCGTTGACCTGGACCCTACGCCCGGCCGCTTCCTGCTTACCGGCTCGTCTCGAATCCTGGCGCTGCGAACGCTTCCAGATGCACTGCCAGGACGGATGGAAATAATCGAACTGTGGCCCTTCTCGCAGGGGGAGATCAGCGGCGGCTCGGATGGGTTCATCGACGCAGCCTTCGAGCATGGCCCGGGCATTGAGTTCTCGTCGGCCATGCGTCGCCGCGACTATCTCGACCGCGTCGTGGTCGG
>Ga0209382_10008195_pt1 | contig 13184 bp, 8 predicted proteins | sample SoiMetdeltSBSDD5_FD_187599 | JGI IMG/M metagenome (GOLD analysis project Ga0209382, IMG submission 187599) | Bulk soil microbial communities from a Populus tree surrounding site in Tennessee, USA - Soil MetaG P. deltoides SBSDD5 (SPAdes) (version 2) | ecosystem: Environmental > Terrestrial >... | reverse complement strand
TTAGTTTCTAGTTATCGGTTCTCCACTGTACGAGCACGAACGATGCCATAACCCGTACTCCGTTCCGCAAATCAAGATCTCTGAATTCATAGAGGAATTCCTAGCATTCAAAGCTTGCTGAGCGCGATGAAGAAGGAGAGGTGAGTCTAATTAGCTACAGGGAGTAGCAAAATAGATGCACCTTCTCTTTGCTGCACTGTGCGCCGTATCTCGGAGCTAACGATGCCCTGACTGGGCAGGGATTGCTGTCTAATATTGGACCATTTTGAAAAGAATAATGGTGAGGGTCGAACCATTGAATTACCCCGCAGCAAGCTGACGGTGTATCAGAACATAGCGATAAGAATTTGTCCCAAAGGCGTTACCCCTGAATGTCTCAATCGGGGGTCCAGCTCCGGTCTCGCCTGGATTCCCGATAGAAGCATTCGGGAACGACGGACTCTAAGAGGTCTGGGAGTAGCTCTTTACGCAGCAAGCTGCTGGAATCAAACCCGCAGTGATTGAAATCATTGACTATTCCTATTCACGCCAAGGTACCTGTGCTGTTATCATCCCATCCCCCTCCTTGCACAACCTTGACGGGTGAGATGAAGGCAAATTTATGAGTTTGGGAATGTTTCTGACAATTCTCTGAGCCGCTCTTTGGCGTTCTCAAGAATCGCCGCACCGTCGCCGGGAAGAAGAATGTCGAAATCGAGCGCCAAGAGAGATCTCACGCTCGCGCGCAGGCGCGCGGGATCGTCCACTACCTTATCCGGAAGGAGCTTGCATCTACCTGGCGGGTCGCCGACCACGGCATCGCCGACAATGAGGATTTTTCTCTCAGGCCAATGTAACACCACTTCGCCCGGCGACTTCCCCGGCGCGCCAACGACAACCAGAGGGCCGATCTTTTCACCGATGTGGAGCTCATCATCCAATTCGGCGCCCTCTTTGCGCGCATGTGGCGCATCTGCCGGATGAATCGCAGTGCGAGCGCCGGTGCGCGCCCGCACCTTGTTTGCGGCGCGCGAGTGGTTACGATTGGTCAACAGAACTCGGCTGACACCAAGGCGGGCAATCTCTTCGAGATCTCCGGCCGTCGGTTCCACAGGATCGATGCAGAGATTTCCGCCCGCGTGGAGAATCAGGTGGCCGTTGAAGTTGTAGCCGTGCGGCTCCGAAAACCACGGCCAGGTCCAAATGCCGCTTAGGACTTCACGCATCGATTACCTCCGTGGGAAACGAGGTCGAAAAAGGAGGAGTCGGAGTTTGCACCGCGGAGACGCTGAGGTCGCGGAGGGGAGAGTTTGAAATGATAAATCTCTGCGTACTCTGTGCCTCTGCGGTGAATCCCGCTTTTCCCACTTTTGGTTGCGGCGTAGCCGCGCTGTGTCTCTGTGGTGAATATTCCTTCACAGTAAACCCGGAAGAACCAAAAAAGACAAATCGAGGATGGAAGATCGATGATAGAGGATCGCGATTTCCTATCCTCGATTCTCGATCCTCCATCCTCAATCCTCAATGGTGTTGATGCGTGTGCCCACGACCATGCTCGCTGTGGCGGAAGATCAGCGACTTAATCACCACCGGCACCGCCTTAGCGTCGGGAAGCTCCTGGCCGATGTCGACGAAATCAAAATCACGGAGATCGATGCCGTCGATGGAAATAATCCCGGCGCCGGGTAACAGCTCGCGTTCGATGATGTTACCCATCAACTTGGCGATATCCGCATCGAAGACCAACACCAACGGCTGGCCTTGGTCCACATGTTCTTTCATGGCACCCACCAACCCCTCCGCAAGCGTACGGATAAGCGGATAAGAAGGACCCAATTCCCAGCGGACCGCCAACGCTACCGCCCGATCACCGTCCTGAATGTCGTAACGCTGCAATGCTTTGTTGACCGAGGTCTTAATCTCGGCGGAGGTGATTCCCTCGGTCTGCTCAAATTCCGGAGTGATGACCTGGAGGTTCCTGAGAGGCAGCATCTCCGGATGAGATAGATAAATCGTATTACCGCTCACCTGCACGGTATATTGCGAAGCGCCGATAACCGTCGCGCGAATGCGCACCTCGGCAGGCCTCAGAGGAATATTGCCGCCTCCGAGCTTGTTGGCCCGCTCGCGCACGCGCCGGCCGAACTGTACTCCGAGGTCACCCAAAGGGCGTTTTTCGTAACCGTAAATGTACTCGGAAACACCGCCGGAGAACATGATGGCGTGGATCCGATCCTTAAACTCAATGTTGGGTGTGAGCAGCAGATCTTGCACCTGAGGCGAGAGTTTGCCCCGCTCCAAGACCTCGAAAAGCGAGTCGCAAAGCACCTGAGAAAATTTCTCTTTATCAGCCTCGCTCATCGTGCCGCCTAGGCTCAGAGAAATACCAGCCATCTTGGCGATTTTGAGGGCGGTATCTTCCAACCGGTTGATCTTGCCGTTCTCGTCCATGGCCACCAGGCGCGCGCCCACTTCCAGCGCGCAGGTATCAATGACCTTCCCCTGTTGAACAATGGCGATTTTGCTCGTGCCGCCGCCCACGTCGACATTCATGACTGTAAAGTCGCCGCCCTCATGATAGGTCATGTGGACCGCGCCTGAACCGTAAGATGCCAGAATCGCCTCCAGGTTATGCCCCGCTGTGGCGCAGACGAATTTCCCCGCCTCAGCCGAGAACAGCGCCGAGATGGCCTCAGCATTCTTCTTTTTAGCCGCTTCGCCGGTAACGATGAGCGCCCCGGTGTCGATATCGTTGGGCGTCAAACCAGACTGGCGGTAGGATTCGTGGATAAACTCATTCAATTTGTCGGTATCAATCGTCGTCTTGTCGACGTAAGGGGTAAGCAAAATCGGCGATTCATGAATAATTTCACGATTAACGACCACAAAACGGCTGGAAAGCGCGATTCCCTGGCGCCGCAACGTCAGGCGGGAAAAAATCAGGTGGGACGTGGATGAACCGATGTCGATGCCAACCGAGTTAAGGGTGATCCTTTCGGAGCGCCACATGGGATGCTCCTCGTCCATCGGCATGTCGTCTTCTTCGCCAAACTCGTCTTCATGTCCTTCGTGTAAGTATCGGATTTCAGTTTCGACATTTTCCATGCGCGTTGTTAGTTCCTTTCGCTTTCTTTTCAACGAGGTAGATCAAGTGTGCATAACATAATCGCGCACGTCTTTCTACTTGTCATAAGCAATGCCGGCATAGGATAGACAAGTTCTCTATTCAGCGATAATATGACTGAACTGTAAGTCCATGGGGCAGGAAGAATATCAAGAACTCGCCTCGTTCCTGAAGCGATTTATCCGCCGCTTCAAACTTTTCCAAGGGATCGAAGGAATCTGCCTGACGGCTATCTGCGCTCTGCTGCTTTTCGCCCTCGGGCCAGGGGTCCAGCAAATCAAAGGTTTTGTTCCCTATGCGCCTCTGGCCTACAGCATCGTCACTGCGGCCGTGTTGTTATTTCTTTTCGGTTGGACCGTGATCCGGTTGTGCCGCGGATTCTCCCAGGAACGGGCCGCGCTATACATCGAGCAAAAACAGCCCAAGCTTCGCAATAATTTAATCAACTCGCTGCAACTCTACCCTGAGGTCGCGGCTGCCAGAGAAGCCCCTGGTTTTTCAACTTCCATGGTTCTGGCCCTTTTGCGCACCACGCGCAAGCAGCTCTCAGCATTGCAGATGGATCAGCTGATCGACACCCGACGGGTTAAAGCCAGCCTGCGTCTCCTTGCGGCATTGTTTATACCGGTCTTGGCGATGGTTTTGTTTAATCCGTCCTGGGTCGGCGAAACCTTTAGCCTGCTAACCCGTCCACTGGATCATCTGCCACCATCCAAAACCGCCATCGAGGTGAATCCGAAAGGACTCCGTGTCGTACGTGGTTCGCCGGTAACCATTCAGGCCTCCACCTCCGGGGCCATTCCGAAGTCACTCGAGCTTATTATTTGGAGCTCCACCAACGAGCGCGGCGAGCCCGCCGCCGAAGAGAAAGTAGCCATGGAAAATTTGGGCGAGGGAGAATTTACCGCGACCCTCGGCCGCTTGGCAAAAACTCTTCGTTACCGTGTGGCCACCGGTGCCTTTTCCTCCCCCACGTATACCGCCGAAGCCGTCGATCCGCCGGAAATCGGCAATGTTCAGATCACTCTCTATCCACCGGCCTATACCGGCCTTGGCTCGGTGGCCCTATCCGGGGGCAATGTCGAAGGCATCAAAGGCTCGACCATCCGCATTGGCGCCTTGAGCACCAAGGAAATCGTCAAGGCTGAGATCGTGATGGAAGACGGCAAACAACTGCCGCTGAAAATCGACGGCAAGAAGCTGCAAGGGAGTCTGGTTTTATTCCAGTCTCAGCAATACCGGATTTTGGTGCAAGATGCGCAGGGATTTCGCAATTCACCCATCGCCTACGAGCTAAAAGTAAAACCCGATGGTTTTCCCACCATCGATCTACTGCGGCCGACGGAGGACTTGGAAGTCAATGGCGACGAAGTCTTATCGTTGGAATACAGCGCGCGGGACGATTTCGGTATCAGTGAAGTGAATCTGGTCGCCAAAGTAGGAGATCGCGAAGACAAGATTCGCTTGCAAAGGGATGACGCCAGGCGGCTCGTCCTGCGGGACCAGTTCAGATGGGATCTTGGCAAACTGCCGCTAGGTGACGCCGGAGACGAAGCCGTGTTTCACTTGGAAGTGCTGGACAACGACACCATTTCCGGTCCGAAACTCGGCACTTCCCGCGCCCTGCGACTGCGGCTCAAGAATCTCAAGGGCGAACATCAACAAGTCGCCGACATGATCCGGGATCTCAACAACCGCATGGTCGATTCGTTGGCCGATCATCTCGAAACGCCGCTGCCGGGCGAAAAGGATTTTGAGCGGGCGAAAGAGGCCGGAAAAAAGCTGGAACAAAATCTCGCCGAAGCGCTGAAGCGTACCGAAGAAGTGATGCAGCGCACCGAGAAAGATCGGATGTCCGACTTTGCCACCTGGACCGATCTTGAGGCTTTGAAACGGAATCTTCAGTTCACCAAAGACGAGCTGCTGAAAAAACAAGAGCAGGCTTCGTCCCCAGACGACAAGATGAAGGCCCGCGATGAGATATCTTCTGAATTGGAGCGGATGTCGCAGCTTTCCGAAGATATCGGCAAAAGGCTCAAGGCCCAGGAACTGGCGTCCACGGCGCAGGATCTGGCGCGTAGCCAGGAGCGGCTCATGGAGTCCTTGGAGAAACTGCAGAGCGGCGATAAGAACCTGGATTCGATCATGAAGCAGCTCTCCGAGTTGGCCAAAACATTGGCGTCGCTCCAGCAGGCTCTTTCGCAGTTCGCCCAACAAATGCCGGATGATTTTATGAACATGGAGTCCATGCAAGGTCTGAACTTCAACGAAATGTTCTCGGCTCTGGAGGAAATTCGCAAGAAACTCATGCAGGGCGATATTGAAGGCGCGCGGCAACTGGCCCGGGAGCTATTTAATCAAATGGCCTCGATGGTAGCGTCCTTGCAGAACTCGCAGCGGTCAGCCATGGCCTCGAGCATGGGACGGATGCAAGGAGAAATGGCGCGCTCGGCCAACGAGCTGCAGGAAATCGCGCGTGAGCAACAGGAAATCTTGATGGGAACCGAGGGCGTCAACAAGTCGGCGCTGAGCGAGCGGGATACCGCGCTCAAAGAAAAACTCGACCGTTTCTTGGAAAAAGCCAAAAACGAGCTTGGCCAATTGACGGAGCTCTTCCCTGATCGAGAAGGGCCGGACGATCCCAGCGTGCTTGAGAACCTGGACGATGCCACCATGAATCAACTGCTCAAGAATCTCATCGCCAAGTTACTCAGCAAAGATTTTCCAGGTTATGGCGAGGGGGACGCACTCGCCAAAAAGGAACTGAGCAAAAAACGCACTTCGACCCAGGAGGCAAAGGCGCGCCGGGCGGAAAATACCCTGAAAGGCTTAAAGGCTGAGCTGGATGCCCTCATGGGCGAGCCGGCGCAAGCTCTCAAGGATTCCGATAAGAAGGAGCTCAGGGATCTAACGCATCGGCAGAGCGCCTTGCGGGAGCGCACCCAAGAGTTGCGTGAAAAGCTGGAATCACTGTTTCAACTCTTTCCCTCTCTCGATCCGAAAATCGTCCAAGGCATAGGCGAAGCCGGCAATTCCATGGGCAACGCGAAAGACCGTCTCGGCCAGCTCGATTCGAGAGGCGCCGTGCCACCCGAGAGGGATGCTCTGGAACGGCTATCCCAGTCGCAGCAGCAGATGCAATCCGCCATGCAGCAATTGGCGCAGCGTGGGCAACTCGGCAATATGTCGGTAACTCGGCTTTTCCGGCAGGGCCGGTTCCTTCCTTCCGGAATGCTTGTTCCGCTTCCGGGTATGCCGCAATTCCCGGAGTTCGACGTTCAGGGCGGTTTTACTGGACTCGACACGGAGAAATTTCGCCTCCCCGGAAAAGAAGATTACAAAGCCCCACGCAATTTTCGCGAGGAGATCCTAGAGTCCCTCAAACAAGGGGTCCCGCCGCAGATGAAAGAGCAGATCGAGCGCTATTTCAAAAACCTTTCCGAGTAGCTATCCCTTGAAACACCCGGCACTTTTTTTCTTCTTTTGGTTCGCTGTCTTCGTTCCGACGTTCAATCTCAATGCCGCCGAAATTGACTCGCCATTTAAGCAAGGTGACGAGCTTCTCGATGGCTGGCACATCGCACAAGCCGAGGAGCTCGCTGCGAAGGCGCTCCGCGAAAATCCCAGGTCGGCCGCCGCTCTAGAATTCGACGGGCGGGTGAAGTTCTATCAGGGGAGATATCAGGAGGCGCTCAAGTCCCTGGATCAAGCACTCGCCATCGACTCCAAGGACCAGCGGCGTCAAGGGTGGAAGCTCCTCACTCAACAGACCCAGGACGTCATCAAAACTCTCAAGCGCTTTGAAAGCCCCCATTTCGTGCTTTTTCTTGACGAAAAGCGCGACGGCATTTTGGCTTCCTACACCCTCGAAACATTGGAGAAGAGTTATGAGGCCATCGGGACTGAGCTGGGTTATTATCCGAAAGAGAAAGTCCGTGTTGAGCTTGCCCCCGACGCCGGCGCCTTCAACGCGATTTCGACACTGTCGCTACGCGATATCGAAGAAACCGGTGCCGTCGGCATCTGCAAGTTCAATAAGCTCATGATCATCTCCCCGCGGGCGCTGAGCTTCGGCTATCGCTGGGTTGACTCTCTGAGTCACGAATATGTTCACTACGCCATCGTTGCGCTATCCAACAACGAAGCTCCCATTTGGCTGCACGAAGGGATGGCGCGCTTCTATGAAACCCGCTGGCGCAAAGCTGTTTCACCGAAAGACGCCGCCGAGGACTATCTGACACCAGCCAACCAGACCCTATTGGTTCAGGCTTTGGAGAAAAACCAGTTTGTCGGCTTTAAGAACATGGAGCCATCTTTGATCCGTCTCGAAACCCCGGAGCAGGTGCAGCTGGCCTATGCCGAGGCCGCATCCGCCATCGATTTTATCAACCAAAGCAAGGGCCGAGCCGGTATTCGCGAGCTGCTTTTTACTCTGCAAGAGAAACCAACCCCAGAAGCCATTGAGAAGGTTTTTGGCATGTCCTTCGACGTCTTTGAATCTCGCTGGAAAAATTTTCTCAAGAGTAAGGGGTTAAAGGAGATCGAGGGGAGCCGAGTCCGCAAGCTCAAGGTCAAGAAGGATCAGAGAGAGGACGAAGAGGCGGTGGAGCTCAAAGAGATTCAATCGGCCGTCGCCCGCCAACGAACCTACTTGGGCGACCAAATTCTCGGCAAGGGCAGGCCGGAGGCCGCTGTGCGCGAATACCAGCGCGCTTTGCAGGCCAGTCCCTACTCGCCGATTATACTCAGTAAACTGGGACGGGTTTTGATCCAGATGAATCGTTTCGACGAGGCGCTCGCACCGCTGAAGAAGGCGCTGGATGTAGATCCGGATAACGCCAATAGCTACGTGCAGTTGGGCCGCGTTTACCACGCCACCAAGAACTACCCGGACGGCCAGAGCGTTCTCGAGGAAGCCGTGCAAATCAATCCGTTCAACCCGGTGATCTACCGATTGCTGGCCGACATCTATGGAGCCCGGGGAGATCAAGATAAAGCTAAACAGGCGAAGGCAACGCTAGATAAATTGCTAACCTCCAAGTGAAAAGGAAACTGGATGGAGTCCACTGAAATTCAACAACACGAAATCGCGGAAATAGAAGAATTCGCCGACAAGCGCGACACCATGATCAGTGAGATTCGCAAGGTGATTGTCGGCCAAGACAGAGTTATCGAAGAGGTCTTGATTGCTCTCTTTGCCAAAGGTCATTGTCTCCTCGTTGGCGTGCCGGGTTTGGCCAAGACCTTGCTCATCAGCACCTTGGCGGAAATTCTTGACCTGGAGTTCAACCGAATTCAATTTACGCCGGACTTGATGCCCTCCGATATCACGGGAACGGACATTCTTCAGGAAGATCCAGGCACCGGGAGAAGGCAATTCCAGTTCCTCAAGGGACCGATTTTCACCAATATCTTGCTCGCCGACGAAATCAATCGGACGCCGCCGAAGACTCAGGCGGCGCTTCTGCAATCGATGCAGGAGTATAAAGTGACGGCAGGCGGAATGACCTACCCGCTGGACCTGCCTTTCTTTGTTTTGGCGACCCAAAATCCCATCGAACAGGAGGGGACGTACCCACTTCCTGAGGCGCAGCTCGACCGCTTTATGCTTAACATCGAGATCCGCTATCCCAATTTCGACGACGAAGTGCAGATCGTCATGCGCACGACCTCGGTTGCCAAGCCGACGCCGCGCAAGGTCATGGAAGGGCCCGCGATCTTGCGCTATCAGGATTTGGTCCGGCGCGTGCCGGTATCGCCCTTTGTCATTTCCTACGCCGTGGCGCTGGCACAAAAGTCCCGCCCGCAGAATGCCGACGCTCCTCAATTCATCAGGGATTACGTCGAGTGGGGTGCCGGCCCGCGAGCTTCACAGTATTTGATCTTGGGCGCGAAGGCGCGCACGATTCTCCAGGGCCGCTACGCAGTTTCGGTTGAAGATATTCAAGCCCTCGCACCCTCGGTGCTCCGCCACCGGATCTTCCCCAACTTCAAGGCGCAAGGCGAAGGACTCTCGTCTCTCGACATTATCAGCCGGCTGCTGAGCGAAGTGAAACCATCTGAGGACGGCAAGGCAGCACGCTAGCCAGCAGGCGACTGAAAAAGTCTTAGATGCTTCGTTGCGCGCAGTCGCCCACAGAGATTGGAGCACTGAAGTGAAGGAGTAATGGAGTGATGCATCTCAACCCAACACTCCAATACTCCATTACTCCAACACTCTATTTTACCCCGCCTCGCTTCTGAGATCTTTTGCATGCTGAGGCTTTACACTTCGGAGATCTTTGAGGGCATACGAATCCGCGGCGGGTCTGAGTTCTTGCTTCGCACCCAGGAGGCGCTGGCACTCCTTAGACCTACGAGCCGCTTTGCGGAGATTCGAAGCAACCTGGGGTTGATCCGCCAGGGCAAACGCAGCGGCATGAAGGCTTGGGCAGAAGCGCCGACCTTCATCGTCGGCAAACGCACCTGGAAACATTCCGCCCTTTGGTACGCCGGTGCCATTGCCCACGACGCCCACCACGCCAAGCTTTATGCCGACGCCAAGAAAACCCACCGAGGTCAAGAGCCGGAGGCGGACTCTTGGACGGGAACTGAAGCAGAGAAGAAGTGTCTCGCTTTTCAGCGGCAGGTTCTACTGGAGCTAAAAGCAGACGAAAAAATTATCTCCTACCTTGATGAATGCCGGAAGAATCCAACCTATCAAGGTCACAACCGAGGCTGGAAAAGCTGGCTAGATTATCTCAAACGGTGGTGGTAAAAATGAATCAACTTCATGACCAAAGACGATAAAAACTACTTTGATCCCAAGGTCCTGGCCGGCATCTCCAATCTCTACCTCAGAGCGCGCTGGGTGGTCGAAGGAATGATGTCAGGAGTCCACCGTAGCCGTGCCAAGGGTTTTAGTGTCGAGTTCGAAGAGCACCGGGAATATTCGCCGGGAGACGAAATCCGGCGCATCGACTGGAAGGCGCTGGGAAAATTCGACCGTTATTTCATCAAAGAATACGAAGATGAGACCAATCTGAGAGCCTATCTCCTCGTCGATACCAGCGGCTCCATGGACTACGCTTCCGACGGTATCACCAAGTTCGACTACGGCTGCACCTTGGCCGCGTCCCTCGCCTATTTGATCCTGCGACAGCAAGACGCCGCCGGCGTGGTGACGTTTTCGGATCACATCGAAGCCTTTATCCCACCGAAGGCCAAGCGAGATTACTTATTGCAGATTCTTCACGCCCTCGAAAATCGCGGCCCAGCGGGGGAAACCAACGTCGGCAAGATCCTGGAAGAGATCGCCGGTCAGATCAAGCGGCGCGGCTTGGTGGTGCTCGTGTCTGACCTGCTCGATGAGCCCGAGAAGATCCTCAAAGGCCTTCGTTTGTTTCGCTTCAAGGGAAATGACGTCATCGTCTTTCATCTTCTTGATCCGGCTGAATTGAGCCTTCCCTTCGACGGCAATATCCTGTTCGAGGACTTGGAGGAGCTGAATCTCAGAGTCGTGGCGGACCCTCGCGCCATCCGCAAAACTTATCGAGAGGTCGTTGAGGAGTTTACCAGCCGGATGCGCCAAGAGTGTCACGACAACATCATCGACTATCAGCTGATTTCGACCTCCACCCCTCTAGACCGAGCGCTGGCAAGCTATCTGAGCTGGAGGGGCTAAGCCGGGCATGTCGATTTTTTTTCTACACCCCTTCTACCTCTTGGGGCTTGTCGCCGCGTCGCTGCCCATTCTGATCCACTTGTTGAACCGCAGGAAACTGAAGCGCATTCGCTTCCCCGCCGTGCGCTTTATTCTGCTGTCGCAAAAACGGATCTCCCGGAGCTATCGTCTGCGCCATTGGTTGCTGCTCGCGCTTAGAACCTTGGCCGTGGTTTTCCTCGCCCTGCTTCTCGCTAACCCGATTTTTCAGACCGGCGCCGGTCTTTTCGCCGGTGGCGGCCCGGTTTCATTGGTGATCCTGCTGGACAACTCCCTCAGCATGACTTGGAGCGCGGAAGGGAACGGATTCAAACAAGCCAAAGAAGCCGCTCGTTTCTTAATCGCCTCGCTCAACGACGGCGACCGCGCAGCCTTAATTCCAACCAACCCGACCGGCAAGGAGCCGTTTCGCCTCAAGGGCGAGAAGGAAGTCCTGTTCAAAGAGTTGGAGCGGATAGAGATCGCCGACGGCACCGCGAATATTTCGGCCGCGCTAACCAAAGCCTATGAATTGCTGAACGAACCCGCGGGGCAGAAGGAAATCCGGCTGATCACCGACATGGGTTTGACCGGCTGGGATCAATTTTCGACATCGTCTCTCAAACAATATGACCCATCGATCCCGTTGAAAACCATTCGAACGGGAAAGCAGCAACAACCGTTGAACGGCACCATCAAAGAAGTCCGTCTTGCCAGTCAGGGTGTCGGTGTCAATCTGCCGCTTCGTTTCGAAGCCACGATCGCGAATTTCGGTGGCTCGGAAATCAAAGATGCTCTGGTCCAGCTCAGCATCGACGGACAGAATAAAGAGCAAAAGCTGACTTCCATTCCACCCCGGGGCGAAGCCACAGTAAGCTTTCAAACTCAGTTGACTCAGGCGGGACCCCACGTCGGCCGAGTCAGCCTTAAGAAAGATGGGCTCGCCGGCAACAATGCGGTCCATTTTGGCCTCGATGCCCAGGACAAGCTAAGAGTCCTGGTGGTCGATGGCGATCCCCAGACGTCGTTGGTCCAGAGCGAAACCTTTTTTCTGATTCGCGCGCTGAACCCCGCCGGCGAACAGGATTCTTCCTTATACCTTCCCACAGTGATCATCGCCGATGGACTCAACGCAACTTCGTTGGAACCCTATCAAGTCGTGATCCTTTGCAACCTGTCATCCCTCCCCGATTCGTTGGTGCCAAAGCTGCAGAACTATCTTCGCCAAGGCGGCGGGTTGCTGATCTTCGGTGGAGATCGAGTCCAAATGGAAAACTACAACGGAAAACTGGTTCAATCCTCACCACCCATGTTGCCGGCGCCGCTGAGAGAGAGAAAGTTCGGACCCGAAGCCGGGGGAGAAAAGATCGATAGATTCGACGTTACTCATCCTGCCCTGCAAAGTTTTTCCGATCCCATTCTGCTCGATTCCATCAAGTCGGCGCGAGTCTGGGGCTATTCCAGAACAACGGCGCCAGGAAAATCCGCGCTCATCTCTTTGGCTAATGGAGATCCGCTGCTCATCGAACAGAAAGTCGGCGCTGGACGCGTCATGTTCTTCAGCACCTCTGCAGATCGTGACTGGAGCGACCTGCCGGTTAAAACCGCCTATCTCCCTTTGATCCAATCCCTCACGAATTACCTGGCCGGCGGTAAGCGAGGTGCCATGGATCCAGGCATTACCGTTGGAAATCCAAAGGCGTTCTCGTTACCACCGAGCTACGTGGGCAAGAGCCTGAAGATCATCAAGCCGAATAAGCAAGAAGGAGAAGTGCCGCTGGCTCCGGACAAGGACCGCGCTTCGGCGACCTTTCAGGAAAACGATCGCGCCGGAATTTATCGGCTGTCGCTGCCGGTTGGCGGAGAAAAGGAATCCGGAATGCCGCTACTCTATGCGGCGAACTCGCCGTTTCTCGAATCCCGGTTGGACGAGATCAGCGCGCCCGAACTCCAGGCGAAGCTCAAGCCGATTCCCGTCGAGGTGATTTCAATCGACTCCCTCCAACAGGGCGGCACGCGAATGGACCTCGCTCTTCCCTTGCTAGGTCTCCTCATTGTAACCTTACTGACGGAAGGATGGCTGGCACAACGCATCTAACGCGCAGGCTGCTGAGAATCATATGCTTACCCGATTAGCCGATTGCCCTGAGACTGTCGAAGGGTGCGCTCAATCGCCACGAACCGACGTAGTAAAGCTTGGAATAGTGGAAGGATGGAACGATGGATTGATGGGTTCAAAATCCAATATTCCAATTTTCCAATATTCCAACACCCTACTTCGTACGGACGCCTCTGAGATCTTTTTGACCAGCCTGCAGACGGAGTCTTTTAGTAACCTCCTAGAGGACTCATGACTAGACGAGACTTTATCCGTCTTCTCTCAAAGGGCGTTTTCGCAGC
>Ga0209382_10008193_pt1 | contig 13185 bp, 8 predicted proteins | sample SoiMetdeltSBSDD5_FD_187599 | JGI IMG/M metagenome (GOLD analysis project Ga0209382, IMG submission 187599) | Bulk soil microbial communities from a Populus tree surrounding site in Tennessee, USA - Soil MetaG P. deltoides SBSDD5 (SPAdes) (version 2) | ecosystem: Environmental > Terrestrial >... | reverse complement strand
GTCGATCCGAGCCGGGAGGAATGGAGGAGGCTGGTAGACCTTTTCCAGACCAGCGGTCTGATCCCGTTCTTCGACCTCGCCTATCAAGGGTTCAGCGAGGGCATCGATGCGGACGCCTTTGCCGTGCGCGCCTTCGCCCAAGCCGGCGTCCCTTGCCTGATCGCTCAATCGTTCTCGAAATCTTTCGGCCTGTACCGGGAGCGCATCGGGGCGCTGACCGTCGTGACGGCGAGCGAGGAGGAGGCTAAGCGCGTCCGCAGCCAGATCAAGCGGGTCATCCGCACCAACTACTCCAGCCCGGCCTCGTACGGCGCCCAACTCGTCGCGTCGGTGCTCGCCGACCCCGCCCTGCGCGCTCGCTGGGAGGGCGAACTCGCCGAGATGCGCGAGCGCATTCGCCGGATGCGCGAACTGTTTGTCCGCCGGATGCGCGAAAAAGGCGTCGAGCGGGACTTCAGCTTCATCGAGCGCCAGCGCGGGATGTTCTCTTACTCGGGGTTGTCTCGGGAGACCGTGGATCGGCTGCGAAGCGAATACAGCATCTATATCGTCGGCAGCGGCCGCGTCTGCGTGGCGGCGCTCAATGAGAAGAACCTTGACTACGTGTGCGAGGCCATCGCCGAGGTCGAGGATCGAGGATAGAAGATCGCCGAACTCGGTTCACATTGAAAGCTCTATCAGCCGACGAATCTGTACCCGAGACCATGGACGGTCAGTATGTACTGCGGCGCGCGAGGATTCGGTTCAAGTTTCTGACGGAGCAGGCCGATGTGGACGTCCACGGTGCGCGTTATGGGCATCGAGTCGTATCCCCACACTCTGTCGAGCAATTCGTCGCGTGAGAGAACCGTCTCCCGGTTTTCGATCAGGAAGCGCAACAACTGATATTCACGCGCCGCCAATTCGACTGGCTCGCCGGCGCGAGTGACCACGGCGCGACGGGAATCCACTCGAACGTCGCCGAAGGCGAAGACGTCAGCCAAGGGGGCGTTCGTGGCGGGAAGGCGGCGAAGGATGGCTTCAATGCGAGCCAGCAGCTCTCCGGTATCGAAGGGCTTGGTCAGGTAATCGTCGGCGCCGAGTTTAAGCCCAAGGATTTTGTCCACCACCTGGCCGCGAGCCGTGAGCATGATCGCCGGCGTCGGCGTCCCGCGCTGGCGCAGGTCGCGCAGCAGATCGAAGCCGTTCTTCTTCGGCAATCCGACGTCGAGGATCAGCAGGTCGAAGTACTCGCCCGTCGCAAGCTGAAAACCGCGATCCCCGTCAGCCGCCGTCTCGACGACGTACCCTTCGCTGGCCAGCACGTCGGAAAGCACCAGCCTGAGTCCGGGCTCGTCTTCAATAAATAGTATTCGTCGGTTCATAAAAGTTCGGCGGTCAGTTTGTGGCGCCAATGTCGAGGCGCGAAGCCGCGCTCGCGAGGCGCCATTCGGCGCGCGCCGTTGCGGGCAGCGTCAGCGTGAATGAACTCCCCTTGCCCGGCTCACTTTGCACGCTGATGTTTCCTCCGTGCGCATTGACGATGTTTTTGACCAGATTCAGTCCCAGTCCGTTGCCATGAATCTGCGCCGAGGTGGCTTCAGCGCCGCGCCAGAAAGGGTCGAAGATGTGTTTTAATTCCCCCGAAGAAATGCCCAATCCATGATCGCTTACCGTGATCCGCACTTCGGCTTTTCCGGCGCCGCCGACAGTCTGCGCCTCCACGCCGATCCAACGGTTTTCGCCGGAGTACTTCATCGCGTTGTCAATCAAGTTGCGCAGGGCGCGGGCGAGCGCCGGGGCGTCAGCCATCACTTGTGGCAGATCGGAGGCGATGCGCTTCTCGACCTGAAAACCCCCTTCGCCGAGCAGCGGCTGCGCCGAAGCCAGCACGGCGTTAATTAGTTTGTCGACGCCGGCCGGCTGCAAATCGAACTTTTGCCGGCCCGATTGCGCGCCCGCGAATTCCAACACTTGTTCAATCATTTCGATCAGGCGGTCGCTCTCCTTGCCGATCAGCGTGCTGTATCGTTTGATCTGCTTCTCTTCCTTAATCACGCCGCGCGTCAGGCTCCAGGCCGCTGACTTGATGACGGCGAGCGGCGTGCGCAGTTCGTGCGAGACTCCGGCGACGAAATCCATCTGCTGTCGGGCCAGACGCTGGGCGCGGCGGGTCGATTTGATAATCAGCGCGACGCTTGCGGCCAGCAGGACGAGTATGCTGAAACTGATCAGAAGATTGCGGCGGCGAAGCGCGGTTACGGCGGCTTCCAGCGAGCCGGCGCGGTGAGTCAGGCGAAGCTCCCAGAGTTTGCGCTCTTCGTTGATCGGCGGCATGCCAGGCATGTCTCTGGGCGCCGCCTCTCCGGGCGCCCGCCGGCGCCCGCTGTCCGGCGGCCCCGCCCCAGGCGGCCTCATCATGAACTGACCTCTTTCAGCTGGGGAGAAACTGCTCAATATCTGGCGGCTCGCGTCACGGCGCAACCCCATCAAGCCGATGGCCACGTCGGCCGGCGTCTTCGCCGAGCTTACCGGGCCTGATTGATAAATGACTTTTTGTTCCGGTTCTTTGGCGACAACAACGGCGCTGTACTCGAACCCGTCAAGGCCGGCGGCCCCGGGGAGGTGACGCCTCGCGAGCGCCGGGAGCATCTCCTCCCGAATTTCAGCCAGACTTAGCCTGACTATGACAAAGCCAGTAGGCGGGGGCAATGAGATTTTCCCCCGCCCGCCGAATGTCGGCGGGACCAGTATCGGATGAATGATGGCGGCCGTCTCGTCGTTGATCGGGCGTAGCCAGCGATTCATGGAGTCTCTGAAGAAGGGGCCTTGTTCGTCTTCCGCATGCCGTTCAATCTGAACGCGCAGCTCGGACAGTTCAGGCGGCCAATCGCACGGAACGAATTGCTTAGATTCGATCTCCAGTCGGCGCAGGTGTGGTCGGCCGTTCTCGCGCAGGCGCCACACCAGAACATCTCTGACCAATCGGGGATATTGCGTGACGGTTAGCCAGCGGTCGTATCGCGCGGCGTAAGCGGATAACCCTTCCTCTTTTCCCGCGTTCGCGGGGGGAATGAAGACGGCGAAAGCGCGTGACAATTCGTCGTCGAAGTCCTGACCGAATCTGGCGCCTGCCAAACGCATATTTGATTTCATGTGCTCTTGCTCACGATCGCTCAACTGCGCCAGCCAGTGGTATTGAAACACGGCCAGCAGAGGCAGCAGTAACAGCAGCGCGGCCACGACTATTAGAGTTGGAGTTGTCTCACGGCTCCGGAATTTCATTGCGGGGATTATAGTCACAATTCATCGGGGGCGAAGACCTCGCGCCGTGAAATTTACATACTTTACAAACAATTTTCCCGCCCTTTAACACACGCAGCGAACAGTTAGACATGATCGCAGGGGTGAATAAAGGTCCAATGTTTCAAGAAGTGGAACTCAAGTTTCTGAAGTAATGAAGACAGGTCATGAAAAATAGACTCTCGAAACCGTCGCTGGCCGCGCTCGCAGGGGCGCTGCTTTCATCAATCATGGTTTTCGCGCAGCAGGCGGCTTCGCTTCGCGGACAGGTCGTGGATGAAGTTGGCGCGGTCATCCCCGGCGCGAAAATCACGCTGACGCCCGGCGGCGTTGAAAAGGGGTTCACAGCGCATTCCGGCGGCGCCGGCGATTTTGTCGTGGCGAACATTCCGGCCGGCGTATATACGCTCACGGTCGAATTCGACGGCTTCGAGAAATATGTTCGGAATGACCTGCGGATTCCGCAGGCGGCGCCGTTGGAGGTCGCGCTGAAGGTCGCGGCGGTGACAGTCGTGACTGATGTGGCCGCCGGCGGCAAGACTGTTTCGGTCGAACCCGACCAGAACCTGAGCGCCACCACGCTCGACGAAGATTTCATCAAGAACAATTTGCCGGATAACGAAGATGATTTGCGCGATTACCTGCAAGCTCTGGCCGGCCCGGCGGCGGGCGGCGTCAGCGGCGGGCAAGGGCAGGCGCAAATTTTCGTCGACGGCTTCGGCGGCGGCCGCCTGCCCCCGCGCGAAGCGATCCTCCAAATCCGCATCAACCAGAATCCATTCACCGCCGAATTCTCGAACCCCGGCTTCGGTCGGATCGAGATCATCACCAAGCCCGGGCGCGATCAGTGGCGCGGCAATGTCTCCTTCAACGTTCGCAACTCTGCGCTCGACGCGCGCAACGCGTTCGCGCTGGTCAAACCCGACATCCGTCAAGAACGTTACGGCTTCAACCTGAGCGGGCCCGTCATCGCGAACAAGATGTCGTTCTTCGCCAACTTCGAGCAGCGCGGACTCGAAGGCGGCAACACCGTGACCGCGACCACGCTCGACGGGCGGCAGGTCTTCAACGTCTCGGCGCCCAGCCGCAGCAGGAACGTGATGGCGCGAACCGATTACCTGCTTAACAATCGCAACACGATCAACGCGAGTTATATGTATTTCGGTTCGGAAAGCGACAACCGAGAATTCGCCCTGCGCTTCGGCGGATTCGGCGGCGGCCCCGGCGGCGGGCCTGGCGGCGCGGGCCCTGGCGCCGGGGGATTCGGCGGCGGATTCGGCGGCGGCGCCACGGGCGGAAGCGGCAATTACACGCTGCCCGAACGCGGATCGAACTCGACCAACGGCAATCATACGCTGCGGCTGTCTGAAACCTTCATCATCAATTCGGCGCTGCTGCTCGAATCGCGGCTGCAACTCCAACGCGAAAGCAGTCGGATGACGGCGAACACCACCGGCGTGGCCATCAATGTGCTCGACGCGTTCCAGGGCGGCGGCGCGACCTGCTGCCCCAGCGACACGCGCGCGACCGGCGGCGAATGGCAGGAGTACCTGACGTGGACGTTCAAGAAGCACACGCTCAAATTCGGGACGCAGATTCTGCGCGACAGCGTGCGCGATTACAGCGAGAACAATTTCAACGGCGCGTACACGTTCGCCAACCTCGAACGGTACCGCCAGGCGGTCAACAACCCGCAGACGGCCCGCGCCCAGCAGTTCACGATCAATCGTGGCGATCCGCTGTTGAGATATTCGCGCATGGAGTATTCATGGTTCGCGCAGGAAGACTGGCGCGTCAACTCCGGGCTGACGCTTTCATTCGGCCTGCGCCACGAGTTCCAGTCGCAACTCGACGACAAAAATAACTTCGCGCCGCGCCTCGGCGTCGCCTGGTCGCCGTTCAAAGATCGAAAGACCGTCTTCCGCTTCGGCGGCGGGCTGTTCTATCAGCGTCTGACTGGCAGCCTTTACGAAAACACGCTGCGATACGACGGAGTGACGCAACAGAGCATCGTCATTCTCAATCCGCTCTATCCCGACCCGTTCGCTGGCGACCCGAACATTTCAATCACTAACACGGTCAAGCGCATGCTCGATCCGAATCTGAAAGCGCCGTACACGATCAACTTCTCCGCCTCGGTAGAGCGGCGCCTTCCTTACGGGTTGAACGGTTCGGCGAGTTACGTCTACGCGCGTGGCGTCCATCAGTTCCGCATGCGCAATATCAACGCGCCGCTGCCCGGCGCTTACGACCCGGCGAACCCCGACAGCGCCGTCCGCCCCTACGGCGACGTCGGCAATCTTTACCAAATCGAATCGTCGGCGAACTCGAAATACAACGGGTTGCTCTTCCGCTTGGACCGGCGATTGGGGCGGAAATTCATGGTCTTCGGCGCCTACACGCTCTCGTGGACGAACAGCGACTCTGACGGCGCGACGTCCCTGCCGGCCGACAATTACAACCTCGCGGCCGAATGGGGCCGCGCTTACACCGACCGCCGCCACTCGATATTCATCGGCGGGCGCATGACGCTGCCTTACGGCTTCAACCTGTCGCCGATGATCACCGCTGCGTCAGGATCGCCGTTCAGCATCACGACCGGCTTCGACGAGAACGGCGATACGAATTTAAACGATCGTCCGCCGGGACTCGCGCGTAACTCCGACCTGCCCGCGAGCCTGTATTCATTGCTCCCGAATCGTTGCATCTCCGGATGCCAACCCGGAGGTACGCCGACGCTGTTGCGCGATTACCTGATGGTCAATTTCCCGAACGGCGTGAAGGCTGAAAATCCGGGGTCGTTCAACGTCAATCTCTCGGTCAGCCGCACGTTCAGTTTCGGCGAACGCAAGAGCGCGCAACAAGGGGGCTTTCCCGGGGGCGGGGCGCCGCCGCCGCCGATGGGCGGACCTGTCGGCGGGGCGCCGCCGCCGATGGGCGGACCTGTCGGCGGGCCGTTCGGCGGTGGGGAAAATGGTCGCTTCACCGTGCAACTCATCGCGCAGATTACGAACTTGCTCAACCGAGTGAACTACGGGGCGTACAGCGGCGTGCTCGGTTCACCGTACTTTCTGCAATCGAGCAGCGCGGGCGGCGCGCGCCAATTTGAACTGGGCGTCAGATTCGGTTTTTGAAACGCTGTTTGGAGAGCATCGAAATCCCGCCGACTGCCGTTGGCGGAAATTGCGCAAGCGACCTCCGTTTCCTAGAAGGAGCAGAACATGCAGTCCGGCAATTCCGACAATCTTCATGATCAACCACAAGAAATTTCCTATCACTTATCCAGGGCGCCTCATTTTTTCTCACACCAGTTCAACAAACTATTTCGCAACCCGTGGGCGGTCGTCCTGCTGGTGTGGGGATTGCTGTTTGTGATCCTTGGCGTCACGCTCGCTTACGCTCAGGGCGCAGGCCATGCGATCAATCGGCGACACACAGTCGTCAATTCGCGCAAGGCGATCGGCCACGCGGCGTCTCGAAATAAAACTGAGATAGTAGAAATTTTCAGCGCAGGCGAAGACCAGGTAGTTCCGCCACAATCCGGCGCGGCAAACGTCGGTCGGCGGCGACATGCGGTATTCGCGCGCCGACAGGAGCGCAAGCGCCGGGCGCATGGCTGGCGCGCTGGGGGCCCGGGAGAATTTTTGAGAAATGTCACTCTAGGGAATCCCGATTCAATGCCCGATGTTCATTGGGCGATTTCCGAGCCAATGACAAATGAACAATGAACGATGACAAATGACAAATGCTCTTCTTTGCCTGATTTCGCGATTTGCTGACCGTACCGGAGATTGCGCCACTTTCCTGTATACGCAATCGCAAACCGATCTATGGCGGTTTGCAATCGCGCGTACGGCGTAGGGCGATTTGTTTAATCGCCCTGTTTGCGACTTCGTCGGTTCAGGAAATAAGCGCGAGTAAACAACTCGCGCCACCGCTCCCGTACACGCGATTGCAAACCGTCCTAAAAAACAAGGAGCCCTTCGAATGAAAAAGTCACTGGCAATGAGTTTATTCACTGTCGCATTGACGCTCGGCCTTTACGGCGTCCGTCTCGCGCAATCGAAAACAACGGATTTTTCAGGTAGATGGACGCTGGACAAAGATAAGACTTCCGACCTGCCGCCCACTCTCGAAAGCTACATGCTGACCGTTACACAAGACACGCGGCGCCTCACGGTCGAATCCGAGTTGAAAGGCGAGCTTGGCATGCGGGTCGGGCCTAGAGGACAGGGTGGAGGTCGTAGAGGTGATGGCGCCGGATTTCCAGGCGGAGGTCCTGGTGGAGGCCCTCCGGGCGGAGGTCCTGGTGGAGGGCCTCCAGGCGGCGGGCCTGGTGGAGGCCCACCAGGCCCCGGCGCCCCTGGCGGTGGGTTCTCATTGCCGAAAGACGTGATCATGGGCATGGCATTACGGCTGGCGATACCGAGCGCTACTTACATGGTAGATGGCAAGGAGACGATGCAGCAGATCGAAGCGCGTGAGGCAAGCGATGACCAGCCGCCACAGCCCAGCGGCATCCTTACGTTAAAAGCAAGCTGGAAGAAGAACGGAAAAGCGCTGGAGTTGAAATCCGTCCGTAAGTTCAAGACGCCGGAGGGCGATCTAAGTATGATCAACAAAGAATTCTGGGAGATGTCAGAGGACGGTCAAACGCTTACAGTCAAGCGAACCATTGACATGCCGATGGGCGCTGAAGAGGTCAAACTCATTTTCACCAGGCAATAAGCGGAAACGACACCGGGGCTTGGAAAGTTAATCGTATTTCGCCAGCCCGATCCTCGACCCTCTTCTTACATCGCGGAGCAGGAGTGAGACGCGCGCGATTTCAGGGTCGCCGAGGATTCTGTCGCCGAATCTGACTTGTTGGTAGATGGCCGTGATCTCGCTGACCGCCGGCATCCGCAATTGTTCGGCATACTCGGCGGGGGTTTGATGGAGGGCGCGTTTGTGGCCAGCGCGTTCGAGCGCCCGCAGCATCTCCTGATAAAACGCCACCGCCGACGCGGCGCCGTCATGCCTTGCGCTTCTTCGCCACGACCGGCCGTATCGCCGCCAGGAGAAGGCGGCCGCGAGGACTAGAGCCGCGACTGACAAAGCCAGAGCCGGCGTGCTGGCGCCGGCGCCGGACGCCGGCGACTCCGGCTGTCCTCCGCCGGACGCGGCGCTCGTATCTTTCCGCGACTCGATCTGACGGGCCACTTTTGACATCCAATCGATCCATTGCGAAGACAGGTCCCACTTGTAGGAGGAGAATAGCGACGAGACCCATCGATGTGCGGCGCCGGCCATCGAGAACTGTTTATTGGCGTCGAAGCCGACTACGTGTTCCAGCCAGAACATCTCCATCGCCTCGCGCCGATGTCGCAGCCAGGCCGCCAGCCCGCCGCCGTAGGCGCTCCGGCCGGCGTCCGGAGTGGGATCGAACGCCACCCACAATCCGTTATGACCCTCCTGGGGAAAATAGACTTCTACCCACGAATGCGCGTCCGATTGGCGGACCGTGTAAACGTCAGCCGCCTCGTTGTACTCGCCCGTCTGGAAGCCGTTGACCAGGCGCGCAGGCACGCGGCGGGAGCGCAGCATCAGGACCATCGCCGAGGCGAAATATTCGCAATGTCCCTGGCGCGTGTTGAAGAGGAAGTCGGCCACCGGGTCGCCGTCTTCTACGCGCCGCAGGTCAAGCGTATAACCGTAGTACGAGCTCAGAAATTTTTCGACCCTCCTCGCGATTTCGATGTTCGTCGTCGCGCCGCGCGTGACATCGGCCGCAAGCTCGTCAATCCGCCGGTCGTGATTGTCGGGCAGTTGCAGATAGCGCCGTTGGATTTCGGAGGGGTAAGCGCGCGAATTCTCTGCGGCGAGCCTCTCGTCGGAGACCTCCGAGGTGTCCGAAAACGCCGTGTAATCGAGTTTGTAATAATCGTGCGGCGCGGTCCAAAGCCCGTCGCCCTGGTCGCGGGCGAGATCCGGCAGACCCGTGATCAGCCGCGGCTGCGGCGCGGCGAAGACCGTGTCGATGGCGAGCGGTTCGAGGAAGAATCGTTGTTCGGTGTCGCCGTACCCCCATTCGGAATCGCCCAGATGAAATCCGTCAACGCCCCTTTTCAACCCGGCAGGTTTGCCCGTGCAATTCCAAGTCTGGCCGTCGTAATTGTCGAGCGTCACGCCTCGCCACCGCAGCGTCCTCGGTCCCGTCCCCCGGAGGAACTTGACGCGGACGCGCATGACCACCTGCGGGTTGAGCTTGATCTGAGCGACCTCGCCCAATCTGACGCTGTCCGAAAAGCCGGAGAGCGCTTCGCCACGGAGCATCCCGGTCCGCGTAAACCCTCTGGAGACGCGCGGCATCGCCAGGAAGATCGGCGCGGCGAGCAGCAGAATAGCCGCCAGGGCGCAGGCCGAAAAGACGGGCAAGCTCCCCAATCGCGGCGACTCTACCGGCCGGCGGTCGTTCCCTTTTCGGTATTCGACCGTCACAAGGCGCGACGGGTTGTTAGACGCGAAAGCCGACGCCGAACGGCGCATCTCGTATGCGATGAACGCCGAGGTCGCCGCGAAGAGGTAAATGATGACGAGTAAGAGAAAAGTCGTCGAGACCATCATCCCCGCCGTCATCAGCACCTGGCAGAACGTCACGACGAAAAGCCAGATCCAGTCGCGCGAGGTCTTCCGTCTGAGCAGCTTGAGCGACGCCGCGAAAAAAACAAAGTGAAGAGTCACAGTGACCAGCGACACTCCGAGCGCGTACCATTCGGTGAAGAAGAAAGCCAGTCCTCCGCCCATCAGCCAGTTCGCGCTCCTATGCCCTACGCTCCAGTTTAGGCGCTCGGTGTCGATCAACCAGCCGGCGCCCAGCACGACCGCGAACAGACCCAATGAAAAGACGTCCAGTTGGCGCGTCGAGGCCAGCATCACGTAGCCGGTCATGAACATCGCGTAGGACGAAAAGATGAAGTATCGCTCCAGGCTCATCATATCTCTTCCAGGGCTATGAACTCAGCCGCGCGCCCGTTCAAATGCGTGGCGCTCGAAGCCGAGGCGATCACGATCAGGAACGGGTCGTCGAATGGCGAAGTCTGCGCGTCGCGCTCGACGTCCGCCTCCGTCGCCGGCGCCATTCGCGCGAGTTGATAAAACATCTTGTAAGAATGCGCGTTGCCAACGCCGAATCCCGAATCACTCACGCCGATTGTCGTATCGGGCTCCGGGATGGTAATCAGGCGCGTTTCGACGCCGGCGCGGATGAAATGCGAAATCAGGCTGGCGGCCAGCGTCACTCCGCGTTCGAACTTTTCTGCGAATTCCGGCGCCGAAGCCGATTCATTCTCGACCCGGGCGTCGAAAACTATGGTGACGCGCCAGTCGTCGTCGCGCGTGAATTCGCGCACCATCACCTGCGAGGTCTTGGCGGTCGCCTTCCAATCGATTTGGCGCCTGTGGTCGCTCGAAATATACCGCCGGATCGCGTAAAGGTCGCTCCCGCTCCCCTTCGCGCGGCTTTCGACACGTCCCAGCAGCGGCGGCAGCGCATGGCCGAATTCGTCCAGCGGCAGCGGCGCGGGGTAAACGACTATCTCTCCGCTCGCGTCCAGATGGCGTCTCTGTTCGATGAAGCCGAACGGGAACCGGCTGTTAACTATGAAGCCCTTGATCGGGTAGACTCCGCGTTTTGGGAAGCCGCGTTCGATTCGGGCGCTCGCCGAAGCGCGGGCCGGAACGATCGGCAAGTAGACAAGTTCGGTCGGACTCGTCGCGCCCTCTATGGCTTTCGACGACGCCTGTGCGCCGGCCCATCCCTCGCTCATCGCCACGGTCAGCGAGAACGCCGGCATCAGTCTGCTGCGGTTCGTGACAGTCAAATCGAAGGTCGCCAATTCGCCCGCGAAGATGTGGTTCGGAAACCGCACCGAGACCCCGACCCGGCTCAGGTTGAGCCGCGACGGCGCCCATGAAACGAACATCGTCGCCAGCAGCGCCGACAGCACCAGATAGAGCAGATTGTTCCCGCTGCTCAATGAGAGGATCGTGACCAGTAGGATCAGCGCGAAAAATAGCAGCCCGGCGTTGGGAATGTGAACCGAAAATCCGGAGTTGAAATTTATGTTCTGCGCCAGACGAGGCGCGACATATAAAACGATGACCAGCGCTAATCCGAGGGCCACCTTCGACCCAAGCGACGCAAATTCGGATTCGCCGATCTGCCCGGCGATAACCGAGATCAGCGCCACGCCGATCGCCGCCGCGGTCAACAGCGCCGAAAAGAAAACGAATCGAAAAGATTTTTTTCTGGGCAAGAATGGGGCCATACTAGTCGCGCACGGCGTTAAGAAACGACTTCGAACACCACCTCGTTCGACTTCAGGCGATCTACTTCTAACGGCGGCGCATCCGGCGCCGGGACATGTAGACGACGAATTCGTTCCAAGGATGACATATTTGTTCGCAGTTTAGCGTCGGATTGATATCCGCATTTTACTACCCGTAATTGATCTGAACTGGCGTAGCTATATTCCAGCCATACTCGATACCGGCCCGGTCTTGTGATGTTGTACATTTTTTCAAGGGCGACTGGCGCTCGGAAGTGGTACTCGTCTATCGGGGCAAAAGGGTCCACCATTTGCTGTGGCAGTACCTCTACCACATCTCCTTCGAAAAGCGGATTGACATTGCCGCACCTGAGCATCCGGATTTTTGGCGCTTCCTGGCCTTCGACAGTGACTAAATGGATCGTATATTTCGGATAACGCATGCCCTCTATAGATCCGTCTACCATATTCACTATCGTCACTGGCGTCTTCCCGGTATTGTGGAAACTAGCTTCGAGCATAATGGGCGTTTTCAACTGATAGACGTTCTGGGACAGCCTGATCTTTAGCTTCAGGCCATTCGATAGACCTCCCGCCTCAGTTTCGCCGTTTTGTGGCGCGGCATAACGATCCCGGTCTTTCTGTTCAGCGCTTGGCGCCGTCCCACAGACTATCGCGAGCGCTGCTATTGTAGCGATTAGCGTCCCGTTCCATTTGTGGATCATTATCCTCATCTCCCAATCATCCGCTAATCAATTGCAGGCGGAGTAATCAGCCACTAAATCGGCACTCTCACGCCCCTGACAATCTCCGCGAGCACGGAATCGGCGTCAGCGCCGCTGCCGTTGCGGCTCAAGTATCGCGAATTGATCGCGACACGGTGGCCGAATACAGGAATAGTCAGGCGCTTGACGTCGTCTGCGATGCAATAGGAGCGGTCTTCGATGAAGGCCAGCGCCTGGGCCGCGCGCCGAAGCGCGAGTGAGCCGCGAGGGCTGACGCCGAAGTCCAACATTTCGGAATTGCGCGTCGCCGCCACTATCTCCATCAGGTAATCGAGCAGGACGTCGTCCACGCGCACATTTTTAATCTCCTCCTGCAGGTAAAGCACGTCGTCGCCGCTCATCACCGGCGTGATCTGTTCCAGCGGGTGATTATGTGTTTGCTGGCGCAGAATCTCCTTTTCCTCTTCCACCGACGGATAGCCCATTCGGACGCGCATTAGAAAGCGGTCGAGCTGCGATTCGGGCAGCGGGTAAGTTCCGTGATGTTCCGCCGGATTTTGCGTGGCCAGCACCAGGAAAGGGCGCGGCAATTCGTAGGTCTGGTTTTCTACCGTGACGTGCCCTTCGGCCATCGCCTCGAGCAGGCTGCTTTGCGTCTTCGGGGTGGTCCGATTGATCTCATCGGCCAGGATCACGTTGGCGAAGACGGGGCCGGATTTGAATTCGAATTCGCCCCGGTGTTGATTAAAGACCGAAACGCCCACGATGTCGGATGGCAACAAGTCGCTCGTGAACTGGATGCGTTGAAAACTGCAATCCAGACAGCGCGCGATGGTGTGCGCCAGCGTCGTCTTGCCCACGCCGGGAAC
>Ga0209382_10008192_pt1 | contig 13186 bp, 11 predicted proteins | sample SoiMetdeltSBSDD5_FD_187599 | JGI IMG/M metagenome (GOLD analysis project Ga0209382, IMG submission 187599) | Bulk soil microbial communities from a Populus tree surrounding site in Tennessee, USA - Soil MetaG P. deltoides SBSDD5 (SPAdes) (version 2) | ecosystem: Environmental > Terrestrial >... | reverse complement strand
CATCATCGCCGACACGGATCGCCTTGCAGCGCTCGGCGTCGCGGTGTCGGAAACCGGCCGCGGCGGCGACGTCACATATCACGGACCTGGGCAGATTGTCGGGTACCCGATTCTCGATCTGCGTCCCGACCGCTGCGACGTGCACCGGTATGTACGCGACGTAGAAGAAGTGATGATTCGGACCTGCGTGGATTACGGTGTGCCGGCGGGACGAATCACCGGTCTGACGGGCGCGTGGGTCGGACGAGAAAAAATCGGAGCGATAGGCGTCCGAATCTCACGCTGGATCACGAGCCACGGCTTCGCGTTCAACGTCAGCACCGACCTCACGTATTTCGACTTGATCGTTCCCTGCGGCATTGCCGATCGCGGTGTCACTTCGCTGCAGTCTGTTCTTGGCCGAAGCGTAAACACTGCCGACGTCGAGGAGTCGCTTGTCTGCCATTTCGCGGCGGTGTTCGGACACACCGTTACGCATCTGGTGGAGCAACCCGCATAAGTACTGCTTCGGCCACCCCTCTCCCGGCGACCGCGGTCACTTCGATGCGCGCGTTCTGCCAGGTGACCGTGTCGCCAACTGTTGTCGGGCGGCCAAGCAGCGTCAGGACCAGGCCGCTGATGGTCGTGACCTTCGGGTGTTCAAGGTTACAGCCGAGCGCTTCACCGGCCTCCTGCAGACGAACGGTGCCGCGGGCGCGTATGCGGCCGGGCGCAAGCTGCACGATCGACATCGGACCGTGTGCCTCCTCGATATCGCCGACGACCTCCTCAAACAGGTCCTCCATCGTGACCAAACCCGCCGTTCCGCCGTGCTGGTCCATCACGACGGCCATCTGCGCGCGGTAACGACGCATCGCCGCGAGCACCTCGTCGAGCGGCATGGGTCCCGGCACGTAGGGCAGCGGACGCGCGTCACGCGGGGTGACGGGCCCATCCGCGACCAGGTGCCGCAGAATCTGCTTGATGTGCAGGCTGCCGATGATGTTGTCCAGGCTGCCGCTATACACGGGATATCGCGTATGGACGTTCGTCTGCACGATGCTCTGCAACTCGTCGCGGCTCGTGCCGACTGCGATTCCCGTCAGCATTACGCGTGGCACCATCACCTCACCAGCCGTCAGATCGCCGAACTGAAAGAGGTCACGCAGGATCTCGCCCGATTCACCCCTCAGCAGGCCTCCTTCCTGACTCTCTTCGATGATGTACTGCAGTTCTTCCGTGGTGTGGTACCGCTCGGCTGCGACCGCCTCGCGTCGCACGCCGACCAGACGCAACAACCCGTTGCCGATCGCGTTCAGCGCGACGATCACCGGCAGCAGCGCCGTCTCGATCGTTAATATCAGCGGCGTCACGTACAGAACGGTGCGCGCCGCGCGCTGGAGAGCGAGGGCTTTCGGCACCATTTCGCCGAGCACGATGTGCAGGTAAGTCAGAAAGCCGATTGCGATGACACTGGCCAGCGCGTGAGCAGCGATCCAGCGAGCCTGCTCCAACGCCTCGAGGCGGACCGCAATCCATTCGGCGAGTACATGTTCGCCGTACATGCCGAGTCCGAGGCTCGCGACCGAAATGCCCACTTGCGTCGTAGCGATGTAGCGGTCTTGCCTTTTCGGATCTTCGAGAATGTGCAGGACGCGGCGGGCGAGCCGACTGCCTTGCGCCACCTGATACTCGATGCTCGCGCGAGGCGCACCGACGATGGCGAACTCCGCTGCGACAAACAGCCCGTTCGCCAGCACGAGCAGCAGGACGATCAGGAGCACGATGGCGATGGAGGTCATTTCTCGGCCTCCACTGGGGTGGGCACGACACGTGTGGCGAGCAACGTCTGAACGGCGCGTTCGGCAACCCGCTCGACCTCGAGCTCGTATTCGCCAACGTTCACGCGGTCGCCGGGGGTGGGCAGCCGGCCAAGTACTGCCGTGACGAGGCCGCTCATAGTTGTCGCGTCCGTTTCCCACGAGGTGTTCAGCAGGGCGGCTGCGTCGTCGACCGCCATTTCACCGGGGATGCGAACACGTCCGTCGCCGAGGGTTTCCGCCAGAGGCTCGCCGGCCTTGAACTCGTCCCCGACGTTGCCGAGCAGCTCCGAGAGCACGTCTTCGAGTGTGAGCAGGCCGGCAGTTCCCCCGAATTCGTCGACGACCAGCGCCTGGTGCGCCCGGCGTTCGCGCAACTCACGCAGGACTCGATCGATCGTGACACTTTCGTGCACGCTGGCGATCGGCCGGAGGAGACTGGTCAGCGCGACCGGCTGCTCGCCCGTGACGCGCCAGCGCACCAGGTCCTTCGTATGCAGCATGCCGATCACGTTGTCGATCGATCCGCGATAGACGGGCAGCCGTGAGAACGGGCTCTGGGCGACGATCGCGACGACCTCGGCGAGTGGTGTGTCAATGTCGATCGCCGCAATCTTCCGGCGCGGAACCATCAATTGCTTTGCCTGTTTGAGGTTCAGCCGCAGCGCGCGCTGCAAGCGACGATGCTCGTCCGGTTCGAGCAGTCCGCCATCGCGGCTCTCGGCAATCAGCAGCTCAATCTCCTCTGGCGAATGCAGGTGCCGATGGGCCGGCGCCGGCGATCCGATGAGCCGCAGCAGCAGAAGGCCGGTGCCGTTCAGCCATTTGATGAAGGGGCGATACAGCCAGACCGACGGCAGCATCGGCACCAGCGTGTACAGGGCGGTTTGGGTCGGGTATTGAAGCGCGAGCGATTTCGGAACCAGTTCCGAAAAGATCACCTGGGCTGCGGTCAGCACGAGGAGTACGACAACCGCGGACGTCGATTGCGCGGCGATTTCCTGAAGGCCGCCGAGCCCGACGAAAACGGGAGTCAGCCACACTGCGATCGTGCGCTGCGCGTACGCACCAAGAGCAAGGCTCGAGAGCGTAATGCCGATCTGGCACGCTGCGATGTATCGATCCAGTGCGGCGGGTGACTCGATTCGCGGGAGCAGCCACGCCGCGAACGGATTCCCATCATCCGCAAGCTGTCGGATTCGGCTGCGCCGGACGCCGACCGCAGAAAACTCCGCGGCGACATAGACGGCGTTGATGAAGATCAGCGCCGCGATGATGAAGATGGCCGAGACGATCACATGATCAACTCGCCCGGTCTCAACGGCCGGCGAATTGAGGCTTGTCGGTGCGCGCCGCCAGACGCGCCGCCAGTTCCAGCGCGAGCGTCGCGACGCGCGCAGTCCCGGCCGCGTCGATGCGCGGCCAGTCGTCCCCTGGCGCGTGATAGTCGTCGTGGAATCCCGTGAAGAAATGAAGTGCCGGTACGCGCTTGTCGAGGAAAGACGAGTCGTCGCTGCGCCCTGCACCCGGACCGCCAGGCTGTGCATCGACGCCGGCCGTTTTCGCCGCCGTATCGACGTCGGCACGGAGCGACGAGGCGCTTGCAAGGCCGCCAACTTCGACGCGTCCGCGCAAGCGACCGATCATGTCGAGATTGACCATCGTCAGGGTGTCCGAAAGCGGAACGGCAGGGTGATTCGTGTAGTACGCCGACCCGAGGAGTCCCCGTTCTTCACCCGCGAACGCGATGAACACGAGCGAGCGCGGAAATCGTGACGGGTCGGCCGACGCCGCACGCGCGATCTCAATCAGCGCTGCGACGCCAGACGCGTTGTCGTCCGCTCCGTTATGGATTTCACCGGTGCGGTCGGGCGTGCTCGAAAAGCGTCCTCCGAGACCGACGTGGTCGTAGTGGCCGCCGAGCACCAAGGCCTCGTCTTTCCGCGCGCCATCGCTGCCAGGCAGGATGCCTACCACGTTGCGAACCGTCCGGACGTTGCTCGCAAGCTCCTGTGAGTAGTCGACGGTGGCTCCAGGGAGTGGTCGGGAGCGCGGAATCAGATCTCGATCGATCATCGCAGCGAGACCGTCGAGCTCAAACTCGGCGAGGACTGGTGCCATCTCGTCGCGACGGACCCGAAGCACGGGTATCGCTTGATCCTCGACGTCGGCTTCGATCAGGAACGTACGATAGTTGGCTTCATCAGTACGGTGTGAGGGATCGGAGATCACCAACAGCGCGACGGCGCCACGTGTGCGCGCCGCCTGCGCCTTCGCGTATAACGTCGTTTCTCGCAGCGGTCGGGCTCCGTTGAGCCGGCTGTCGGTGCGCCTCTCCTGAGGTTCGTGCGAGAAGACAAGCACCGCTTTTCCTCGCACATCCAGTCCTTCGTAATCGTCATACTTAAACGCGGGCGCCGAAATGCCGTATCCGGCAAACACAACAGGAACATCCTTCAACGTGGTGACGGCCTGTGCGGGCGTAGCGGAAAGTGGAAAGTACGACTCACCGAGGGAAAGCCGGATCGATCCGCCGCGCGTTCGAAACGAGACAGCGTTGTCATCTCCAACTGTGACGCCCGCCACGAGCTCGAACGGCTGAAACCAGTTGCCGTTCTCCCCGGCAGGTCGCAGGCCAGCGTCCTTGAACGCCGTGGCGATGTAGTCCGCTGCTTTTTCGAGTCCGGAGCTGCCGTTTGCCCGTCCTTGGAGATCGTCTGAAGCGAGGAACTTGATATGGGCGAGAATGCGGTCCGGGTCGATGGGCGGGGTGGCCGCAGCCAGCGGTGCCAGCACTCCAGCCGCCAGCCCGACCGCCGCCAGAAGCGCCGGCAGAACCGCGGAAAGACGAAGTCGTCGCCGCATCAATCCCATCCTATCTTAGCCGCCAAGCGCGGCCTGCAGTTGCACGCGCTCGCGGGTGGTGAGCTCAGGCACACGCGTGTGGACGATGCCGCCCGCGGCCAGTCGCGCTGGCAGGATACCCGGACGGTCTCGCACACCAAATTCTCCCCTGAGCTGCGTCAGGACGCTGAACGACTGACGCGAAGAGGTAACCAGCGCCGCCGTGATTCGTGCGGCTGCCGCACCAAGAACGTATGGTCCAGGTGGCCATAGATGCCGCACACGCGCTTCGAGGCGTGCCGACGCTACCTGGGACAGCACCGCTTGCAGCGGATAACCGCCGATAGCCCCCTCGCTCCACGGCACCACGAAGGACGCGGGCGGCGCACCAAGCACCGTCAGCATCACTTCGCGAGGCGAGCAGCCCGCTTCGAGTGCGGTGATAGCGACAACCGAAGACACCAGGGCCTCAGGTGACGAGCCAATCAGACGCCGCCGATCGATCCCGGCTTCTATCGCTGCAGATGCGATGAGGCCACCCTGCGATGCGCCAGCAAACACGAGCGGCGTCTTGCCAAGGTAGGGGGTTAGCCGTCCGATCATCGCGAGCCCTTCGTCGCCCATCCATTCGCCGTCTGATCCGAACCGGTCCGCGATGACGCACACACTGCAGCCGGTCACACTGCTTAGGTCGTCGGTTCCGTCGAGCCGAGTGTGAAACGGCACGATCGCGGCCGACTGACGAATATCGAGGGCCTTTCCTCGCGCAGCTGAAACGGCATCGTCAATCAGAACCAGCCGGCCGACGCGATCGGACACGGCCAACGCGTGCGCGGTTGCACCGGCAACGTGACCCGCGCCGACGATGGCAACTGTGGACATGATGAACGTCGTCGTTCACTCTTCTAGGTTCTTGCTTCTCAGTTCGTGTTCAGGTTCCGAAATCGTCGCGTCAACCGTCAGACCAGGACCGAACGTGAACGCGAACCGAGAACGGAGATGTGAGAAGTGTGAACGACACGTGTATTGTATAAAGGCGGCGACATGACCGGCGGCAAAGTCGCATTCGTTACGGGTGGGTCACGCGGTATCGGACAAGCCATTGCGCGTGCGTTAATACGGGCCGGCACGCGTGTCGCGATCACGGCAACGTCGGATAGCACACTGAAAACAGCCGTTCGCGAGCTGGCGTCGGAACCGAACAGCGCAGAGGTGCTGCCGATTCGGGCCGATGTGAGATCTCTCACCCAGGTGGAGCAGGCTCTCGACACCGCCGTGCGGCATTTCGGGGGCATCGACGTGCTGGTCAACAACGCCGGCATAGGCGTGTTTCGCGCCGTTGGCGACATGGCGGTTGACGACTGGCAAAGGATCCTCGATACGAACCTGACAGGCGTTTTTTACTGCTGCCGTGCGGCGCTGCCGCATCTGCGTGCGCGCGGCGGCGGGTGGATTATCAACATCAGCAGCCTGTCGGGGAAACACCCGTTTGCGGAGGGGGCCGCGTACTGCGCCTCGAAAGCAGGACTCTCCGCATTCAGCGAAGCCCTGATGCAGGAAGTACGGCATGACGGCATCCGAGTGGCTTGTGTAATGCCTGGTTCAGTTCGCACCGAATTCACAGGCCGATCCGCCGGGGACGACGAGTGGAAGCTTTCACCGGATGATGTGGCGAAGGTCGTCGTCGATCTGCTGGCCTATCCATCCAGGAGCCTGCCGAGCGCGGTCGAGATACGACCCGCCCGGCCGCCCAGGAAGTCGTAATGGCCGATTCCCCAGCATCGAACACGGTGTCGCCGCCAATCGGTGCGATTGCGCATTACAACCTGCTCGAGCTGCTGGAACCTGCCGGTCCCGGTGATCTGTACCGAGCGCGGGACACACGCCTCGGACGTACGGTGACGGTGCGAGTGCTTCCCCCAAGCTTTGCCCGCGATCCGGATGAGCGCGCGGCACTGATTCAGCGGGCAGGGGTGCTCGCCACGCTGTCGCACCCGAACGTGACGGCCCTGTTCGACGTCGGTGACCATGAGGGCCGGCTCTATCTCGTGTTCGAGTTTCTCAAAGGCCAGTCGCTCCGCGCCGAGATGGCCGGGCGCATGATGAATGTGCGCCGAGCGTTGGAGCTGGCAGTGCAGATTGCCGATGCGGTATCGGACGCCCATTCCGCAGGTTTCATCCATGGCGGCTTGAGTCCAGAATCGATTGTGATCACCGCTAAGGGCCACGCCAAGATCCCGGCTCTCGAGCTGGCCAGTCGAGCCGGGTTCGACCCGAACGCCGCCAGTATCCGGCTCCACGACTACGATTCACCTGAGGAGGCGCGAGGCCAGGCTGCCGACGAACGCTCGGATATCTATTCCGTTGGTGCCGTTCTCTACGAAATGCTCACCACGCGAAGGCCGCCGCACCGCGGCGCCGCGGCGCCGAGCGCATCCAATCGGCACGTGCCTCGAGAGGTGGACGAGGTCGTCTTGAAAGCAGTTGCTCCCAACCCGGCATCCCGGCATCAGAGTGCGGCAACGCTCGCCGCGGAGCTGAGAACCGTCGCGGCGACGCTCGACTCGCCCGGCGGGACCGACGATGAGGAGGAACACGCCCAACCGCCTGGAGCACACATCGGGCGAGCGTTGACGATCGCTGCCCTGATTCTGCTCAGTCTGGCTCTCCTGATTTGGTGGGCGGCGTAGTCAGGATCTGGCCCAGTCGATCGGAGAAGGCCGAGCGCGCGAGCACCTCGTCGATACCTGCCGTGCGGGCGGCGTTGATGACATCGGTCTGGACGTGCGAGACGTAGCCAAGGGTGCGAATTGTTCGAAGCCCTGGGTCCGATTTCATCGCGGCTATGGCCTCCAGCGGGCGAAGCTTGGTGCCGTTCAGATCAAAGATCACGAGCGCAGGCCGCTTTTCGCGGATGCGCGCGAGCACCATCTCCGGGTTGCGCTCGAAATATGTCTCGGCCCCAACGGCCCTTGCGGCAGTTGAGATCTTGACGGAAAAAATCAGGTCATCGACGACGCAGAGGATCATGAGTTGCAGGTGCCAGTTAGGTTACAGGTTCGAGGTTACAGGTTACAGGGGATACTGATGATTCTGGAAGTGCGCGCCGTGGCGCCGTTCTACAAGAACGGATTCGTCGTCGGTTGCGATCGGACGCGCGAAGCAATCGTGATCGACCCGGGTGACGAGGCTGAACAGCTCATCGACGCTGCACGACGTCATTCGCTGAACGTCAAATACATCCTGCTTACCCACGCACATGTGGATCACATCACGGGTGTTGGTCCGGCGAAATCTGCGTTCGACGCGCCGGTCTATCTGCACAGAGATGACCTGCCGTTCTACGAACACGCAGTGGAACAGGGACAGATGTTCGGCCTGACTGTACGGCAGCCCCCACCTGTGGATGTGTTCTACGACGAGTCGCCAATACGATTCGGCGACTATGAGGTTCTTGTCCATCACACCCCCGGCCACTGCCCGGGCGGAGTGTGTTTGGATGTCACGGACACGCCCCACCTGTTTGTCGGTGACACGCTCTTTGCCGGATCGATCGGGCGCACCGACCTGCCTGGCGGCAATTACGAAGTTCTGATGCGATCGATCACCCAGGTTCTCTTTGCTCTAGGCGACGATGCGATAGTTCATCCTGGGCACGGCCCGGACACTACGATTCATAACGAGCGAACCAGGAACCCCTTCGTGCTCGAATACCTGGCGTCGAAACCCTGACCGTCCTATTCCTCGTCACGCAGCGCGACGAGCTCGATGCGGCCGACGCCCAGCCGGTCGCCGGATTTGAGACACGCTCTCTCGATTCGCTTGCCGTTGACGAAGGTACCGTTCGTACTTTCCAGATCGCGCACTTCGAGGGTACCGTCCGGCGCTACTGTCAACCGGCAGTGCACGCGTGAGACGAGGGGTGCGTCCACGATGAAATCGGCGCCGGTCGCGCGGCCTACGGTGCGAATACTTCCCGGGAGGAGGCGGAATGTCTTTTCTGGCTTGCCCGCATCCATGGTTCGCAAGATCCACATAGTGCGATTGTAAGTATTGCGCGAACCTAGTACGCGAGCAGCAGTCGAGCCGCGCGTTCTACCGACTCTTCCGATGGAAGAAAGTATTCCTCGAGTGGGGGAGAGTACGGCACCGGCGTATCGAGCGCGCCAAGGATGCGCACGGGTGCGTCGAGGGATTCGAACGCTTCTTCCTGAATGATGGCCGCCAGACTTTCGCCAATACCGCCCGTTCGCGAGTCTTCGTGAACGATGAGGACTTTGCCACAATGGCGCGCGACGTTCAGCACGGCCGGCTTGTCGAGCGGTGAGAGCGTTCGCAGATCTAGAACGCTGGCGGTCACACCTTCCATAGCGAGACGCTCTGCGACCCGCATCGCGATGTGCACGTACGCGCCGTACGACACGATCGCGAGATCGTCGCCGGCACGACGCAGCGCAGCCCTGCCGATCGGGATCGGTGCAGGCGGTGCCTCATCGAGCGCCTGCTTGATCGCCGGGTCGCGGTAAAGCGCGATGTGCTCGTAGTAGAGAACCGGGTCGGGGTCCGCCACTGCCGCCGCCATGAGCGCACGAGCGTCCTGGGGCGTCGAGGGCGCGACGATTTTGAGCCCCGGCGTCCGGTAGAACCACGGCTCCGTGTTCTGACTGTGATAGGGACCGGCGTGGCGCAGGCCTCCCCAAGGCATCCGCACGACTATGGGTACAGATCCGCCCCAGCGGTATCGAATCTTGGCGGCGTTGTTCACGAGCTGATTGAACCCGGTTGCGACAAAATCGTTGAACTGCATCTCGCCTATGGGACGCAACCCGGCAAGCGCCGCTCCGACGCAGACGCCGAGCACGCCGGCTTCGGACAAGGGTGAGTTCACGATGCGATCGCCAAACCGCTCGAGCAGAGGCCGGAGCAGTAGAAATGCGTTGCCGTATCGACCGCCGACGTCCTCCCCGTAGATAAACACCCGAGGATCGGATGCGAGCGCGTCGGCGATGCCCAACCTGATCGCGTCGAGAAATGTCGTCCCGCCAGTCGAGTAGGGGATTCCCTTTTCGACGGGCGGTTGCGGTGGATCGAGATCGATGGCGAGTCGGCTTTCCGGGTCGAGCGGCTCGATTCTCACCCGGGGCGACTCCACCGCAAATACCCCGCGTGCAGCAGTCTCAGGCTCGGGCCAGGGAGCGTCGATGATCGCCTGCGCTTCGGCCTCGACCAGCTCCTCTGCTTCACGTTTCAGGCGCTCGACGTCGGCACCCGTGAGAATCCCGTCGTTCTCGAGTTGACGAGCGTACGAGGAGATCGGGTCGCGTTTCTTCCAGAACTCATAGCGCTCGGCGTCTGCATACGCATGCGAACCCGCAAGGTCGGTGTAGTCCCAGTCGATCGACGGCTCGTGTCCAAGGTAGAGCATGTCGTCATGGTGTGCATGTCCGCACATGCGCATGCATACGAGCTCGATGAGCGCCGGCCCTTCGCCGCCGCGCGCCCGCTCGGCGGCCCAGGTAAACGCGGCGGCAATCGCCTCAGGGTCAGTGCCGTCGATGGTCAGGCCCGGGATGCCGTAGCCGACAGCCTTGTCGGCAAACACGCGCACGGCAGACTGTTCGGCAAGGGAAGTGGACAGCGCCGTTTGATTGTTTTCAATGCAGAACACAGCGGGCAGCCGCCGCGCAGCGCAGAGATTGATGGCTTCGTGCCATTCGCCAAGCGACGCGCCACCTTCGCCGATGAACGATACAGCGACGCGGCGTGAACGTTCCCGCGCAAAGGCCATCGCCATCCCCGCAATCGTGGCTGTGCTGATGGCCAACGGCGCCGCAGCAGGCAGGATGCCCCATTCGAGGTCGCCCGTGTGCAGATCCTTGCCGTCCATCGGAGGACCCTGCTTACCCATCTGCGCATTCAGGATCATCCGGATTGTGACCGGCTGCGGTCGCATCGCCAGCGCGACTCCGACGTCCCGGATGATGGGTCCAACGACATCACCTTGCCATCCCCGTTCCGGATCGCCGTAGGCCGCACCGCGCCGCAGGCGCAGTCCTGCGGCATAAATCGCTTCCTGTCCGAGCGACCGAAAACCTTTTCCCTGGAATGGAACGCCGTTGTACCGCACATCGCTGCTTAGATAGAACTGCTTCAGACGGTTGTCGACGGCGCGGGTCAGGATCATGCCGCGAAGCATTTCGAGTCGTTCGTCCGCGGTGAACGAGGCACGAATGGCCTCGCGCGCGAGAAAGCCGTCGCACGCGTCGAGCAGCTCACGCGAGGCGGTCTCGATACGGCGGGCGGCGTTGACTCCAGGTGTTGTTTCAGCTACGTCTCCGACGTCAACACCGTCGAGCACGCGGCGCAATTCCCTGCGGAAGCTGGCTCGAAATGCTTCGATACGCGCTACGTCCCGGTCGGTGAGCCGATCCGCACCACACGCGTCCGCCACCTCGCGCACCGCCGCGAGCGCGAACGGAAAGCGCTCGAGGATGAACGAGGCAAGACGCGTGGCAATGCCGGTGGCCTCGCGGACGGGAGAAGGCATCTTTTCGAACATGGTAACCCGGAGGCCTGAAGGCCTCCGGCTCCCGCCACTCGTAACCCGGAGGCCGGAAGGCGTCCGGCTACCGCCTGCGAACCAAATCGACGCGCTTGACACGCTGCGGGCATGGTGTTATTTCTATCGCACAGATGCGATAAAAATAGCATATAGATACGGGGAAGAGAAGAGGTGGAGTGGCTATGGCGAAAACGGTTCACGCCGCACTCAGCCGCCGCGAGCGGCAGATCATGGACATCCTTTACAAGCGCGGACGCGCTACCGCCGGCGAAGTAATGGATGAGCTTTCCGGGACGCCTAGTTATTCGACCGTTCGCACCCAATTGCGCGTGCTCGAGGCGAAGGGGCACGTCCGGCACGAAGAGGAAGGACTTCGCTACGTGTATATCCCCGCCCTTGCGCGTCATGCGGCGCGCAAGTCTGCAGTCCGCCACCTCGTGGAGACGTTCTTCGAAGGGTCGACCGCCAAGGCGGTCGCCGCGCTGCTCGGCGGCGATGCGGCCAGACTCTCGGACGAGGAGCTCGAGCGGATTGCTGCGCTCATCGACCGCGCGCGAAAGGAAGGGTCGCGATGATCGAGGTTGTTGTCGCCACAGCCAAGGCTTCGGTCATTGTCGTTGTCGCGCTGGCAGCAACCCGGATCATGCGTCGCCGTTCGGCCGCGTTGCGGCACTCGATTCTCGCCGCGGCGGTTGCCTGCGCGGCGACGATGCCGCTGCTCGGCCCGGTCACCCCGTCGTGGCACGTCGATCTTGGAATCGGGTCGACAGTCGTGGCCCCGACGGCGGCCTCGACACGCGTCGCGGCGAGCAGCGGTTCAGCTACGGAGGGCAACGAGGCGCAGACGGTCATTGCTTTCGAGAGACCGAATGGAAATCCCGGCCGTCCAAGTGGTGGCAATGCGCTCGTCCTGCTCTGGATTACGGGACTCGCCGCCGGCCTCGGGCTTCTAATCGTCGGTGTGTGCCGCCTGCGGTGGCTCGAATCCCGCTCGAGGCGCGTGGTTACCGGGCCATGGGTCCGCATAGCCGGGGACGTCGCGCGTCGGCATGGGTTAGCACGGCCTCCGCTCCTCCTCGAGAGCGAGCGGCCGGCACTGCTCGTGACATGGGGAGTCATGCGTCCGCGGATCATCCTGCCTGCGGGCGCTCGAACGTGGACCGACGATCGGATTCGTGTCGTCCTCGCGCACGAGATCGCGCATGTCATCAGGCGCGACTGGCTGCTTCAGACGGCGGCCGAAGTAGTTCGCTGCGTCTACTGGTTCAATCCGATTCTGTGGATTGCCTGTGCGCAGATGCGCCAGGAAAGCGAGCAGGCATGCGACGACACGGTTCTCCAAGCGGGGATCGACGGCCGCGTGTACGCGGGACATCTGCTGGAAATTGCACGATTGTTTCGACGGCATCGCGCAGCGTGGGTACCAGCGGCGGCGATTGCCCATCGATCGAGCCTCGAAAGGAGGGTGTGTGCCATGTTGAACGGCCGCGTTGATCGCAAGCCGGTGACTCCACTGACCGCACTGGCGGTAACAGCCGCATTGGTGAGCATCACCATACCGATAGCGGGACTCAGTGTCTTTGCGCAAACGCGGTTCGCGACCGTATCGGGGACGGCAACCGATGAAACCGGGGCCGTTCTTGTGAACGCGACACTCGCGCTCTCGAACGCTCGCACGCAATCGAAGTACGAAGTGCGCACAGATCACAGCGGCGCATTCGAGTTCGTGGGCCTGCCGGCAGGCGACTACACATTCGACGCGCGCGTTCTGGGCTTCGAACCGCTGAGAGAAGACGTCACCGTCGGCGTGGGTGAGAGCCTGCAGAAGAACGTGGCGCTGAAAATCGGGACTGTTCAAGAGACGATCACGGTGACTGCTGATCGCGACCAGCCGGACCCTTCAAGACAAGGCAGCCGTCTGGTCACCGCCCGAGCTCCTCGGCCGCGCCCGTGTCCGAACCCGGCCGTCGGTGGATGCATC
>Ga0209382_10008191_pt1 | contig 13186 bp, 10 predicted proteins | sample SoiMetdeltSBSDD5_FD_187599 | JGI IMG/M metagenome (GOLD analysis project Ga0209382, IMG submission 187599) | Bulk soil microbial communities from a Populus tree surrounding site in Tennessee, USA - Soil MetaG P. deltoides SBSDD5 (SPAdes) (version 2) | ecosystem: Environmental > Terrestrial >... | reverse complement strand
GCATCGGAATCCTTCGGCTCGGAAGTCTCTCGTTTCTTCACCGGAGCGCCGACCGATAAGTCGATCTGGTTGCTTATTGGCGGCATTCTTTCGGTGATCGTCGGATTGTTCTTGAGCCTTGGGCGTTCAGTCAGAACGTGAAGGTCGAGAACGGTCGTGTCGCTCGAGAGGCGACAGATGGGCCGACGGATCCTGGAGTGAAGCAGTTTCTACCTCTGCAAGCGAGCGCCGCGAGCAAATCCGGTGGAACGATTGATCCTCGCCTGTCTACGGGTTATCGGGATCGTCTCGATGCCGTCCCAGTCCATACTTCTTGCGCTTCCGATAGAGGGTGGCCTGGTCGATTCCCAGAATCGTTGCTGCCTCTCCGAGATTGGGGATGCGTTCGAGAATCTTGTGGATATGCAGTTCCTCCAGCTTTTCCAGCGACACCATCGCCCCAACCGCTCCCTCCAGATTCGCGGTGGGCGTGTTTTCCGAGCGCATCTCGGCTGGAAAATCTTCGGGAACGATTCGATCGTGCCGGGCGAGAATGACGGCGCGTTCAACAGCGTTTCGCATTTCCCGCAAGTTCCCGGGCCACGGATAGGCTCGCAGACAGGTCAAGGCTTCGGGTGTGAAGCCTTCGAGGGCACGCCCGCACTGCGCGGAGAAATGTTTCGCGTAGTGTTCCGCCAGCCGGATCAGGTCCTCCTGCAACGCGCGGAGCGGCGGCATTTCCACGGCGATCACGTTCAGCCGGAAATAGAGGTCTTCGCGGAAGGCCCCGTCGGCCACTCGCCTTTTCAAATCGCGATTCGTGGCGGCGATGATGCGCACGTTGGCCTGGCGGGTGACGTTCTCGCCGAGACGCTCGTATTCGCGCTCTTGCAGTAATCGCAGCAGTTTGGGTTGGATTTCCATCGGCAGGTCGCCGATCTCGTCGAGAAACATCGTGCCACCGTCGGCCGCCTTGACTTTTCCCCAGTGATCCTTGATGGCTCCGGTGAAAGCGCCTTTCATGTGACCGAACAGTTCGCTTTCCAGAAGCTCTTTCGAGAGGCTGGGGCAATTCACGGTGACAAACGGCTTGTCAGCGAGGCGGCTGTTCTGACACACGGCGCGGGCGACGACGCTCTTGCCCGTGCCACTCTCGCCAAGGATGAGGACGGACGCCGGAGTTGGCGCGGCGCGCAGGAGGACGTCCATGGCCTCTCGCATGCGCGGAGTGTTGAAGTCAAAAATGGGTTCGACGGCTTGCGATTTGGTGTCCTTGACCTCGTGTTCCAATCGCTCGATGCGTTGACCCATTTGGTGAAAGCGCTGGATTCGGGCCAGGACCGTGATGAAGTGCTCCCGTTGGAACGGTTTTTCCAGGAAATCCACAGCGCCGCGCCGCATGGCTTCCACGGCGGTCTTCACGCTTCCCTGCGCGGTGAACATCACCACCGGGAGATTCGGCCGGGTTTTGAGAATCTCCGTGAGCACATCCAGCCCGTTTTCCTGGCCGAGATTCAGGTCGAGCAGGACTGAATCGAATTTGTCCTCCTTGAGCGTGGCCAACGATTGTTCGCCGGAGGCGACGCCCTCGGCATAGTGTCCTTCCTCCTCGATGAGGAAGCAGGTCGCGTCACGAAACGTTTTGTCGTCGTCAACGATGAGGAAGTCCATAGTCGCTCAAGGAGGAGTCGGCGGCCCGGTCCATGCGCACAGTGAACGTCGCGCCCTGGCCGGGCGTGCTGTCGCAGGTCAGTACGCCGTTCATAGCCTGTACGAGTTTTTTGACGATGCTGAGGCCCAGTCCGGTGGAAGGTTCGCCGCCTGTGGGGCGCGCGGAAAGCCGGCCGTAGCGGCGAAACATGCGTGTTTTGTCCTTCTCAGTGAAGCCCGGACCCTGGTCCTGGACGAGGCACTCGACGCCGCCTTCGGACGATCGAACAATGATCGTGATTCGCCGGCCCGGGGGTGAAAACTTCACCGCGTTGGAAAGCAGGTTGTCAAGGACCTGCGTGAGCGCGTTCCGGTCTGCAAGGATGTTCGCCGGCTCGGCAGGGACAACCGCGCGGATGTCGAGGTTTTTCCGGCGGGCCGCCTCGCGATAATCCTGCGCGGCGCGCGTCACCGCTTCCCCAAGATTGACCGCCTCGAGTTTTACCTTGATGCCATGGTCAGCGGCGGAATTGGCGAGGAATTCTCTTACGAAGGCGAGCAGCTGGCCGGTCGAGTGGCAAATGTTCTCACACAGTTGCGCAGGTTTGTCGTCTCCCGACTTCGCCATCCGTTCGCGAAGGAGGTTGGCGCTCATTTGCATTCCGCCGAGGTGATTCTTCAGGTCGTGTGCGAGGATGCCCAGCAATTCGTCCTTGTCTTCGGCAAGCTGACGTGAGCGGTCACGGGCGGCTTTGAGAGCGAGATGGGTGCGGACACGCGAGATCAGTTCGGCGTGGTTAAATGGCTTCGTGATGTAGTCCACGCCCCCGGCGTCGAGTGCCCGCACGATCAGATCCTTGTCATCGGCAGCGGAAAGAAAAATGATCGGAATCTCCTTCCATTCCGGCTTTTCGTGAATTTGCCGGCAAACCTCAAAACCATCCATGTCGGGCATGATTACGTCGAGCAGGATCAGGTCCGGCAAACGGAGGGCCAATCGCTTGAGCGCCGTCGGGCCGTCAGTCGCGGGCACAATTTCATAGCCCAGCTTGCCGAGGGTGGAGCCAACCACTTGAAGATTCGCCGGCTGGTCGTCCACGACCAGCACGCGGGCGGTCCCAACGGGAATTGGAGGCACGGTGGTTGGGGTCATATGGTGTTTCTCACAAACGAAGTTCTACGCGGCTCATTTTCGGACGGAGCCTTCCATTTCTTCGATCAGGATGGGAAATTTTTCAAGGTGCTTTTCCAACGCCTCTACGTCGTAAGCTTCGGCGTAGCCGGAGAGGGACCGGGCATACGCCAGCAACGGTCCGCAATTCGCCCGGTCGGCCAATCCCTCGAGCTTCCGTGCAAAGGCCACGGTCTCGTTGATTGCCAGACTGTCCCGCAAGGCCGGCCACTCCTCCCTGGCCAGGCGGTGCAATTGTGCGGTCAAATCACGCCAGGCGCCGGCCCCCTGCGGCGAGTCGCCTGAAACAGGCTGCGATTCGGGCTTGGGCTGTCGTGGGAGAAACTGAGCCAGTTCGGCAAAGAGCTGGCGTTGGGAAAAGGGTTTGCGCAAATAGCCATTAAACTGCTCGCGCAAGGTCGCTTCGTGTTCGAGCAGGCTGGACGCCGTCACCGCGATGATCGGCATCAGCTCCAGGCCCGGCGTTTGGCGAATCGCAGCCAAGGCGTCGCGTCCATCCATCTCCGGCATGCGTAGGTCGAGGAGCACAACGTCGGGACGAATCGAACGGGCCTTCTCAACGGCTTCGCGACCGCTGTCCCCAAAGACCAGACGGTGATGTGTTCCTTCAAACATTCCCTCCAGGAGCTGTCGGTTCAATGCGTTGTCATCCACGACCAAAAGCGTGGAGGAGCGCAATTCATTGAAATCGACCGGATCGGAAAGTTCGTCCCGACCAGTGGCCGCCAGGCGCGCGGACACGGGGACATCGGGGAAACGCAAGTGGAAGATCGATCCTTGCCCGACGATACTGGCCACGGTAACCGTGCCACCCATCCTCTCCACCAGACGCTTGACGATAGACAGGCCCAGGCCGGTGCCCTGCTTTTCCTTTTCTTTATCAATGCCACCCTGGACGAACGGCCTGAAGATCGCATCGATCCTTTCCTGGGGAATGCCAACGCCGGTGTCTTGGATTTCGAAGATCAGGGTGATCCGACTGCTGCTGCGGTCCTGCTTCTCCCATGTCACCCGGATGTCAATGCGCCCCTTGTCTGTGAACTTCACGGCGTTGCTGACCATGTTGACCAGGACCTGGCGCAAGCGGATGCGGTCCAGCAGAAGCGAATGGGGCATGTCCTCGGTCACGTGACAGTCCAGTTTCAGTCCCTTTTTGAGCACAGGCTCGCCGAACACCGTCTTGATGAAGTCGCAAACCTCCCGCGGGTCCGTCGGTTCCGGGCGCAAGGTCAAGACTCCGGCCTCAATCTTCGAGATGTCGAGCACGTCATTGATGATCTGAAGCAGAGCCTCCACGCTGTAGCGGATGGAGAGCGCGTGCTGGCGTTGGCGGGAATCCTGTAATTCTCCGTTGAGCAATTCGCTGAAGCCGAGGATCGCGTTCAACGGCGTGCGGATCTCGTGACTCATGTTGGCCAGAAAGTCGGTCTTTTCCTGGTTGGTGCGTTCCGCCTCAAGTTTCGCCACCAACAGTTCCTGTTCGCGCTGCTGACTCTTCATCGCATGTCGCACCAGGAAAAAGGCCAGCAAGCCGGCGCCAATTCCGATCGCGCCAGCCACCAGGCTGGTCAAGCTGGCGCGCAACAATTGGGCGCTCGCGTTCATTCCTTCAGCAGAGATGAGATCGGCATGGACGCGCCGGATTTGATCGACTTTCTCGCGGATCTCCTTCATGACCTTGGGGTCTTCCTCGGTCCTCAAGAGCTCGACCGCCGCTTCGAATCCTTGCTCCCGGCGCAAGGCGACCACCCTGCGATGAAACACAAGAGCGGCCTCGACCTTGGCTCTGAGTTCAATCACTTCGTTCAGCAGGACGGGATCCTGGCGCGCCAATTCGGTCAACTGTTCGAACTGCGCCGGCAGCTCAACCTGGCTCCTTTTGAAGGAGTCCAACGAGGACTCGACGCCGCTGATCGTGAAACCGCGTTGCCCCGTTTCGCTATCGAGGACGAGTTTCAAAATGCGATCCGCCGCCTCCTGCAAAGCCACGGCTTCAGCCGAGGCGGCCAGCTTGTGGGAGAGTTGAAGCCAGGTTACACCGGCGAGAATCACGCTGGCCACGGAAAGTGTCAGCCAGATGACCACGACAGTCTTGAAAAACTGGTTGGATCGCCGCATCAGTCGGTTCCTTGCGTTTCAGACGCCCTCGAATGGATAGGCGTAATCCTCAGCCTCGTAAATAGAGGGAATCCCCTATTAAACAGGGGGAATGCCCTATTCGGGCTGATTGCATCCTGCATCGGAGAGAGGGCTTTCCTTGCATCCTGCATTCTTCTTCAAGCCTGCCCGAAAGGGGCGCTGCGTTCAACACCAGTCTGCGCGGAATGTTACGGTCCTGGCATTGCGTTTGCACCCACTGTCGCGCTCGAACAACGAACCCGTAATGCCCGATCATCTCAAAAATGCAGATCGTTCTCGTTGGCCAGCAGCGACACTGCTGCTGGGCAGCGGCGTCCTTGTGATCGGAGTCCTTTACTGGGCAAGGCAGATTCTCATTCCAGTCGCCCTTGCGATCCTTCTTACATTCATCCTCGCGCCCATCGTCGCCGGGCTGCGCCGACGCGGGCTGGGTCGGACATCCTCCGTGATTGTCACCGTCGTTCTGGCGTTTGCACTTCTCGGCGGCACAGGGGCGGTGATTCTCATCGAATTCAGAAGTCTGGCCAATGAATTGCCCGCGTACCGGCAAAACATTCTCAAGAAGATTTCCGACGTGCGCATTGCCAGCAAGGGTGGAGCCATCGAGAGGGTCCAAGAGACGGTCAAGGAGATCATGGCTGAGATAGACAAAGGAGAGCCTGATGCGGCGAAGGATTCAGAGGCCGTTCCAGTAGTCATCAGGGGTGGACAGGCGGCGCCGCAGGCTGGCGCAGCCATTGTCGGTTCGCTGCTGGAGCCCCTTGCTTCGGTAGGTCTGGTCATCGTGCTGGTGATTTTCATGCTGCTTCGGCGTGAGGACCTGCGCGATCGTTTATTGCGTCTGGCGGGTTATGGCCGTCTGGCGGCTACGACGAAAGCCATCGATGAGGCCGGCAAACAGGTGAGCAAATATTTGCTCCGCCAATTCCTGTTGAATGCCGGATTCGGCGTCGGTATTGGGGTGGGGCTTTCGTTCATCGGCCTGCCTTATGCGATTCTGTGGGGGTTCCTTGCAGCCGTGGCTCGGTTTATCCCGTACGTCGGTCCGTGGCTTGGGGCTCTGGGCCCGATCGTGATGAGTCTGGCGGTGTTCGACGGTTGGAGTGCGCCGGTGCTGGTCATCGCCCTGGTGATCGGTCTGGAATTGATCAATAACATGGTGGTGGAACCGCTGCTTTACGGCGAGAGCCTTGGCGTTTCGGAGGTGGCCTTGTTGATCATGATGGCCTTCTGGACCTGGCTCTGGGGACCGACCGGATTGGTGCTGGCCGCGCCGTTGACCGTGTGTCTGATGGTCATCGGCAAGAGCGTCCCTGACCTGGAAGGAATTGGCGTCCTTCTGGGCAGCGAACCCGCAATGGATGCGCATCACGTGTTTTATCAACGGCTGGTCGCCAGGGACGGGGATGAAGCACGTGAGATTGTGGAAACTTTTCTCCAAGAGCATTCGCGCGCGGAACTTTTCGAGCAGTTGTTCATACCAACGTTGATTTCCTGCCGCCACGATCACGACCTGGACCGCCTCGACGATCAGGACCGGGAATTCATTCTTCACGTCGTCAGGGAGATTGTGGCCGACGCGGCAAGTTCCGTGGTGACGAAAACGATCGTTGCCACCGACGACGCGGGAAGCCCGAACGAGGGACAGACGTCGCTTTGCGCGCGACCCTTGATCCTCGGCTGCCCGGCCAACGACGAAGCCGATGAACTGGCGCTCCTGATGTTGGCGGAGTTGCTGCCCGCCGAAGAGTGTCGGATGCGCGTCTTCTCGCCGGAGATGCTTTCTTCAGAGAACATCGCGGAAATTGAAAAAGCGCGGCCTGTTCTGGTGTGCATCGGCTTCCTGCCGGAGGGGCCGATGTTCCCCGTTCGCCAGCTCTGCAAAAAGCTCCACTCCCGCTTCCCGAAACTGCCCGTCGTGGTGGGACGGTGGGGGTCCCGCGAACGGGAGAGAATCCAACATCAGCTCTCCGCGCTGGTGACCGCAATCAGTTGGACGTTCGATGAGGCCAGAAACCAGGTGGTCCAGTTTGGACAGATCCGTCCGGTCGGCGGCACGCTCCCGCAAAAACGGCCGGAACCTTTGCAGAGCGATGATCACCGGACGACGGCGAACGAATGTCTCATCATGTCTGCACAATCGTAAACATTTGATTCCAGAATTATGAAAATATTTCTATCCTTCCTGATAGGCGTCCTCGTCGGAGTTTCCGGTTACTGGTATCTCGCGCAGCCGAAGCCAAAAAGTACAGTCAGCGACGCAACAGAAAGCGTGCGAAGCGGCGCCACCAATCTGAAGGAGTCCCTCAAGGAGACCTTCGATCGCGACAAAATCAAGGAGGAGTTGTCGCGCACGGGAAAAGTCATCCGCGAGAAAGCCAGGAAAGCAGGGGATGTCATCTCGGATGCTACTGCCAATGCGCGCACCACCGCGACGATCAAGGCCAAATTGGTTCAGGACGCCGGTCTGTCCGCATTCAAGATTGACGTGGACACGACCGATGGCGTGGTCACTTTATCCGGCACCGTTTCCTCTGAGGAAGAAATCTCGAAAGCGATCGATCTCGCGCTGGAGACTGAAGGTGTGCATAAAGTCGTTTCGTCGCTGCAAGTGAAGTCAAAATAGCGCCTCGCCAAAGCAAAGGAGGAAGTGGGGCTTGGCGGCGATGAACTCACTGACTCGGAGACGGGTCGGCGCACCCGCACAAGGCGGAGGAATCGCTTCGGGGCGCTAAGTTTGCAGCCACTCGACGAATAGTACTCTGCCGGGCCCCGGAGGGTGTCCGTGAATCAATGCCGGACGTGCTGAATCGCGGACCCGGCCAACCAACCGGGTGACCTTCACAACGGGCGCCCCTGCATGGCCGGACGAATGAAAAGGATTCCTTTGCAAACAGGCTTGCTGCCAGCACGGATCGACGGGAACCCTTTCACTTGTCTGGTGCGTGGTCGTGCATTTGCGTGTTTCCAAGTCGGGCATAGTATTGTCCCTTTCTGAATCCACATCACGCACTACTCGCACGTCCTGTGCCAAAGGGGTGAGCCTCGTGTCAACCCTGGAGACTGCGAAAAAGGCGTTTCGGAAGCTGCTTCATCTTCATCGCTACGCGCGCCGCGACAAAGAGTATGAGGAAGACATAGAGCAGGAGGGCTTGGGCGAAATGCACTCAAGGTATTTCGATCTGTTGCACTTTGCACATGGGGCGTTCGCTGCACTCGGACCAGCGTTTATTACGGAAGCCACCTTAAGATTGCGGAGATACCGACGACGGAAAGCAGGCTGAGCCGGCGACAAGTCCCTGTTGCGCCGAAGGTATCGCAGCCTGTCGCCAGACAGAATGGGTTAGCTATTACACCGCTCGCACATTGGCCTCTAAGGTCATTCTCAGCTTCGGCACACGCATCGCTAAAGACCTGTCGTCCGCGTTCCGAGTTGGGAAAGTGGCAAACCAGGAATCGAATGCAGCAACACACTAGCTGAAAGGGAAAGCAACAAATGAAAACACTGCGTCAAACGATCGCGATAGGGATAGGGGCGATTGCAACCTTCGGCGCCGTTTGCCTCACCGCGCGCTCCGAAGGGAATGAATCAGGGCGTTGGGATTCAAGCCAGTTCTATCGACCCAATGAGTTGTCAATCGACCTTTTTGGGAGCGGGTCGATCGGGCAGCAAACGATCGACAATTTTTCCGGCACTCGCGTGACAGAAGATGTGCGGCTTGGCGCCGGGGTTGGGATCAATTGCTTCTTTACGCGTCATTTCGGCCTGGGCGGCGAAGCTTATACGGAAAACACGGCGGATAACCTTGTAGATAGCGCTTCGCTCAATCTCTTGTGCCGCTTTCCCATCGGCGAAAGTGGACTGGCGCCTTACCTCCTTGGCGGCGGGGGCTATCAATTCGACGTGATTGAACAATGGCTGGTGAATGCCGGAGCGGGGCTTGAATTTCGCTTTCACAAGAACTGGGGCCTCTTCTTCGACGCCCGTTATGTATTTGCCGAGGAGACGGAAAACTACGGAGTCGGTCGCGCCGGTGTGCGCCTGAGTTTTTAGAGGAGCGGAAGAACTGCAAACCCAAAACCACAAATCAGGAGAACAAAATGAAACGAACAATGAGCAGTCTGGGAGTGGCACTCTTGTTGGGCGTATCCGTCGTCGCCCTGAGCGGACTGGCCGGATGCGCCGGCAGTCGTTACGAACGCAGCACCGGGGAATACATCGACGACAAGGCTCTGACCTCGCGAGTCAAAGGGGCTTTGGCCGACCATCCCCAATACAAGTTCGACGATGTGCACGTCGTAGCGTTCAGAGGCACCGTGCAGCTGAGCGGATTTGTCAACACGGCGAACCAAAAACGGCAGGCGAAGGACATTGTTGAGAAGGTTCAAGGCGTCAAAGACGTGGAGAACAATATCACCGTGAAGGACAAGACGGGCTAACCGACGCTCTTTGTCCAAGGCTTTATCGGCTTGGAGTCAAATTCGCTGCCATGAAAACCATTCTCTTAATGATTGGGACTGCTTTTGCTGGCCGGATGCGAACCGAGCTCGAACGAGGACCAATCGAGCTCCACCAATTCGCTCAGGCGCCAGTCCGAGCGGATGGATACCAACAGTGCGGCCATCACAAACCGGTATTGACCAATCCTCCGCCAGCGCTGCCCTAACGAGGGAGCAGCCATCGTAAAGCGGGCGCAGATTCCTGCTCCGACTGCCCCAGCGGTTTCCAGGCGATGGATACAATCATTGCATGCAGGATCTGCGGTCTGGTGCAGCGCGTGGAAGAGTTGCGCCCCGCACTGACGGCCGAATGTTGTCGATGTGGTTCCACGATCACAAAATGGAAGACCAACAGTCTTGACCGCACCGGGGCACTTTCTCTGGCCGCGCTGATGTTTTACGTGCCGGCCAATCTCTATCCGATTCTCCGGATGGAGTATTACGGCGCGTATTCCGAAAGTACGGTTTGGGACGGGTGTGTGCGGCTCTTTCAGAGCGGCCAATGGCTTGTCGCCATGGTTGTGTTTTTCGCGAGCATTCTAATTCCGTTGCTCAAGCTGCTTGGCCTTTTCTTCCTTGTTGGCGCCACGAGATTCAAGTCCACCCGTCACCGACGGGAACGGGCCTGGGTTTGCAGAGTCATCGAAGCGATTGGCCCCTGGGCGATGTTGGATGTGTTTCTTTTGGCTGTGCTCGTGGCGTTGGTAAAGCTGGAGCAGCTGGTCACGATCATGCCCGGTCCGGGTCTGGTGGCTTTCACTGCGGTAGTGGTGTTGACTATTCTCGCTTCGACCAGTTTTGATCCGAAGTTGATTTGGGAGGAGGAGGCCAAGGCGTCATGAGCGACACACAAAGAGTGTCCCACGCAGGCGAAAAACTCCCCGCTGCGAAAGTAAGGCGGAGGAAATGGAATCTCTCCGTTGTGTGGATTGTTCCCGTCGTTGCTGCGATGGTCGCGGGTTATCTCGTCTATCGACGGGCGCAAGAGTACGGCGCGGGGATCACAATCCGGTTCAAAGAGGTCAGTGGCCTGAAAATCGGCCAGACACCGATCAAGTATCGCGGGGTAAGCGTCGGCGAAGTGACGGGCGTTGAATTGGACAGGAATCACCAATACGTCCTGGTTCGAGCTCGTCTGCAACGCTCGGCCGCTTCGATCGCGCGGGAAGGCTCGAAGTTTTGGATTGTGCGTCCCGAAGTGGGAATAGCGAATATCACCGGCCTCGCGACGATCATCTCCGGGCCGCACATTGAAGCATGGCCCGGCGGTGGTGAATTCCAGTCGGAATTCGTTGGCCTGGAGGCCTCACCGGCTGCATTGGAACAGAAGGGCCTCAGAATCGTGCTCTTGTCCAGACGTCTCGAATCGTTGAAACGGGCGCGGCGTCGAAGTGGGCGCCGTGCAGGATCATCAGCTCAGCACCAACGCCACGACAGTGGACATTCAGGTATTCATCAGGCAGCGCTATGCGAATCTGGTTCGGAATGGCTCGAAGTTTTGGAATGTAAGCGGCGTGGATGTGAGAGTCGGCTTGTTCCGTGGCGCGGAAATCAATGTGGAATCGCTGCGGTCGCTCGTGGCCGGAGGAATCGCTTTCGCGACCCCGAACGATCCGAAGGACGTTCCGGCAAAGGATGGGATGGTTTTCCATCTTTACGACAAGCCGGAAAAGGAATGGTCGGAATGGACGCCCGAGATACGGATTCCGCCGGAGAAATAGCTGGAGCCGATCACGCTGTCATTGGTTCCGGCCGCGAGCGCTGCCTCAAGCGAAGTGGACGGTTTGGAGTGCAAATTGCATCCCAGGTCTGATCAGTCGCCGCAAATCGCATCGGACGCCTCTCTTGATGAAGTCACGTTTTGAGTTGTCATTGAGTCGCGCAAGACAAACGGAACCAATGGGCTCATAGATTCCTGAATTCCTGGCATGGTGCCGGCTGATAGAACAGGCGGAAGATGGGTAACGAAGATGGGAAAGCATGTAGGAAACAAAAAGGGAAACCTCGAGACATAACGGCTGCCCGCTACGTCACTCGCCTTCCATTTTTGTTTAACGTCAGGCCGGAAAGGCCCAGTGGGAGTCCGATCGAGGATGGATTTATTGCTTTCTGCACACAATCACCGCGGATTTGTGCGATTGGCAACAGGGTAAAATCAACCCTTGTCCAGGCATCCGGCGGTTTTCAAGAGATCAGGCTTTGGCACATCCCCTGCAAGAAAACGACGCCTATGAATGAAGCATCTAACTTTGCTGGTCAGGCGACTCGCCTGGAGAAACCCTTGCACGACCAAATCGCTGCTGTGGCCTACCAACTTTACGTCGAAAACGGACGGCAGGATGGGCGTGACTGGGAATACTGGTTCCGCGCCGAGGAGTTGCTCGGGCAGCAGGCTGCTCGTCCAGCCCGCGACCAAGGGATTCAACCAAACCGCCCACAGGAGATTCGCCCGTTGGACCCGCGGGAATACCCGTTTGCGCGGGACAAGCGCGGATCGGCCAATCGCGAAGAAATTCGGCAGCGAGCCCACGTGCATCCCGCCGCGCGCCAATCACAACGACAGCCGGCGCGGAGCAGTCAGGCGCGTTAACTTCATCGAGTTGGCAGGGGGCGGAGTGCGCAACGCAGCAACGCAGTCACTTGCGTTGCCCATGCCATGCCCCGTCAAAATCCTCATTCTGCGGCGTCATGGCCTGGTCAGTCTTTCCGCTCCCTTCTGCCGGACGAACGGCGGTTGCCTCTTTTGCTCCTTCTTCTCTTCCACTTCTCCAACGGTCACTTTTTGGTCCAACCTGGGAACCAGCGCCCGGACGAAGGCGTTGCGCAGGAGCGTCATCATGGCGCTCCAAATGTGCACGTCCGTATTCTTGTAGGAGCCGGAGATTGCAACCTTGGTGGCGAGGCTGTCCTTGGGTTGATTCTTGAAGACGGTGGTCAACGTGCCGACAATCGCCTGCCAAAAAACTTCGAGCGCATTCTTTTTGCGTTCTTTCTCCCACTCAAAAACGTTCAGATCCTCAAAAAAGACCTTCAGATAACCCTCATAACTCGCGTCCTTCGAAGCGACCGATGCATAGAGCCCAAAAACGCCGCTTTCGACGTCAAATTTTCCATAGGCCTTCAGAAAATCGTTGAGCGCCACCAGATTCACATTGGTGAGCTGGCCGGTTAGTTCATAAGTCGGATCGGCCGCCAGCGGATTCAATTGAAGTTGGAATTCCAGGCCGCCACCGCCCAGGGTCCTGCCGCGCGCCCTTATCCCCGCAGGGAGCTCCTGCTTCAGATCCCGAGAGTTGGTCAGGTTCGTAGCGGTGGCCGCGACTTGATCGACGAAGATGTCAACGGGCGGCGATGAATGGAGGTTTTTAAAGTGAATCTGCCCGCGTTCAATCTCGCACCGGTTGAGTTTGAAGGGGAAAAGGCTCTCCAATATTCTGCCCCAACCCTTGTCTTCGCCCGTTTGGGTTTGATCCGGGGTTGGCCCTGACACGAAGTTCAGGCGAGGTTCAACCATGACGACCTCGCCCGCCAACGCCCCGTGAAAAAGCTCCTTCCATTCCATTGAAAGATCCACTTTGGACGCCGCGAAGAAGGGCACGGGAATGTCACCGGTCGTCTTGAATATCTCAACATCCTTGATCTGATACGCTCCACGCCACAAGTGGACGTCGATGTCACCAACCCTGCCGTCATAATCGGGCGTCTTGTCCAACTGACGGTTGACGT
>Ga0209382_10008190_pt1 | contig 13188 bp, 12 predicted proteins | sample SoiMetdeltSBSDD5_FD_187599 | JGI IMG/M metagenome (GOLD analysis project Ga0209382, IMG submission 187599) | Bulk soil microbial communities from a Populus tree surrounding site in Tennessee, USA - Soil MetaG P. deltoides SBSDD5 (SPAdes) (version 2) | ecosystem: Environmental > Terrestrial >... | reverse complement strand
TCACGGGCAAGGCGCTCCTTGGGCTGGCGGCGTTGGCGGCGGCGGCTCAAGGCTGGGCGCTGCGCAAGGCGAAGTTATCGGAACGCCTGATGTTGACGCTCGCGGGGCTTTTTCTGGTATTTCCCAGCCTGCTCGAGGCGTTGCTCGAGGCCGCCATCGGCAGCGATATTAGCTACACCGCGACATTTGGCTTGGCGATTGCCGCCGCGGTCCTGCTAAGACAATACGTGACCATGCCGCGCGTCCCTGCGACCGGCCCGCACTAGGAGAGGATGACCAAGATGAAACGCAAAGGACTTCTGATCTGCGCGCTCGCAATGGGGGCAGCGGCGCTTGCCGGCGCGGCCTTGGGCCAAGGCGCCGATCAGGGACTCAATATCGCCATCGCCACCGGCGGCACCGGTGGCGTTTACTATCCCCTCGGCGGCGGCATGGCCAACGTGCTGTCCAAATACGTGCCTGGGGTGCAGGCGAGCGCCCGGGTGACCGGCGGCTCGGTCGACAATCTCAAATTGATCGGCTCGCAGCAGAGCGAGGTCGCGCTGGTGATGGTCGACGCCGCGCTCGATGCGCTCAAGGGCGAGGACAAGTTCAAGGGTGCCCCGGTCGAGGTGCGCACTTTGATGGTGCTCTATCCCAACCGCATGCACGTGGTGAGCATCGAAGGCACCGGCATCGAGAAAATGGCCGATCTCAAGGGCAAGCGCGTCTCCACCGGCTCGCCCGGCAGCGCCACCGAGGTCATGGCCTTTCGTGTCATCGATGCCGCCGGCCTCGACAAGGACAAAGACATGAAGCGCGAGCGGCTCGGCGTTGCCGAATCGGTCAATGCGCTCAAGGATCGCAAGATCGACGCGTTCTTCTGGGTCGGCGGGCTGCCGACGGCCGCGGTGACCGACCTCGGCGCCACGCCGAACGTGAAGATCAAGCTCATCGACCACGCCGACCTGGTCGACAAGATGAACGCCAAGTACAACAACCTCTATACCAGCGGCGTGATCCCGGCGAAGACTTATCCGGGTCAGGACAAGGATAATCCCATCGCCGTGGTGCAGAACATTCTGGTCGCCAATGCCAAGATGACCGACAAGGTCGCCTACGACATCGTCAAGACCTTCATCGAGAAGCGCGACGAGCTCGCGGCCGTGCACGCCGAGGCAAGGAACATCGCGCTCGAGAACCAGTCGAAGAAGAACTCGCCGATCCCCTGGCATCCCGGCGCGGTGAAATATTACACCGAGCAGGGCGTGAAGATGTGACCGCGCCCGCGCGGACCGAATCTGACTGATCAGCTATACTTTGTCGTCCCCGCGAAAGCGGGGACCCATATTCCAGAGGCCGGTGGTTATGGGTCCCCGCAACGGGGTCCCCGCGACGCATAGCGCGTCATAGACGCGCGTAAACGCGCTTCTGCTGTCGCGGGGTGCCCCTCGCGGGGACGACAACGAAAAATGTGATCCAGATCCATTAGCCGGGTGCGCTGGCTCGGCGCTTTAGGTTCGGCGTCCGCGGTTCCCGCCGACCAGCGGTTGCGCGATCGTGCCGCCGCCGCGGCCCCGCCGTGCATTGCCTGCGGCAATATTGTGGCGAGACGCCGCCCGATTAACAGGATTGCAAGCTTGCTCGGGCAATAAAAATTCGACGCATTTGCGCCATCACGTCGCCTTGTGCCGGCGGGAAGATGCATTGCGTTTTGCAGGGGCGGGGGCCTGGATGGTTGCATCGCGCAACAGGCCGAAGGGTGATCTGCAAGCACCCTTCGGCCTCGGCATCCTGATGTTGCTGCTGCTGACGAGCGAGGTTGGCCATCAGGACCTCGCTGTCGCGCTTTCGCGCCAGCCGATTGTCGACCGCTCGCAGAAGACGGCTTTCGCCTCGCCCTTAGGCACCGTCCATGAGGCGAACTTCAGTGAACCGCAGGAGCCGGCATCGATACCGCTCCCGTTGGACTATCAGTTGATCGGCTTCGATCCGAACGGCGCGAGTGTCGCCCGATCGATCCGCGAGCGCTTTCTCGGCGAAGAGACGTTCTTCACCAGCCGCTATGCGGGTCCGATGGTCGACCGCAGCCGCAAGGGCGATTATGGCGTCGGGCGCGATCGTCTCCTTGCGCTCAAGGGTGATCGCCTCAAGCCAAACCGGCCCGCCGATGTCGTCCCCGATGAGGAACGGCAGGGCGCATCGCTCGCGCAGCGAGAAGGCGGACAGCCGATCGATCCGCCCGTCGGCATCGCAGACGCCGCAAGCGAGCCTGCCCGGCCGGCCCAAAATGCGGGCCGTTATTCGCTCGCGAGTGCGGACAGCTCCGCCGCGCCGAAAGGTCCCGCAGCGAATTCAGCCTATCCCGTGCTCGCCCCGCAGCCCGAAGGTGGCGCGGACGTCGGCAAGGCGGGCGAGGACGGCAAGGAGGGGACCCTTCAGGCGGTCACCGGCCTCGCCTTTGCCGCCGCCGACGTGGACTCGTCGCTGCGCGCGGCGCGGCTCTATTTCAGCATCGATCCGATGGGACAAAAGCTCGGTGCCATCGAGCCCTGGGCTCCCGGCGAAGAGCCGCGACTCGAAGAGGCCGACATCGCCGCGAGCAACAGCGCCAACGTCAAGCTCGCGGCGGTGCCGCCTGTGCCTTTCCCTGCGGGTGAGCCCGGGAGCATCTTCGATGCCCCGGTCGAGCGTACGGATCTGCCGCCGCTGCCCTCCGATCCGGGCGTCGTGATGAAGAAGGGCACGAGCGGCGGGCAGACGGTCGCCGCCAAAGGCGAGGTCACCGGCGAGCACCAGCGGCCGATGACGCCGGGCGAACTGCTCGGGCTCGACGACGATGCGCGCGTCAAGTCGGAGAAATGCCTGGCCGAGGCGATCTACTTCGAGGCGCGCGGGGAAACCGTGCGCGGCCAGATGGCGGTGGCCCAGGTGATCCTCAACCGCGTGTTTTCCGGCAAATATCCCAACACCGTCTGCGGCGTCGTCTACCAGAACGCCCATCGTCGGCTGCACTGCCAGTTCACATTCGCCTGCGACGGGATCCCCGACATCGTGCGCGAGGCCGACATGTGGGAGCGGGCCAAGACCATTGCCGCCGAAACGCTCGACGGCAAGATATGGTTGCCCGAGGTCGGCAAGGCGACGCACTACCACGCCCACTGGGTGCGGCCCGGCTGGGTACGCGAGATGACCAAGATGCACCGGCTCGGCGTCCATACCTTCTATCGGCCGCGCGCCTGGGGCGACGGCCTCGAGGCGCCGGAATGGGGAGACGAGGCCTCGACGATCGAGTCGGCGCGGCGGCTCGTGGAGGCAGCGAAGAAGCTGTAGTCGGTTGCAGTTTGGCGCTTGCTCCGCCCTCATCCTTCGAGACGCATCGCAGCGCGACCAAGCTTAGTCCAGCTGCCTAACTTGACCGCGCTGCGATGCTCCTCAGCATGAGGCCGATCGAGAATAGGGCGGTTCCCCTCACATCTCGATGTCGAGCGCGACGTCGAGTTGCGGCGCCGAATGGGTGATCCAGCCCGATGAGGCGTAGTCCACGCCGGTCTTGGCGATCTCGGCAATCGTATCGAGAGTGATGCCGCCGGAGGCTTCGAGCGGAAACTTGCCGCCGACCATTTCCACCGCCTTGCGCATGGTTGCGGGATCCATGTTGTCGAGCAGCACCGCGTCGGCCAGCCCAACGTCCAGCACCTCGCGCAACTGATCGAGGGTGTCGACCTCGATTTCGATCTTGACGAGATGACCGGCGGCGGCTCTTGCGCGTTCGAGCACCGCGCGGATGCCGCCGGCGACGGCGATGTGGTTGTCTTTGATCAGCATGGCATCGTCGAGTCCGAAGCGGTGGTTGAAACCGCCGCCGCAACGCACCGCGTATTTCTCCAACGCCCGCAGGCCCGGCGTGGTCTTGCGGGTGCAGCAGATGCGCGTGCGCGTACCGGCCACGCGGCGGACGAATTCGTGCGTCGCCGTCGCCACCCCCGAAAGACGACCGAGCAGATTGAGCGCGACCCGTTCGGCGGCAAGCACCGCGCGCGCGGGCCCCGCCACGATCATCAGTTCGCTCTTACCCGTAACGCGCGAGCCGTCGCGCGTGTTGGCCGCGATCTCGATTTCGGGCGCAAGCTTGGCGAACGTCGCGGCGACCAGCGGTAGGCCGGAGATCACGCCGGCCTGGCGTGCCACGACGAGGGCACGTGCGCGTGTGTCTTCGGGGATGGTGGCGATCGCGGTGACGTCGCCGGCGCGCCCCAGATCCTCGGCGAGTGCGCGCGTGACCGTGGCGTCGATCTCGAGCGGCGACAGGAAAGCATCGGGACAGAGCAGAGAGCGTGTCATACGAAATCCGGATCATCCGCTCTCGATCAGGTTGCCTAGCGTCGTCCCCGCGCAAGCGGGGACCCATGATCACCGGCCTCTGGAATATGGGTCCCCGCTTGCGCGGGGACGACAGCATGCGAACTGACGAGTCGGCAGTATATCGTGCGTTGGGCGCGCACGATCATCGCGGCAGCCCCGGCGGCATGCAAGCTCTTGATTGGTTCTTTCTCGATTCGAGATGAAGTTCTTCTCGATTCGGGCGCCTAACACTGCGCTCTGCCCGCTGCCAGCTCCGGCGGGACTAACTGCCATGCGCCGGCGGAGGACGCTTCGCCAAGTTTTCGTTTGAGGATGAAGGCACGACACCGTACAAGCGACCGCCGGGTGTGTTGGCCCAGCGATTGTTCTTCGATTGCGAAACGGGTTGTCATGGCCATTTCACTTCCTTCCGCCGCCAAAGCCTCTGCGATCGGCTGGCGCACGCCGGCCGTGATCGTAGTGTGCGGCTGTCTCATCTCCATGATCAGCTTCGGGCCGCGTGCCACGCTCGGCTTTTTTCTGACGCCGATGTCGCAAGCCAACGACTGGGGCCGCGACGTGTTCGGATTGGCATTGGCGATTCAGAACATCCTCTGGGGGATCGGCCAGCCGGTTGCCGGCGCCATTGCCGACCGCTTCGGCACCATGCGCGTGTTGTGCGCAGGGGGCGCCTTTTACGCTCTCGGCCTGATCCTGATGGCGTATTCGACGTCTCCGCTGATGCTCGATCTCGCGGCCGGCGTCTTCATCGGCTTTGGCCTGGCCGGCTGTTCGTTCTCGGTCGTGCTCGCCGCGTTCGGCAAGCTCTTGCCCGAGCGCTGGCGCTTGCTCGCGTTCGGCGCGGGCACCGCCGCCGGTTCGTTCGGCCAGTTCCTCTATTCTCCGGTCGCGGTATCGCTAATGGATGCCTTCGGCTGGGAGACCGCGCTGTTCGTCTTCGGCGTCGGCATGCTGCTGGTGCTGCCGCTGTCGCTTGCACTCGCCACTGCGCCGGCGGAGACCTCACACGGCGCGGCGTCGCAGTCGCTGCGGCAGGCGCTGTCGGAGGCGATCGGTCACCGCTCCTACATGCTGCTCGTGCTCGGCTTTTTCACCTGCGGCTTCCAGCTCGCCTTCATCACCATCCATATGCCGGCCTACCTGATCGATCGCGGCCTTTCCGCGCAAGTCGGCGGCTGGACCATCGCCGTGATCGGGCTGTTCAACATCGTCGGCTCGCTCGCCTCCGGCTGGCTCGGCAACCTCATGCCCAAACGCTACATCCTCTCGTTCATCTATTTCGCGCGGGCCGCCGCGGTGCTTGCCTTCATCTCCTTCCCGGTGACGGCAGTGTCGTCGATCCTGTTCGGCGCGGTCATGGGCCTGCTCTGGCTCTCCACGGTGGCACCGACCAACGGCATCATTGCCTTGATCTTCGGCACGCGCTGGCTCGCGACGCTCGCCGGATTGGCGTTTTTCAGCCATCAGGTCGGTGGCTTCCTCGGCGTGTGGCTCGGCGGCATCGTATTCGTGCGCACCGGCTCCTATGACGCGGTGTGGTGGCTCTCGGTCCTGTTCGGCGTGCTCTCCGCCGTGATCAATCTGCCGATTGTGGAAAAACCGGTGATGCGCGCGGCACCTGCGCCGGCCTGAGCGGGTCGGGCGACGACGCGCGAGATGGAACGGACCACATGCAACGCGGGGACAGCACCAAGGCGGACAGCATCCCTGCGGCGTCCCCCGTTGTCCGCCGGCCGTTCTCCTGGCGCACACCCGCCCTCATCCTGGCCTGCGGTTGCCTGATCGCGCTCGTCGGTTTCGGCGCGCGTTCGGGCTTGGGCTTCTTTCTCACCCCGATGTCGAGCGCGCACGGTTGGGGGCGCGACGTGTTTGCGCTCGCGCTCGCGATCCAGATGCTGCTCTGGGGCGCGGCCCAGCCGGTGGCCGGGGCGCTGGCGGACCGCTATGGAGCGACGCCGATTCTCAGCGTCGGGGCGGTGCTCTACGCACTCGGCCTGGCGTCCATGGCCTACGCGAATACGCCGGCCATGCTCCATCTCACCGCCGGCGCGGTGATCGGTTTCGGGCTCGCCGGCTCCTCCTTTACCATCGTGATCGGCGCGTTCGGCAAGCTGATGCCGCCGCAATGGCGCTCGCTCGCATTCGGCGCCGGCACGGCCGCAGGCTCGTTTGGGCAATTCGTGTTTTCTCCGCTGGCGGTGGCGCTCATTGACAACATCGGCTGGCAGGACACGCTCGTCGCCTTCGCCGCCGTCGTGCTGCTCATCATGCCGCTGTCGCTCGCGCTCGCGTCGCCACGGCAGGCTGGCGGGCCGACAGCACTGACCAACCAAGCGCAGCAATCGGCGGCACAGGCGCTCAGCGAGGCGCTTGGCCACAAGAGCTTTGTGCTGCTCGTGCTTGGGTTCTTCACCTGCGGCTTCCAGATCTTCTTTATCGCTGTGCATTTGCCGGCCTATCTCGTCGACCGCGGTCTACCGGCCGAGGTCGGCGGCTGGACGCTCGCCAGCATCGGCCTGTTCAACATCATCGGCGCCGTCGTCGCCGGCTGGCTCGCTGCGTTCATGCCCAAGCGTTACATCCTGTCGCTCATCTATTTCGGCCGCGCGGTGGCGATCCTGATCTACATCCTGCTGCCGCCGAGCACGGTCGCGACCCTGATCTTCGGAGCGGCGATGGGTTTGTTCTGGCTATCGACCGTGCCGCCGACCTCCGGCCTGGTTGCGGTCATGTTCGGCACGCGCTGGCTCGCCATGCTGTTCGGGTTTGCCTTCTTCAGCCACCAAGTGGGCGGCTTCCTCGGCGTATGGCTCGGCGGCGTGCTGTTCGAGAGTAGCGGATCCTATGATGTCGTCTGGTGGCTCTCGATCCTGCTCGGCCTCTTGTCGGCGGTGATCAATTTACCAATCGTCGAGAGGCCAGTGGCGCGACTGGCGCCGGCCTGACACAGTCATCATCCGCCAGCGGATGATCCAGTGTTCACCAAGATGTATACGCAGCACGCTCTGTGACGTGGCGGAGCTTTGGTGCTTACTGGACGCCGGCTTTTGCACCGGACGGGAACTGGAGAACGACCGTGGCGACTTTCAAAGCGATCGTGATCGAGAAAACGGAAACCGGCTCGAAAGCCGCCCTCGCCGATTTCGACGAACGCAATTTCATGGAGGGCGACGTCACGGTCCGCGTCGAGTGGTCGACGCTCAATTACAAGGACGGCCTCGCGATCACCGGCAACGCGCCGGTGGTGCGGCGCTTTCCCATGATTCCCGGCATCGATCTTGCGGGAACCGTCGAGAGCTCGAGCCACCCCGAATGGAAGCGCGGGGACAAGGTGATCCTCAACGGCTGGGGCCTGGGCGAGACGCATCTCGGCGCCTATGCCGAGAAAGCGCGAGTAAACGGAAATTGGCTGGTGCCACTTCCCTCCGGGATGAGCGCGCACGACGCCATGGCGATCGGCACCGCGGGCTATACCGCGATGCTCGCGGTCATGGCGCTCGAGGGCCACGGCCTCACTCCCATGAGCGGACCGGTGGTGGTCACGGGCGCCGCCGGGGGCCTGGGCTCGGTCGCCATTGCAATTCTTAGCCACCGTGGCTTTCAGGTCACGGTCTCGACCGGACGTCCGCAGGAGGCCGACTATCTCAAAAGCCTGGGCGCAAACGAGATCATCGACCGCAAAGAACTCGCAGGACCCGCAAAACCGCTGGCAAAAGAACGCTGGGCGGGCGGCATCGACACGGTCGGCTCGACCACGCTGGCCAATGTGCTCGCGATGACGCGCTACGGCGGAGCGGTCGCGGCTTGTGGATTGGCTGGCGGCATGGATTTGCCGACTTCGGTTGCACCGTTTATTCTGCGCGGTGTTTCGCTTCTCGGCATCGATTCCGTCATGCGTCCGATTGCCGACCGGCGAATCGCGTGGAAGCGTTTGGCGAGCGAGCTTGATCGGGGAAAGCTCTCCGCCATGACGAGCGAGGTCGGGCTCGCCGAGGTGATCGCAGCAGCCCGAAACATCGTCGAGGGACGCGTCCGCGGTCGCATCGTGGTTAAGATCGGGTAACCAGTTTAGGATTTGTTGACCAAGATCCGGCAAAGTCGCGCCTGATTTATATGGTTAACGGGCGGTTACGGTCGCCGCGGCGGCGGTAACGGGGGAGGGGATATGATTGCGCGGTTCGCAATTGTGGTCGTGACGTTGCTGGCGGCCGTCACGGCGCAGGCGGAAGTGCTCAGCCCGGACGCGGCGCGGCGCTTCGTCGCCGGCAAGCTTTTCGCGTTCAACTGCTTCGACGGCTCGCGCGGCGCGGGGCGCATTTACGGCGACGGTTCGGTGATCGGCACCGTCCAGCTCCGCGGCACGGGACCGGTGCGCGCGGTTTGGCTGCCGGCGGGAACGCTGCGGGTGCGCGGCGAGGCGTGGTGCGCGTCGCTTCAGGGGATGGCGTTCGAGCCGTGTTTCCGCCTCGAAAAGATCACCGAGCGCAGCTTCCGCGGCTCGTGGCTGGGCTTTGCCTATTGCGACTTCACGCGCCGCATGAGCGTTGCCGGCATTGGCCCGCGGCGGCATTCGTCCGAGCCGCTGTCGCTCGAGGCGACGGACGCAGCCGGCGACAACTGAGCTCTCAGCTGCGATTCCTTGCTGTCGTCCCCGCTTGCGCGGGGACGACGGCGGACAATGTGACGCCGACAAATTGGCCGAACGCCAGTACGGCGCCTAACGAGGCGCAGAGTAGTAGTAGACGTCCTGTATCGACGTCGGCCGGATGACGATCGTGCGCTGCGTCCCGTCGGCCGCATAAGAGCTCACGGGGATGTCGCGCAGGTTGTCCTGAAACTTGCGCACGGCATTCAACGCCTCATTGCTCGGTTTCGCCCCACGAGCTTCGCGAGTTGTTTTCTTCGCGGCGGGTGACTGCGGCTCGACGACAGGCTTTGCAACGCGCCGTTCGGTGGCGACCGGCGCTGCGTGCCGCGTGACGTTGCGTTGCTTGACCATCGGCCGTTCGCCGGCGACCGGCGGGGCTGAGGGCTCTTGCTGCGGCACTTCGCTCTGCTGCTTCGCCGCCTGCGGCTCTTTGGCGGTGACGGCCGCCGACATTGGCGCCTCCTGCCGCGACCCAGTGACCTCGGTTGTCTGCGCGGACTCCTGCGCCGCGGACATAGAGGATTGAGAGGGCGGGAACTGCGTTGACGCGTCAGTTGAGGCAGACGCAGACGCGTCAGTTGAGGCAGACGCAGACGCCTCACTTGAGCTAGAGGCAGACGTCTCAGTCGGGGCAGGGACAGCGGCAGATGCCCGAGTGTCTGAAGCCTGCTCAGGCGCACTCTCGGCCGGGGAGGGATCTTCCTTCTGGGCGGGCAGATCCGCCACCCACGGCATGCCGCGTCGTGACAAGCAGTTCCGATCAAAGCGCAGCCAGTTTTGCTGGTTGCAGGCCGGCGCCGGGACAGCGGAAAGCTCCGCGCTCGCGAGCAGCCGCTCCTCGAGCGTAGGAGGAAGCAGCGCCAGCACGCCGATCAGACCTGCGCACCCGACGAGCGAGGCGGAGATCACAAAACGCAGGTTCGAATACAAGGCCCTGTCTCCTTAGATCGGAAACCTCGGCCCCCCTTGTTGCCCAAAAACAACGCCGCTGTGGCGGGACTATGTCCGTTCGAGAGGGTTGATCCCAGTGGAACTTGCGGCCGTGCTTAACGGCAGCTCGCCCTCGGCCGGCTCTCAATTTGAGGCTTTTTGCAAAGTTCCCAGAACGGGGTAATGCCGGGTCCCGCAGGTGCCGCGGCAAAGGCAGCTATTCCAATTCGAGCCGGAACGGGTCGGCCTCGTAGGCAATCGCACCGCGTCCGATCGCATCGATGGCGGCCACCATGCGGCCGTCGCGGCACAGGATGCGGTCGGCAAGCGCGACAAGACGGCTATTGGGCGTTGCCGTCGGCGAGACGCGGCGCAGTTCGCGCGCGATCGCCCATTCATCCCGACGCGGGTTGAGCGCACAAGCCGCAACATAGGCGCCCGCGGTGGAGCGGCTGATGCCGGCATAGCAGTGCACCACCAGCGGCTTGGCGCGGTCCCAGCCGCGTACGAAGGTGATCAGCGCGCTGACATGCTCGTCGCAGGGAATGGTGTAGCCGTCCATCGGCGCGGTGATGTCGTCCATGCCCAGAAGGAGGTGATTGGCGGGCACGATGGTCCTCGGCCGCTCGACGCGGTCGGTATCCTTGAGCAAGGTGACGACGTGGCGCGCGCCCGTCGCATCGACCGTGTCGTGCAGGCGCGCGAGGGAACAGACGTGAATCATGCGCCCCTTTATATGGGGATGAATTTCGACTTCAAGGCGGTCGTTTTGTAGACTCTCAGCGCAAGCGGCAAACTCGGTCTTTACCCTCCCCCTTGTGGGGAGGCATCGGCGGCCTTCGGCCGCCGTTCTTAGCGCCAAGAACGCCGATGCGAAGCATCGGCTATGCGCATCAGCGCGCGGGGTGGGGGTCGCGCGGTGATCCGCTGACGGACCCCCACCCCCAACCCCTCCCCAGCCGAAGTTGGGTGTACCCGATTTCGGCCAGTCTAAAAGTGCCCGAACTCGGGCAAGCCCGAGTTCGGGTGGGGAGGGGAGCACATCGAGTGCGCGGCGCGAGTGTGCTTCGAACGCACATGAGAGCGTCAGCCTCGGGCGAGTTTCGCGAAACGATCGAGATAGCGCCGCTCGGCCACCTCCGCCGGCCACGGCACGAGATAGTTTCGCTCGATGGCGGCGGAGAATTTTGGCGGAGCGCCGAAGAAGCGCCGCGCCTCGTCTGCGGAAAATCCGGCAAGGCGGGTCGCCTCCAGATAAGCGGCGGCACGGTCGGATGCCTTGATCAGCGCGGCCAGTTCCGCCGGCAACTCGGTAGGTAGACCGAAGCGCAAATGGATCGCGACGAGGAGGCGCGCCTCCACCGCCTTGTAGGCGTCGCCGATCACCGCCTTGAACGGCGAAATCATGTCGCCGATCACGTATTCCGGAGCATCGTGGAGGAGAACGCCGAGGCGGCTTGCACGATCGAGGCGCGCGCGTTGCCGCGCGATGGTTTCGACCAGAAGCGAATGCTGGGCGACGGAGAAGATGTGCGCGCCTTCGGTTTGCCCGTTCCAGCGGGCAACGCGCGCGAGACCGTGCGCAATGTCCGCGATCTCGACGTCGAGCGGCGAGGGGTCGAGCAGGTCGAGCCTGCGCCCGGACAGCATGCGTTGCCAGGCGCGGAACGCCTCGGAGGATAGCGCCGGGCGCGGTTTTGCGCGCATCGCGCTCAACGGCCCGCCAGCGCGGCCAGCGGCGCATGCCGATGGCAGCTCACGATGTGATCGTTGACCATGCCGGTCGCTTGCATGAAGGCATAGACGATGCTCGGCCCGACGAATTTGAAGCCGCGCCGCGCCAGCTCCTTGGACATCGCGCGCGACAGCGGCGTTTCCGCCGGCACCTGCGAGGTCGAGCGGAAGCGATTGACCTTGGGCTTGCCGTCGACGAAGTCCCAAAGCAGCCGCGAGAAGCCCGGCCCCTTCTCCATCGCCTCCAGGTAGGCGCGCGCGGAGAGGACCGCGCCCTCGATCTTCATGCGATTGCGCACGATGCCGGCGTCCTGCATCAGTTTCTCGATCTTCTTCGGCGTGTAGCGCGCGATCTTCGCGGGCTCGAAGCCGTCGAAGGCGCCGCGGAAATTTTCGCGCTTGCGCAGGATGGTGATCCAGGACAGCCCGGCCTGAAAGCCGTCGAGGATGAGCTTCTCGTAGAGCGCGCGGTCGTCGTGTTCGGGCACGCCCCATTCCTCATCGTGATAGGCGACGTAGAGCGGGTCCTGCTTGGGCCAGGGACAGCGTTTGAGCCCATCCGGGTGGAGGAGGGGAGCGCTCATTGCGCGGCTCTCGCCTCGTCCGGCCATGCAAATTGCGCCCAGGCCGGTTTGACCAGCCGTATCTGCACCCCGCCCGCGACGAGCGGCTCGCCCGCTGCGACCGCATCGCCGACGCGATCGAGACGAAGCATGGCAAGGCCGCGGCCCTGGGCGCCTGAGCCGAACGTTCCCACCGTCTTGCCGCCCGCGCTCACCGGCGTGCCCGCCTCGGGCGCAAAGCCGTCAAAGGCCACGGGCACCACGCGGTTGCGCGCGGTGCCGCGGTTCTCGATGCGCGAGACCACCTCTTGTCCGACGAAGCAGCCCTTGTCGAAATCGACGCCGCCGAACTGGTCCATGTCGCTCTCATGTGGAAACGCATCGCCGTAGATGAAATCGAGGCCGCCGCGCGGGACGCCAAGCGCGATGCGATGCGCCTCGTAGGCCGACGCTTCGACGAGCTCAGCGCCGAGGTCGGCCGCCGCGTCGGCCGCAAGGTGCGGCGGCAGCATGCAGCGCTGCCCCAAGGCAGCAAGGCGCGGATCGCGGTAGCACAAGCCATATTCGCTCGTCGCATCACCGTCCCAGACCGCGAGCACGCCGAGCGTCTCGGACAAGTCCTCGATCAGGACCTTGGCGCGCAGCTTGTAGAAATTGAGCCGCTGCAGCAGCGTCGGCGCGAGCGCGCGCGGACAGTCGAGGAAGAACCCGCCGCCGTCCGCCGGCGGCGCCTCCACCAAGATGAAATCGACGATGATCTTGCCCTGCGGGGTGAGCAGCGCGGTAAAGCTCGCCGCTCCCGGCGTCACCTTGGCGATGTCGCTGGTCACGAGCCCGTTGAGGAATTTGCGCGCGTCGTCGCCGTCAACCTTGACGACGCCGCGGTCGGGAAGCAGCGCGGCTTGCATGGGGCGTGATCGTACCGATGTCGCGGCTAAACGTAAGGGGCTCGCTGCACCGTCACAAGTG